>Ga0116202_10001204_pt1 | contig 15126 bp, 12 predicted proteins | sample LakKivw325mmetaG_FD_94479 | JGI IMG/M metagenome (GOLD analysis project Ga0116202, IMG submission 94479) | Anoxic lake water microbial communities from Lake Kivu, Rwanda to study Microbial Dark Matter (Phase II) - Lake Kivu water 325m metaG | ecosystem: Environmental > Aquatic > Freshwater >...
GTATATCACCCATCTCCCCTTCTATCTCGGCGCGTGGTACCAGAGCCGCAACGCTGTCAATCACGATTACATCGACAGCACCGCTCCGTACCAGTTCTTCGGTAATCCCTAGAGCTTCTTCGCCATCATCAGGCTGCGATATCCTTAAATCATCTACTTTGACCCCGCAATTGGCCGCATAGGTCGTATCAAGCGCATGTTCGGCATCTACATAGACAGCAATGCCGCCTAGTTTCTGCGCTTCGGCAATGATATGCTGGGCTAGAGTCGTTTTGCCCGAAGCCTCGGCTCCGAAAATCTCGGTAACGCGGCCTCTGGGAATGCCTCCAATACCTAAGGCTAAATCCAAGCCCAGCGAGCCGGTTGGGATTGCGTCCGCCGACAGCGTTCCTGTTAGCTCGCCCAGCTTCATAATTGAACCCTGGCCGAACTGTTTTTCGATTCGAGTTATTGCCAGTTCCAGCGCTTTCTCTTTCTCCGAAGCCATCTATTCCCTCCTGTCACGTTAAAAAATTAAGGCACCAGTATTATACCACCGCCGTCTGTCTGAAATGGTCCATTTTAGAACTGCGGAATAGGCGGCATGCAGCGCTTATGCAGGCTCTGCCGTACTTTGCTATCAATTTTTTCTTTAACCTTCGCCTTGGCTTTTCCGGTAGTTAGGTAGCTATCCAGCTGCTCGTAAGTGAGCCCCAGTTCGGCCTCATCCGTCTGCCCATCCCATAGACCGGCAGTTGGCGGCTTATCGATAATCACTCTCGGTATTTCCATATACTCAGCCAGCGCCCGCACCTGCTTTTTTACCAGGTTACCCAGAGGTATAAGGTCCGAACCGCCGTCGCCGTGCTTGGTAAAATAGCCGACTGCTAACTCGCTACGGTTACTGGAGCCGACCACGAGGTAGTTTAGCCGGTTAGACAGATAGTAAAGCGTCATCATTCTGAGGCGGGGTTTTAAATTGTTTTCAGCCATCTTTTTTGTGGTAGCCATGCCCTCATCCGGCAGGGCTTTGATCAAGGAGTTGAATACCGGATCGAGGATTACCACCTTTACAGGTATATTGAATCTGCCGGCCACAAGCTCGGCATGTTCTCTATCGATTTCGCCGCTGTAACAGGGCATGATTACGCCGAGAATGGTTTCGGGGAAAGCACGCTGGCACAGCGCGGCGACTACAGACGAATCGATCCCGCCGCTCATCCCCAGTACCACTCCCTTGCCGCCGGCAGAGGATACACCGTTAACAATCCACGAAATTAGCTTCTGTGAGAGTTCCTGAACCGAAGACCGCATAAAACAGTGGTTAGTATAACACTACGAACAACAGTTCAGCAATTGATTGCAGTCGTCCTGGAAGCCTGATTTATCCGGATGGACGACAAACAAAAAAGCTTCAAAAAGTGCTGGCGCGGCTCGAGTGCTGACAGTTTAGCCGGCTGGGCTCTTCTTTTCCTCTCCGGGAGGAAGTGCGAACTGTTTTAACTTAGAAGCCATTTCCTTTAGTTTTTTATCCACTCTAAGGTTAATGGTTCCCTCGGGATAGCTGCCGTCCTCCTTTTTTTGCCCAGCCTCGACACCGGTGAGGATCTCTATTCCCTCATCAACGCTGCTCACAGAATAGATGTGAAATTTACCCTGTTTGACAGCATCGGTCACCTCCTCTCGCAGCATTAGGTTCCTCAAATTTTGCTTGGGAATCATCACACCCTGATCGCCGGTAAGACCCTTAGCTTTGCAAATTTGGAAGAAGCCTTCGATTTTTTGATTTACCCCGCCAATGGGCTGTATCTCACCCTTCTGATTAACCGACCCGGTCACAGCTATGTTTTGTTTCACTGGTACCTCCGACAAACTGGAAAGTAGAGCATAAAGTTCCGTCGAAGAAGCGCTATCACCCTCTACACCTTCGTACGATTGCTCGAAACATAAGCTGGCAGACAGAGAAAGGGGGCTGTCCTGGGCATATTTCCAGCCCATATAACCGCTAAGAATGAGAACGCCTTTATCATGAATCGGTCCGCTAAGTTGTGTTTCCCTTTCGATATTGATAACGCCGCCACGACCCAGGAAGGTCTTGCAGGTTATGCGCGACGGTTTTCCAAACGATACATCGCCCAGGCTGTAAACACTAAGTCCGTTCACCTGCCCCACCACAGCACCATCAACATCTATCATAATTGTCCCGTCTTCAATTAACTCACGCATACGTTCGTCGGGAAGATTATGGCGATATCGCCGTTCTTCTATTGCCCTTTGCACATGTGCCCCGTTTACCAGGTCAGCCTTATCCTTGCGCGCCCAGTATTCTGCCTCCTGCATCAGTTCCATAATCTGAGCAAATCTGGTGGACAACTTTTCCTGGTCCGCTACCATCCGGGATGAGTGCTCGATTACCTTGGCCACGCCGGTAGCGTCGAAATGTCTCATTTCACAATCCTCACAGCAGCCGGCTATGAAAGCGGCATAGGCCACCATATTTTCTTTAGTTTTGTCGATTTCGTAGTCGAAGTCAGCCTTAACCCTGAATGTTTCCCAGAAATCCTCGTCGTACGTGGATAGTGCCTGATATAGCATCCGATCGCCGATTAGGACCACCTTAACGTTGATCGGCATGGGCTCCGGTCTTAACCCCTGAGACAGAATCAAGCCGAACTGCTCCAGCGGGTCTTCGATGCCCACTTCCTTGGTCTTGATAGCCCTCTTCAATGCCGGCCAAACGGCAGGGTTGGTCAACACGTCTATGGCGTTTAGCAAAAGATAGCCGCCGTTTGCCTGATGAATGGACCCCGGTTTCAGCATGGTATGGTCGCTGAGATAACCTCCGAAGAAAAACCGCCTTTCCACCCTGCCGAAAACATTCGAGTAGTTGGGATTTGTCTCAATCACCACAGGCGGTCCTTTTTTCCCGCCGTTATCCACAAATACGTTTACTTGAAATGGGGTAAACGGGTCGCGCCCGCGGGCTACATAACTGGCGGGAACACCAAGGACCGTCTGAGACGGCTCTTCTTTCTCTTTAAACAAGTCCAGATTATCCAGGGTATAAGATTTCAGGTTATTCAGATACTTAACTATTTTTTCCGATTCTTTGTACTCCTGTGCCAGGCTATCGAACAACCTGACCACAGTATATTCGGCTACCGCCTTATCGATGCCCTGCAGCTTCTCAATGGTTTCTCTCTCCAATTGCTTGGCCTTTTCATAAGTATCCTGCAGTTTTTCCATGAGTTCGCTTTGTTTTTTCTCTATTTCCCGGCGCATGGGCTCGGCGAGTTCGGAATACTCGGCCTGAGACAAAGGTTTTCCGTTAACCAGCGGAATCAAGGCAGGCCCTACAGGTGTCAGCTGAAACCGGAAACCTTCCTTTTCAGCCTCATCGCCTATCTCTTCGAAAAGCTTTTTCTGCCCTGACTGGCCAGCGTCGACTACCTTTTCTCGTTCAGCCTTGTACTGCTCGCTAGCAAACGCTTTCGCCAGTTCTTCTTTTATTCGTTGAAGCAGGGCGTCGATTTGCTCTTTGAACACCCTGCCTTTGCCCTGTGGCAGGTTCAATACCTGAGGCCGCTCCAGGTTATCGAAGTTATAGATGTACAACCAATCTTCTGGTGGCTGTACCTGCCCCGCTGCCTGCTTTTCAGTCAGCAATTTATCAATTTGCTTCTGAACCGCCGACGTCTTACCCGTTCCCGTCATTCCGGCGACGTATACGTTATAACCGTCCCTGTCCATAGACAGGCCGAACTCGATTGCCCGTATAGCCCGGTCCTGTCCCACGAACTCTCGCAGGGGCGCCAGGTTCTTCGTGCAGTCAAAGGTGAACATAGCCGGATCACACTGGTACTCTAATTTATCGGCGGCAACTTCATATTTCTCAATTCCCATTGTTTCCTCCGTTTATAGTCGAAATCAATACATCAGGGGAATGATTCCATTATACTACACCTCAGATTAAACCGAACCAGTTCACTATTAATATTTTTTACTGGCAACGATAATTAGCATAGGTATTGGTTTGACGCAGTAGTCTATCTTAGGTAAACTTACCAATTGGAGGGCGAAATGCCCATTTACGAGTATATATGTCCTGCATGTAACTGTAAGTTCGATCTTCTACGCTCGGTCAGCAAGGCTAACGAAAGTGCTTCGTGTCCCAAATGTAAGGGTACTGCTAAACGAGTCTTTTCCAGGTTTGCTTCATTCAGCAAGGGAGATGGCGGCGAGTCCACACATATCGCCGGTACCGGCAGTTCCTGCACCGGCTGCTCTTCTACGAGCTGCAGCAGCTGCGGCGGATAAAGGCAGCCGCAACTCAATTACCCTGTTGTCTCCGGACTTTCCTGTCTATTAACCTGGGTACGCCCCAGGAAAGAGCTCCAATAAGCAGTGCACTGAGTGTGACCAACCCATATCCCAGCATGGCTGCATCGTAGAAAAATCCTTCCGGAAATAGACGGATAAGGTAATCACGCGCCGGATCCAGCATCCAGAACTGATTGGTGAAGCTGATAACATGAAACAGAATAAAGAATTGCTCGAAGCCGACCACCGCCCATACTCCTAGAACAATCATCAGGCCCAGCGTAATGGCGCTTCCCCAGAACAGTCCTTTAACCGGTTCGCGCCATCCGCTTTTAAAACCGAATATAAGGGCCACGGCACAGATAACCATTAACAGAAAAACCACTTTTGCTACCCAGTAATCGCGCTGAATCAGGTTTTTGACATCTTCGAGGTGGATGAGTTCCCGCTCATTAAACAGATTAAACTGGACCCCGCCTTTGCTGACCTCGACCTGTGTGGAATCCGTCCTTAAATCGAAGTAATCAATCAGGCGTTGGGCTACGGAACGCAATTGCTGGCTGTCCAGCCCTGTAGCCTGGCTGATGTTGTACTTATCGAACCCGTATTCGTAGAGTCTGAGCGAATTCACTTCCCAGGCGATAGTACTGGTGACGAGCAATATCGGCAAGCAGCAGGCGAAAAGCCAGAACAAAATTTTCTGAAATATCTTCATTTTTATTTTGGAAAAGGATAGTTGATGATAGCCGTCGTTCAATCCGTTGTCAAGTAAAATTTTTTCTACTTTTTTCCTTAGATTACTCAACGCTGACACCCGAAATCCTGTTATAATTAACAGCGGACTTTCAGAAAAACTCTATGTTTATCCATCTTCACGTCCATACCGAATACAGCCTGCTGGACGGTTTGTGCCGAATCAATCCACTTGTAGCCAGAGCCAAAGAACTGGGCATGAACAGTCTGGCGATTACCGACCACGGTAGTATGTATGGAGTAATCGAATTCTATCTGGCAGCAAAAGAGGCGGGGATAAAACCTATAATCGGATGCGAAACATACGTTGCCGAAACCAGCCATAAAAATCGTATCGCCGGCGATAAAACGCCCCATCACTTAGTATTGCTGGCCAAAAACCAAAAAGGCTACCACAACCTTATCCAGTTAATAACCAAGGCTCATCTCGAGGGCTTCTACTATAAGCCCAGAGTTGATAAAGAGCTTCTGGAGCAACACCACGAAGGGCTCATCGCGCTTTCCGCCTGCGCGCACGGTGCGCTGGCCAGGCTCATCTTGTCCGGGCAGCTGGAAGAAGCAGCTGCCTCGGCATCCTGGTATAAACAGACCTTCGGCGATTTTTATCTTGAAATCCAGAGACACCCCATCCCCGAGTTGGACCAGATTAATAAGGTGCTCCTTCAACTCTCGGAAAAACTTGATATTCCTGTCGTAGCCACCAATGACGTTCATTATATAAACAGGGATGACGCCTCCAGCCAGGAGTTACTGCTCTGCATTCAAACAAACACCTCGATTTACGACGAAAAACGATTACGGATGGCCGGTGATTTCTTCTATCTTAAAACGCCCGATGAAATGTCGGAAATGTTTAGCGACCTGCCTCAAGCTATAGAAAATACACAGAAGATAGCGGACATGTGTCAGTTGAACATCGAGTTCGAGCGGCTTCATCTCCCCCAGGTAGATTTACCCCAGGGCGTCACCTCGAATGACTATCTGGCCGAGCTTTGCTGGAAAGGATTCAAGCATCTATTTCCAGCGGCGACCCCCGAAATTGAGCAGCGGCTAACTTATGAATTGGAGGTCATTAAACAGACGCAATTCGCGGACTATTTTCTAGTTGTCTGGGACCTAATATCTTTCGCCAAAAAGCAGAAAATTCTGTTCGGTGTTCGCGGCAGCGCCGCTGCCAGCCTGGCTCTTTACTGCCTGGGAATCACCAGCATCAATCCCTTACCCAATAAGCTGGTCTTCGAGCGTTTCTTAAATATCGAGCGTCGTGAGCCACCGGATATAGACCTGGATTTCCAGGACGACTGCCGGGATAAGATGATAAGTTACGTTACTCAAAAATACGGGCCCGATCACGTGGCTCAAATTATCACGTTCGGCACACTGGGCGCGCGCGCCGCGCTCCGTGATGTGGGCAGGGCTTTGGGCATGCCCTACAGCCAGGTCGATAGAGTTGCCAGGCTGATAACCCCCAGACCTAATATAACACTCGACCAGGCAGTTGCTGAAAACAAGGAGCTAGAAGAAATCTATAGAGAGGACAGTACAGTTAAGAACCTGGTTGACACGGCCAAGAAGCTCGAAGGCATTGCCCGCCACGCCAGCACCCACGCTGCCGGGGTCGTCATATCCAGAGACCCGCTGACACAGTACGTACCCCTGCAGCGGGCCGCCAAGGATACCGACCATGAGATAACCGAGACCCAGTTCTCCATGGACAATGTTGCCCGGCTGGGATTACTTAAACTCGATTTTCTGGGGCTGGCCAACCTCACTCTGCTGGCAAAAGCCACACAAATAATCACCGACACCCGCGGTATTACCATAGATCTGCATCGAATCCCTCTGGACGACGAGCCAACCTTCAAGTTGCTGGCTTCGGGAGAAACTGGAGGTATCTTCCAATTGGAAAGTGCCGGCATGCGCCGCTACATAAAAGAGTTGAAGCCTACCACTTTCAATGACATTGCCGCCATGGTAGCTCTTTACAGGCCTGGACCGATGGAGCACATACCTACGTTCATAAGGGCTAAGCATGGTATCGAGTCAATCCGTTATCCTCATCCAGCCGTGAAGGAGATCCTCGAGGAGACTTATGGCGTTATAGTCTACCAGGACCAGGTGCTTCATATAGTGCGCGCCCTGGCAGGTTACAGCCTGGGGCAAGCTGACATCTTCCGGAAAGCCATGGGCAAGAAAATTCCGGAGGTAATGAAAAAAGAGAAACAAAACTTCTTAAATGGCGCCAGGAAAAACGGTTTTTCTGCCGACCTGGCGGCTGAAATTTTCGCCCTTATCGAACCGTTCGCCGGCTATGCTTTCAATAAAGCACACAGTGTCAGCTACGCACTTATCGCTTACCAGACAGCCTACTTAAAAGCCAACTATACTCTGGAATATATGTCCGCTTTTCTAAACACCTACGCCTATCATCCTGATAGACTGCCTCCGGCTATCGCCGAATGTCGGCGGCTGAATATTCCGGTTTTTGGACCAAACATTAATAAAAGCCAGACTTCTTTCGCTATCGAGAAAGAGGACGGCAAGGCATCTATCCGCTTTAGCCTGACCGCCATTAAAAATGTGGGCCATGCCGCCATAGAGCCGATCATTCAGGCAAGAAAAACAGGTGGCGAGTTCAAGTCTATTGAGGATTTTTGTCGCCGCGTTGACCTTCGCAACATCAACAAAAAGGTCATCGAAAGCCTGATAAAAGCCGGAGCCTTTGATGAACTTGCCTCCCGGGGAACTCTGCTTCAGGCCCTCGATAGAATCATATCTTTAGGACAGTGGGAACAGCGGCTCAGGGAGTCAGGCCAGACAAGTATGTTCGATCTGTGGGGTGATTCAGTGCCCACACCGTTGCCCAATCTAAATCTGGCCGAACTGGATACGCCGTTGAAAGAAAAATTGGACTGGGAGAAGGAAATGCTCGGCGTTTATGTATCTGAGCATCCACTATCCTCGATGGCACCGACGCTGGCCAACTCGGCTACCGCATTGTGTGGCAGTATAGACACGGAAATGGCGGGAGAGAAGGTGATTATTGCCGGAATGGTGACTGCTGTGCGCCAGCTTTATACGCGCGACAGGCGCCCCTTCGCCATTGCTACGCTGGAAGACCTCGAGGGCAGCATAGAAGTCACCGCCTGGTCTGAAATCTACAGTCAGACAAAGGAGATGTGGCAGGAAGGCAAAATACTGCTGGTAGAAGGCGTAGTAAAGGCACGGGATGACCGCGCGGCAGTTAATTGCTTTAAGGTGAGGCAGTATCAAACAGATTCTGAATTGTCGGGAGAGTCAGCACCGGCTCCAGCGCCCCCACCTGCGGTGCCGCGTAAAATTGTTATTAATATTGCTCAAACTGATAAGACTGACGAAGATGTGGCCAGGTTCAACGAGGTTATGGAGACTCTTTCCCGCTATCCGGGACAGGATATGGTTCTGATCAGTATATCAACGCCGGACGAATCGGTAAATATGAAGATACCGAATACGATAAATTACTGCCCCGAACTGGCCAAAGAAATAAACGGCATACTCGGTGAGAACAGCTTAAGACAGCACCTTAAATAGTGGCTCTCTCAAGCGGTCTGCTCCAACCGGAGTAGAAATTCCTTCATTCCAATACCACCTCCGAATCCACCCAGGGTACCATCACTTCTAATAACTCGATGACACGGGATTACAACAGGTACCGGATTTTTACCAACAGCGTTGCCTACTGCCCTGGCAGCCTTAGTCAACCCCACCTGCCTGGCAATCCATCCGTAGCTTCTGGTCTGTCCTCGAGGAATTTCCTGGACGACCTTCCACACGCTACGCTCAAAATCAGTGGCGTCGGCCAAATCAAGCTTGTCACAGAAGTCCACCTTTTCACCACGCAAATAACGGCCCAACCTATCAGCCAGGTCACCCAAACCGTTTGAATCTTGATTCTCTGATCTACAGCCGTATTCCGCAATCCGGCCCAGCACGGCTTTCCTGGAGTTAACCGGTAAAATAACCCCTCTCAGCCCCTTTTTTGAGCTAACAAGACCCATCCAACCCAACGGTATCTCAAATACCGCAAAATTTAAACTTTTATCCTTTTTTAGCATATCATTTCCCGCCTTAGTTTCGTAATTATCCCGCTATCTTGTTTAACTGTGTAGCATAAACGCGATAGCTGCTTGAGTCATAAAAAACGAATACGACCTCTTCCAAGGATGTTGGCTCGTTCCGTAGAAACAAGGTTACTGCAGCCAGGGCGACTTCGGCCGCATCCTCAACCGGATACCCGTAAGCGCCGGTGCTTATGGATGGGAAGGCTACGCTCTTCAGTTTATGTTCAGCCGCTAACTTTAAGCTCTCCCGGTAAGCACTGGCCAGCAATTCGGCCTCGCTCCGGTTTCCTCCGTGCCATACCGGGCCAACCGTATGTATCACGTAACGTGCTTTCAGATTACCGCCGCTGGTGATGACCGCTTTGCCAGCGGGCAAACGACCAATACGAGCAATAATTTTCCGGCATTCTTCAAGAATCGCTGGACCTCCGGCGCGATGAATGGCGCCATCGACGCCACCACCACCCATTAGACCTGAATTAGCGGCATTCACGATGGCGTCGGTCGCTTCCTTCGTTATGTCGCCCTGCATCAAGCCTATTATCGCCTTGCCGACTTTTATCTCGTTAATTTCGCTCACATGCAATCTCCGAGGCTTACCTAGGCCAGCTCGGGCTCAATTAACCCGTAATTACCGTCATCGCGCCGGTACAGTAAGCACAGCCTATCATTGTCAGAGTTAACGAATAGAAAGAACGAATGTCCCAGAAGCTCCATTTGATCTGAGGCCTCTTTTAGCGACATCGGCTTGATGGCAAACCGTTTCACCCTGACCACTTCCGGTAAATTGGCGGGTTTCTCTCGTGTGACTGTCTCTTCCGGAGCTTGACGGGTAAGAGAATGGCCACGCTCCTTATGCTGAAGCTTCCCTTTATATCGCTCTATCTGCCTCTCCAGAACATCGGCCACAGTGTCAACTGCCGCTCGCACCCCCTCTCCCCTCTCCTCTCCTCTTAATATAACACCTCGGCTATTCAGCGTAACCTGAGCTGTATAACGATGCTGCGGCGCCCTGGTATTCTCTTCATGTATTTCAACTTTTGCTTCCGAGATATCAGGCAGGTAACGGGTCAATTTCCCTATCTTTTTTTGCACATAGCTTTCGACATCCGGGGGGATCTCCATGTTCTTGGAAAAAATTTGTAGTTTCACCTTTTTCTCCCTCCTAAATTTCTCTGGCCAGAGTTAAGCCCCAGACAGATGCGGCTCCGGCATGCTTAAGCGCCACAGCACAAGCTTCCAACGTGGCTCCGGAAGTACAAACATCATCTATTAAAATTAACGATTTTCCTGTCAACTCACTATCGTAGCAGGCGAAAGCATTGTCTACATTTTTTCGTCGTTCGTCGACGGTCGTGGTTCTGGCTTGTGGAAGGCTATCCTTAACTCTAAGCAGGCCCCCTTCCAGCACGGGCATGGCATTCAGTTTACCCAGTTTCCTGGCCAGCAAGGCCGACTGGTTATAGCCGCGTTGCCTCAGCCTTTTGGAATGAAGAGGTACCGCAATCAAGATATCGCCCGGCACTTTATTTCCCTTTAGATAGTCTGCCATCAACATGGCCAGTGAATCGGCTAAAGATTTTATACTCCGATATTTCAAGTCATGGATAGCATGACGTACCGTTCCCTCAAAACGATAAATCGAACGTATACCATCGATTTCAGTGCGCTGCCCCCAACAAGTGGCGCACATAACACCGCTAGATTCGTGCTTTCCACACTTCTGGCAAAAAGGTGGTAGTATCTTCGGGAACCTTGAACAACAATCGGCGCACAGGAGGTCGCCCAACTTTCCACAGCCGATGCAGCGGCGCGGAAAGAAAAAATCAATTATTTTTCCCTGAATTTGCCCCGTCGCTAAAGACAAAGCAGCTACACCAAAGGAAGTGTTAGGCTAACGAATTCCAGAGGGTCTATAAACGCGAGCGGGGGTTAGGACCTGTCCCGCTAAAAATGGGCTCATTAAGATATACGTCGCCATTCCTGATTTTAATATTATAGCCGCAATCAGGATTGGTACATACCCAAGCCTTATAATGGATTGCCGCTCCCTGACTTCCGAAATCAGACAGCGGCACCAAATCACCGACCTTACATTTCAGGCACTTAGGAAAGGAATTGTTTTCCACGATTCCACCTCCTCCAAGATTTGATAGTATACACCAACCGCTATACTAAGGCAAATGCATATTACTCTTTACAAGGATAATGACCTCTGCTAAACTTTTATCCAGCATAACTACTGCGAGGTATTGATATGGGTACTAGAGATATCAGATGGAGAGAGCATAAAAAAGCCAAAAAGGGAGCCAAGAAACCCACCACCACCATTATCACACCCCAAGTAGAAGTGGAAGTCATTAAGAAGGGTAAGAAAACTCCTCCCCCGGAAGAATAACGGTTAATAATTTGTTTAGAGCCTTACCGTTAATTCCGAGCTTTAGGCTGGATTCGGGAAAAGGTACCTCCAGTCGGCGGCTAAAGCTCAGGTCTATTTTCACAACTACGGCGAGAGCTCATTTTTAATAGAAATGCACGCCTGGAAAGAGGATGGAGGTTTAAATAAAAGAAAATGCCAGAACTCGCATATGTGACAGCGACAATTTACGGTCATGTTAAAGGCGTCTATTACCGAGCGTTCACTTCTCAGCTGGCTAAATCGCTGGGTTTACGGGGTTACGTACGTAATATGCCCGAGATAGGCGCCGTCCAAATTCATGTAGAGGGGCCCAAGGACAAACTGGAGGAACTCCTGAGACATCTTGAGGTTGGACCACCAGAAGCCGTGGTAGATCATATAGACACCGAATGGTCCGCTTTTTCAGGGCAATTTTCAAACTTTGAAGTTAGATACTAATCCGTAGATTCAACGCTTCGAATCGCCAGCGTTCCGATTTATCAAAGTATCTTCAAGCTTCAAGCTCGGTCTTACCTGACTCGATCATAGCCAGGTAGCCGGCTGAAATACCGCTCACCTGAGCCGCTTCTCGGTCAACCTCATAAGGTTCACCAGCGATAATTTTGCCGTACTCGTCGGTCTTGCCCTGAATCGGATTATCGGCGCTCATGAATATCTGCCGGGCATCCACAACACCCAGGTCGAAGGGCAACGTAAAATAGAGGTCCGCAATTACTTTATCTATTCCCAGTTCGTATAGCGTCCCCCAGCCACTTGGGGCATCCCCTTTATACTTACTTACGGGCAACAGGCTTAAAAGATTGGGTATACTGAACTGTCCCCGACCACCGGTAATTTTAAATGGTGAGACACTGATAAGATAATCGCTGGAAAGCACCACGTTAGGTACCCAAAAGGTCGGGACCACCAGCGGATGAGGCAGCGGATTTTCGACTTCGACCCAGATACAGTCCCTGACATCCAGCATTAGAACCCTAGGGAAATCGTAACCTAGCGCCTGGTATACGGGATAAATAGATTCTCCGTTGTGAGTCCCTTCGAGTATTATAATATCAGCATCACTGACCTGCTTTATGCTCTCAATTATCATATTCATTGTCTCTCGGCTGGTGCTGATAGGATAGGGCATTGGATAGCCGGCATTAGGTTTGATTAATACCCGTCTCGCCCTGGCGACCAACGAAGGTGGTTGGAAGGCAAATTCGGATGCTTCAAAAATCACTTCTCTAAGTCCTCATTTTAATTTCGGAAACTATGTATTCATATTGATTAGCAATTTATGCCATCGTCCAGCATCATTACCTCAACAATATCGCCGGCTTTGACCTCGTCGACATTCTCGGGAACGATAGCCAGTCCATTGGCTTTAGTCATAGACGTCAGTATCCCCGAACCCTGTGGGCCTGTAGTACGTGCAAAATATTTACCGTTTCTGCTGGTGACGACGACTCGTGCAAATATACGACGTCCGTCATTATTCGTCACAGTATCTTCTATCACTGCCTCGATATTCGATCTAGTATACCTGCTTCTGCCCATCATTTTAGAAATTGCGGGACGGGCAAAAAGCTCGAATGTAACCATCGAGCTTACAGGGTTACCTGGCAGCCCCAGATGCGGAATCTCCCTTCCGTCTTTTATCTTCAACATACCGAAAGCTAAAGGCTTACCGGGTTTCATGCGAACAGTCCAAAAGTCTTCCTTACCCTCAGCCGCTAAAACCTCCCTGACAATATCGTAGTCACCCATTGATACTCCCCCGGAAGTAATCAACAGGTCACACTCCGTGCCAGACAGCATGGTGGCAGTCAACTGCTTCATGTTGTCCTGGGCTACACCGAGAAGATTGGGCAGGCCGCCGCATTTAATAACCTCTGCAGCCAGGCTGTAGCTATTACTATTGTAAATCTTACCTTCTGGCCGAGGTTCTTCAATATCCACGACCTCATCTCCGGTGGCCAGTATGCCCACAATCGGCCGACGGATCACGGATACCAAACTTTTTCCCAGAGAGGCCAGCACCCCGATGTCGGCGGGTCCAAGCACTTTGCCCTTTTTTAGCACCAGTTCACCTTTAGCGATATCCTCGCCCTGGCGACGGATGTTGCATCCGGCCGGCAAACTGCCTCTGATGCCTATTTCGTTAATTCGATTTTTTTCTTTTCTTCGTTCCGTTTCGTCTGTCTCCTCGTAAGGAACGACCACATCTGCACCATCGGGTATAAAAGCGCCGGTCATTATCCGTATGGCTGTTTCCCGTTCAACCTTCCCTGTGGGAATCTTGCCGGCAGCCACTTCGCCTACAATACGAAGGACTTTAGGAGCTTTATCACTGGCACCATTAATACTTTCCGTCTTGACGGCATAGCCGTCCATCGCCGAATTATCATGAGCTGGTATGTCAAAGTTAGAATAAACGTCCTCGGCTAATACCTGCCCCAGGCATTCCAACAGAGGTTTTTTCTCGTTATCGAGAACCTGAACTCTGCTTAGAATCTTATTCAAAGCTTCTTCAACACTTATCACAGTTAGATTGTCCTTGTTTTTACGGGCAGCTATTCTGCCTCGCCAGCTGCCTTGCCTTTTTGAGGTCAGCCATCGTATTTATATTAAAAAAACTCAAGCCTTCGCTATCAAATTTCAGCAGTTCTTCCTCTTCTATATACCTCGTGTTGACCATATCGAACAGATGCGATATCTCCAGCTGGTTCTCCTCAATCATCTTTCGGATTAATGGCAGACAGTTCTTCGAATAGACAGCGTGTAGAGGCTCCAGCATATTGTGCAGTTTTGGAACCACGACATCAGAACCTTCCGCGCACCGAATCATATAGCGAAGCAAACCACGATTTAGAAATGGCATGTCACAGCCAACAATCAAACTGTAGAAACTGTCCGCACACGCCAAACCGGTATATATTCCTCCTAACGCCCCTCTACCTGTAAATAGATCCACAACTACTCTTGCCTTTAATAGAGCGGCGGCAATACAATCAAACTGTTCTTGACTGGTTACCACCAGTACTGGCCGGGCAGGAGGAGAGATACGTTCGATAGTTCGCTCAATCAGAAGTTGGTTATTTATTCTCTCCAGGGCTTTCACACGTCCCAGCCGCAGGCTCTTGCCGCCGGCCAGGACTATTCCCGATACAGATATCACTCTTCTAAAGGTTACGTTTTAGCTCAGGTATATTTCTTGCTATATTTTATCACTATAGTCAACAGTTTTGGTGATTTTTTGGCAAAAAAAATTAACAACTGGATAGTGGAAGGAAGCAAAATTGCAAACTTAAAAGCGATAGCAACCAAGCTATCGAACGACCTAGGAGATAAAACTCCCTAGAAAGGAGGTGATCCAGCCGCACGTTCCCGTACGGCTACCTTGTTACGACTTCGTCCCAGTTACCGGTCCCACCTTCGGCGACTGCTTCCCGAAGGTTAGCCCATCGACTTCAGGTGTTACCGGCTCCCATGACGTGACGGGCGGTGTGTACAAGGCCCGAGAACGTATTCACCGCAGTGTGCTGACCTGCGGTTACTAGCAACTCCGAC
>Ga0116202_10001205_pt1 | contig 15125 bp, 12 predicted proteins | sample LakKivw325mmetaG_FD_94479 | JGI IMG/M metagenome (GOLD analysis project Ga0116202, IMG submission 94479) | Anoxic lake water microbial communities from Lake Kivu, Rwanda to study Microbial Dark Matter (Phase II) - Lake Kivu water 325m metaG | ecosystem: Environmental > Aquatic > Freshwater >...
CCCGTCACTACCGCAACACGATCGTCAAAACGAATGTCGTCTTTTGGAATATCTCCATACTCAAATATACCCCGGTCAATGACGGTTTCTCCTGTTTTTACATTGACTGTCCGCCATACGGCTTTTCCTTCTCCCGTTTTCCAGATCAATGTCCTGATGGGCTCACCGGGATAAAGGGTTTGTGAAAACCGGCATGCAATGCGTCTAACTTTTTCCGGTTCTCCGGGCGCAAGGCTCGCCATCAGCGCCCGGCACGCGAACCCGAAGGTGCACAGGCCGTGCATGATCGGTTTTTCAAACCCCCTTTTTTTTGCAAACCCGGGATCGACATGGAGAGGAAAAATATCGCCGGAGAGGCGATAGATGAGGGGCTGATCCGGCAGCGGCGTAGCCTCGATAACGTCATCCGGTTCCCTTTCCGGGATATCGATGATCTGCTGGGGTGCGTCCTGGCCGCCGAAGCCCCCATCCAGGCGGCCGAACAGCGTAATGGTGCCGGTGTAAAGCTTTTTTCCGCCGGAATGATGGGTCTCGCTTCGGGCAATTACCAGCGCGCCCTTTTGCCCTTTGTCATAGTAATGGGTTATTTTTCCCTCTGTTGTCAGCGCGCCGTATGACGGTATGGGGTGGTGAAAGACGATGTCCTGTTCGCCGTGCAGAATACCGGCGAGATTGATGTTGGAAGCCGCTGCCACCTGCCAGAAAAAGTCGAACATGGTGGCGACTGAAAAGGTGGGGATAACCTTGAGATTCTTTTCGTAGGTGTAATCAAGCTCCTCAAAGCCGGCGCCTATTCCCAATGCGTACAGCACAACATCTTTCCAGTCGTAGGATTTTGCCAAGGGTCCGATCTTTTTTCCGATTGCCTCCATGTTCAGAGCCATACCTTACCTCCATTGCCGATTGAATGTCTTACCGTTATCTCTTTTCATGTCCGACGGGGATTAAATACAGGTCATTTGACGTCTCCACGATCATCACGTCAGAGGAAGTTCGTATTTCTGCGCCGTTACGATGGTGCCCCACTGCTGGACGACGATCTCTTCCGTGAGCTGGAAACCTTCCTTTTGATAAAGAGCGCGTGCCCGATCGAGACCTTTAAATGTCCACAAATAGATTTTTTTATAAGACCTTTCTTTGCAGAAAGCGATTCCCCGGCGAAGAAGTATCCTCCCGATTCCTCGAGCCTGATATTCCGGAGGCACGATAAACCATCGAAGACGCCCGCCCTGCTGATACGACTCGCGGCCGTCTAAGACGATAGAGCCGGCAAACTGTCCTCCGACCATTGCGATCCAGAACCCGTCCCGGTCTTCATGAAAGTTTCCCATGAACTCCGAGAGTTCTCCGCCAACCTGGGTTTCAAAAGAAATGTCGAGATTCCAGTTGTCATAATAATATGTCGCATGGAGTTCCGTAATTTTTCCGATTGCACCCGGGAAATAACCTATGAGCTGCAAAGAGTTTGTAAACTGTGAATCTTCCATCTTAGCCTCTGCTTCGAAATGATTGAAAAAACGGGATGTAAATCAGTCGGGTGTTCCGGAAGCCGTGTCCTGAACAAATATCTGGTAGTTGTTTCGTCCTGAATCCTTGACTTTATACATGGCAATGTCGGCGTGCTTGACAAGGGTATCCGCATCTTCGGAACTGTCGGGATAAATGGCAATGCCGACACTGGTTGTGATATGAATTTCGTGGCCGTCGATGATAAAGGGACTTTGAAAGGCATCAACAACCTTCCGGGCGATCATGGTACTGTCATCAATCTTTTTAATTTCCGGCAACAGAATCAAAAATTCATCGCCGCCCATGCGGGCAATGGTGTCCCCCCTTCTGAGAAATTCCGTGAGGCGCTCTCCTACATCCTGAAGCAGGCGATCCCCCATGTGGTGACCCAGCGTATCATTGACGTCCTTGAATTTATCCAGATCAAGCATCAAGACGGCCAGATATTGCCGGTGTCGCTTCGCCCGCGCTATGGCCATATTCAGACGGTCGCTAACCAGAAGGCGATTGGGAAGTCCGGTGAGAGGATCATGATAAGCCAACCGCCGGATGGTTTCTTCCGCCTTTCTTTGTTCCGTTACATCCCGGATGAAGTTTCTCAATCCCGCACGTTTTCCCTTTGCGTCCCTGATCAGAGAAACAGCCATTTCAACATTGATTCTTATGCCGTCTTTTCGCTTAATCCGGAGTTCAGATCCTTTGGATGATTTTCCTGTATCATAAACATCTTCAAATATTCTGGAAACCTGTACGGCCGTTTCCTCATCCATGAGATGGCGCACGTTCATTTCCTCAAATTCGACCCTTGAATATCCTATCATGTCCAGCCAGGCCTGATTGAAATACAGTGTCTTCCAGTCTGAGTCTATTTCAAGGTAGCCGTCTTCAATATTTTCAATGATGCTTTTGTATTTTTCCTCGCTCGCCCTGAGAGCCTTCTCTGCCTGCTTGCTTTCGGTGATGTCCTTGATGGTTCCCTGATAACCGATGAGATGTCCGTTCTCGTCCTTAACCAGTGCGGATGTAATCAGGGTGTTGATGATCGTTCCGTCTTTTTTCCTCAGGTCAACCGGGTAATCCTGGGCGAATCCTTCCCGTTCAATCACCTCTGTCAGTCTTTTTCGATCCTGCCTGTTTTTGTACAGATGTCCTATATTCACATTCTGCAGCTCCTGGGCGGAATCGTAACCAAAAAATTTCACTGCAGAGTCGTTGAAATCTATCCATTCCCCGTCTTTCGACGTGATAAAAATGCAGTCCCGAGAGGTTTTAAAAAATGTCCGATACCTCTCTTCACTTTCCCGAATGGCCTCATTGATCAGCTTCTGTCTCGTAATATCTTTCGAGACGACAACCACGCTGTTAACTTTTCCTCCAGGCTTCTGTTCTTTCAGGGGACTGAGGGTTCTTAAAAAATGGCGCTTGTCTCTCATGCTTATATATTCATGCTGATACGATTTTCCTGTTGTGAACACCTCTTCAATTTTTTCAGAAAACTCTCTGGACGGCTCAGGTAAGTGGAAATCACCGTAGGGTCTGCCGATAATCTGCTCTTTAGGCAGGCCGAGCCTCAACAGATGCGGACCGTTTATAAAGAGATATCGGCGATCCCGGTCTACGATATAAATGGAATCACTGGTTGATTCGACAATGGAACGATACACATCTCCCAATGACTTGTGTATGTCGGCATTGTGGTTGGAGTCTCTGGTGATATTTTCCGGTTCTTCGCAGGTGGGTTTTCCCATATGCTTGCCCCGCCGAGATGGGTTAAAGATTTGATATTAAGATAAAACGCTTCCTGGCTTAGACGATGAGAGGGTCCGGGCGAGCAGGGCCGCTCCGATGGCGCCGTTCTCCTGAGCGTATGGCGATACCTCAACGGGCGTATGAATCATTTTTCCAAGAGCCCTGACGACCCCTGCATTCTTCGCTACACCGCCTGTCATCATGACAGGTTCCCTGACACCGATACGCATCATCATGGCAGATACCCTTGCACAGATCGAATCATGGATGCCCGCGATGATATTTTCTCTCTTTTCTCCTTTGGCAATGAGCGAGATGACCTCCGATTCGGCGAATACGGTACACAAGCTGCTGATTTTTGCAGGGCGATCGGCCGTGAGAGAGATATCGCCAAACTGATTCAGATCTACTTCCAGAGCTCCCGCCATAACTTCGAGAAAACGTCCCGTTCCCGCTGCGCATTTGTCATTCATGACAAAGTTGACGACCTTTCCCTTTTCGTCCATGACAATGGCTTTGCTGTCCTGACCTCCGATATCAATGATCGAGCGAATCCGGGGGTCAAGATAACGGGCTCCCGCAGCGTGACACATGATTTCCGTGATGGCCTTATCCGCAGCCATGCTCTTCCTGCCATAGCCCGTGGCGACAATCCTTTCAACCATGCTTCTGTCGATGCCCAGTTCCGACAGGATTTCACTGAACACCGTATTCCCCGACAGTTCAGCTTGATATCCCGTGGAGATTACCCTGGTGCCCATAAGGGTTCCATCGTTCATGATCGCTGCTTTGGTGCTGATGGAACCGATGTCAATACCTGCTGTAATCAATCATTGCCTTTCCCGGGTTGATCAACACATGCCTGCGCCGCATCATCAACATTTCAAGATTCCTGATGCGGAACTTTTCAGAATGATAATAAGGCAATGATTCCTCTGTGTCAATCTCTTTGAAAGTTACGTTCTTTTTCCCCTGATTTCCCTGTCAATGACGAGAGGATCTTCTGAAGGAAGGGTTTCTGCCTGAATTCCCACTTCCATGATAACGGAATTCATCGCGATCGTTAAAAATGAGACAGCCTGCGGCAGTGTGCAATTCTTCGTCGATTCAAGGGCCAGGGCTGTTTTGTGCTGCTGATACAGGGCGTAATAAGTAAGAGATCTTCGCTGCTCCTTGTGAAGGGATTTGTTGCTCGCCGTATTGGTATTGTTTACCTGAAAATGAAACTGCTTGTTGGCAATCCGGGAGTTCGATCTGGCGGCTATTCTCTTTGCGAGGTTGGCCAATTCCAGTTTATCACCATTAGGTAAGTCGAAGATGGGGGCATCAATAACATTACACTGTCCCCATTTATAAGGATTTCTTTTATGAGATATCCATTTGGGGGAGTAGAAACCCTCTCCTTGATGGAGATTCAGGACATAGTCGGCGTTTTTAATGAGAGATTTGGCAAGGTCAACGACCTTTGAGTCCGGAGTGGAGTTGCTGTTTTCAGGCAGATGAAAAAGACGATTCATATCACCGCTGATGCCCTGCCGCTTTCCCTTTAAAACGGCAGGCAAATTCAAGCGCGGTACAACAATCAAGGTCCCCTTTTTTACCTTGACATCAACATACCTTTCCACCGTTAAATAGCCGCCCGATTCATCACCATGGATGCCGGCAAAGATAAGCAGGGTGGGTCCTCTTTCTTTCCCGGAAATGACATATACAGGCACCGCCTGATTCGTGCCGTCAAAATACCTGTGCACCTGAACATATTGTTTTGAATATGTTTTATGGTTTGATGCCAGATAAATGACCATGAAGAAAAGGCAGGCGGCAGCTATTCCGGCTAATATGACGATTCGCCTATGATTTGCCATCCCGTTTGCCCTTTTTTCAGGTAGAATATCTTCTTGCTGTCGCTGTTGAAGTTATTGGAGTGATACCGTTGAAGAAATCGCACGATGGCGATTTTGCCGCCATATTCCTGCGGCATGAGAATCGCTATATTTTCGGCTTTTACACGTATGAATTTCTTGCCCTTGTTTACCTTTTCTTTCTGCTGCTTGAAGGCCTGATAACCCATTCCCTCGCTGTTGACAAACTCCGGGGCATAGAAGCTCATAAATTTCCTGGTATTGATACTTTCCCATCCCTGTCTCCAGGCATTCATAAAGTTTATCAGATCCTTCGATAGATCGGCCTGATTTGCTATTTTGGAAAACTGAAGTTTGTTTACGACAGCAATGGGTGTGCCGTTTGGTTTGAGGAAACCGCTCATTTCTTTCAATGCATCGTTGCTGACGGCAATACAGCCTTTAGTGTCCGGAATGTCCTTCCCGATCGTCTTGCTGGCGCTGTGCCCGTGTATCCATATGCCCCCACCTTTTTTCCCCTCCCTTCGATCCAGGTAATTCGGGTAGTTGAGCACGTAAGCGCCGTAACCATAAATTTCCGGAAGGGTGCTTCCTGATGCGAACCTCAAAAAGAAATAGACGCCTACGGGGGTGGCAAAATCTCCGTCCCGCCTCTTTTCGTGGTTGTTCGCTCCGATGATACAGGGGTATTGCTTAACCGGGGAAAACTTTCCGTCTGAAAAGCGAAAAATGTAAAGGGTTTTCGTTTCTTTCTCACAGATAAGCAGGTATTCGCCTGCGTCTGCCAGAACCAAAGGCTGGGGAGACTCCTGCGCGGGAGGAGGCAAACTTGCAACCGGTTGCGGCGGGGCAGTTGTTGCCTTGACGGGAGCTGCCGGTGCAGGAGGCGCCGCTGCGGTTACCGTTGGCTTGGGAGGCGCCTGGGGAGTTGGAGGTAACAGGGTTGCAATCTGTTTTCTGGCCTCTGTCAGATGCCTGAAAGCTTTCTGATAGTCCTTCTGTCTCAATGATTCATCGATTTGATTAAAGTCCCTGCTGGTTTCGCTGATCGTATTCCGCAGGTTTTTATTGTGATTTCTTTCTTTAATAAAAAGATATAAAAGGGCGACATTTATCAGGATTAATATAGCGATAAGCGCAATGCCAACTTTTAGATAGGGAGGATTCGATGAGTATCTGTAAGACCGGAACTTTTTCATGTCTTTATCCGGGGAGCAATGCGCGCCTGACAGAGGTTATTTTGGCATGAGGCTTTTACCTTTTTTTTCATTTTTGTCAAGGAATGAATAAACTTAAAATTCCCTTTCAATCCGTGTCATGGCCTCTGCGAGGCGGTTATCCGGCACGGTGAGGGAGATGCGGACATACCCTTCTCCGTACTGTCCGTAGGCTGTACCTGCGGCCACGACAACTGCCGTTTTATCGAATAATCGATTGGTGAATTCAAGGGCTGTCATCCCTTTGGGCGCCGGCACCCACAGATAGAATGTTCCTTTCGGCGGATCGAAGACAATCCCGATTTTACTGAGCGCGTTTAAGACCATCTGACGTCGCTTCGCATAAATCTGAAGCATGTGATTGATGGCCTGCTCCTCATGTTTCAGGGCATGAATGCCGGCGTACTGAATGGGATTAAAGATGCCGGAGTCACTGTTTTCCTTGACCTTGCTGATGGCGGCGATGAGATCGGGATTGCCTGCAGCCATGCCGATCCGCCACCCGCACATGTTGAAAGGCTTGGAGAGGGAGTTTAACTCGACGCCTACCTCCCTGGCGCCGTCGGCCATGAGAAAACTGAGACGCTCCTGGCCGTCGAAGAGGATTTCGCTATAGGGATTGTCGTAGCAGACGGCAATATCGAACTGCCTGGCAAAATCCACCAGGCGGTTGAAAAAATCTTTCGTTGCGCAGGCGCCGGTGGGATTGTTCGGGTAATTGAGGAACATGCCACGTGCCTTTCCGGCAATGTCGGAGGGAATGTCTTCAAAAACGGGCAGGTAGTTATTTTCCTTCAGAATGGGCACATTGAACGGCTCGCCACCGCCCATCAGGATGCTTGCCCGGTAGGCGGGATAACCGGGGTCGGTCATCAGAACGATGTCTCCGGGGTTGATCCGGGCAAGGACAAAATGGTGGCACCCTTCCTTGGATCCGATCAGCCCCAGGACCTCAGTTGCAGGGTCGAGCGACACCCCGTATCTGGCTTGATACCAGCGGGAAACCTCCCGCCGGAAGGCCAGCATCCCCTTTTCCTCATCAATGGGATAGCGGTGATTTTCCGGGTCTTTCGCCCTCGCACAGAGTTCGTCAATAATGGAATCCGGTGTCGGCTCCACCGGGTCTCCGATGGCAAGGCTGATGACGTCAATGCCGTCGGCCTTTGCCTTGTTGATTTTTTTTCTCAACTCCATGAAAAGATAGGGTGGAATCCTGGTCAGTCGGTCGGCAGTCTGCAAGATTTTTATCCTCCTGTGTGGAAATCATTTTTCATTATAATTGACGCGGCTCAGACTTTATAAGTCTCATCCCAGATGCGACCTTCATAAACCACTTTGGCCTTTCCTTCAAGATAAATGTCTTCAAATCCGTGCTCCGTTTTGTGGAAATAAATCTTGAGAATTTCCCCGCTCTTTACCCGGACGTTCACCGGGGATTCAATCAACCCTTTCCAGGAGGATATCAGTGTCGATGCGACGGCGCCCGTGCCGCAGGCCAGGGTTTCGTCCTCGACACCCCTCTCATAGGTTCTTACCCTGATGGTGTTTTTATCGATGACTTCCACGAAATTTGCGTTTGTCCCCTCCGGCTGGTACTGCGGGTGATAGCGAATGATCCGGCCGATATGAAATACATCATAGTGATCAAGATTATTCACAAAATGAACGACGTGGGGAACGCCGGTATTGATCTGGCTGATTTCGAGCGGTCGCTCCTCAACGGGAATGGAGAGGTTCACCTGCATGTTATATGGATCTGTCAGCTTTAACTTGACAATGTCATCCCTGATTTCAGCATCGATGATTCCTGCCGGGGTTTCGAAGGACAGTTTTTCCCCGGCGATGCCTTTGATGTATGCAAAACGGGCGGCACACCTTCCTCCGTTTCCGCACATGCCCACCTCGCTTCCATCGGCGTTAAAGAACCGCCACCGGAAATCGAATGCCTCAGATTTTTCTATAATAATCAATCCGTCTGCTCCCACGGACACTTTTCTTTCACAGACCGTTCTGACAAATTCCGGCAGATTTTCCACAGACAGGGAATGATTTCTGTTGTCGATCAGAATAAAATCATTCCCGCTGCCGCTCATTTTAAAAAATTCGATCATGATACAAACCTCCAAACAGCAATACTGGATTCCGGATCAGGTCCGGAATGACATTTTTTCAAGAAAGCAGATGGCTTTCTGGCTCTGCGGATCGGCTACTACGTTTCCGTATTTTCCTCCCGTTGCAGCGGGAAGATCAATGACATGAATCAGATCCCTAAATTTCGCCGCGTCAGGCAGCAATTCCGGCAGGATGCCGGGGGCATCTCTGAAAAACGCATGGTTAAAATAAGTTTCCGGATCATTCGGATACACAGGCATATATATGATCTGGGCTTCGACGAGGTCCAGGAAAAAATGCGTTCCATATGAAACTTCGGGAGCCTGTCCCGCCTCTTCCCGGGCGATTTCCACCAGCACGGACATGTGATTGATGTCCGCATAGCTGACATTGACCCCCAAATCGATGTTACTGCTCCCCCATCGGCCGGGACCCATCAGGATCATTTTCCCCTGAATCATCAGGGGGTTCTCGTTGAGCAAGCCGACGATACGCCCCAGGGTTTTCTTGATGTCCATGAGTTCAACCATTGCGTACTTTTCCGGATCAATATACAGAATATAGCGTATATCCGCAATGGTCCCCCCGTTAATGATCCGGTCTGATTTGAACAGGATCTGCGCCGTGGGAATGGAATCGGGAATCGAAACGGGACCGTACGATCCGGGTGTTCTCATGGGCCTGCATTGCAGCAGGTTGATCCGTACACGGCCATCCGTATCAACAGCAGCCGTAAACTCCGTATCCAGGGGATGACCGTAAACATTTTCGAGCCTCTCCAACATATCACCCATGATTTTTATGAAGTCTGTCCTCGCGATCAGTTGATTAAATGTAAGAACAAGTTTTTTGAGGGAACCGTCCATGCGGCTGGTATAAGGATCGATCAGATATCCGTCGGCCAGTAAGGAAACCAGGAGGTGCAGGTTGGGATAGTTCCGTTCAGTCAGTACATCGGCGACAGGGCGTGTCACCAGGTCATTTTCCTCCAGGTCGAGAAGATCCATGTCCCACTGTGAATATTTTGCAATCCGGACGCCGGTTTCAGGTCTGAGCTGCGGGTTGCTGACGGCGATCATTCGGGGATAATCGTTCCCGACACGGTTCACGGCGCGCGTGCCGAGACCGAAAACAAGGCGGATCAGTCCCTTCATGGGATCGATGCGATCCGTCCAGGCGTAGAGATTCCTGGAAAAAGCCACGCCGGCAAGGGATGGGAAAAAGTAACTCTTATAGGCCATTCCCGACACGCGCTGGACCAGAATGGCCATCTGTTCATCGCTTTCTTCAATCCCCCGTGCCTTCCGATAGGAGAGTGCGTCGGGATTCAGGGCGCTGGCATACACCAGTTTAACCGCCCGTAAAAAGGCCCCCATGCGCCTTTCGGGACTTCCCTGGTTCGCGCAGAATTCGCTCCGGTACTTTCCGGCGAAGGCGTTCCCGTAACTGTCTTCCAGGAGACTGCTGGACCGCACGATGATGGGGGCCTGGCCGAAGTAATCCAGCATGTCGGAGAATTGATCCATGATTTCCGGAGAAAACGTACCGGCGAGAAACCGCCGTTCCATTTCTTCAAATTCCTGGCGGGAGATATGGGAACTGCGGGATATCTGAAACCGGGTCTTGAAGAGGTTGTTGTTTACCAGAAAGGTGAAGAAAACGTCTGAACCAATATAAAACGAGTCGTGGGATTCAAAAACTTTGGAAAAGTCTGTCTCGCCAGGCCCTTCCAGGAGAATGCGCCTTGCCAGGAGCATGCCCGCCGCCTTTCCTCCGATCTGTCCCGAGCCGATCAAACGGTCTCTGATGCTTAAAAGATCCTGGAGTCTGAAATAGTCATCCGCCAGCCTGTTGAATTCGGGACGGTTTCCGAACATCATCCGCAGGAGTTCCTGTTTGAGAGCGGTGATCTCGGTCGTCTTTTCCGACAGGTCTCCCCCCGATTCCTGGTACTGCAACAGCTTCTGAAACACACTTTCCCACGGGGCAATGGATTTTGCCATGATATGAAGGGGTTTTTTACTGGCCGTTTCGGACACTGCGGCGGCGTCTCCGCTTTGAAAAACGGGAGACCAGACGCTGCCCGACGTTCTGTGAGGGAGATACATCTGGGGAGAGTAGCGATCCCAGACTTTAAGAGGATGGATGTACATGGAACCCTGCACATGGTAGACATCAATCAGAAGCTGGGTTGTATCCCGAATTCTGGCGACAGCGCTGTGGGCATGCTGGCCCCGGGTGAGTCCGAAGTAAGCGACCGTATCCAGCTCGTAGAGATACGGGCATGTAAGCTGGAAAAAATTCGCCAGCAGTTCGTCCGTAGCCCATCGAACGGCGAGAGTGGATAAGTTATCGAATATATAGAAAACCTTCCTTCCGTGATCCTCGATAATCCTGTGGACCTCTCCGCTGAATGCGTCGAAGCCCGCCTCCGGATCTACTTCAATCACTTTAAGACCGGGTCGATCTTTGAGAATCTCCGGGTGGGGTGCAAACCGCAGATAAATGCATTGCCTTTTTTCTCTGATGGCATGACTGGCAAACGGTTCCGCGAAATAGACATATTCATCAAGCCGGTCAACCTGCCATACGACGTTATCTCCCAGTCGAAGACCCTGTATGACTTCATCCAGCGGCGCCAGTCCGCTACGTACGGTTTCTGTTTCCATTCTTTGAAAAGTTAGCAACTCCTGTGCCACAATCGCCTTAAAAGGTGTTTGAATTATTTATTTTTTTGACAAATACGTGGTCCTGATTTCATTGATCTGTTCATCCGTCAAAATGTCAGGGGTTCCGATCTGCAGGGCCAGAAAGTAAACCTTTGCGGCCATCTCGATCCGGCAGGCCGTCGCGTATGTTTCAGTCAGGGTGGGCCCCGTCGTCAGCACACCATGGTTTTTCAACAGGGTTCCGATCACGGACGGCGGTCCCTTCATTGCCTTCACGGCAACCCGACCCTGAGCCTCTGTACCGGGACAGGCATACTCGGCAACGGGCACGGGCCCGCGCACGGCCAGTCCTTCCGTGCAGATGACCGGGATTCCCTTTCCCGTCGTTGCGAAAGCCAAGGCATAAAGAGAATGGGTGTGTACTACTGCGGCTGCTTTTGGCATGTTTTTATAAATGGTGATGTGCATGGGTGTTTCGGAAGAGGGTCTGTGAGTGCCTTCAACAACGGCGCCATCCTGATCTATGGTTACCAGGTCTTCCGCGGTCATATGGTCATAGGGTACGCTGCCCGGTGTAATGACAAGATGCTCTGCAGAAGCACGCACACTCACATTGCCCGAGTTCAACTGAATCATATCTCTTTGATAAAGCTTCATTACCGTCTGAAGCAGTGACTTTCTGGCTTCCTCATACAGCATCGTTCAATCCTCAAAATACCTTTTCAGATCCTGGGGCAGAAAGACTCCTCTCGGTGTAATGACGGCGCTAACCAGATGAGGAGGCGTGATATCAAATGCAGGATAATACCCTTTCACGCCTTGCTTTGCCGTCCGGATTCCCAGGGCATGAACGGTCTCTTCCGGAGATCGCTCCTCAATTTCTACAGTCGAAATGTCCGGATGTTTGACGGAGGGTATCCCCAGAGCATAGTAAGGCACAGCGAGGTGCTGAGCCGCCAGTGCAATCTGAAAAGTCCCGATTTTGTTGACCACGTGTCCGTCCAGTGTCACCACATCCGCCGCGGAGATGAATACATGCGCCATCCCTTTTGACAGAATATAGGCAGGCATGTTGTCGGTAATGACCGTAACCGGTACCCCCATATCATGGGCTACACTGGCGGTCAGCCTTGCCCCCTGCAGGTAGGGGCGCGTTTCCGGACAGATGAGTGATATTTTCTTTCCTTTTTCCCTGGCTACAAGCAGGATAAACCCGATGAGTGTCTCCGCGTAACACTGTGTCAGGACCGTTACCTCATCAGGAAGCAGGTCGACAGCAAAAGCGGCCATTGTGCGGGATTGCCGGTAACGTTTTTCGAGGTTCTCCATCACATAGGCGTATGTGTTCGCTTCCGCATCTTCACCCGTATTAATGGCATTCTGCGCTACTTTCAGGACCCGTTGAATGTGGGCTTTCATGTTTGCAGAGGTCGTGGGACGGGCTTGACACAGTTCATTCGCCGCACGCTCTAAATGCTGCTTTGCCGCATCCGGAGAAAGGCGGTGCGCCTCTCTTGCGGCGCTGACCATTCCCAGTGCCGCCGCGAGCCAGGGGCCGCCGCTCTGCGTCACCATGTCGGCAATCGCTTTTGCCACCTGCCGGTAATCCGTGCAATGGACGAACTCTTCCACGGCAGGATACTTTCGCCGATCCAGGATCCACACCCCGCCATCCCGGTAATGGGCCACACTTTCATAACGCAACAAAAAAGGCAACCCATCATCTGCCCTTTCCATAAAGCCTCCAAATAACGGGGACATCATCCGATCGCCTGTCCCTGACTCCGATCCGGGATTCTCCGGAATGACGGCATGTTAGATATTTCGTTGCCGGAGTAATAATCAATGGAAAGATCATAGAGGGAAGTCGCCTGCCTGTCAAATAAAAAGCTGTTCGATATAAACAGGCAACATCGCCCTGGAAAGGAGTTGCGCTCCTTAAAGTTCTCTGACCTTTCTGAAGGGACAGTTTCGTGAGTACCGTATTTACAAAGAACAGATTTGTTCCTTTTTATCTTGCCTCTGTCGTACACCTTTATGTCAATACTTTTCAGTATAATCAATGGGTTATTATCAAAACACCTGTCTGGCACCGGTATTGCTATTGCATGGTTGAACACATACCAATGTGGCGCGATTCTTATCAACAGGAGGTACTAAAAAATGAATACAGGAGATACAGCGTGGGTGTTGACCTCTTCAGCATTGGTTCTGCTCATGACAATGCCGGGGTTGGCCTTCTTTTACGGGGGACTTGTGAGGAGAAAAAACGTTTTATCCATCTTAATGCAATGTTTCATCATTTTGGCTATGATCAGTCTGCAATGGATGTTGTACGGCTACTCAATAACCTTCGGCCCCGATATAAAGGGAATCATAGGGAACCTGGATTGGTTTGCCCTCAAAGGTGTGGGTGGGTTGCCAAACCCTGATTATGCGGCCACAATCCCACACAGCGCATTCATGATTTTCCAGTGCATGTTTGCGGTGATCACGCCGGCTTTGATCGTCGGCGCTTATGCCGAGAGGATGAAATTCTCCGCTTTTTTAGTTTTTACGATCCTCTGGGCAACTTTTGTCTATGATCCATTAGGGCACTGGGTCTGGGGGACGGGTGGTTGGTTGAAGAATCTCGGCGCCCTGGACTTCGCGGGCGGAATTGTTGTTCACACCAGTTCGGGCGTTTCCGCGCTGGTTTTGGCCATCATGTTAGGCAAAAGGGTCGGGACCGAGAACGGGATAACCTATAAACCCCATAACATGCCATTCGCAGTACTTGGTGCGGGGCTCCTCTGGTTTGGCTGGTTCGGATTTAATGCGGGCAGCGCCCTGGCGGCAAATGAACTTGCAACCAACGCATTTATTGCCACCAATACGGCTACGGCAGCGGCTGCATTCACATGGCCGATGATTGAATGGATAGTCGGCGGTAGACCGACAGCCTTAGGCTGTGCCACCGGGGCCGTCGCCGGACTCGTTGCCATCACGCCCGCCTGTGGTTTTGTTACTCCCATAAACGCCCTGTTTATCGGTATTTTGGTGAGTGTATTTTGTTACATTGCCTGCGCGAAAATAAAAGCTATTTTTAAATACGACGACTCTCTCGATGTCTTTGGTGTCCATGGCGTGGGCGGCATCTGGGGAACCCTTGCGACGGGTCTTTTTGCTGAAAAGGTTGTCAATGAAGCCGGTGCGGATGGACTGCTTTTCGGCAACGCGCACCAGTTCATGATTCAATGCCTCCTTGTGGCGGCCGCCATCATTTTTGCTGTCGTTATGACTGTGATCATCTTCAAACTGGTCGATGCTGTCATTGGAATGAGGGTTGAGAAGAAATCGGAACTGGTTGGGCTCGACCTGACCCAGCACAGCGAATCTGGCTACACACTGATTGAATAGGAGGTACGGAAAATGAAATATATCGTTGCCATTATACAACCGCATAAACTGGACGAAGTCATGAAAACTCTTGAGGAGATAGATGTAAATTTAATGACCGTATCCAATGTTCTTGGACGGGGCCGGCAGAAGGGGGTTACGGAAGTGTACCGTGGCGCCAGGGAGGTAGGGAGTCTGCTCAAAAAAGTCAAACTGGAAATAGCCTGCAACGAGGACTTTGTTGCACCCACCATTGATGCCATTATCAAGGGGGCACGATCGGGAGAAATCGGCGACGGGAAAATCTTCGTTCTCGATCTTGTTGACGTTGTCCGTATCCGCACCGGCGAACGCAACGGCAATGCCATTGGATGAGCTATCTTTCTGAGATTTGACGGATCCCTCCTTGCTTGCATGGGGGGATTTTTTTATCATCAGGCAGCTGCGTGGAAGAGAGTAATTCCCGTAAAATTAGCCCTTGAATTTTACTCCGGGGCGTCGTATCCTTCTTCACATTGTGAAGTCACGCATAGAGAATCCCAATCTCATAGGAAAAGTTATCCCGCTTTCTAAAAAGCAAGAAGGCGTGTAAATTCCAGAGCGTACAAATGTCCCACAGATGGAAGTGA
>Ga0116202_10001210_pt1 | contig 15107 bp, 11 predicted proteins | sample LakKivw325mmetaG_FD_94479 | JGI IMG/M metagenome (GOLD analysis project Ga0116202, IMG submission 94479) | Anoxic lake water microbial communities from Lake Kivu, Rwanda to study Microbial Dark Matter (Phase II) - Lake Kivu water 325m metaG | ecosystem: Environmental > Aquatic > Freshwater >...
AGGCGGGAAACGATATCAGGTGAAACAGTCATATAGGTAATGCCATTATCTTTGGATTCAATATCATGTGGATGTTCTTTACACCTCATCCCCTGCCCCTTCTCCTTGAGGAGAAGGGGTTGGGGGTTGAGGTGAATAATTAAATACCATAAGATAAAACTATAAATATCGACTGACGATCTCCTGTAATTCCCTGTAAATGGCATTATTGGCTGCAATGATCTCCCTGCCGAACAGGTAATCCGCACCCCCTTTGAAATCGCTGATGTTGCCGCCGGCCTCTTTCACGATGAGGGCGCCGGCGGCCACATCCCAGGGACGCAGGCCGTATTCGAAGAAGCCTTCAAAACGTCCGCAGGCCACATAGGCCAGGTCTGTCGCCGCCGAGCCCATGCGGCGTATGCCGTGGCAGTTGCCCATGAGGAATCCGAGAAGCTGCAGGTATTTATCCATGAGGCTGAAGTCACTGTATGGAAAGCCAGTGGCCAGCAAGGCGTCGCCGAGATGACCCGCCGGCGACACATGGACGGGTGAACCGTTGAGGTAAGCACCGCCGTCGTGCCAGGCATAAAAACATTCACCCTTCATAACGTCGTACACCACCCCCGCCACGGTGGCATCACCGTCGAGCAGGGCGATGCTGACGGCAAACACCGGTATGGCGTGAATGAAGTTGGTGGTGCCGTCGAGCGGATCGACAATCCAGTTAAAACGTTTCCCTCTCTTATCGGTTGTGCCTTCCTCGACGATAAACCCTGCCTCGGGAACGATTTTGCCGAGGCCTTCCATCAAACGCTTCTCCGATGTGGTGTCAACGATCGTCACAAAATCATTGGGTCCCTTCAGACCGATATCCTCGCGGGTCAGCTTAGGCATCTCCGACTTGATGTATGCCCCCGTCTCCGCTGCCAGGTCACACACCTGCCTGCAAATATGTTCAACATTCAGTGTCATCTCTTAAGGATTTTGATTTTATACCTGTACCGGAAGAACCATATACCCGTAATGCCTAAAATGATCAGGAAAAGAGCAATGAATTGGGCCTGTGTCATCACCATTCCCAGAAAATGATGTTTTATGTTGACACGGATATGCTCGATAAGAAACCGCTCGATACCATTGAGGATGAGATATATAGAGAACAAATGCCCCGGAAAGACGAGTTTCTTGCGTATTATCCACAGGATGATAAAAATGATAGTACCCATCACGGTCTCGTAAAAGGATGTCGGGTACACAGGTTGTGTCAGGACATAGCAGTGTTCGCCGTTGCAGTTGGAAATTCTGACACCCTCGTCCACCACATTATGCGGAAAGTTGAAGGCCCACATCCAGTCGGGCAGGAAGCTAAGCCAGTGGGGTTTGGGGGTGAGGTTGACGATGCCCCAGCAGCCGTCGCCGGAGAGCTGGCATCCGATGCGTCCGACGGCATAGGCCAGGATGAGAGCGGGGGCCACGGTGTCGGCGATATGGGGCCAGGGTATCTTGTGACGCTCGGCATAGAGAGCCTCGGCAAAGGCCGCCACGATGAGGCCGCCGTAAAAAGCCAGACCACTGAAAGAAAAGATGGTGCCGAGGGGATCGGTTCGGAGCTGGTCGAGGTGCTCGAAGATATCAAAGATCTTGGAACCGATAATACCGAAGATAGCGGCCACCAGCACGATGTTACCCGTCAGCTGATAGGGATGCACCGCCATCTCCTCCTGCACCGGCGGATGGAGCTGTGCCTTTTTTTTCTTGCGGTAATTGAGGTATACCGCTATGGCGGCAATGACGATGCCGCTCACCAAGCTGCCTTTGCCCGACAGGATGTACTCCTGCGGATGAGCGGCAAAGAAATCATACCGGGTGATCATGCCCACGACCTTCCATCCCAGCACGAAAGCCAGTATACCCGTATACAGCAGCTCGGTGAAAGATGGCGGTTTACCTTTCCACACTTTCTTGCGGGAAGCATGGATCACTCCTTCCTTCTCCTTGCGTTTCAGCTCCAACCACATGATGAAGGCCGCCACGAGAAAAGCCAGCGCGACAAAGAAACCATAGGTCTGGATGGGTAACCGCACCGACAGTCCGGTCAGGTAATGGATCAGGTCACTCAGTTTCGGAAACATAAACAAAATAATATTAAAGCATTAATCCACCTTACCCTGTGGTAGTCCCTTGTAAACATAATTCCCTTCCCCGTCCATGTCATTTAACACCACAGGGACGATCTTGTTTATCAGCCGTTCGTCATAAGGGGTCCTGACACGGATATAATTCTCCGTGAATCCGAACAGATGATCCTTGCAGGGATCGCTTTCGAACAGGACCCGGGTCAGGTGCCGGTGGTTTTTTTTATAAAAAGCTCTTTTTTTCTGTGCCGAGAGGTCATGCAGGCGTTCACTGCGTTCTTTGATGGTTCCGGGTGCCACCTGATCCGGCAGTTTCGCTGCTGCCGTGCCGGGGCGTTGCGAATAGGAAAAAACATGGGCATAGGAGATGTCCTTGTCGCTGAGAAACCGGAAGGTCTCCATGAAATGCTCTTCCGTTTCGCCGGGGAAGCCCGCGATGATGTCTACGGCGATGCAGCTGTCGGGCATGACCTTTCTGATCAGGCTGACCCTGCCGGCAAAATCACTGCTCCGGTAATGGCGGTGCATGGCTGCCAGGACAGGATCGGAGGCCGACTGCAGCGGGATATGAAAATGAGGCATGAACCTGCGCGAGGAGGCTGTGAAATGCACCATGGCATCGCTCAGCAGGTCGGGTTCGATGGACGAGATCCTGATGCGTTCAATGCCCTCCATGCTGTCCATTTCTTTCATCAGATGAAGCAACGTGGTGTCGTGGTGACGTCCGAAATCACCGATGTTCACGCCTGTCAGCACGATCTCTTTCACGCCTGCTCCGGCGATGTCGCGGGCAGCGGTGAGCACTTCTTTAACAGTGGCGCTGCGGCTGCGGCCACGTGCCAGGGGCACGGTGCAATAGCTGCAGAAATAATCGCAGCCGTCCTGTATCTTCAGGAACGACCGGGTCCTGTCGGCCAGCGACCAGGAGGGGATAAAAGATCCCTCGCCGGCGACAGTGAGGGCGTCATCGGTCACCGTCTGACCCGTGTCGAGCTGTTCCAGGTAGTGACCGAGGCGGTATTTCTCGCGGTTGCCCAGCACCAGGTCCGCCATGCCCTGCACCCTGAGCTCCTGCGGTCGCAACTGGCCATAACAGCCCAACACCACCACGGCCGCGGCGGGATTTTTTTTCCTGGCCTGACGGATGCCCTGACGGCATTTCTTCTCGGCAGCAGAAGTCACGGCACACGAATGGATCACGTAAATGTCGGCTTTCTCCCTGAAATCAATGATATCATAATGCTCCGGCGACAGGCTTCGCATGATGGCCGACGTCTCGGCATAGTTAAGCTTGCATCCGTAAGTGTGTACGGCTATTTTCTTTTTATCCATCGCTGCAAAGGTACAATATTAAACCTTATTACACGGGTCATGGCCGGGAGCGGCAGTGGATGCTATCGGGAGAAACGCTGCAGCACAATGCCTCCTATAATGAACCCCAGTCCCGCAAGGGTATAGCCCATGATGCGCTCACCCACGAACAGGGCCACGAACAGCAATGACAGAAATGGGGAGATGAAGATGAGATTCGACACCTTGGCGGTGGTCGCCGATAAGCGCAGGGCCTTCAGCCATACGACATAGGTGATGCCCATCTCGAACAGCCCGATATAGGTGACGCCCAGCAGGCCTCGCCAGCCGGGGAAGCTTAGTCCTTCATACAGTGTGGTGGCCAGTAAGAGGTAGCAGAAACCGAAGGAGAAGTTGAGAAAAAGCTTCGGCACCTCTTCACGTTTGTCTTTCACGTTGAATATCCAGTACAGGGCCCACACGATGGTGCTGCCCAGGGCCAGCACCACACCCGTCAGGTTGGTGAAATGCAGCCGGGTGAAATCACCCTGCAAGGTGATGATTACCACCCCAGCAAAACTGATGAGCAGCGCCACGATGCTCATCACACCTATCCTTTGCCGCAGGATGGGAATGGAGAGCAGCACCAGCGTCATGGGCCAGACATAGTTCAGCACAACAGCCTCCTGCGCCAGCAGGATGTCATAGGCACGCAGCAGGATGACATAGTAGAGGAAAGGATTCAGTAAACCCAGACCCGCGGAACGCAGCAGATCGTGGCCGGCGAGATGCCGTAACAGGGCCAGCCTGCCCTGGAGGATGAGAATGATGAATAGGGCTGCGACAGAGACAAAAGAAGAAAAAAGTACAAGATGTAAAAAATCGACCGTACGCAGGGTCAGCTTAAAGGCCGAGCCGATCGTTGACCAGAACAGGACAGCGGTCAGTGCACAGAGATAAGCTTTGGTCTGGTTTTTCATTGTATCCTTTCAGACGGCAATTTAAAAATTTTGCACTTTATCCCGGAGCATGACCGTAAATATTTATAGATTTGTCAGATAAATATAAAATGCTATATCCATGAAGAAGTTAGGTGTGGTGGCTTTCGGCGGCAATGCGCTCATCACGGGCAACCAGAAAGGCACCATCGGCGAGCAGGAGGCCAATGCCTATCAGACTTGTGAAAGGCTGATGATGCTCATCAACAGGAACTACGACTTGGTCATCACCCATGGCAACGGCCCCCAGGTGGGTAACATCCTTGAGGCCAACGCTGCCGGCTATAAGATGTACGGCATCCCCGAGATGCCCTTGGACATCTGCGTGGCTTACTCCCAGGGCTTCATCGGATACATCATGGAGCAGCAGCTGCGTAACGTCCTCAAGGTGCATGACATCGACAGGGATGTCATCACCATCGTGACACAGGTGCTGGTCAACAAGGATGATCCGGCTTTTGCCGACCCCACCAAGCCCATCGGGCCTTTCTATACAAAAGAGGAAGCTGGGCATATAGCGAATATTACGGGTTCGCGTTTCGCCGTGGATCCGCAGGGGCGTGGTTACCGCCGCGTGGTGGCGTCACCGAAGCCGCTGGTCATATGGAACACCAAGACCATCGAACGCATAGCCAGAGAGGGACAGATCGTCATCGCCGTGGGCGGCGGCGGCATACCGGCATTCTATGTCGCCGAGAACAAGCTGCAGGGCATCGACGCCGTCATCGACAAAGATCTGGCGTCGGCACTGCTGGCATCACAGATACGCGCCCACCGTTTTTTCATTCTCACCGACGTGCCCAAGGTGTGCCTGAACTTCAACACACCGCAGGAAAAAGCCATCGACCGCATGACCATAGCCGAAGCGAGGCGTTATCTCGACGAGGGTCACTTCCCCGAGGGCAGCATGGCGCCCAAGATCAGGGCGGCCATCTATTTCGTGGAGCACAGCGGTCAGGATACCATCATCACCAAATCGACACTGCTTGGAGTGGACGACGGCGGCACACGCATCACAATGGTGTGAGGATGATTGGTTGATGAGATAATTAGTTGATGTGTTAATTGATAAACAACTATTTAAAGTATGAATTTACATAACAGAAGTTTTTTAAAGGAGTTGGATTTTACACCCGAAGAACTCATGTATATCCTCGACCTTGCCGCGGACCTGAAGCAGGCCAGGAAGAGCGGTACCGAGGTGCAGCATCTGAAAGGCAAGAGCATCGCGCTAATTTTTGAGAAGACCTCCACGCGCACGCGCTGTGCCTTTGAGGTGGCGGCTTATGACCAGGGGGCCCACGTCACCTACCTTGAACCCACGGGGGCTCAGATAGGGCATAAGGAGACGATGAAAGACACGGCACGTGTCCTGGGCCGCATATACGACGCCATCGAGTACCGTGGTTACGGCCAGGCCGTCGTCGAGGAGCTGGCACGTTATGCGGGCGTGCCCGTATGGAACGGTCTCACCGATGACTATCACCCCACGCAGATGCTGGCCGACCTGATGACCATGCGCGAACATGCCGGCAAGCCGTTCAACAAGATCGCCTTCGCCTACCTCGGCGATGCCCGTAATAACGTCGGCAACTCATTGATGGCCGGCGCCGCCCTCATGGGTATGGACTTCAGGGCTGCCGCACCGCTCTCATGCCACCCCGCCAAGGCTCTCACAGACCGCTGCCGTGAGATAGCCGCCATGACTGGCGCCCGCATCCTCATCACCACCTCCGTGGATGAAGCCGTGAAAGGGGTTGATTTCCTCTATACCGATGTGTGGCTGTCGATGGGTGAAGCCAAAGAGCTGTGGGAGCAGCGCATACGCGAGATGTTGCCATACCAGGTTAACAAAACGGTGCTGGAGAAAACGGGTAACCCCCGGGTGAAATTCATGCACTGCCTGCCCGCTTTTCACAACAGGGCCACGAAAGTGGGGGAGGATATCTTCAGGAAATATGGCGTGGAAGCCATGGAGGTGACCGACGAGGTGTTCGAATCGGATGCTTCCATCGTCTTCGACCAGGCCGAGAACAGGCTGCATACCATCAAGGCGGTGATGGTGGCCACGCTGGGTTGAAGCACCTCACCCCAACCCCTCTCCTCAAGGAGAAGGGCTTGAAATAATATCTTATAAATTTTAATTAAACCCGAAATGAATCCCCCTCTTCTCTTTTAGGAGAAGGGGTAGGGGGATGAGGTGCTTGCAACCTGTAACCTGCAACCCAATTTCTCCCTGAAAATATTTTTCGCACTTTCCTTGCTTTCAGCAAAATTCTGACTTAAATTTGTTTGTTATTTCATTAACAATGAAAAAAGTCATACCCATCGTATCATCGCTCATTCTGGTGATGGGATTAATCAGTTGCATAGGTATGATTTTCAGCCCCGTGTTTGCGTATATCACGGTCATTCTGCTGGGCTGTTCACTGCTTTTTTATGCAGTGGCCAACGGTTGCTGCTGGGTGGCTGAGTGGCGGATGAAACGGCGGCAGGTTAATATCCGGGCCGCATGACGGGCATCATGCTTTTTGACGTTGCTCCCTAATCCTTGATCTTTTACCTCTGCGTTCACGCAAATAAAAGATACGGGCTCTTCTTATAACACCTCTTTTATTGACAACGATCTCCTCGATATATGGTGATGAAATGGGAAAAATTCGTTCCACACCCACATTTCCCGATATCTTACGCACGGTGAAGGTCTCCGTGGGTCCTTTGCCGGCGCGCTGCAGCACCACACCCTGAAAACTCTGTATGCGTTCCTTGTTGCCTTCGATGATCTTGTACTGTACGGTTACCGTATCGCCTGCTTTAAAGGACGGAAACTGCTTGACCGGGATCTGACTTTCAACGTATTGTAACAATTCATTCTTTCCCATTGCCCTGGCTGTTATAAAGATGCATTCCTCAAAAAGAGGTGCAAATATACAGGTTTTTTTTTATTTGGTGCAACGGGAGGAGGAAAATTTGAGCGAAAACGGGATATTAGCTGCAAGTGCCAGGCCTCAAGCTGCAAGCTTCATCGCGCCAAGTTAAACCCGTGAGAGAAGTAAAAGAAATGTTCTTTGAAACCGACTACCGGATACCTTCAGGTAGACAATCCTGCGATGAAACGGTGGAAAATCAGCTCCATGAAAGCCATCAAGTTGGGGGAAATCTGAATACGGAGCTGCACTTTAGAAACACAACGTGGACACGTCGTACAGATCTGTGGGGGAACGGGGAGGTAACGAACCCCTCTACCCGGAAGAGGATATAAGATTAACGATTAACGATATATGATCTTTGATTTGGATTTTGTGATTTATTTGTGATTTGTGGTTTGTGGTTTATTCCCCCAGCATCTCCGGCCGTCTCTCCCGTGTCCTCTCCAGTGCCTTCTCGTAGCGCCATTGCGCGATCTCTTTTTCGTTTCCCGATAAAAGTATGTCGGGCACTTTCATGCCCCGGTATTCGTAGGGGCGTGTGTACACGGGTGGCGACAGCAGGCCGTCCTGAAACGAGTCGCTGAGCGCCGATATCTCGTCGCCGAGCACGCCGGGTATGAGTCGTATGACTGCGTCGCAGAGCACCAGCGCCGCCGGCTCACCGCCCGACAGGACATAGTCGCCGACGGACAGCTCACGGGTGATGTAGCGCTCGCGGACACGGTCGTCGACGCCCTTGTAATGGCCGCAGAGGAGCAGGAGGTTATTAAATGTCGACAGGTGGTTGGCGGTGTGCTGGTCCAGCAAGGGGCCGTCGGGTGTCAGGTAGATGATGTCGTCGTAACGGCGTTGTGATTGCAAGGCTTCGATGGCGCGGGCGATGGGCTCCACCATCATGACCATTCCGGCACCACCGCCATACGGGTAGTCGTCGACGCTGCGCCGCCTGTCGGTCGTGTAATCACGCAGGTCATGGAGAGTGATGGTGACATGGCCCTTGTCGACGGCCCGTTTGATGATGGAAGCCTCGAAGGGGCTGCGGAAGAAACCGGGGAAGATGGTCAGGATGTCGATGTGCATGGCAGGGGTAGTTTATTATTTTGATAAAGGTACGGTAAAAAGATTAACTTTGCGGGTGGTCACCTTGTTGAATGTTTACAGAAGCAAAGTAAGTAGGGAATCGGTGATGCCAGGGTTTATTATAACCACAGAGTGCACAGAGGACGCAGGGGATGATTTATGAATTACACCGCGCTTCAGCGCGGGGTAAACACAATAACACAAACCCGGGGCTTTAGCCCGAAACCTGAAATGACACGATTATATACGATATTTCTTACCTTGTCTCTGGTGGTTTTTTCTCCTTCTTTTTCGGAGGCCAAGACCTGGCTCATACACTTCAGGGACAAGAATAATTCGCCATATAGTCTGGATCACCCGGAAGCTTTCTTGTCGCAGCGTGCGCTGGAGCGGCGGCAGCGGCTGGCTGTGGCCCTTGACGAGCGTGACCTGCCGGTGACGCCGTCGTATGTGCAGGCTCTGAGGGATATGGGAGGAGAGGTGCTGGTGGTCTCCAAATGGCTCAACTTGGTCATTGTGGTGATGCCCGGCAGTGTCACCGCCGGCGACCTGCAGGCGCTGCCTTTCGTCGGCGCCGTCACCGATGCCACGGGTATGCGGCCGGGCAGGGGAGGGGTGAGCCCTTTTCTGGGTGCCGAGACTTTCATGCCGGCGACGCCGGAGCAAAGGGTTGCCAATGGCACTTCCCTGGACTATGGCGCCTCCTATAACCAGATCGCCATGATTCACGGCACGGGCTTGCACGACAGGGGCCTGCGCGGCCAGGGCATGGTCATCGCCGTCCTCGACGCCGGCTTCTGGGAGGTCGATGCGCTGCCCGCCTTCGACACGCTGTGGTCGTACCACCGCGTCCTGGGCACTCGTGATTTCGTCGACCCCGGCGGCGGTGACGTCTACGCCTCCACCATACACCAGCATGGCATGATGGTGCTGTCGACCATGGGCGGTAACCTGCCCGGCGCCATCGTCGGCACGGCTCCCGACGCCTCTTACTATCTCATACGCACCGAAGATGCCGACGCCGAGTACATCATGGAGGAGTACTTCTGGGTGGAGGGCGCTGAGTACGCCGACAGCCTCGGCGCCGACATCATCAACTCATCGCTCGGTTACACTGTTTTTGACGATCCGGAGTGGAGCCATACCTATGCCGATATGAACGGCCACACGTGCCCCTCCACCCTCGGTGCCGAGGTTGCCGCCACCCGCGGCATGGTGGTGTGTAACAGCGCCGGCAACTCAGGCAGCTCTCCCTGGATGTACGTGGGTGCTCCCGCCGACGGTGACAGCGTCTGCAGCGTCGGCGCCGTCGACGCCGACGGCATCTATGCCGCCTTCAGCTCCCGTGGCCCCACCGCCGACGGCCGTCTCAAACCCAACGTCGCGGCACAAGGCCAGGGCACCGTCGTCGCTTCACCACAGGGCAGCATATGGAACGGCAACGGCACCTCCTTCTCAGCACCCATCATCGCTGGCATGACGGCATGCCTGTGGCAGGCACATCCCACTTTTGACAACATGACCGTCATCAGGACCATACAGCAAAGCAGCAGCCAGTACAACAATCCTGATGACTACCTGGGTTTCGGCATACCTGACTTTGAGAAAGCCGATTCCATCCTGACGGTGCTGGAGCAGCAGGGGAAAAACAAAAACCTGCTGACAAGACTCTACCCAAACCCTTTCGCGTATTATATTGAGCTGGAGCTGAATCTCACGTTACAGCAGGAACTGCGTACTGATATTATTGATGCGACAGGATGCATTGTTTTTTCCGGGACCATACGTGCCTATCCCGGGATATCTGTCCTTACCATCGGCGGCCTGGGCGGCCTCAGCGGGGGTATTTACATCGTCCGCATCACCGGCGCTGAGAACACCGCCACACGGAAACTGATAAAAAAATGATGGTCTGAAAAGTAATTCCGCTTCAGGAAATGAAAAGAGGTCATATTAAAAGAGATCATTTTTATTCTCACAGATTCAGACAAGAAGTAATTAGTCTCTCACTATGAGACAATTAAACCCCCATAAGAATAATTTACCAAATGAAGTTATATAAGAGTATTGGAGTGTAAGTTGGGTTAAAAATATCTCCTTTTCAAATCGCTGGATGATTTAGATTGGTAAATATTAAATTCATAATTCAGCATAAATTCATGTGATCCCTGGGATTGACCGGCAAATTTGCTGATATAAGTATCGTATGAATAGCCCAGTCGTAAATGTTGCCCGATGTTAAACTCCGCAAGGAAGACAATGGCATTACGTTGTGTCCTGTAGGAGATACCCAGCCAGAAAATATTGCCAAATAGGGCACTGGCTGTGAAATCAATATTCATTGGAGCCACCGCCGTATATTTCATCAATACCGAAGGTTTCAGTACAAGCCAGGTATTGACGGGAAAAGCATAGCCACCCATCAGATAAAAATGTCTAGCCAGGGTAGTGAAAGTATAGCTGCCCGAAATATCACCAACAGTCATAGTGTTTTCAAACAGGTGTTTTGAGGATATACCTATATAATAATTATCACTGTAAAAGTAAATCCCCAAATTGGCATCAGGTTTAATTTTACCTTCTATCCTGTCGGCAAAGGCAATGTCGTTATCCGAGTAAGGATTGGTTTTATCCCAGTCGATATGCATCTTATGCAGACCGAGGTCAATACCGAATGCCAGGCGTTTATTTTCACCAAAAAGGATACGATAGGCATAATTCAGGTCGAGTCCGTCATCATGCAAAGGTCCCTGCTTGTCACTATATATGTACATCCCTAATGCAAGCTTTTCATTGCGTAAGGGTGTATGTGCGGCGAAGGTAAGGGTCTGTGGTGCACCGGGAAAACCCACCCATTGATATCTATCATCAAGGGTTGCTGATAACACATCGCGGCTTCCTGAATAAGCCGGATTAATGACCAGCATATTAAACATGTATTGACTATATAGAGCATCTTGCTGGGCCAGTGAATTCAAGCCGGCGATAAGCAATAAAAAGGTGAGTATCTTCTTCATTTTAAATTGAATTTTATGGTCTCTTTTCATTAATTTGGACTAATTACATAAATCCATCCTTTATAAATATAATTCGGATGATACACCTTCAGAATGTAATAGTATACTCCTGAGGGAACGATTTTATTATCTTTCTCTCGCCTGCAATCCCAAGCATTAGTTTGGTTATTATAGTTTTTGAATTTAGCTATTTCATCGCCCCATCTATTGTATATATATAGTTCATTTTCAGGATATTCGGAGATATCACCGATGATGAGAACATCATTTATTCCATCTCCATTGGGGGTAAGGACATTATAAACATTAGGAGTGTTTAGCTCAAGAACCTGAATATAAACCATAGCAGTATCACACAGAACCGGGAATCCATTATCACACATCTCGTAACAAAATTCATCAGGACCGACGTAATCGGTAATGGGTGTGTATGTGATGCTCATATCTGGATTTACAGTTATCAAGCCATGGGAAGGCTCAAGGCATATCGAGGTAATTTTCAGAGTGTCCTCAGGATCAAGAAGTAAATCATTGGCTAAGGGGTAGAAGATGGAAGGTTTATTAATATAAGCTGTGTCGTAATCATCCACAGCAACATCACGGCTGTTGGTGAAGTCGACATATATGACTACTTGGCCGATGCTGCAATATCCATGCATGTCGCATATCTCGTATTCGAAGGTCTCCCATCCGAAGAAATCATTCGCCGGGACATAATTGATCGTGCCATTGGCTGTATCAATCGAATAAGTACCATGTTCCGGTGGGGTGTACATAGTGAGGGTTGTGTTGTCGATATTATTTTCGCATGTTACGTCATTGACCAATACATTGATCTCGATCGGGATGCCCTGAGAAGTTAATACCGAGTCGGGGTGAGCCAGAATAGGCGACTCAACTGTTACCAAGAAGTTACAGGAGTCGGAGTTACCATAGATATCGGTTATATTGTAAGTTACTGTTGTGATACCGGTGGAATATATTCCCGAGGCATCAGTGGTGCCGTTATAATTATTGGCAAAACTGGCCACGCCACAATTGTCGCTGGTTTCTGGTACAGGAATGCTTACATACATATCACACTCTCCAGGTTGAGTCACCTGTAAAGGCACATCTGGACATGTAATGACCGGCTTCTCATTATCGTATACTCGGATTGTCTGAGAGCAGGTTGCCGTATTTCCGGCTGCATCTTTGACCGTCCACGTGATAATCGTCTCGCCCAAAGGATAAGGATCTGTCAGGGCAAAACTGTCGCTTCTCACCCCGGTAATATCCGTGACAGGATTGGTGCAATTATCGTGGGCGTCAGGAACACCTGGATCGACGGTAGCATTGCATTTTCCGGCGTCTGCCGTAACATTAAGCAAATCGGGCGGACAAGTGACCGTAGGTTTTTCATTGTCGATGACCATGATGGATTGAACACAAGACCCGGTATTACCGGACTGGTCTGTGCCTGCCCAGGTGATAGTCGTCAAACCGGCAGGATAGGGATCACTTAACGGCAATCCGTCACTTCTGACTCCTTCTATCGTAACACCTTCCGGACAGTTGTCAGAGGCAGTAGCGATACCTGGATTCAATGATGCATTACAGGTACCTGGATCTACCGGAACATTCAGTATATCGTCGGGACAGGTAACAAGTGGTGCTTCCTCATCCGTCACCGTTATGTTGAAGGCGCAAGTGGTCGTGTTGTCGTAATTATCAGCAACCGTGAAGGTAACAACAGTTGTTCCTCTGGGATAGACATCAGAAGCGTTGGCAGTTCCATTATAATCATTAGTAATTGATGCAACTTCACAATTATCGCCAAACACCGGTGTCGGCACAGTAATGTAAGCCGTACATTGTCCGGAATCATTCACCTGAACGATGTTGTCTGGGCATGTAATAAAGGGAGGTTGATTATCGGTTATTGTAATATTGAAATTACATGTAGCCGTATTTCCTGATTCATCAGTTATGGTCCATTTGACATTTGTAATTCCTAAAGGAAATTCTGCTCCTTCAAGGGATGATGAATTGTTGTAATTATTTATCAAGGAAGCTATAGAACAGTTGTCTCCCGAAGCCAACGGATCGAACTCCTCTCCCTGAACAGTGTAAAAACACATCATGGAATCGGTATTCCTTGTTTGATCACCAATGCAGGTGATAGTGGGATTTTCATTGTCACTCACGGTAACGTTAAAGGAACATGAGGCCGTATTACCATTGCCATCGGTGACCGTCCAGGTAATTGTAGTGATTCCAACGGGCAATTCCGCTCCTTCAAGTGAATTGCTCCCATTAAAATTATTAACTACAGACTGGATAATGCAGTTATCATTGACCGACAATGGATCGAATTCAGTTCCCTGAACAATATATGAACAGACTCCAGCAGAGGTATTCCTCAATTGATCATCACTGCAAATTATTGTGGGCAATTCATCATCACTCACCGTAATATGAGATATGCAGGTTGATGTGTTACCACTGCCATCCGAAGCAGTCCATATCACCGTTGTAAGACCGACGGGGAATAAGGCACCATTCAAGGAGCTGCTGTCATTATAATCATTTACGACAGTAACTACCCCGCAATTATCACTGACTACAATAGGGTCAAATTCGTTACCTGTAACTTGGAAATAACATTCATTTGGACTGGTTCCTGTCGTCAGATCACTTTGACAGGTGATCACAGGAGCCTGACTGTCATTTACAGTAACACTAAATGAACATGTGGCCGTATTTCCAGAACCATCGGTCACTGACCAAGTTATATTGGTTACTCCTTGTGGTAACTGAACCCCGGCAAGAGTAGCGCTATTGTTGAAGCTATTTGAAATCGACGCGATGCTGCAATTATCACTCACCGAAACTGGGTCAAATTCAGTGCCTTGAACTGTATAAAAACAGGCGTCGGGATCCATATCCTTGGTCTGGTTGCCAATACAAGTAATGAGCGGATGTTCATTATCCGTTATTGTAATGGTCATTGTACATGTTGCCGTATTACCCGATGGGTCGGTAACCATCCATGTGACCATGGTGCTACCCAACTGGAAGACAGCTCCGTCAAGAGTATTTTCACCATTGAAATCATTGCTCACAGAGGCTATGCTACAATTATCACCAACTGTGACCTGGTCTAATTCATCACCCTGTACGGTATAAGTGCAAATACCGGGATCTGTAACCCTTGTGATGTCACCAGCACATGTAATGGTTGGATTCTCACCATCCCAAACTGAAACAGGGAATGAACATGAAGATGTGTTGCCGGCCTGGTCGGTGACGGTCCATTGTACAATGGTTTGTCCTTGGTTGAAGATGGCACCGGCCAACGTTTGTGAGTCATTATAATCATTCACAAGAGAGGCAATTTCGCAATTGTCGGTCGCACTTAATGGATCAAATTCAGTCCCTTGAACAATGTATGTACAGGTTCCGTTATCTGTACTCTTGTATTGGTCATTAACACATGATATCTGAGGTGCCTCAGTATCATTTACAGTTATACTTTGCTGACATGTTGATGTATTTCCCGAAGCATCGATAACAGTCCAAATAACAGTGGTCACACCGACCGGGAATTGCTCAGGAGCATCGTTGGTGACCGATGCCACACCGCAATTATCGCTTGTTACCGGGCTACCGAGATCAACGCCAGTGGCAAAGCAC
>Ga0116202_10001213_pt1 | contig 15088 bp, 6 predicted proteins | sample LakKivw325mmetaG_FD_94479 | JGI IMG/M metagenome (GOLD analysis project Ga0116202, IMG submission 94479) | Anoxic lake water microbial communities from Lake Kivu, Rwanda to study Microbial Dark Matter (Phase II) - Lake Kivu water 325m metaG | ecosystem: Environmental > Aquatic > Freshwater >...
CATCGCTCGTCACGGCAGCCGCTTGGGGGTTGGTGATCTGGGCGGCCCTCGGGGTCGACCGCCCGGCGGCACAGGCGCCCCCGACTGCGACGTGCTAGGGGGCCGATCGGCGCCGTGCAGGTGGGGTCTCCGGGCTCAGGGAATGTTCCCCTATTGCACACGACGATAGCCGGTCCGGTCGGCTGATCCACGGCGGGGCACGAGCAAGTTTGGCGGAGCGCTCGCGGGGGAAGAACGAGGGAGCCCTCTGGTGCCGGAGGCCGGGGTCGAACCGGCACGGGGTGTGATCCCCACCAGATTTTGAGTCTGGCGCGTCTGCCTGTTCCGCCACTCCGGCGTTGGGACCGGAAGTATAGGTGTAGGGCAAGGAGCTGTCAAGTAACCTGGGCCGTGTCCAACCGTAGGGCGCAGGGCCCTGTTGGCGGGCAAGGGGTACGGCCTCAGCGGGAGAGATAACGATGGGCACACAACCGCCGTGGGAAACGCCACCGGGTGATGCGCCGCCCGTGCAGGAGTCCGAAGGAGCCGCACCGCCGCAAGAGCCGCAACCGACGCCGTGGGCGTCTACTCAGCCCGAGACGCCGGCGGCGCCGCCGACCGGGCTGCCGCCGCCATATCCCGGGGCGGAGGCGGCGGGGACGCCCCCGGCGCAGGAACCGTCCGGGCCGCCGCCGGGGGGATACCGCCCACCACCGGGCACGCCGCCGCCGGCGTCTCCGGTGCCACCCTCCGGGCCGCCGAGCGGCCCGGCCCGACGCGGCAGCAGCGGCACGGTCACCTGCCTGATCGTGCTGATCGTGCTCATTGCGCTCGCACTAGGCGGCTTCGCTCTGGTCGGGGCGGCCTTCCGCACCTCGGGCGCTTCTCAGCACACCTGGCCCGGGGCGACCGGCAGTGCCGTCGGGGTCATCGAGATTGCCGGAGTGATCAGCGGGGAGGACCAGGTCTCGCCGCTGTTTGGCGCGACCCTGAGTTCCGACCGTATCGCCGCCCAGTTGCGGCTGGCGGCGAAGGATCGCGCGGTCAAGGCCCTGGTGGTGCGGATCAACAGCCCCGGCGGCAGTGCGGCGGCCTCCCAGGAGATCTACCAGGCCGTTCTGGAGTACAAGAAGGAGACTGGCAAGCCGGTGGTGGCCTCGATGTCCGACGTTGCGGCCTCGGGCGGGTACTACGTGGCCGCGGCGGCCGACAAGATCATGGCGCTTCCCGCCACCCTGACCGGGTCCATCGGCGTCATATTCGAGACGATCGAGTACCACGGGCTGTTGGCGAAGATCGGTGTGAAGGGCAACACGATGACCAGCGGCCCGCATAAGGACATGGGGTCGGGGTTCCGGCCCATGACCGCCGAGGAGCGGCAGCTCTTCCAGGATATGATCGACGACGTCTACGACCAGTTCGTGACCGCCGTGGCCGAGGGCCGGAAGATGGACAAGGCCCAGGTCCTCAAGCTTGCCGACGGCCGCGCCTACACCGGTCGGCAGGCGCAGAAGGTAGGGCTGGTGGATGAACTCGGCACGTTCCATGACGCCGTCCTGCGAGCCGGTGAGATGGGCGGCATCAAGGGCGAGCCGACCATCAAGTACTTCGGCCGCGTCACGTTGCTGGAGGCGCTGCTGGGCAGCGTGCCCGGCTCCCGGGTGCCGGCGAACTTCCCTCCGGGGCTGCTCTTCGACAAGCGGTTGTGGCCCGTGGGGGACCTCCTGATGACGGAGCAAGCCGGGCCCAGGCTGGAGTAGCGCGTGCCAGGTCTTCTGGTCATCATTGACGCCAACAGCCTCGTACACCGCGCGTACCACGCCCTCCCGAGCCTCACCACCTCGTCCGGGCGCCCGGTAGGCGCGGTGTTCGGCTTCGCGCAGACGGTGCTCAAGCTGTTGGCCGAGAACCCGCCGGACTTCGCCGCGGCGGCCTTCGACCCGCCCGGCAAGACCTTCCGCCACGAGATGTACACGGAGTACAAGGCCAATCGGCCCCCCACGCCGCCCGACCTGGCGGAGCAGTTCGGCCTGGCGCGTCAGCTCACGGAGGTATGCCGGCTGAAGGGCGTGGAGACGCCGGGGTTTGAGGCGGATGATGTGATCGGCACCCTGGCGGCTGAGGGCTCGCGGGCCGGGCTGGACGTCCTGATTGTCACCCTCGACCGCGATTGCCTGCAGCTGGTAGACGAGAGGGTCAAGGTGCTCTCGCCCAGCCGCGGCCCGCTGGAAGCCGTGCTCTTCGACACCGGCGAGGTGAAGCGGAGCTACGGCTACGCGCCGGGGCAGGTGACGGACGCCAAGAGCCTCGTCGGCGATCCCTCGGACAACATCCCCGGTGTCCCGAAGATCGGACCGAAGACCGCCGCCGCCCTCCTGGCGAGGCACGGATCAGCCGAGGAGGTTCTACGGCACCCGGAGGATGTCCCCAACAAGACGGCGCGTGAGTATGTCGAGAAGCACCCGCAGGCGGTGCTCGTCGCCAAGCAGCTGGCGACCATCCGCACCGATGTGCCCGTTGGCGTGGACTTGGAGGAGCTGAAGTGGCCGGGGCTGGACGTGACGGAGTTGCGCGACCTGCTGACCAAGTTGGAGTTCCGCACTCTCCTTGAGCGCGTGCCGCTGCCCGAGGCGGAAACGCCAGTCTTCGACTGCGCCATGCTGGAGTCGCCCGAGGCTGTGAGCGCGTGGTGTGAGAGGCTGCGCGAGGCCGGGGAGATCGGCCTCTGTACGCTGGAGGAGCGCGGATCGTTCCGCGGGATCGCGCTGGCGGCTGCGGACCAGGGCGCCTGCTTCGTCCCGGCCGCGCTCTTCGTGCCGCCCGCGCCGGAGACGCCGGGGTTGTTCGCTGCTGCGGCGCCGCCGCCGGAGGCTGAGGAGACGGCCGCGTGCCGCGAGTCGCTTCAGGCCGTGCTCGCCGACCCGCGTTTGCCGAAGATCGGCGGCGGCCTGAAGCAGCAAGCGGCGCGGCTGCATGAGGTCGGCCTGGACCTGCAGGGCTTCGGCTTCGACCCGGAGTTGGCCTCATATGTCCTGGAGCCTCAGCGACGCGACCATTCAGTGCCGGCGGCGGCCTCGGCGGTATTGGGCCGGCCGCTGCCACCGCTGGTGCGGGACCGGGAGCCGCAGCCGCCGGCAGCCGGTGCGTGGGCCGCGACGGCGATCGCGCTGCGCGAGCCGCTAAGAAAGGCCCTCGAAGAGGCAGGGCTGCTCGGCCTGTTCGATGACATGGAGATGCCGCTGTCGCCAATCCTGCTGCAGATGGAACGGGCGGGCATTGCGGTGGATGTCGGCCGACTCCGAGAACTGTCCGGGCAGATGGCCCAGCGGCTTGCCGAGCTGGTTCAGGAAATCCACCGCTTGGCCGGCGGGCCATTCAATGTTGAGTCACCCAAGCAGCTGGCTGAGGTCCTGTTCACGCGGCTTGGCCTGCCGGTTCAGAAGCGGACCAAGACCGGCCCCTCGACCGATGCCGAGGTTCTGGAGAAGCTCGAGGACAAGCACCCGATCATCCGGTCGATCGGGGAACACCGCACCTTCGCCAAGCTCAAGTCCACCTACGTGGACGCTCTCATCGGGCTCGCCGAACGCTCAGCCGGCCGAGTGCACACCACCTTCGAGCAGACCGTCACCGCGACGGGGCGTCTCTCGAGTCGCGACCCCAACCTGCAGAACATCCCTATCCGCACCGACTGGGGCGCGCAGATTCGAGGCTGCTTCGTCGCTGGCGCCCCCCATCTCCGCCTACTGTCGGCCGATTACTCGCAGATTGAGTTGCGCTTGCTCGCGCACTTCTCGCAGGACGCGAGCTTGCTGGAGGCCTTCCGCGCGGGCGAGGACATCCACGCGCGCACGGCCTCGGAGGTCTTCGAGGTGCCGGCGGCGCAGGTCACGAGCGAGATGCGGCGGCAAGCGAAGACGGTCAACTTCGCGGTCCTGTACGGAATGGGCCCCTCCTCCCTGGCGCGCGAGATTGGCGTGGACCGGGAGGAGGCCGCGCGGTTCATCCGGAACTACTTCGCGAAACTGCCTGGTGTGGAGAGGTATCTGACCCGGACTCTGGAACAAGCACGGGAACAGGGCTACACCACGACCTTGATGGGCCGCCGGCGTGCGTTCCCCGAGCTGCACAGCGCTTCGGATCGGGATCGTGCGTATGCCGAGCGAGCGGCGATCAACTCACCGCTGCAGGGGTCCGCGGCGGACATCGTCAAGGTGGCGATGGTGCGCCTTGCGCCGCTGCTGGTCGAACGCCGCTACGCCGCCCGGCTGCTCTTGCAGGTCCACGACGAGTTGGTGCTGGAGGCGCCCGTCGAGGAGGTGGAGGAGGTGGCGCGTCTGGTGAGGGAGGTGATGGAAAGCGCTTGTGAGCTGGCCGCACCGTTGGTTGTCAGCGTTTCCGTCGGCGAGAACTGGCGCGACTTGGAGCCCGTCCCATCGACGACCGGCTGAAGCGGCGGCCCCTGGCACGGCCGCTCCCTGCAGGGGCTGCGTAGGCCGCCGGCCGGCAGACTCACTAGCGGGCCGCAAGGCCCACTGACTTGCGCAAGTCAGGTGAAGGGAGACCCGACTCAGATGATGCACGACCGTGGCGAAGACGTTGCGGGCCGGCGAGCGGCCGGTTCCTTCTTGAATGCTGACGAAGACGTGGTGCAGCAGGTCGGCGACATGGGCGACGACGACCTGGAGGAGGGCGCTCCTGTCGTGGAGTTCACCGAGGAAGCTCTGGCCGAGTCGCTGCGGGCGATCCGGCCGGGGGAGATCGTGCAGGGCACGGTGGTTGAGGTTCGTGACACCGAGGTCCTCGTGCATGTCGGCGGCAAGTACGAAGGTGTCATACCCCTGATCGAGTTCTCCGGGGCCGGCGAGACGCCCACCAAGGACGAACAGGTCAGTGTGGCAGTCATCCGCGTGTCCGAGGACGAGGGGCATGTCGTCCTCTCCAAGAAGAAGGCCGACTACGAGAAGGTCTGGACGCGGATCATGAAGTCGCTGGAGACGGGCGAGATTCTCACGGCCATGGTAACCGAGCGTGTCAAGGGCGGGCTGCGGGTTGATCTGGGAGTGAGCGGCTTCGTACCGGCCTCGCAGGTGAGCACCCGCAACGTGCGCGACCTGGATCGGTTTGTCGGCCGCTCGCTACGCCTGCGGGTCATCGAGGCCGACCGGCGGGAGAAGAAGGTCATCCTGTCCCACCGCCAGGTGGTGGAACTGGAACGCAAGAAGCGTCGAGAGGATACCTTGAGCCAGTTGCGGGAGGGCATGGTGTGCGAGGGGAAGGTCCGTAACATCACCGACTACGGCGCCTTCGTGGACCTCGGCGGCGTTGACGGGCTCTTGCACATCTCGGAGATGGGTTGGACGCGGGTGAAGCACCCCTCCGAGGTCCTGAAGGTGGGCGACACCATACAGGTGGCCGTGATCGGGATCGATCACGAGAGGGAGCGGATCAGTCTCTCGCGTCGCGAGTGCCTGCCCGATCCCTGGAACGAGGCCGCGAAGCGCCTCAATGTGGGCAGCGTGGTCAGGGCACGCATCACCCGAATCGCCAAGAACGGGGCGTTTGCTCTGCTGGAGGGCGCGGAGGTCGAGGGGTTCATCCCGATCTCAGAGCTGGCGGAGCGCCGCATCTCGGACCCCCACGAGGCCGTCTCGGTGGACCAGGTGGTTGACCTCAAGGTCATCAGTCTGCGGCCTCAGGAACGGCGGATGACGCTCAGCCTCGCGGAAGCCGAGCAGGAGAAGGAACGCCGGGAGTACCGGGAGTACATTGCCGGGCAGACCCAGACGCGGGCGACCTTGGGCGACCAGTTCGGGGAGCAACTGGGGCGACTGCAGGTAGCCGTGGGAGGGACCGAAGAGCCTTCTACGGAAACGCCCGCAGTCGAAGCACCGGAGGCGCCGGAGGTCGTGGCGCAGCCTGCCGAGGAGGCGCCCGCGGACAGCGGTGAGCCCGAAGCCGTCGTCGAAGCCGTCGAGCCGGCGCCGACAGAGGGCGGTGAAGCGGAGGCCGTTGCCGAAGTCGCCGAACCGGCGCCCGCGGAGGCCGGCGAAACGCAGGAGCCGGTGGAGACGTCCGAGTAGACTGCGAGGAATGGGGCGTGTGATCGCGCTCGCCGTCGTAGGCCCCATCGCGTCCGGCAAGAGCACTGTGCTGGGCCTGTTGCGAGAGCTGGGAGCCGAGACCTCTTCGGCCGATGCGTGGTCCAGGGAGCTGACTCAACCAGGCCAACCGGCGCTGGCGCGCATCTTTGCGGAACTCGGCCAGGAGTACCGGCGGGAGGACGGATCGCTGAACCGCGCGGCCCTTGCCGAACTGATCTTCCGGTCGGGCGAAGCCAGGGAACGGCTCGAGGCGATTCTGCATCCGGCCATTCTCGATCGCATCCAAACGTGGCTCGCGGGGCTGCGCGAACGCCGTGATCCTCCCCGAGTGGCGGCGGTCGAGGTCCTACGGCTGCCGCGGTCCCTGCGGGCGCGCGATCAATTCGACGTGGTATGGTTGTGTCAGGCGGCGGAAGAGGTGCGTCTGCGCCGCCTGATCGAGCGGAGCGGCCTGGCGGAGACGGAGGTGCGGCGGCGGCTGGCGGTTCAGCGGGAGCAACACGTGGAAGACTGCAATCCCGATGTGGTCCTCAACACGGAGGGAACGATGGCTGAGACCCGGTCGCAAGTGGCGGCCGCGTGGGCCCGATTGCAGTCGCCGGAGCGGAGCGGTTCGGGGCTTCGAGAGGGCGTCTGAAGGGCGCCTATCGTGCGTCGGACGAGGGCTTGCCGGGTGATACTCCTCACATTGCCGTTGCGCTTGCATTGGGGTAGGGCGTGTGCTATAATCGCCCCGGTTTCAGGGGCCTGTTCGGATGCTACCGAGTCGGCCGGGGGGCACGGCCCGCGCGGCGTGCTGCTGCCTGCTGGGCGCTCGAGTCCCGAGTTGGCGGGAGGGGGCGTCCTTCGCCAAAGTGAACACGCTCGGCCTGCCCGTGGACTCGTTCGGAAGGCCGACGGGTCCGTCCGTAAGGATCTCTAGATCGTGCACGTCACACCAGCGAACGGGGCGGCGCTGCTCCTCGCCTGACCGAATGTGCGCGCTCTGGAGATTCTGCGTTTCTTGGGGCCGCCAGGGCAGGCGCGAGTGACGGGGCGGACGAAGGGCACACCGCGGAGCCGGCCGGTCCGCAAGGGAGTGATGACCTTGCCGCATCGACTACGCCGAGAGGCATTGACCGGGCTTCTGCTCGGCATCGGTCTGCTAAGCCTGTGCTCCCTGAGTTCTTCGCGCCCCGGTGATCGGGCCGAGGGTAACCGTGCGCGCGAAGCCGCCTTCAGTCAGCCCGGCAAGCGCGTCCACGTCGTGGGCCCCCACTTCCCCGCCGAGGCCCTGCGCGTCGCCAGGGACCGTCCGGCTCAGGGCCCCCCCGGTCCCGAACCCGACAAGCAGCTCACACCGACCGCACAGGCCAGCCAGGAGTTCGACGCCGCCACTCCCGGTCTCGACAAGGTCGCGCGCCTGGCGTTCGTGAGCAATGGCGTGGACGAGTGGATCAACGACAAGGAACCGGGCCCCAACGATCCCCCCCCGCCTGCCAACGACCCGAACAAGATCCCCGACGGTCAGATCGACCGCTGGGCCCTGTCCCCGAACGGCTTCAACATCTGGCTGATGCGCCACGACGGCAGCGAGCAGTTCCAGATCACGGACATGCCCGGCGACGAACGCGATCCCGCCTACGATCCCGGCGCCACCAGACTGGCCTTCTGCAACAACCAGACCGGCGTCTATCAGATCTACACCGTTGACATTATCAGCGGCAACAAGACGGTTCGACAGATCACCGCCAGCCCCGGCAACAAGACTCACCCCACCTGGTCCGCCGACGGTACGTACATCGCCTACGCCACCGATCTCAACGGTCCCGCCAACCGCGACATCCATCTCATCCGCGCCACTGGCGTCGGCGCGCCGGTTCCTCTTGCCGCCACGCCTTCTGACGAGTACGAGCCGATGTGGTCGCCCAACGGGGTGTGGATGCTCTACACCCGCAATGACGGCGGCATCACCCATGTCTGGCGCATGGACTCGGGTGGCGCCAACCAGGAGCAGCTCACCAACGGCGGCGGCGACCCCGCGGCCAATGACAAGAACCCCGCCTGGCGTCAAGATGGCCTCGCGACTCAGTTCGCCTTCGCCTCGAGCCGTCTCACCGACATCACCGATACCATCCGTGACTTCAACATCTGGACGGTCGGCGCCTCGGGCGAGATCACCGGCAGCCCGCCCACGCCGCATTCGAACGCGGACGTGACGGACACCAAAGACGACATCATGCCGGCCTACTCGCCGGTGCTCGCCCCCATCCCGAGTGCGGCGCCCGTCCGCATCTTCTTCACCTCCTATCGCATGGATAAGATCGGTCCGCCGGACGGAACGGCCGAACCGGACATCTGGGCTTTCGTCGAAACCGACGCGCGGCCACCGACGCTCTGGGCGCATCCCAGCGTCTCGAACCGCAACCCCGGACCCGGCAGCGATGTGATCATCCGCGCCGAACCGACGGATAGGGACACCGGAGACTCGGGCATCCGAAGCGTCTACGCCTTCCTCAAGGACCCGGACTCCGCCGACGACGACGCACAAGGCCTCGACCATAAGATCTTCGTCAGAAACGGCTACTCGAAGTCCATGGAGCCGCCGGTGGCCCCAACCGGCTGCGACGCCCCTTACTACGAGGAACTGGACGCGCAGCGCGTGGGTGGCATCGAGTTGTTCGACGACGGCGACCCGGTCAACAGCGGGGACGAGGTCGCTGGCGACGGGATCTACAGCGGCATCTGGACGACTCCCGGCGTGCCCAGCGACTTTCTCATCGACATCGAGCTGACCGACAACGCCGGCAACTTCATCAACTACGACGACACCTACGGCTTCACGACTGTCTCGTTCACCCCGCGCAACAACGTCCTGCTGGTGAACGACTACTGCGAAGGCCAGGCCTGGATGAGCCAGACCGGCCTCAACAACGATCGCCACTGGATGTACCCCGTCGAGAGCTACTACACGCTGAATCTCAGCGGCAGCGGAGGGGCGGCGGCCAACACCTTCAGCGACGGATCATACGCTGAGGGGTACGACCTCTGGCGCGTCATCTGTCGCGGCGCACCCGATCTGGCCACGTTGAGCTACTATGGGCCCACGAGCGAGGTCCAGCTCGACCCGAGCGACTTGACGAAGCTCAAGGAGGTCCCCGTCGCGAACCGCTGCGTCTTCTGGGCCGCCCCGCACACCCATGACGTGTGGGCCGCCGATGGCACGATCGTGGAAGCGGCAACCCAGGCCCTCCTGACGACCTTCGTGAAGCGCGGCGGCCGCCTCCTGGTCACCGGCCAGGACATCGCCTGGGCGCTCACGATGGAGGGCAGCGTGAGCAACCCGTTCCTCACCAACGTGCTCGGCGCGCAGTTCAGCCGGGACGACAATGCCGGCGTCGATGTTAGTGGGAACATCGTCTTCCAGATCGAGGGCGTTGACGGCGACCGCGTGGCCGATGATCCGTGGCGAACGGACACCCACTGGGGAGGGCCGCCGCCGCCGGAGGACGATGACCCCGTCCGTGACATGCTGGTAGGCAGCGGCACGGATGGGTCCGTTCACTCGCCCTATCCCGACGTGATTACCGCCGCGGGGTCCCAGGTGGTGTACAACTACATCACGTACGGTACGGGCATCGCCGGCGTTCGGAAGGAAGACCCGCAGTCCCTTTCCAGGGTCATCTTCTTCGCCTTCCCCTATGAGGCGCTCCACCGGCGGTACACGGGAACCACCCCCTGCTCGTGTCGGAACAAGCGGCACAAGCTGACCCACAACGCGCTCTGCTACCTGCGCACCGGCGGCATCCAGGGCCGTGTTCTCGGCATTCCCGGCGGCTTGCCTATCGTCGATCCCGAGCCCATTGTCACCGTTCACGACTACCAGAACGACCAGATCCTGTACGCGCAGCGCTGTCAGAAGGACGGCACGTACGTCATCAGCGGCATCGCTCCGGATTACTTCTACCTGAAGGCGACCCGGCCGGGCTACAAGATCGACCACCCGAACTCCATCTACGTCCACGGGGGGCTTGCCTATCCCACCATGGACTTCGTCATCTCCCTGGCCCAGCCCGGCGCGATCACTGGTCTCGTCACCTCCCTCGCAACCGGCGACCCGATCGCCAATGTCACCGTGACGGCCGTCAGCGCCACCGACCCCACGGGCGCCACGCCGGTTCCGCCCGCGCTCACTGCCGCCGACGGCACCTATGTCATCCCCAACGTGCCGGTGGATGACTACGACGTCACCGCCGATGGCAGCACGGCGACGCCCCCCTATGGCTCCGACACGCAGCGGGTCACCACCGTGCCGGGCGGCACCGTGACCCAGGACTTCAAACTACCGGCGGCCGACGGCACGCTAAAGGTGACAGTCAAGGATTCCGTCACCAAGGCTCTGCTGAAGGACGTTACGGTTGAGGCCATCCTCAATAGGGTCGTGGTGGGGAAGGGCACGACGGACGACCAGGGCGTGGCGACCTTTGACGTCCCGCCGGCCGCCTACAGCGTGGTGGCGGACAAACCCGGGTACTCGCAGGCCAGCGCAAACGCGACGGTTCTGAGCGCCCAGACGGTGACGCTGAATCTGGAGATGACGCCCTTGCCCGGCGGCGCCATCGCCGGGCAGGTCTACCGGACCTCGACGCCCACTGAGGCGTTGGGCGGGGTCACCGTGCAGGTCATCGTGAGCGGCGCGATCGTCGCTCAAGCCGTGACCGCCGACACCTGGACGTACCCGCCCGGCGGCGGCGCGCGCTACAACTACAAGATCGGCAATGTCCCCTCCGGCGGCCGCGTGGACGTGCGGGCGGTGAAGACGGGGTTCACGGTGTCGCCGACCCTCCGGACGGTTGTGGTAGACCCCGGCCAGACCACCTCCGGGGTGGACTTCACGGTCAGCGCGCTCCGCACGTTCCCGACCGGCCTCCAGTTCTTCTCGGTGCCGTTCGACTACAGCCAAGACGATCCATTCACGGTCCTGGGGACCCCGGCCGGTCGGCAGTTGAAGATGGCGGCCTGGGATGTCTCGCTGGGCCGTTACGCGACCTACCCGGCCGCTCCGGCCGACCGCCTGCGGCTCGGCATGGGCTACTGGCTGAACCAGACGCAGCCCCAGGACCTGGTGAAGGAAGGCCGACGCGCGACCAGCCCATACCTGATCCCGCTCGGGGTCGGCTGGAACGCGATCGGCAACCCGTTCCTATCCGCGGTGGACCTGTACAGCCTGAAGGTGCGCGATGCGCTGGGCGTGGTGCGACCCATCCAGGACGCCTTCTCGCTGGGTCAGGTGCGGAACGGGCTGTTCGCCTACGGCCTCGGCGGCTACCGACTCTCAACCAGCCTCGCTCCATACTCGGGCTACTGGATGTTCGCCGGCCAGGCCGTCTCGCTTGTGGTTGAGGATCCGGGCGTGACGACTGCCGCCGCGGCGTCTCGCGATCAACGCGAGCTGCCCAAGCCCCAGGGGGGCTGGCTGGCACCCATCGTCGTCTGGTCGGCCGGCATGAGGGACGAATCCAACGTCTTCGGGATCGCTTCCGACCCGGACGCACTAAGCGCCCCGAAGCCGCCGCCGCCGGCGGGCGACGATTACGTTTACGCCACCTTCGACGCGCCCGACGGAGGCGCGCCCCTGGCGGTGGATGTGCGGGGCGAGGGCGACCGTCGGTGGACATTGACGGTACGGACCACGGCGGCAAGGGCGCCGGTGACCGTGACCTGGCCCGATCTCAGCCAGTTGCCTCTCACCGCCCGCCCGGTCTTGCGCGACCCGATCGCCGGCAAGACCGTCTCCATGCGCGGCACGCGCCAGTACACGTACCGGCCGCGCGGGGAAAGCCGGCGGGAACTCGCCATCGAAGTCAGCTCGGCGCCCCAGGGCCTGCTGGTGGTGCAGTCGGCGGCCGCCAGCGTGCAGGCCCAGGGGGTCGCGATCGGCTATACGTTGTCTCGCGACGCGCAGGTGACGGCCGAGGTCCGCAACGTCGCGGGACGACTGGTCGCGCGTCCGGTGATCGCGAAGCCAATGCCGGCCGGTGCCAGCGTGCACTTGTGGAACGCGCGCAGCGAGCAGGGAGTGGCCGTGCCGGCAGGCAAGTACCTGGTGGTGCTGACGGCGCGGTCTGAAGACGGGCAGCAGGCGTCGGCTCTGATCGCCGTCAACATCCGGCGTTAGGGGCCGTCTCTGAGAGTTCGAAAACCCGCATTTCGCAGCGTTTCTTGCGTTCACGGGACGCTGGGCGCGCGGGTTTGCAGATGCCAGCCTGATATGCTATACTCGATGCGTCCCCGCCGGCCCGGCCTCGGACGCAACCCGTCGGAGGGAGAGGTTTCCATGCGCTGGTTCTCCTGCAGGTCGAATGCTCGCCGAGTGGCGCCGGAGGCTGTGGCGGTGCCCCTGCTAGTGATGGTCCTCGCCGTCCTGGCCCTGCCGGCCGTGTTGGGCGCACAGGCGGGCCAGGTAGCGACCACGGCCGTCGTCAAGTTCCAGGACAAGACGGGGCGACGCAGCGCGCTCCTGGAGGCCAAGGCGACGGACGCCGTGGCGCTGGCCTTGGCCGATTCGAAGGAGTACCTGGTCACGCCGTCACGTGAGGTGGACCGCGAACTCCAGTCCCTCGGCCTTCAGCCGCCCCTGGGCACAGTTGAGGCCGTGCGTCTGGGCAAGCGCCTGGACGTGGATTCAGTGTGTCTGGGCGAGGTCCTGAAGGCCACCGTCGATGATCGGGCCGGAAGCGCCACCATCCAACTGCAACTGTTGATGGTGGACGTGGACGCGGGCGAGTTGCTGGACGGGGCGACCGTCAGTACCTCGACCAAGGCCATTCCGGGGTGGACGGGAACCGAAGCGGACATTCTCAACGAGGCTCTGCGCCAGGGGGCGGCGGAAGTGGTGGAGCGGATGCTCTCGACTCATATCCGGCGGGGGACGGTCGAGGTCGTGCTGCCCACGGGAGCGTGTGAGATCAACCTCGGCTCCCAAGACGGCGTGCAGCCGGGCATGAAGCTGGTGGTCCTGCGGCCGGTCTACCTCCGCGAGCTGGAGACGGTGACGACGCGGAAGATCGGCTGGTTGGAGGTGGCCCAGACCCAGCCCGACCTCTCCTACGCCAACCCTGTGCGCAATGTCGCGCCGCGCACGGGCGACTACGTGCTCCGCGTCTACGAGCCCCACGCAGTAGTCGAGAAGGCGACGGCGGCACAGGACCGCACCAAGTTCCTGTGGGGAGCCGGAGCAGTCGCGTTGCTGCTGGCCTTTGCCGGCATCGCCACCAACGGGAATGAGGGCAGTCCTCCCCCGACGCCGATCTCGTACCTGTATCAGGATGACTACACTCAGGGCAGGCCGCCCACGATCCGGGTCGAGTTCATGAATAGGGACAAGGCCTTCGGGCACTTGCTGTTCCGCGGTCCGACCCGCTACTTCCCGGCTGACCCGTACTGGCTGGTGGAGGTGTCCACTCGGGGTATGGGCGCGGGGACGGTCCTGGCGATGGATGACATCCCCGATGCCAAGCCCCAAGAGGAGATAACGATCACAGTGAACTACCGGGATGAGAGCGGCGACTGGACCACCGAGGATGTGGACTGCACGTGGGTCCACCCGATGCTGGATGCCGGCTCGACCTACTACCACCGGGTACAACGGGTGACGAGACCGCAGTTCCCGCCCGGCACGAACCCGCCCATAAGCGGCGGGACGGGAAGCACGGAGAATGTGTTCCAGGGCCCGGAAGACAACGAGATCGACCAGGGCGGAGACTTCCCGATGCTGAGCCAGGCGTCGGAGCCGGCGGGACCGGTCACCTACATCACGCCGGTGAGCCTGGAGTCCCCGCGGGAGAACGACGTGCCCCAAGACCCGTGGTCGATCACCTTCACCTGTGATCCCACCGATGGGGCCGACGACTACATGATTGAGGTCTTCGACGGCAGCGACCCGAATGGGTGGGGCCAGCCGATCTGGCGGCGCACCGGCCTCCGTCCAACCGGGTCAATGGTCACGGCGACATGGCAACCGGCCACGGGCGACCTGGCGGAGAACTCCACCTACTGGTGGCACGCCGGCGCGCGGAAGTCTACGGAGGTCGGGCCGCGGGGTCAGGGCGTGCCTCGGGTGGGCGTCTCCCCGCACGAGATCACGGGCTATGTGTTGTCCGCCATGCGCGCCTTCCAGACCACGGTGATCCCTCCCCCGCCCCCGGGCGCCACGTCCGCCAGTGCCAAGAGCGCGGGCGCTGCCGCGGTGAAGGGCGAGCAGGCGGGCGGCCGCGGTTCGCGCAAGGGGGCCAAGGCCGGGTCTGCCCAGGCAAAGCCGCAGAAGGGCAAGGGCGCGCCGGCCCGCCATCCGCGTGGTCGAGGTGGAGCCTGGCAGATGGCCCCACAGGCCGGTGCGGCGAGGTAGCCCGCCGCAGCCCTGACGGGGGCGGCTGGGTGGAGATCGGAGTCCGTTTGGGTGGTGAGGCTGACCGCAGGAAGACGACGGGCGTGGCTGGCTTTGGCTCTGGGTGCGGTGCTTGGTCTCGGCGGCGCCGCCTCCGGGGCCAACCGGGCGAACTGGACGGTTCTGGCGTACCTGAGCGGCGACGGCAGCCTGGAGCCCGCGGCGCTTGAATACCTGCGACGATTGGCGGCGACACCGGCAACGGACCGCGTATCGGTCGCAGCGCAGATCGACCGAGGGCCGGGCTTCAGCGACGAGTTGGGTGACTTCGCGGACGCACGGCGGGTGATCTTCGAGGGCGGGGAGCCCGGGGCGGCGCGGAGGTGGAGGTGGACCGGCTGGCGGGGCGAGGTGAACATGGGTGATCCTCGCACGCTGGCGGAGTTCGTGGCATGGGGCGGGCGCGCCCTCCCGGCCGATCACTACCTGCTCTTGCTGATGGGCCACGGCAGCGGCGTCAGGCCGCTGCTCGCAGGCGCAGAAAACCGGGAGTATGGGGTCGCTTACGACGCAACCAGCGCCGGCGATAGCCTGACGCCAAAGGAGACAGCGGAGTGGGGTCCCAAGGTGGTGGAGGCGC
>Ga0116202_10001214_pt1 | contig 15076 bp, 13 predicted proteins | sample LakKivw325mmetaG_FD_94479 | JGI IMG/M metagenome (GOLD analysis project Ga0116202, IMG submission 94479) | Anoxic lake water microbial communities from Lake Kivu, Rwanda to study Microbial Dark Matter (Phase II) - Lake Kivu water 325m metaG | ecosystem: Environmental > Aquatic > Freshwater >...
ACCGGATCCATAACGCAATGAAGGTTCAGGAAATACTCACCCGTTATGGCTGTAATATTACCAATCGTCTCGGATTGCATGAATTTTCTCCCGAATGCGAGAGTAAGGATGAAGGGATCATTGTCCTTGAGCTTTCCGGGGATTACAAAGAGATTGAAAAATTAAAATCAGAACTCGATTCAATAGAATCAGTCAAAACTATCTATCAAGAAATATAACCGGCTTTTTGAAATCTCCGGTGTAGATTGATTTCTTTCTCTGAAAGCGGATTCTCGCTGAATCATTTGATTTCTATAATAGTCGAATTTTACTCCCTTCATCCCGTGGTTTTTTTTAATCGATTTATGGATGAAAACTTCCCTCAGGGGTGAATTTTCATGGAATTATCGTCGATACTTTATTTTCTTCTCTTCCCGTCACTCATCTTTTTTGCTCGTATGGCTGATGTAACCCTGGGAACAATCCGGATCATAATGGTTTCACGCGGGCTAAAATATACTGCTCCTATTGTCGGTTTCTTCGAGGTATTGATATGGCTCCTTGCCATGCGTCAAATCATGATGAATCTCACCGCAATCTCATATTATTTTGCTTACGCCAGTGGATTCGCCATGGGAAATTTTGTCGGGATGTGGCTTGAAGAGAAATTAGCCATGGGTTATACCATTGTACGGATTATCACTCAAAAAGACGCCTCTGAACTCATCACCCATCTCCGGTCCAATAATTTCGGTGTGACCAGTATCGATGGTTGTGGTGCTGAAGGTCCGGTTAAAATCATCTTTGCAATCATTAAACGAAAGGATTTAAATGTAGCAATCAATATTATCAATTATTTCAATCCCCAGGCTTTTTATTCACTCGAAGATGTCCGTCGCATCAATGAGGGCATTTTCCCCCAGAAAACCAGCCGTTTCGACGGAACCAGCTTTCATCCGTTCAAATCTATCCGAAAAAGCAAGTAGTTTTGTAAATTTTAAAAATTTTCCAGGTTGCCCGTGATATCTCTCGGGGAAATGATTTTAAGAGTTTGCATTTTTCTTTGACTGATCACTCGTCACTATATTTTCATAATATGCCGGGGAGGGTAATTTTTCCGATAATTAGCCACTCACAGCATAATAATAGAAAATTCTTATTGTCTGGTATTGATTTTTGGAGTAAAATAAAGATTACAAAAGTTAAAACCTCCAGTTTGATGTACTATTCATTGCTACACTTCTTATTATCAGACATCTATGCATTTTTTAACTTCGATCCTATGGTTCACAGTTCATAGTTGATGCATCCACATGAATGAATTTTTTCTATCCGGTAAATACAGTGAAATGTAAAAGGTAAAAAGTGTAAAGAGACCATCCTGTGGCACAATTTCGGGTTTGATAAATCAAATCCCTTACACCTGGAGACTGAATTTAATTGTAGCGACATGGCATGTCATTCCCATAATTTAAAAAAAATGATAAGATTTTCATTTTTCATATGGTGCTGCCGTACAACATGGCGGTCTATTCAACAGAATATCTATTAATTATTTAGGAGGGAGAATATGAGTATTCAATTTGGGGATTATCTGTTTGATGAGCCAATTCCTTTCGGGAAATGGCAACCACCAAAACAGCCATGCATTTATGCTGTTCTGGTACATGATCCTAAAGTAAAACCCAAACCATACATTGTTGTCTTTTTCGGTGAATGCGAAAATCTGAGTGATCAATCCTACTTCCGTTCTCACATCAAATACCAGTGTTGGGTCAAGCAAGCTGGTTCAGAAAAAAATCTATATATTTCTCATTATAGAACACCAGATGCCGAACCACTCACTAGAAAAAAGATCCTAAACACTTTATTGAACAAATATCAACCGGTATGTAATGAAGTCACGTAAAAATCGATAAACAAACCGAGCAAAATACTAAGGGTTTATTTCACAAATGTCCCCCGCCGAACTTGAAGACCAGCTAAGACAAGAACGATAGCAGTAACAATGTAATTAAATAATGGAGAAATGCCTAAAAGAACGATTAAATCGGAGATCATAGCAATGATAAATGATCCGATAATGACTCCGATGATGGTACCGAAACCCCCAATAAACGGGATACCGCCCAAAACCACTGCTGCTACTGCCTGGAGGCTTAATCCCTGAGCCGTCCAGGCATAAGCTTGGTTGATCCAAGAGGTCATAATAATCCCAGCGGTAGCGCCTAAAATTCCGGACACAACAAATACAAATATTTTCACTCCATCAACGTTTACACCGCAATTACGGGCTGCGATCTCGTTCCCCCCAACTGCGTAAATATCACGCCCCTTTTTAAATTCAGATATATAATAATGGAAAAATACTGATATCAAGAGCGCAATAATGACCATGACGGGAATATTGGATATATTTCCTGATATCCATTGAAAGGTAAATGGTCGGCTGGGAGAAACTGATGATGGAGAGATAGGATAACCCTGACTGATAACCATTGCCAGTCCTCTTAAACCCCAATACATTCCTAAGGTAACGACAAATGATGGAATTTTTGCTTTTACCACTAAAATACCGTTGGTGAAACCTATTAAACCTCCATAAAAGAGAGTTAATATGATACTTAAAAAACTCGGAAATTGCCACATGATATCCATAGTAGCAATGATGACCCCACTCGAGGCTAATACCGACTCTAAACTGAGATCGATCATACCAGTCAAAACCACTAAAGCTTCTCCAACTGCAACAATCATCAGTGGTGCTGCGGATATGAGGATAGCACGAATATTCCTGACGGTTAAGAAATAAGGGGATAAAATCCCGGCAATGCCTACCGCAATAATTAAGAAAAGGAGAGGTTTAAAATAGACACTTCTACTCAATTTTGAGATGAAATTGGCCATTTTAATTCTCCTGGGCTTTCTTTTTTTGATTTTGATTCTCAATCCCCATCATAAAATAGACTACTTCTTCAAGGCTGGTTTCAAGTTTTCTTTTTTCAGCAACCAATTTACCGGCTCTTAGTACCACAATCCGGTCAGCAATAGCTAAAACATCTGGCAAGCGATGGCTTACATAAATGATCGAACATCCTATGCTTTTGAGGTTTTTAACCAGTTCGAGGAAAGGCTCGATGGCACGAACCGATAAACTTGCCGTTGGCTCATCCATGAGAATGACTTTCGGATTATAGAGGAGAGCACGCGCAATGGCGACTATCTGTTGCTGCCCGCCGGAAAGAGACATCACCAAATTGCTCAACAATCCTAGGTCGGCATTTAAATCTTTTAATATCTTGGCGGCTTTTTCTTCCATTCCCTTTTTTTCTAACTTGGCTAATCGTCCCCATTTAGTTAATTCTCTACCCAAAAAAATATTCGCTACGACATCCAGGTTTGGTGCCAGCATAAAATCCTGATACACTGTTTCAATGCCAACTCTTCTGGCATCCATAGGACAACGAATTCCAGCATCATTTCCGCCCACTAAAAGTCTTCCTCGATCAGGAAGATGTACTCCCGATAGAACCTTGAGCAGGGTAGATTTTCCGGCGGCATTGTCACCAACTAACCCCAAAATCTCCTGTGAATAGAGTTGCAGAGAAACATCTTCCAATGCTTTTACCGCCCCAAAATATTTTGAGATATTTTTCATTTCTATGACAGCCTGATATGACTTCATATTTTCATTCCCTATGTATAAATAAATCAATTCAGTATAAAATTTTTCATAATATATTATCGAAAGTTAAGTTTTGGGTTAAAATGAATTATCTACTCCATCACAAAAAACGTAGGAGCACTTTCCAGTTGCGAACATTTATTTGAGAGATGAACTTACACTTATTCGCAACAAGGGCGCTGCTCCTACGAATAAATAGATGGGCATCTTCAATAGAGCTATTTAAAGCGCTCTCTCGATAGAGACCGGTTAAATCCAACGAGTTGGGTTAATACGGCAACTCTGCGACCGGTCCTGCCTTCACTGGTTCCCCAAATGGTCCAACGTCGGCGACGTTGTTTTTATCAACCATAAAGTTTTGAGTGATAATATAGTTGTTGGGCCATTTGTCTTTGGGTGGTTCAATCTTCTTTTCCAAATATTTCATCATCATTTCGACCGCCCAGTACCCTTGCAGATAGGCCTGATGAGCAACCGTTGCCAATAATTTTCCGTCTTTGATGAGTTGCAAACCCACTGGCGAAGCATCAACTCCGATCAAATACACGTCTTTATTGGGAACAAGCCCGGCTGCTTCGAGTGAAACGATCGCACCTGCAGCAATTTCATCGTTGGAAGCCAATACCAAATGAATGTCCTTGGTTTTAACCAAGATTTCGTTCATTTTTCTAACTGCCGGTTCACGCGCCCAGTCCGCCGGAACATCAGCAACAATGGTTACTTCCCCTTTATCGATGAGTGGTTGGAGAGGTTCATACCATCCAGCCGTCCGCTCGGTATTCGCCAAAGCCCCAGCCAAACCTTCCAAAACCACCACTTTCCATGGTTTAGGCAAGCCAGATTGTTCTAAAAATTTAAGAGCATATTCTGAAGCCACTCGACCGATTAATTTTTGATCAGATCCTACTGCTGCGATCCGATATGCCGGATCACTAATATCCCGGTCGGTGCAGAAAACTGGAATGTTTGCCGCTTTGGCTTCTTTGGATGCCGGCACCAGAGCATCGCTGGTGATTGGGTTGAGAAGAATTCCGTCAACTCCCTTAGCAATTACCTGGATCACCTGGGTGGCTTGGGTGGCAGGATCGTTTCTACCGTCCAAAATCACTAAATCAAGATTCGGATACTTCTCCGCTGCCGCCTGAGCTCCATGAATATGGCCAATGAAATAAGGGTTATCAAATCCGACTTCGAAGAGGTACACCGAATATTTTTTATCTACAGCAAAAGCGGAGCCAATTCCTAAAGCGAGAATGACAATACCGAGTACAGCAATCAGAAATAAAGTATTCTTTCTCATGTTTTCCCGTGCAGTATAATAGATACTCTGCACTCCCTCCTTTTTATTATTCCATACCTGAAAGGTATGGTTAATACCAAAACCCATTGGATATATTTTATCAAAATATCCGTCAGATAGATATCGATATTTCACCCTCTCTTATCAAATCCTTCCATCGAGGGAGAAAAATAAATTATTTTAAAGAGAAGGAACTCAATGGAAAGCATCCAATATCTCGAACCCAATATTTGATACAGATGAAAAATATAATCACCAGAAACTTCACCGATGAGTTTACACCATCACATTGGTTCGTTTAAAAATACAAATCTCTCTGTCCGTTTTCAATACATTTCAATCGTTCTTCTGTCAACTGACGAACCTGGGTATTCGGTATGAATTGCAGATGCTCAGCAATCATTTTTTCTCCAATTTTTTTGGTTTCTTCCGAAGCATAATCTTCCAAATACTCTTTGAAGGTGAGGATGGCATTAGGCTGACAAATGTTTTGGATTTGTCCGGTTTTAGCCAGTGGCATAAATCGATCACCGGTTCTTCCCCGTCGGTAACAGGCAGTACAGAAACTGGGAATATATCCGGAGAGACAGACACTTTGCAAAACTTCATCGGGACTGCGATGATCTTCGATTTGGAATTGAGTTGAATCTTTTATATATGATGACTGATGAGACTCTTTCCCCTTTTTTTCTTTATAACCACCAACTCCGGTACAGGAACCAGCGCTGAGCTGAGAAATGCCCAGGGAAATTAATTCATCACGTAATTGTGATGTTTCACGAGTCGATAGAATAATACCGGTATACGGTACTGCCAACCGTAGAACAGCCACAATTTTCTTAAATTCATCGTCACTCACCAAATGATGGAAAATCGATTGATCGACACCCAAAGCCGGGCGTAAACGGGGAACCGAGATAGTATGAGGACCTACCCCAAAAATATCTTCCAAGTGAAGAGCATTGAAAAGCAAAGCCAATACCTCAAATTTATAATCATACAATCCAAATAATACCCCGGTTCCCACATCATCAATTCCGGCTTCCATGGCTCGATCCAGGGCAGTGGTATGATATTGATAATCACTCTTTGGTCCCTGAGGATGCATATATCGATAGGTATCTCGATGATAGGTCTCCTGAAAAAGAATATAGGTTCCAATTCCAGCTTGTTTTAATTTTCGATAATTTTCAACGGTGGTGGCAGCAATATTCACATTGATCCGCCTGATGCTCCCTTTCTGGTTTTTTACGTTATAGACGGTGTGAATGGCATCAAGAATATAGTCAATCGGACAGTTGACAGGATCTTCACCTGCTTCCAAGGCCAGTCGTTTATGTCCCAGCGACTCGAGAATGTTGACTTCTTCTTCAATTTCTTCAGAATTAAGCCGACGACGCTGAAAAACATTATCACGCCGATATCCGCAATACCGGCAATTATTCACACAATAATTGCTAATATACAACGGAGCAAAAAAAACCAGGCGTTTCCCATAGATAGTTTCTTTAATTTGGTGGGCAACATGATAGACTTGGGAGAGCAATTCTGGATCATCAACCTGGAGTAAAACCGCACATTCTTCCGGGGTGACCCCTTTCGCTTTCCGAGCTTTCTCGATTATGTCTATTACCTCTTCACGACTTCTGTTTTTCCCTTTTTCCAGCAAATTTTGAATAACCGTTTCATCAATAAAATCAGTTTTGGTTGGTACACTGTTCACCACTGTCATATCATAACCTCCTTTTTTTCAATAGATGGTCTATTTGCCTTTTTCAGACCATGACCATAATCACCAGAAATTGGTCTTCTCAAATCATTGAAAAGGATTTTCAATTTATTCAGTGAAATTTCCGGTTCTTCGATAATTTCTGCCTTTTGAGGATAAATGCAATACTTATCTCGAACAGTTAGAGGGGTGAGATTGACCATAACCACATTTGCACCCAATTGCATCGCTTGTCGTCGTGCATCTATTGCCATGGTTGTTAAGGCAGTCGTCGCCGGTAAATGAACCGTTGGTAAACACAACCGGGTAATTGCCAGGGTTTTCAAGGTTAAGGGTAATGACCCGGCTGGATCGTTTGCTAAGGGAGTATCGGGGTGGGGTAAGAATGGACCAATGCCCGCCATTTCGATATCGAGTTCTCGCATTAAAAAAACATCTCTCGCCAATGATTCAATTGATTGACCGGGGAGACCGACCATGTTTCCCGAACCAACCTGGTATCCTAAGTCTTTCAGATCCCATAGACATCGAATACGATCGAGAAAGCTCCTTCCCGGTTTTAATCTCTGATATAATATTTCATCAGCAGTTTCATGTTTTAATAAATAGCGGTCGGCACCGGCTTCACGCCAGAGACGATACTCTTCACGGGCTCGCTCTCCAACCGAGAGAGTGATGGCGATATCATGTCGACTTTTAATCCATTCGATCATACGAGCTATATCGGTTGCCCGGTAATTGGGATCCTCCCCCGACTGGAGAATAATGGTTTTGAATTTGAGATCAACCGCTTTTTGAACCGCCTGGTAAATTTGTCCAGTGGAAAGACGATAGCGGACCAATTTTCGATTCTCACATCTTAAACCACAGTAGAGACAATGAGAAACACAGTAGTTTGAAAATTCAATAATTGCCCGGAGATGAACTTCTTCCCCAACGTTCTCCTGACGGATGACATCCGCTTTCGCGAAGAGTTCAGGTAATTGCTCATCGCTCCAATTAAACAAATCGACAATGGCATCATAATCCATAACATCATTCAATTTATTTTTTTCTTGAACAATATTGAATTGGCTCATGCTTCCACCTCACTTAGCGGGTGACCAAGACGCTCTTCACCTTAATACCAGGAATCTGACCTAGACGGCCGGTTAAGGCACCGATTTGGTCGGTACTCCCATCAACGATGATGGCAATGACCGAAAGCGAACGTTCATGATAAGGAATTCCCAAACGTCCAATGATGGTTTCCCCAAATGAGCTGAGTAATGAATTAACCAAAGGAACCTGCTCCCGATCTTCAACCACAATACCGATTACACCGATTCGTTTTTCAATATTCATACTTTTCCTCCATAAGGGTGGATAATAACCGGATCGAGGAAAGGAGCAAATCGTGGTAATTTGATGCCAGTGAAAAGGGGAAAAGAATTTGTTTGAAAATAAAAAAGCCTGTTCAAATATAGAACAGGCCAGGTGTCTCAAGGTATTCTTTTGCTTCCCCTTGACCACAGGACCGTTCTCCTGTCTGCCGCAGGTACACGATTGCTTTCATCCTTCCCGGTAAGGATTAGATCCCGTCCGGTCAGGTATTTATTTATTCCTTATCCTTTATATAATGATACTATATCCTATAATATTTTAGAATGCAAATCATTCACTGAAAATTTTTAAAAGAAGCTGGTTTAAAAAATATGTAACCCATCCAATTCCGCTTAAGAATTCAATCAAGGAGAACCAAACAATGATGGAAAATCATGAGAATTTTCGTGTTGAAAAAGATTTTCTGGGAGAAAAGCTTATTCCCTCTTCATCCTATTGGGGTATTCATACGCTTCGCGCTCAGGAAAATTTTCCTTATCATCAACCAGTACCAAAACCATTGATCCATGCTTATTTTGCCGTCAAATGGGCTTGCTCGAAGACTAACTGGGATATCGGCTTACTCGATCCAAAAAAAGGGTCACCTATACTCCAGGCTTGTCAGGAAGGATTCGAAGGAAAATGGGATACGTCCATTGTGGTTTCATTTTTTCAGGGCGGAGCCGGAACATCACTGAACATGAATGTCAACGAGGTGATTGCCAACCGGGCTCTGGAGATCGCCGGGATATGAGAAGGGAAATTATCAAATTATTCATCCCTTAGACGATATAAATATGAGTCAATCGACCAACGATACCTTTCCGACTTCACTGCGAGTCGCATCTCTCTGGAAATTAAATGAACTCGAGAAGGAAATTATTGCCCTGCAGACCGAATTACAACAGAAAGAAAAAGAATTTGCTACTCTCCTCAAAACCGGTCGCACTGAATTTCAGGATGCGGTTCCAATCACTTTGGGCATGGAATTCGGTGCCTGGGCGGAAGCGATCGGTCGTGATCGTTGGCGATTATGGAAAAGCAAAGAGCGTCTCAAAGAAGTGAATCTGGGAGGTACGGCCGTCGGCACCGGTTTGAATGCCCATCCCCGGTTCAGCCCAATTGCAATTTCATACCTCAACCAGTTGACCGAACTTCCATTAGTCCGGTCGATGAATATGTTTGAGAATACTCAGAATACCGACGTCTTCGCTGAGGTCTCGGGGCTTTTAAAAGCATTAGCCGTCAACCTGCGTAAAATCGCTAATGATCTTCGCCTGTTGGCTATGGGTCCTCGAGCCGGAATCGGTGAAATAATTCTTCCGCCCCTCCAGGAGGGATCTTCTATTATGCCGGGCAAGATAAATCCGGTCATGTGTGAATATGTGGAAGGAATCACGATTGATGTGATGGGGAAAGATCAGGCAATTGGATTTTCATGTTCCAGTGGCTCGTTAGAACTCAATCATCTTCTCCCCTTTATTGGATCCTATCTTTTAAGTATGCTGGATGAATTGATCATTGCAATTCGAAATTTTCGAGAAAAATATATTCGGCCGATCAAAGCTTCGGTTGACCGTTGTAAGGATCTGCTGGAACAAAGCTTTGCTTACGCCACGGCAATCGTACCTTATTTAGGACACGACCTGACCTCGGAAATCGTCCGCGAATCCCTGGCCAGAAATCTCACTTTACGAGAAATTCTCATCGAGAAACAGTTGTTTACCAGCGAACAATTAAATGTGATTCTCACCCCCATCGAATTGACCCGACCGGGGATACCAGGCTACGAGAAATTGAAGGAGAAAAAATCATGAACGACACCCCACGGAGCTTACGACCTCATATCGGAATCTTTGGACGCCGGAATGTTGGGAAATCCTCTCTCATCAATGCCTTGACCAACCAGGAAGTGGCAATTGTCTCCAGTGAACCGGGGACGACTACCGACCCGGTATTCAAATCGATGGAACTCCTTCCTTTTGGACCGGTGGTTTTTATCGATACCGCCGGATTAGACGACGAGGGTTTTCTGGGGGAATTACGAAAAAAGAAATCCCTGGAAATCTTGCATCGGTGTGATGTGGCTCTTTTAGTATGGGACAATGCGGGAGATTTTCGCCTGGAACAGGAACTCATCGACCTCCTGAGAGAGAATAACGTATTGACCATCGGAGTTCAGAATAAGGCTGATCTTCCCCAGAATATATCAACATCATTCAACTATCCCTTCCCTGTCTTTCAGATCAGCGCCCAAAGTGGTGAGGGAATTTCAAAACTGAGGAATTCCCTGATCGAAATCCTCCAACAACAGTATAAGGAAAAACCTTTAATCAAGGACCTCATTCAACCGGGAGATCTGATTATCCTGGTTGTTCCCATCGATCTCGGGGCTCCCAAGGGGCGGCTCATTCTTCCCCAGGTTCAAACCATGCGAGAGATCCTGGATGCAGATGCATCGGCATTAATTGTCAAAGAAAGAGAGTTGGTTGAAGTTTTAGAAAAATTGAAGAATCCACCCCAGCTGGTCATTACTGATTCTCAGGTCTTTCACAAGGTTGCCGGAGCACTTCCTCCCCACCAACCGCTCACCAGTTTTTCCATTCTCTTTGCTCGAAATAAAGGGGACTTAGCCAGTTTGGTATCCGCAGTCAAAGTCGTCGATATTCTTCGGCCCAGCGATAAAGTGCTGATCGCCGAAGCGTGTACACATCATCCCCTGGCCGATGATATCGGACGGGTGAAAATTCCCCGTTGGCTGCGCCAGCGTATCGGCTTCGACATCCAGATTGATGTTTCCGCCGGTCTTTCTTTCCCTAACAACATATCCGATTATCGCCTCATTATCCATTGTGGCGGCTGCATGATTAACCATAAAGAAATGATCTACCGTCTTCAATTTGCTCGAAATGCCGGAGTTCCAGTAACCAATTATGGCGTCTTCATCGCCTACATTCAGGGTCTGATCCCCCGGGTTTTGGAAGTCTTTCCAGAATTTAAAGAAGATAAATCGGTAAAACCAAATCAATTACAATTGTTTAAGAATTTGAAGGGAAATTGGTCAATATAATATGGTAGAATATATTTGGTAAGTTGTTATAAGTTCGTCTTATTTATAATTCATTCTAATTTTTTTAAACATCGTTGTAAACATTTCTTTAAGGTATGAAATAATAAATCCGCTTGGTAGTTCACTAAATGCTGCAGTTTTTATCATCATAATAACAACACAATGCTTTTTATGTCGTTTCGTAAATCCATAAATTTAAAACTATTTCGGGAGGTGATATCTTCTGTTAAATTCTGTACTAGTTTAAAGGGAAAGTTACTTATCACTTTAATAAGGAGGGTTTTTATGATTAAAAAATCAATGCTTTTTGTGCTTGTTATTCTTTTTTTCGTATTTGGATCAATGATTGCTTACGCTGCCACCCTGAGTGTCTGGTCGTCTCCTGATAATGCCGATGCGCTTTTTGAGCTGGCAAAAAATTTCATGGAAAAAAATCCAGATATTCAGATTGAAGTCACTCCTCTGTCATGGGAAGTACTCTATCCGCGAATACTTCAGGATATCACCAGCGGAGCGGGATCATTCGATGTTTCTACCTGGGATCTCATGACTGCCGGAGCGATTGCACCAGGTTTTGAAGATTTAAATGAATACGCAAAAAATCATCCTGACCTAGTTGATACCAACTTTGATGATGACGATTTTATCCCCATCGCCAAACACGTCTATGGATATTGGGGTGAAAAGCGGATTGGCTATCCATTTTATGGTGCCTGTATGTTTTTCTTCTATCGCAGTGACTTATTCAACAATGCCGAATTGAAAAACAAATTCCAGACAAAATACGGGAGGGAATTGACGGTTCCAGCCACCTGGGAAGAAGTAAAACAGGTAGCAGAATTCTTCACCAAGAAATTTAATCCCGAATCCCCTACTGAATACGGAATTACCCTCATGTTCCCTCGGACCCATACCCTTTTTTACATGTTCTTGAACTTTTTTGGACCTTATCGCCGCAGCCCGGAAGGAATAAAAAAGTTTGGAGACGTGAATCTGGATTGGGGCGACTTCTTTACCGCTGATCAAAAACCATCTTTCAATTCCGAAGAGGCTGTAAAAGCCATACAGGATATGATTGATCTCATGAAATATGCTCCTGATCCGCTGGGTTCTGATTACGGTGAAACTTTGGAAGTCTTTGGAAAAGGCATGGCGGCGATGATTCCTCAATGGACGGCTACCCTCGCCAGCTGGAAAGATTCACCCGATCTACAACCTTTTGCTGAAAAAGTGAAAGTAACAGTCATGCCGGGTGGTACTCCGGTGAGTGGTGGATGGGGAGTTGGAATCAATGCTTCTTCCAAAAATAAAGAGGCGGCATTCCGGTTCATTCAATACGCAACCAGTAAAGAGGGCGATAAAATCCAATGGTTGAAATACCGGGTTGGTCCCACCCGCATATCAGTGGTGGAAAATCCGGAAATAGCCAGCGATTCACCTTGGGTCAAAGAAGCCTACATCCCTTCCCTCGAAAAAGCTTCTCATCGGCCTCGAATTCCTGAAGAACCCAAACTCGAGGATGTCTTTGTGGGAACACTCTCAGAGATCTTGCTCGGACAGAGACCGAATTCGGTTGAAACCCTCAATCAAATCGCCGAGGTGTGGATGAAAACTCTTAAATAGTAAATCAATTTATTCCATTTTACTCCGGGGAGCATTGTAAAAGATTAACCTCCCCGGAGGTATTGCGGTTTTATTCGTCATGCCCGGGAGGCTTCAATGCAAACCATCATACAACGGAGAAAACGAATCGCCTTTTTAATGGTTCTCCCTCTCTTAGCCCTTTTTATCGGACTGACTATTTATCCCTTTGCCTATATGATCTATATATCGTTTCATGATTACTCATTGGTTTCTTTCGAACCACCTCAATTTATCGGTTTTCAAAATTACCAGAATATTTATTCCGATCTTACCGCTCGTTCCAGTGTGAGCTTTACCGTTTTCCTTTTAGCGATGGCAGTTCCCATCGAGATTTTTTTAGGACTGGGAATCGCCTTTTTAATCAGGGACGTTTTCGGTGAAAGGGTTTTTCGCGGCTTATTGCTGATTCCGATGATGATCCCTCCAGTTGTAGCCGGAATTGCTTGGAAAATGTTGTATAATTATGAATTTGGACCGGTCAATTATTTTCTGTCGCTTATCGGCTATTCGAAGGTATCCTGGCTCGGAAACCACATTTTCTCGCGTTTAGGAGTGGTCATGATTGATGTCTGGCAATGGACACCCTTTGTCTTCTTGGTTTTATATGCCGGATTACGTTCCATACCCCAGGAAATCGTCGAAGCTGGATACGTTGATGGCGCCAGCGGATGGAACGCCATACGCCACATAGAAATCCCCCTGATTAAGCCTCTTATTTGGGTGGTATTGATCATTCGAAGCATCGATGCTCTAAAACTCTTTGATATCGTTTATATGGTCACCTTCGGAGGTCCGGGGTCATCCACCCATTCATACAGTTTTTACATATATAAAGCGGGAGTTTCTTTCGGATGGGATATTGGTTATGCATCAGCCCTGAGCATTCTTTTACTATTGGTTATTGCCCTTTTAACCAACTTTCTCATCCGTTTTTTGCGGCTCAAAGAAGTCCTGGAACTCTGATTTAAAAAGGAGATAATAATGAAAACCGTCGTAAAATTGATAAAGGGCATGGTAATCATCATAGTCATGTTCTTTTTTATTTTTCCGATTTACTGGTTGATTATGACCGCCTTTAAAAAGAGCGAGGAGTGGTTCACCTGGCCTCCTTCGTTTATTCCTTCAAGTTTAACCATGGGTAATTTCTTAGGGCTCGAAGGTGGTTTTTTCGGGAGTGTCACCACCGCTATTTCGACTATCACTCCCTATCTCCGCAACAGTATCGTCGTTGCTCTTTTAGTTGCTCTTCTCTCCACTTTGATCGCTGCTCTGGCAGCCTATGCCATATCTCGGTTCAAATGGGGTGGAATGGGATTCGTTTCGTGGATTATTTCCATCCGAATGCTTCCTCCTATTGCCTCAGCTATCCCACTCTATGTGATTTTTAGTCGGCTTCATCTTATCAACAGTTGGTGGGCTCTGGTTCTATCCCACCTGATTTTTACGACCCCCTTCAGTACCTGGATTCTCATCACCTTTTTTAATGACATCCCACGCGAACTTGATGAAGCGGCTTATGTCGATGGGGCTGGGACCTGGCAGAGTTTTCGTTCGATCATACTTCCTCTCAGTGCTCCCGGTTTAGCTGCAGTATCAACCCTTTCTTTCATTCAAAGCTGGGGAGAATTCATGATGGCACTAGTTCTCACCACCAATGATAAGGCCCAAACTCTCCCCATCTACCTGGGGCGATTCATCACCGGCTGGCGTATTGCCTGGGGCCCACTGGCAGCTGCCGGTATCGTCACTATGGCACCGGTAATCCTTTTTTCATTCATTATGCTTCGTTATCTCATTCGTGGTCTGACTTTTGGGGCGGTCAAAGGGTAAGTCACTGCCTTTCTCATTTCCATGGCTGGTTGGTTACCCGGTGGATGTTGATTTCATCGATCATGGCATTACCCCGATGCTGGAGCAGGTAGAGAATGATATCGGCGATTTCATCGGGAGAAATCAAAATAGACCGATCAAGATCAGGACGCATGCTGGCTGCCAAATCAGTGTCTACACCCCCTGGTGAGATTACGTAAACCCGAATGCCATTTTTTTGTACCTCCTGCGCCAAGACTTTAGTCATCCCCATCAAGGCGTGTTTGGACGCGGTATACGCACCCTGGAGAATATATCCTTTATATCCGACCACTGAGGAAATATTCACAATCACAGGAACTTCAGATTTTTTTAAATAGGGAATTGCTTCCCTGCAGAATAAAAAAGGGGCTCGGGCATTGACCGTTATTTGTCGATCCCATTCTTCAGTGGTGGTTTCAACCAGTGGTTTAGAGAGAGCCATTCCGGCGTTGTTAA
>Ga0116202_10001215_pt1 | contig 15076 bp, 10 predicted proteins | sample LakKivw325mmetaG_FD_94479 | JGI IMG/M metagenome (GOLD analysis project Ga0116202, IMG submission 94479) | Anoxic lake water microbial communities from Lake Kivu, Rwanda to study Microbial Dark Matter (Phase II) - Lake Kivu water 325m metaG | ecosystem: Environmental > Aquatic > Freshwater >...
GAGCGTCCGGCGCGCCGGGAAGGACGTCCTCGTGACCCTTCCGGAGCGGGAGCGCGATCCGGCCGCGACGGTCGTGGTCGTCGAGCTCCAGGGTCAGCCCGTCGTCGAGCCCACGCCGATCGTTCCGGCCGCGGACGGCCGCATCGACCTTCCGGTCTATCTCGCCGAGATCCGGTCGGAGATGGGCCAGCGCGCCTATCTCGACTATTTCTACCGGACGACCATGCTCGCCAACTGGCAGAACGTCAACGACTATCCCGAATGGTCCTTCACCACGGACAAGCCGGGGCTCTACGAGGTCCGGGCCTCCTACGCCAGCATTTGGGGCGGGAAGGCCGGCTACGAGGTCGAGGTCGACGGCCAGAAGATCGCGGCCCAGACCGGATCCTCGCCGAGCGTTTATGTCCCGGCCACGTTCACCGCCGGCCGGCTGACGCTCCCGGCCGGGGCCCACACGCTCCGGGTCAAGATCACCTCGATCACCAACAACCACGCCATGAACCTGGAGAAGGTCGTTCTTGTTCCGGCCCGCTAAGCCCGGCCGCAGGGAGGGACGATGAAAACCCGGATCTTCGCTCTCGCGATCGTGGTCATCGCGGCGCTCGGCGCGACCGCAGTCCAGGGCGGCCCAGCGGCCAAGCCCTTCACCCTCGCCGACGTCCTTTCGCCGCCGTATCCTTCCGGCCTCGTCGCCGCCAAGCGGGTCGACCGCATCGCCTGGATCATGAACGACCGCGGCGCCCGGAACGTCTGGACCGCGGCCGGCCCGGACTTCAAGCCGGTCAACCTGACCGGTTTCGCCCAAGACGAAGTCTTCGAGCTCGGCGGGGTCCGGCTCACCGACGACGGCGAGACAGCGGTCTTCGTCAAGGGCGGCCGGCCCAACGCCGAAGGCTGGGTGACGAATCCCGACAGCGATGCGGACGGCCGGGAACAGGCCGTCTGGGCCGTCCGCACCGCCGGCGGCAGGCCCTGGCGGGTGGCGGCCGGGAGCGATCCGGTCCTTGCCCCGGACGGTTTGTCCGCGCTCCTCGTTAAGGACGGCGCGATCGACCGCGTGCCGCTCGAGCCGCGCTCCGACCAGGGGGGAGCGCCGGAGCCGGAACGGCTCTTCCGGGCCGCTGGCCGCAACGGCTCGCCCCGGATCTCTCCCGACGGGAGCCGCATCGCGTTCGTCAGCGAGAGGGGCGATCACAGCTTGATCGGCGTCTTCGACCTGGCCCGACGCAAGCTCGCCTGGATCTCCCCGAGCGTCGATCGCGACAGCGAGCCGCGCTGGTCGGCTGACGGCAAGGCCATCGCCTTTGTCCGCCGGGCCGGCCTGACGTTCGACGCCGAGCCCGCGGCCGAATTCCGGTCCCGCGGCCCGGCCGATCTCGCGATCTGGGTCGCGGACGCGGCGACGGGCGTGGCCCGCGAGCTATGGCGGACGCCCAAGGGCGCACCCGGCTATTATTCCTTCCGGGACTTCGAGCTGGCCGCGAACGGCCGGATCCTCTTCACGGCCGAGCGAGAGGAATGGAACCACGTCTTCGCCCTGTCCCTCGCCGGCGGAGCGCCCGAGGACCTGACCCCCGGAGACGGCTTCGTCGAGCATCTCGGCCTCTCGGCCGACGGAACGACCCTCTACTATTCCGCCAACATGGGGGACCTCCACGGACGGCGCATCTGGAAGGTCCCGACGGCCGGCGGAAAGGCCGTGCCGCTCACCTCCCAGGAGGCCATCGGGACCCAGCCCGTCGCCTTGGCCTCGGGCCGGGGCGCCGCCTTTCTCCACGCCACCGCCGTCCGGCCGACGTCCGTGGCGACGGTCCAAGCCTCCGGCGAGAAGGTCGACGTCGTCGCGCCCCGGGATCTTCCCGCGGAATTCCCGATCGACCGACTGGTCAAGCCGGAGCTCGTCGTCGTCAAGTCCGCGGACGGCCTGGACATCCCCTGCCAGCTGTTCCTGCCCAAGGGCGCTAAGGCCGGCGATCGTCGGCCGGCCGTCGTCTTCACCCACGGCGGACCCATCCGGCAGATGCTCCTCGGCTGGCATTATATGGAGTTCTATTCAGAGGCCTACGGGATCAACCAGTTCTTCGCCGGCCATGGCTATATCGTCATCTCTATCAATTACCGCTCGGGCATCGGCTACGGCCGCCCGTTCCGCGAGGCCCCGAACTGCGGCATGGAGGGCGCGGCGGAGTACCAGGATGTCCTGGCCGGCGTCGGTTACCTCCGCAAGCGCCCCGAGGTCGATCCCGAGCGGGTTGGCGCCTGGGGCCTGTCCTACGGCGGCCTTCTGACCGCCCTATCGCTGGCCCGCAACTCAGACATCTTCAAGGTCGGCGTGGACATGGCCGGCGTTCACGATTGGTCACAGATGCGCTGGGGGCGCCTCGACGAGGCCCGGCGCAAGCTGGCCCGGGAATCGTCCCCGGTCGCCTCGGTGGCGAAGTGGACCTCGCCGGTCCTGTTCATCCACGGCGACGACGACCGGAACGTCGCCTTCCAGCAGACGACGGACCTCGTCCAGAGGCTCCGGGCCAAGGGCGACGTCCGGATCGAGCTCTTGATCGAGCCCGACGAACCCCACGAGTTCCTCTTCCACGCCCACCGGATGACCGCTTACGAGCGCACCTTCGAGTTCATCGACGCGGTCCTCGGCGGCAAAAAGTGAGCCGGCCGGGAGCCGAGCTCGGGCCGGTGTGCTAACATAGGAGGGGCGGCTGCGGGGCGAGGGCCCCTGGTCCGGCAAAACCATATGAACGGATCGAACGGAAGAGCGCCGTCGCGCGCCGCGGAGGGGGCGGGCCGCGTCAATCGCCTGGCCCGCGAGAAAAGCCCCTATCTCCGCCAGCATGCCCACGATCCGGTCGATTGGTATCCGTGGGGCGACGAGGCTTTCGAGCGGGCCCGGCGCGAGGACAAGCCCATCTTCCTCTCCATCGGGTATTCGACCTGCCACTGGTGCCATGTCATGGGACGGGAATCCTTCGCCGACGACGAGGCGGCCCGCCTCCTCAACGAGGGTTTTGTCGCGATCAAGGTGGACCGTGAGGAGCGGCCGGACCTCGATCAGCATTATATGGCCGTCTGCCAATCGCTCACCGGCTCGGGCGGCTGGCCCTTGACGATCATGATGACGTCGGACCGCCGCCCGTTCTTCGCCGGCACGTACTACCCGCTCTCTCGCCGCTTCGGTCGCCCGGGGCTGCTCGAGCTCCTGACGCTCGTCGGCGAGGCCTGGCGGACAAAGCGGCCGGAGATCCTCCGCTCGGCGCTCGAGATCGCCGCCGCCGCGGAGCGGGGCCCGGTCCGGCTGAAGGGCCGGCGCGGCGATGCGTTGTCCCCGGCCACCCTCGACGAGGCCTTTCGGGAATTGGCGGCGGATTTCGACCGGACGCGCGGCGGGTTCGGGACGGCCCCCAAGTTCCCGGTGGCGCATCACATCGCCTTCCTCCTGAGATACTGGCAACGGACGGGGAACGGCGAAGCCTTGGGCATGGCCGGCAAGACGCTCAAGGCGATGCGCGCCGGCGGGATCTATGACCAGCTCGGCTCCGGCTTCCACCGCTATGCGACCGACCGGGAGTGGCTCGTCCCTCATTTCGAGAAGATGCTCTATGACCAGGCCCTTCTTGCCGAGGTCTACGCCCAGGCCTTCACGGCCACGGGACGGAACGAGTTCCAGCGCACGGCCGCCGAGACCGCCGATTATGTGCTCCGGGAGCTCACCGCGCCCGAGGGCGGCTTCACTACGGCCGAGGACGCCGATAGCGATGGCGACGAGGGCCGGTTCTACCTCTGGACGAGGTCCGAGCTCGAAGAGGCCCTAGGGGCCGAGGACGCGGAGGCCGCGGTCCGGTTCTTCGGGGTCGGCGGCGCCGATGGCCTCGGCGGGGATCGTTATGTCCTCCGCGAGATCCGTTCGCCTGAATGGCCGGCGCCGCATTCGGGCCCGGCCGGCGACCCCTTGACGGAGGCCCGGGTGGGCTCGATCCGCCGCCGCCTGTTCCAAACCCGCGAGAAACGGCCGCGGCCATTCAAAGACACGAAGATCCTGGCCGACTGGAACGGCCTCATGATCGCCGCGCTGGCCGCGGTCTATCGGGTGACCGGTGAAGACCGGTATCTGCGGGCGGCGACGGCGGCAGCGGCGTTCGTCCTCGACCGGATGCGCGACGCCGGGGGGCGCCTCCGGCATGTCCATTCCGAAGGCGAGTCCCGCGTTCCGGCCTTCCTCGCCGACCACGCGTTCATGGCCAAGGGGCTGGTGGCCCTCTACGAAGCCGGCTACGATCCCCGCCACCTCGCGAGCGCGATCGAGCTCGTCGACCGGGCCGTCGATCTTTTTTGGGACGCGGCCGAAGGCGGCTTCTTCTTCAGCGCCGAGGCCGAAGCCGGCCCCGGGATCAAGGACATCTATGACGGGGCCCTCCCATCCGGCAACTCGGTCATGTTCATGGACCTCCTCCGCCTGGCCCGGCTGACGGGGCGGCCGGACCTCGACGAGCGGGCCTCGCAGCTCGCTTCGGCCTTCGCGCCGGAGGTCACGGGGCAGCCTCGGTTCCACACCGAGTTCCTTTGCGGGTGGGATTACGCGATCGGCCCGACGCGGGAGGTCGTGGTCGTCGGACGATCGGACGCGCCCGAGACGCGCGAGATGCTGGCAGCCCTCCGGGGCGTGTGCGCGTGGGACACGGGAAGCCTGTTCAAGCCGGCCGACCGGCCCGAGCGGGTTGAGGCGGTCGAACGGCTGGCGCCGTTCACGAAGGGCATGGACGCGGGCGGCGGAAGCGCCGCCGCCCACGTCTGTGCGGGAGGGGCCTGTCTCCGGCCGATCCTCACGGCCGCCGAGCTCGTCGAGGCCTTGAGACAGCCTCTGGCGGCCCCTACAGCACGATCTCGCACTCTCCCGTGACGGACGGGTTCTTGGCGTCGCGGACCTTGATCGTCAGCCGGTCGCCTTTGGCGAAACCGGGGTTCTTGAAGTAGAGCGGCGTCATGAAGCCGTACCAGGCGGACATGTGGCCTTCGTCGATGGGCAGCGGGGCGCTGAGCGTCAGGGGCGGGAAGAAGTTGGCCCGCTCGGGGAAATCGTAGAACCGGACCCAGGACGCGATCAGGCCTTCCTTGCCGAGGCGGCGGTAGAGGCTAAGGTCGCGAAGCTCGCCGCTGTATTGGTCCCTCAGCTCGACCAGCGAGGGCATGTGGTATTCCTGGCCCTTGTAGACCATGACCACGTCCTTGGAGGCGACGTTGATGGACCCGGACTTGTCCTTGACGCCCATGAAGAGGACGAACATCGCATAGGGGCTGTCGAGGGCCCGGCCGGCGAGTTGAGAATCCACGGCCATGAGGATGGGGCCGGAATCATTGGAAAAGGCGCCCATGCCGTGATCGGTCGTCCGGGCGTAGGACACGGCGGCGGCCGCCACGAGGGCGAGCACGGTCAAAGCGACTCGGAGGGGTTTCATCGAGATCTCCTTCCTCTCCCCGCCGGCCTTCCCGTCGTCCGGCCGGCCGGCGGTTCTATCGGCCCGCTTTCTGCGGGCCCGGTGCTGCTAATGCAACCGCCGTGCCAGCCTCGCGGGCGCGGATCGACAGGCATCAAAAAGGGTCCGCCGTCAAGGGGATGTCCGATAGAGTGGACAGGAGCTGTCCTATTTCCTACTAATTTAGTAGCCTTTAGAGAAAAAGAGGCTGGAGCGGGCCGGTCCGCCGCGGATGGGCTGTCTCCGGCTCAGGACGGCTGCAGGGTCTTCTTGATCAGGCCGGTGTCGTACCCCTTGGCGGCCGGCCCGGTTGAAATGCGGCCCTCCTTTTAATAGAATCAGCCCGTCGTGGGCGTGACGAACACACTCCGGGAATCCCTGATCCGCCGCGATCCGTCCTGAGCCGGGTCTTTGATCCATCCCCGAGGTCTCGTCTCCGCCCCAGAACAGGGTCGAGGAGGGCGATCATGAGGCACGGACGGAGAGATTTTCTCAAGTCGGCGGCGCTGGGGGCGGCGGGTCTCTCGCTCGCTCCGCTCGCCGGCGCTTCCCAAGCCAAGCCCGCCGCGAGCGCCGGCGGGGCCTTCAAGCTCAAGTATGCCCCTGACCTCGGGATGTTCCAGGCCCATGCCGGAAAGACCGCGGCCGACCGGCTCAAGTTCATGGCCGACCAGGGGTTCCGGGCCTGGTTCGACAACGGCCTGATGGACCGTCCGGCAGCCGAGCAGGAAACCCTGGCCAAAACCTCCGAACGCCTGGGTTTGACGATCGGCCCCTTCGTCGTCTATGCCGATTTCCGCGTCGAGTCCTTCGTCACCAACGACCAGGCCATCCGGGAGATGCTCGCCGGCCGCTTCAAGACCGCGGTCGAGACGAGCAAGAGGGCCGGCGTCCCGTGGACACTGGCCGTCCCGGGCCGTTTCAACCTCAGCGCCGACTGGGGCTATCAGACGGCCAACGTCGTCGAGAACCTGAAGCGGATGGCCGCGATCTGCGAGCCGGCGGGCCTCATCATCGTCCTCGAGCCGCTCAACCCCAAGGATCATCCCGGGCTCTTCCTGACCAAGATGGCCCAGGCCTACGAGATCTGCAAGGCTGTCGCCAGCCCCTCCGTCAAGATCCTCGACGACATGTACCACCAGCAGATCACGGAAGGCAACATCATCCCCAATATCGACGCCTGCTGGGACGAGCTGGCCGCCTTCCACATCGGCGACTCGCCGGGCCGGAAGGAGCCGGGCACGGGCGAGATGAACTACCGCAACATCTTCAAGCATATCCACGGCAAGGGCTACACGGGCGTCCTCTGCTGCGAGCACGGCCTGAGCAAGCCCGGGCTCGACGGCGAGAAGGCCTTCCTCGAGGCCTACCGCGCCGCCGACAATTTCTAAAAGGAGCACACCATGGACGAACGATCCAACGAGCTGACACGCCGGGACTTCCTCAAGACCGCTTCGGTGGCCTCGATGGCGACGCTCGCCGCCGGGGCCCTGTCGGGCTCGGGCGGCCTCTTCGCCGCCGGTTCGGATACCATCAAGATCGGCATGATCGGCTGCGGCGGCCGCGGTACGGGCGCGGCCATCAATGCCGTGACCTCGGCGCCGGGCGTCGAGATCATCGCCATGTTCGACCCCTTCCAGGACCGCCTCGACGGATCGCTCAAATCGCTCCGCGAAAAGGTGCCGGCCGCCATCAAGGTCAAGCCGGAAACATGCTTCACCGGCCTCGACGGCTACAAGAAGCTCCTCGAGATCAAGGACATCAACTATATCGTCACGGCCGCGCCGCCCGGCTTCCGTCCCCTCCACCTCAAGGCCTCGGTCGAGGCCGGCAAGAACGTCTTCATGGAGAAGCCCGTGGCCGTCGACCCCGTCGGGGTGCGCTCGGTCATCGCCAGCTCCAAGCTGGCCGCGGAGAAGGGCCTGGCCATCGTCGCCGGCACCCAGCGGCGCCACCAGAAGAAGTACCTCGAAGTCATGAAGCGCATCCATGACGGGGCCATCGGCGAGCTCGTCGGCGGCCAGTGTTATTGGAACGGAGGTGACCTCTGGGTCATCAAGAAGACGCCCGAGATGAGCGAGATGGAGTGGCAGTGCCGCAACTGGCTCTACTTCTCCTGGACCTCGGGCGATCACATCGTCGAGCAGCACGTCCACAACATCGACGTCATGAACTGGGCCTTCCGGGCGACCCCGGTCAAGGTCATGGGCATGGGCGGCCGCCAGGTCCGGACCGCTCCCGAATACGGCAATATCTTCGACCACTTCGCTGTCGAGTTCGAGTACCCCAACGGCGTCCGCGTCGCGAGCCAATGTCGCCAGACCAAGGGCTGCGTCGAGCGGGTCGAGGAAAAGATCGTCGGGACCAAAGGCTACGCCTTCGGCTACGGCGAGATCGGCGGGGCCAACCCCTGGAAGTTCGAGGGCGACGAGCCCGATCCCTACGTCATCGAGCACGCCGACCTCATCGCCAGCATCCGGGCCGGCAAACCCCTCAACGAGGGTCAGAGGATCGCCGAGAGCACGCTTTGCGCCATCATGGGGCGCATGAGCGCCTACACCGGCCGGGCACTGTCGTGGGACTGGGCCATGAACGCGTCCAAGCTCGATCTCTTTCCGGCCAAGCTCGAATTCGGCCCGCACCCCGTCGATCCGGTCGCGGTGCCTGGCACGACGCCGCTCGTCTAGGAGGAACACATGAGCGCCATGAACCGTCGCAACTTCCTCAAGACCGTCGCCGTGGCGGGAGGCGCGGCCGTGGCCGGCTTCCCGACTATCGTCAAGGCCTCGGCCCTGGGCAAGGACGGGGCCGTCGCGGCCTCGGACCGCATCGTCATGGCCGGCATCGGCTTCGGCATGCAGGGCCCCTCGAACATGGCCGACTTCCTCGAAAAGCCCGAGGTCCAGTGGGTGGCCGTCTGCGATCTCGACACCGAGCCTCTGGCCATGGCCAAAGGCATGGTCGACAAGAAGTACGGCAACACGTCCTGCGCGACCTATCACGACTTCCGGGAGCTCTTCCAGCGCAAGGACCTCGACGCCGTGTCCCTCGCCGTGCCCGATCACTGGCATGCCATCCTGGCGATCTCGGCGCTCAGGTCGGGATTCGACGTGTACGGCGAGAAGCCGCTGACCCACAACCTGCGCGAGGGCCGAGCCCTCTGCGACGCCGTCAAGCGCTACGGCCGCGTCTGGCAGACCGGCTCATGGCAGCGCTCGGTCGAGAACTTCCACCAGGCCTGCGAGCTCGTCCGCAACGGACGCATCGGCAAGATCAAGCGCATCGAAGTCGGGCTCCCCGCCGGGCATTACGACTTCGCCGGGACCTTCGGCCAGGAGGCGCTCGTGCCGCCGCCGCCGAACCTCGACTACCCGTTCTGGGTCGGACCGGCGCCGTGGTGGCCGTATTGCAAGGCCCGCGTCCACATGAACTGGCGCTGGAACATGGACTTCGGCGGCGGCCAGTACATGGACTGGATCGGCCATCACCTCGACATCGCCCACTGGGGCATGGGCTGGGACGAGACCGGCCCGGTCGAGATCGAGGCCACGGGCGAGTATCCGACCTCGGGCATCTACAACAGCCCGACCCGGTATTACGTCAAGGCCAAGTACGCCGACGGGACGCCGCTGGTCCTGGCCGGCGGCCACGACGAGATCTGGAGCGGCACGAAGTGGATCGGCGAATACGGCTGGGTCTGGGTCGACCGCGGCCAGTTCGAGACCGAGCCGGCCGGCCTCAAGCGGGAGACGATCGGTCCCGATGAGATCCGCCTGTACAAGAGCCGCGACCACTGGCAGAACTTCCTCGACTGCGTCAGGAGCCGGGCCAAGACCATCGCCCCGGCGGAGACGGCGCACCGCTCGGCGAGCGTCGGCCACCTCGGCGTCATCGCCATGGAGGTCGGGCGCAAGATCAAATGGGACCCGGCCACGGAAACGATCATCGGCGACCCGGAGGCGGAGCGGCTCCTCGGCCACTCCTACCGCAAGCCCTGGCAGCTGCCGGAGTGAGGAGAGCGACCATGAGAACGACACCGAAATTCAAGACTCTCGCGGCTCTCCTCGTCGCCTTTTCCGTGGCGGTTCTGGCCGTGCCGGCCGCCGCCCAGATGAACGAACAGGCCAGGCGCGACATGGGGCTCGTCGTCGAGCCCCTGGATCTCATCCTGCGGGACCTTCAGACGTTCGATTTCAAGGACGTCGGACCCCTGATGCGGCTCCGGGCCTCCGTCTTCGCCCGCAAGGACGATCCGCAGGCGAGGGAAGAGACCGAAGCGGCCCTTCTCAAGTTCGTGCAGGGCTCGCCCGCCCCGGGCGGGCTGATGGCCGCCTGCCGGGCCCTCCGGCTTATCGGCGGCCCCAAGGCCGTCCCCGTGCTGGCGGCGCTCGTCCTCAAGGCTGAGACGACGGACCCGGGGCGATTCGCTCTGGAGCGGATCCCCGGAAGCGAGGCTGACCAGGCCCTGCTCGCGGCGCTCGACAAGACCGCAGGCGATGTCCGCCGCGGCGTCGTCTTCTCGCTCGGCGCGCGCGGCGCCGCGGCCGCGGTGCCGGCGCTGGCCAAGCTCGCCGGCGGCAGTGACGCGGTCCTGGCCGCCGACGCGATCAAGGCCCTCGGCAAGATCGGCGGCGCGGAGGCCACGAAAACCCTGGCCGCGCTGCTCGGCAAGTCGAGCCCGGCGCTGAAGCCCGAAGTGGCTTCGGCGCTTCTGCTCGCGGCCGAAGGATCGCTCAAGTCCGGCGACAAGGCCGGAGCGGCGGCTGTTTACGACAAGGTCTTCGCGGCCAACGTGTCACCGGTCCTGCGTCAGGCCGCGTTCAAAGGACAGATCGCGGTGGGCGCCGATCCGAAGGGCCTGATCCTCAAGGCTCTAGCAGGCAAAGAGACGCTCCTCGTCGAGCCCGCCTTGGGCGCCGTCGCCGCGAGCTTCGGTCCGGAGGAGATCGCCCGCGTCGCCGACCTCATGGACAGGATGCCGGGCCCGGCCCAGATCCAGCTCGCGGGGCTCCTCGCGAAATATCCGGCCGAGGCGGCAAGCCCCTATCTGCTCAAGGCGGCGGAAGCCTCGTCGCTCGACCTGAGACTGGCCGCGCTACGGGCCCTCAGCGTGGTTGGCGACGGCAACTCGGTCCTCTTCCTGGCCACCCGGGCCGCCCGCACGGCCGGAGCCGAGCAAGACACGGCCCGAGACGCCCTGGCCCGGCTCAAGGGGCATGATGTGGACGAGGCCGTCCTCGCTCATCTGGCCAAGGCATCGGACGATCCGATCAAGGCGGAGCTCGTCCAGGCCGCGAGCGCCCGGCGCATCGCCGGGGCTAAGCCGGCCCTCATCGAGCTCGTCAAAACGGGTCCCCCCGCCCTCAAGACGAAGGCCGCGGCCGCGCTGCGGACGATCTCCGTCCAGGGCGACATCCCCCCGCTCCTCGACCTCCTCGGCGGGCTCGAGGACGAGACGGCCCGGGAATCGATGGAAGACACGATCGCCGCCGTGGCCCGGACGAACCCGCGGGAGCTGGCCCGGGCCGGCGAGGTCAAGACCCGGCTGGCCGACGAGAAGGACGTGAAGAAGCGGTCCGACCTGCTGCGCGTCCTGGGCAAGATCGGCGACGACTCGGCCCTGGCGACGGTCCGGGCGGCGCTCGCCGACCCCGACCCCGTGGTCTTGGATGCCGCCGTGCGCGCCCTGGCCGATTGGCCGACGGTCTCCGCCCGCGACGACGCGCTCGATATCGCCGGGTCCTCGATCGTCCTCAATCACCGCGTCCTGGCGACCCGGGCCTACATCCGCATGATCGGGCTCGAGCCCTACCGGGCGCCGGAAGGGGCGGCGGCCGACCTGCTCAAGGTCCTGGCCCTGTCGCCGCGTCCGGAAGAAAAGAAACTCGTTCTCGGTCTGCTCGGCCGCTTCCCGTGCGTGACCAGTTTGAAGACCGCGGAATCGCTCCTGGCCGACCCGTCTGTCGCGGCCGAGGCGAAGCTCGCGGCCGACCGCATCCGGAAAGCTCTCAGATGATCGAAGGACAGGCGGCGGGCGGGAAGTCGCCCAAGCTCCGGTACGGCATGATCGGCGGCGGCCGGGGGGCCTTCATCGGCGAGGTCCACCGCAAGGCCATCGCCATGGACGGGAAGGCCGAGATCGTCTGCGGCGCGTTCTCGCAGAGCTACGACAACACGCTGGCCACGGGCGACGCGCTCGGGCTCCCGAAGGACCGCCTCTACCCCACGTTCAAGGACATGATCGAGGCCGAGGCCAAGCGCCCCGACAGGCCGGACTTCATCATCGTCGTCACGACGAACAACGCCCACTACCCCGCGGCCAAGCTCGCCCTCGAGCACGGCTTCCCCGTCGTCTGCGACAAGCCCCTGGCGACGAGCTCGAAGGACGCGGCGGAGCTCCTCGCCCTGGCCAAGACGAAAGGCCTTCTCTTCTGCGTCACCTACGCCTATTCGGGCTTCCCCATGGCCGTCAACCTGCGCGACATGATCGCCCGCGGCGAGATCGGAGAGGTCCGCTTCATCAACGCCGAGTATCCGCAGGAATGGCTGACGACGAAGCTCGAGGCGACCGGGCAGAAGCAGGCCGTCTCGCGGACCGATCCGAGGTCCGCCGGGATCTCCAACTGCGTCGGCGACATCGGCAGCCACATCGAGTTCATGGCCGGGTTCCTCACCGGTCTCCGCATCGAGTCGCTCTGCGCCCGCCTGGACCATTTCGGCCCGGACCGGCCGCTCGACGACAACGCGACGATCATGGTCAACTACAAGGGCGGGGCCAAAGGCGTCTACTGGTGCTCGCAGATCGCCCTCGGCCACGACAACGCCCTGCGCCTGCGGATCTACGGCACGAAGGGCGCCGTCGAATGGTTCGAGGAGGCCCCGAACAACGCCCGCGTCTCGTTCCTCGACCGGCCGACGGCCAACCTCTCGCGCGGCCGGGACCCGATGTCTCCCCGGGCCCAGTCCCTGTCGCGGATCCCCTCGGGCCACCCCGAGGGCTATTTCGAGGCCTTCGCCAACGTCTATTCGACCTTCATCACGGCCCTGTCGAAGGCCCTCGGTGGACGGCCGCTCGCGGATGCCGACCTCGACTTCCCGAACGCCGAAGACGGCGTCCGCGGCGTTCGTTTCATCGAGAAGTGCGTCGAAAGCTCCGCCAAGGGCGCGATCTGGGTCCCGGTCGGCTAAAGACTCCACTCGCTGGTTGCGCCTCGGGGAACTAAGCGGGGAAGAAAGGCTGCCGGTCCTCGTCCAATAGCGTGGGGGAGGAAACCGAAAGGGACCCTATACGGTCGATCCCAAGAATGGCGCGGCTCGTTATCCTTCTCCCCCTATTCGTCGCATTCTGATGCCGAAAAGGATCTGCCTTGAACGATGCAGCGGCTTGGAAGGACCTCTTCAGGGTCGAGGTCAAAGAGATCCTACGGATCGGCTCCGACAACGTCTACGTCCTTGACCGTAAGGAATTCTCGATCAAGGTCTTTTCTCCCGCATGGAATTCACCTCAGGAAGTACGAGATCAAGTTCATCCCGGCCAGAGGCCCGGCGCAACAGGCATCTTCCTCCGGGGGCCTCGAGTATGAGATAATACTGGCATGAAGCGGACCTGCCGGGAAATCAAGGTCTTCAGATCTCACAAGGAGCAGGAGGCCGCCGACATCCGCTTTTATATCCGTTTGACGCCCCGGGAACGGCAACGGATCGCCCGCGAGCTTCGGGTGAGATACTTCGGCGACCATCCGCGGCCGATCCGCGAATCGCGGCCAACGAGATAATGCCGGCCCACTTCCCTCCCGATGCCCAGGACATGCTCTCCGTCCTGGCTATGCACAAGGTCCGCTTTCTCATCATCGGGGCTGAAGCTGTCATCTTCCACGGCTTCGCCCGATTGACCGGCGATATCGACATCTTCTTTGAGCCTTCCGAGATCAATCGCTCGCGTCTCTTCGAGGCCTTGAAAGAATTCTGGGAAGGCCGGGTTCCCGGCATCAAGTCGGAGGACGATCTTGGCAAAGTTGGAACGGTCATCCAATTCGGCCGTCCGCCGAACCGGATCGACCTCATCAACGAGATCTCCGGCGTCGCCTTCCCTGAAGCCTGGAAGGGCCGGAGCGGACAAGTCCACGTCATCAAAGGGAAGAAGATCCGCGTGCCGTTCATCGGGCTCTCGGACCTGATCAGGAACAAGGAAGCCTGCGGCAGGCCCAAAGACCTGGAAGACCTCAAGTATCTGAAAGAAAAGGCCAGGGCGGCCGGGGCCAGAAGGCACAAGAGACCCTAAGGAGGACAACATGGCTCGACCCGTCACGTTATTCACCGGCCAGTGGGCCGACATGCCGTTCGGCGAGATCTGCCGCAAGGCCAAGGCCTGGGGCTACGACGGCCTGGAGATCGCCTGCTGGGGCGACCACATGGACGTCCGCAAGGCGGCGTCCGACCCGGCCTACGTCCGCGACCGCAAGAGCATCCTCCAGAAGCACGGCCTCAAGTGTTGGGCTCTCGGCGCTCATCTCGCGGGTCAGTGCGTCGGCGACGAATACGACCCTCGCCTCGACGGCTTCGCGCCGGCCAAGGTCAAGGGCAAGCCCGAAGCCCTGCGCAAGTGGGCCGTCGACGAGATGAAGGCCGCGGCCAAGGCCGCCCGGGCGATGGGCTGCTCCGTCGTCAACGGCTTCATGGGCTCGCCCATCTGGAAGGCCTGGTACTCCTTCCCGACCACGACCGAGGAGATGGTCGAGGCCGGATACAAGGCGATCTGCGACCTCTGGTCCCCCATCCTCGACGAGTTCGACGAGCAGGGCGTCAAGTTCGCCCTCGAGGTCCACCCGACCGAGATCGCTTTCGACCTCTACACGACGCGGCGCCTGCTCGACGTCTTCAAGTGCCGCCTGGCCCTCGGCCTCAACTTCGACCCGAGCCACCTCGTCTGGCAGGGCATCGCGCCCGAGCTCTTCATCCGCGACTTCGCCGACCGCATCTATCACGTCCATATGAAGGACGTCGCCGTGACCCTCGACGGCCGGGCCGGCATCCTCGGTTCGTTCCTGCCGTTCGGAGACGTCCGGCGCGGCTGGAACTTCCGCTCGCTCGGCCACGGCGACGTTGATTTCGATGGCGTCATCCGCGAGCTCAACGCCGTCGGCTACGACGGCCCGCTCTCGGTCGAGTGGGAGGACAACGCCATGGACCGCGAGTTCGGGGCCCAAGAAGCGCTCGACTTCGTTCGGGCCATGAATTTCTCGCCCTCGACGGTCGCCTTCGACAAGGACATGAAGAAGTAGTCAGCGGACGCGACGGCGGACCGGGCTGACGACCTCGAAATCCCGCTCCAGGCGCCGGCCCTCGTCATCGGTCAGCACCAGCCGGTGCGGGCCCGGTTCGGGCGCGACGCCGATCTGGTGAAAGACACGCGTCGAGGCGAGATAGGTCTCATCGAGCGACCAGTGGATGGTCGCCCCGCTCTCGCGGTGGACGGCCTCGAAGACGACCTGCCCGACTTTCCCATCGAGGCCGACCGGCACGTAGACCGACACGTCCGGTTCGGGATAGATCAGGCTCATAACGCGCGAGCCGCGTTCCCCGGCCGCCGCGGCGGC
>Ga0116202_10001216_pt1 | contig 15076 bp, 9 predicted proteins | sample LakKivw325mmetaG_FD_94479 | JGI IMG/M metagenome (GOLD analysis project Ga0116202, IMG submission 94479) | Anoxic lake water microbial communities from Lake Kivu, Rwanda to study Microbial Dark Matter (Phase II) - Lake Kivu water 325m metaG | ecosystem: Environmental > Aquatic > Freshwater >...
CGGGGCGCGCTCGCCGGTGTGCTTCGTGCTTGTACAAGCTCACACCGGGCGGCGATGCATCATGTGTGATCGCGGCAACTTCAGCAACGTGAAACCGGATGCTGAAGATCGGGCGTACGTGACAGCGGCGCGCTTCCTGCATCTGGATGGTCATCACATGACGGCCGCCATCGCGGCGGCTCAATGGGCGCACGAGAGCGGGATGCGCGTGGTATTCGACGCGAACCGTACGCGCCCGCGGCTGGATGAGCTCTTGCCGCTGGTCGATGTGCTGATCGCGAATGCCAGTTTTCCTGCTGCCTACACCGGCGAACAGAGTCTGGACAAGGCGGCGGATCGTTTCATGGATATGGGAATTGGGTTGGTGGTGACCACGCTCAGCGAGCGCGGATGTGTGGTCCATGGCCCTGAGGCTGCCCTGCATGTGCCAGGGTTCGTCGTGCGGGTGGTGGACACGACCGGGGCCGGAGATGCGTTCCATGGTGCGTTCATCTACGGCCTCTTGCGTGGCTGGGATCTCCTTCGCACAGCGACCTTGGCGAATGCTGTCGCAGCTCTCAATTGCACCGCCTTGGGCGGGCGCGCGGGCCTGCCTACCCTCCAACAGGTTGAGGAGTTCCTGAGGCAGGAAAACCAGGTCTCGACCGGCTGAAACCTGGTTCCTGGGACTATGCTTCGTGTTTCGGGAACAGCACCTGGCCTGGAGCCACACGTGTGCCGGGCGGGTACTTGCCGGGAGCCATCACTTCATCCCACGAGGCATGCGGGTCCAGGTTCAGTCCGAGTTGCCTCAGCAACTCCTCGGCTTTGTGTGGCATGACGGGGTAGACTGCCCAACCCAACAACCGCAAGACGTCGACGAGATTGTACAGCACCGTCGCCAGGCGCTCTCCAGAGCGCAGGTCACCCGCTTTGCGCGCCTTGGCGAGATCCCATGGAGCTGTGCCCTGGACGTATTTGTTCGCCTCCACCACCACCTCACCAACAGACACCAGCACGTCTTGGAGGGCGAAGCGTTGCAGGGCATCCTCCAACTTTGCCTTCAATCCGCGTGCCAGCTCGAGTAGCTTGTTGTTGGTGGCTTCTGCATCAGCCAGGGGGGAAGGCACCACTCCCTCGAAATAGCGCACGACCATCTGGAGAGTGCGATTGAGCAGATTGCCGAGATCGTTGGCCAGGTCGGTGTTGTAGCGCCGGACAAAAGCAGCATCGGTAAAGTCCCAGTCCGCCCCGAAGGCCCCCTCGCGCAAGAAATGGTAACGCACTGCATCTGCACCGAACCGCTGTGCGAGCTCGAACGGATCGATGATGTTGCCGGTGGTCTTGCTCAGTTTCTGTCCGTCCTTGGTCAGCCACCCATGCGCAAACACTTTGCGCGGAACCGCAAGGCCTACGGACATGAGCATGGCTGGCCAGTACAGGCAGTGGAAGCGAATGATCTCCTTGGCCATGAGCTGTAGCTCGGCTGGCCAGAAGCGTTGAAAGGCGACGGGATCATCGCCATAGCCGACGGCAGTAATGTAGTTGAGCAGGGCATCCACCCATACGTATAGAACTTGATTGGGATCATCGGGCAGGGGCACACCCCAGCGTACGCGCTCGCGCGATATGCTAAAGTCCTGCAAGCCCTGTTTGAGCACGCCCAGCAGCTCGTTGCGACGCGTCTCGGGTTGTACAAAGTCCGTCTCGGCGATCAGATGTTGCAGCTTGTCCTGATAGCGCGTGAGGGCGAAGAAGTAGTTGGCCTCTACTGTCCATTCGCATGGGCGCTTGTGCACGCCGCACAGGTGATCTGGCAGCAGCTCCGCTTCTTCATAGAAGGCTTCGCAACGCGGACAGTACCAGCCCTCGTACTTGCCTTTGTAGACATCGCCTGACGCCAACAGGGCGCGCGCGAATTTCTGCACCGCCTCGATGTGGCGCTGGTCCGTGGTACGCACGAAATAGTCGTTTGAGATGTTGAGCAAACGCCAAAGCTCGAGAAAGCGCGCAACGATCTCGTCGCAATAGGCCTGGCAGGACACACCCTTTTCGGCTGCAATGCGCTCGATGTTCTGCCCATGCTCATCTGTGCCCGTCAGGAAGAACACGTCGTCCCCCATCAGGCGGTGGTAGCGTGCCAAGACGTCGGCGGCAATGGTTGTGTAGGCGTGCCCGATGTGAGGCACGTCATTGACGTAGTAGATGGGTGTGGTGACGAAGAACTTGCTCATGCTGTCTCCTTCTGTCCGAGCTTTTCATCTGACGGTGAAGCTAGATGAGTCTGGTCCGACAAACAACAACCTCGTCCGCAAGGGACGAGGTTCAAACCCGTGTTACCACCCTTATTTGCCGATAGGCTCACGCCCACGGCCTTGGCCAGTGCGCAGTTTTACTGCACCGCGCCCTGCTAACGGCGGGCAAGCCGGCTGGGCCTACTCAGACTGGAAGCTTCGCTCAACCAGAAGCGCTCATCCTCTGCGCAAAGCCCCATCGTTCAGCCCGCAGCTCTGAGGCCATTTTCAGCGGCTCCTTTGCGCTGCCTTGCACCCACAAGCAGCTCTCTGAAGCTTCGGGCACCGCCTACTCGTCCTCTTCACAGCCTTTGGCTCCATTCTACTCCAGAGAGCCTTTTTGTCAACTGCGTCACCTTGAGGTCAATGTGGCAAGCTGTAGGCCTGGGCCCAAAGCGTGGCATAGGCATCCGCCTCAGCCAGCCAGCGTGTGTCATCCCATCCCAACTCGGGCTGCACAATGGCGCGGACGCGTTCGAGCATGGGAATGCCACCCTTGGGAAGCAGCAGGCCCAGCCGCACACGTCGCAGCAGCAGATCGTCCAGATGCACGACTCCCTCATTGCGTGCAGCCCAGCGCAGCTCCGCCCAAAGCGAGTCCGTACCCGGGATGGCCTCAAGTTCGCCCGGTCGGGCTGCAGCCACCAGCGCCGTGGCATCCGAGCCGTGGCGTCCCAGCAAGCGTCGCCGAGCCGTGGCGTCCAGCGACTGTGTGCCTGGCAGATCCGCCGGCACAGGATCAAACATGGAGCGGACGCCATCGGCAGAGCGCATCTGAGGCAGAAAGGCCATCGCTGCGCGCAGAGCATCCACAGCCATGGGACGGAAGGTGGTCAGCTTGCCGCCGGTGATGGTGATCAGACCATTCTCCTCCAGCACTACATGGGCGCGCGACTCTTTGGAAGGATCGCCCTTGCCGGTGCCGACGATGGGCCGCACTCCAGAGAACGTCGCGAGCACGTCCTTTTCGCTCAAGCACAGGGACGGAAATCTGGCGTGCAGCGCCGTCATGATGTACTCCATCTCATCCGGAGTAATGTGTGGCTCCTGCTCGAGCGGTTGGTTGTGGTCCAAGTCTGTGGTGCCCGCGAGAGTGGCCCCTTGCCAGGGCAGGACGAACACCGGGCGGCCGTCCTTGGGGTGCACCAAAGTGATGGCCTGGGCGACCGGCACGCGCCAGAAGGGGAACATCAGGTGACTGCCGCGTGAGGGGCGGACGCGCGGCGTGCCGCCTGCCTGACTGCGCAGCCCGTCGGCCCACGCGCCGGTGGCGTTGATCGCGACAGGCGCATGCAGCTCGGCTGTTCGGCCGCTCACGCTGTCCCGCAGTGCCAAGCCGTGTACCCTGCCCTGCGAGTCCAGCAGCAGCCTTTCGGCCGAGGCATAGTTCAGGGCTGTCGCGCCTGCCTTGACGGCCTCACGAACAATGCGCAGCACAAGACGCGCGTCGTCGGTCACTGCGTCAAAGTAAAGGAAGCCGCCCTGGAGCCCGTGTTCATCCAAATGGGGAGCCAGCATCAGAAAGTCATCACCCTCGAAATAGCGATGCTGCCACTTGTGTCCGAACAAGTCATAGGCGGCCAGGGCCAGTGCACAGGTTCGCTTTCTCGGCCGTCCATGCTCGTACGTGGCGAACAGGCAGCCCAGGGGATCAATGAGACCGGGGGCCTGTCGCATGAGCCATTCCCTCTCGCGCACCGAGTCCCGAGTGACGCTGTACTGCCCTTGCGCCAGGTAGCGCAACCCGCCGTGCACCAGCTTCGTCGAGCGGCTGGAGGTGCCCCAGGCAAAGTCGTTCCTCTCCAAAAGCAACGCGCGCAGGCCCAGGCTGGTCGCCAGACGCAGAACGCCGGCCCCGGTGATGCCTCCGCCTATCACGATCATGTCCCACGCCTGGTCCAGTTGTGACCACACGTGGTCGCGCCAATCGGTTTGCCACATGGTCGCGCTCCTCATTGAGTCAAGCAGGATATCGCTCCGCGACGGCGGGTGCGTTGCGGAGCGCCACTAGCGCGCTCGTCGTTGCCTCTGCGCTCATGGCGTGACTACAGCTACACGGGAACTATTCGATCAATTTGCCCGGGTTCATGATGCCAAGCGGATCAAAGCGTCGGCTCAGATCCTGCAAGGACTCCATGACCAAGGGTCCCTTCTCCGCGGCGAGGTAAGGCCGGTGGTCTGTGCCGATGCCGTGCTGGTGTGTAATGGTGCCGCCTGCGGCCACGATGGCCTGGCTGGCTGCGGTCTTGAGCGTGCGCCAACGCTGCAGAGTCTCCTCGGGGTCGGCGCCGGCCGGTATACGGTACAGATACGTGGTGTAGATGTTGGAGCCCCAAGGATACATGTGCGATAGATGTGTGAAGACCAGCACTGGTTCATCGATGTGCTGCAGGCCTGGACGCAGCGCATCTTCGATGGCCTGAATCGTGGCCGGTATGTTGCTCCACTGGGTGGCAGTCTCCAGCGTGTCCAGAGCGTAGCCCATCTCCCACAGGTTGTTGCGCAGATAGGGGCTGCGCCAGCGACTCTTGCGCCACTCCTTGCCAAAGGCCCGGCCAACGTGCACGCCGCCGTTCTCACGTGCGATGGCCAAGGCCTCGTCGAGCCCATAACGTACCAGCGAGCGTCCACCAGTCGCAGCCAGAATCAGCATGCAACGCTCGTCGCCGATCCCGCGCAAAGCAAGGTAGTGTTTGACAAGTCCGATCAACTGAGCACGGCCCGCCAGCCTGAGCGTGACCTCAGTCTCCTGGGGCGTGCTCAGCCTCGACATGGATAGCGGCACATGGGACTGCAGCATCTCGCGCGTCGCGGCTAGACCGGTGTCAAAGTCGGGGAAAAAGACGGCATGGAACTCTTCACACTCCGGCACTGGCGTGACGCGCACCGTTGCCTCGGTCAAGATGCCCAAACGGCCCTCGGAACCCGCGACCACTTCGCGGTAGTCCGGCCCTGCGGCAGAGGCCGGGAAGGCAGGCAGCATCCAGGTGCCGAGAGGGGTCTCCATCCTGCCACCGGCGAAGAGTTTCTCGATCCGCCCGTAGCCCTGGGATTGCTGTCCCGTGGAGCGGGTGACAATCCATCCGCCCAGGCTTGACAGTTCGAAAGACTGCGGGAAATGCCCCAGGATGAAGCCGCGCGCGTGCAGCTGAGACTCAAGGTCTGGGCCGTACACACCCGCGCCAAACGTGGCCAGTTGGCTGATCTCATCCAGTTTCAGCAGTCTATTCATATGGCTGAGGTCCACGGTGAGCACAGGTGCGTCGCCCGGCACCACGTTGACGTGGCCTACCACGCTGCTGCCCGCACCGTAGGGAATCAGCCTCGTGCCGGTGTGAGTCGCGTAAGAAAGCAAGTCGCGAACATCTTCATTCGTGCTTGGATACGCGACACCATCGGGAAATGGGCCCATGCGCCCGCTGCGCATGGCAATCCAATCCGGGAGGCTCTGCCCGCGTGCGTGATAGACGCGCTGGACAGGTGCGCTATCCAACAGTGGATGGGATGCCAGACGTGACGCCGGTACCGAAGCCACGACCTGCTCGAGGCTTGCGTCACGAGGTGGAGAGGGCTTGCCCATGACCTCTTCGAGAAAGGCCGCCGCGGATGGCGGCAGGTGGTACGTGAACGTCTCGTCACCCCAGCCATTCCATCTCCGCATCTTGCTTCCTCCGCCCCTTCATTGACGTTCATGGTCTGGACAGCGTCGTGTCGCAGCGCGAGGCGATCAGGCCGGCCGAGCCCAAAAGGCCAGAGCCTCCTCCCGCTCGATACCTATCGAAGTCGGCCAGGCGCCGGGTGGTCACGGCGCAGGCGTATTCTCGAACTTCAATACCAATACGCGCCGCGTGCGCTCGGTTACCTTGGCACGCTCATCGATGCGCCAGCCCGCAATCCACAAGACGTGCTCCTTCGAGACCAGCAGCGGGATCGAGTCACGACATGCGCGGGGCACCTTGGCATTGGTCATGAAGCGATTCACAGTCGAGGGCATGTCGCCCAAGCCCAATGGCCAGAAACGGTCGCCTCGACGGCGCGGTCGCAGACAGAGCAGCTCGCCTGCGACATCATAGTCCAGGTACGCGTGCCAAGCACTTGTGGGATGCAGGTTTCTGTCTTTGACTTCAGTTCGGCTCACGACATGAGCCGCGAGGCTCCAATTGGAGCCCGGCAACTGAACTCTGTCAGGAGGGCGGAGTGTGAGCTCTATCTGGCTCATCGACGGCAAGTCGGGCGCAGGGCTCACATAACCCTGGTCTGCCACCGTGAAGTAGTCATAATCGAGCACTACCTCCAGCCCCTGTGGTAGTGTTGCTCGTTTGCCTGTATTGCCCACTGCTACTGCCCGCACGGCATCGTCGATATGCACCCAGTTGATGTTGCGCAAGGAACGCCTCAGTCGGCGGATGGCCTCGCGCATGGTTGAACGCTGCAACGCCAGCGGTAACTTGCGCCAGCCAACCAGATTGAAGGCAATCGCTTGCCCACTCTCGGTGATTACGATCCGCGACCACGCCCGGTTTGAGTGCGTCCTGATGTAGTCATGGTCTGCAGAGACCACTTGGGCAGAGCGCAGCAAAACCTCCCGTATGTTCGGGTTGAAGCTCTCCAGGAAGGGCAGCAACTCATGCCGCAGGCGATTCCGGTAGTAAGTGGTGTCCAGATTGGAGCGATCGAAGCGTGGGTGCAGATCGTGTGCACGGCAGTAGGCTTCGATCTCCTCGCGCTGCACGCCCAGCAAGGGACGGATCAATTGCAGGCGGTGGCCCTTGCCAGTAGCGGCCTGCATTACCAGTCGCAGGTCACTCAACCTAGAGACCGGCGCCATGCCGCGCAATCCCGCCAGCCCGGAACCACGCAGGAGGTGCATCAGGATGGTCTCCACCTGATCGTCCGAATTGTGTCCGACGGCAATCCGGCGCGCACCGACCTTGGCCGCGGTACGCGCCAGGAACAGGTAACGTGCCTGCCGCGCTGCCTCCTCGATAGCGATCTTGCTCGCCCGTGCCAGAGCTGGCACGTCGCAGGCCTCAACCGTGTAGTCCAATCCCCATTGCTCAGCTAATTGGGCCACGAATGCTGCGTCGGCATCGGACTCCAGGCCGCGTAGGCAGTGGTTGAGGTGCCCCACGTGCAAGTGCAACGCATACTCTGCCCTGAGACTGGTCAACACATGCAGCAAACACAATGAATCGGGACCACCCGAGACACCTACCACCACGGTCTCTCCATGGTCCAGCATGTGGTGTCTTGCGATGCTGTCACGCACGCATTCCAGCAATGCCAAGCCAACCCATCGCTTTCCGACAGACCCAACTGGCAGGCACACCTGCATCCACCGGCCCGTCGGCCGGTACGCCTTGCCTGCTGCTGATTGTATTGCAGATGCGACAAAGAAGAAAACGGCCTTGGCGCGTGGCATTTGGGTCACTGCCCGCAATAATGCTACAATGGACTGTGGCCTGGTGCGCGAAACCGGGATCAGCCGGGACACCCTGGACCATTCGTCTTGGAGGCAGTGAGTGAGGTCGGGTCTCAGGCATGTCAGGGAACATCACGTCTACTTCATCATGATCGCCCTGCTCCTGGCAGGCTATCTCTATTGCGTTATTGCCCCAGCGCGCGGCGACATCTGGGGATTCAGCCAGTTCAGGCAGATCCGGCCGTCCGTTGTCTACCTGGTCTTGGCGGCTGTGGGAGTGGCGCTGGCTGACCTGATCAGAGGAAACGGAGGCGGCCGCGCGCCTGGGCCAGACGAGCCGCTGCTGTCTGTGGGCCAGCTTCTGGTCTATGCTCTTGTGGCCGTGGCATTCGTGGGTCTGTTTTGGCTATTCCGCAGCCAGTTTCTGAACCCAGATGGGCGCCTGCTGACGCTCAAGATCCCGCGGGACGTGGCTGCCACAGGCGCGCACCTGAAGCACGACGAGATCATGGAACTTTTCGTGCACTCGCGCTTCTGGTATCTTGCCAACCGGCGTCTGGGTTGGTCTGTGGTCAAGTCCTACCAAGTTCTGTCCGTCTTGGCCGGTGGCCTGGCTGTCTTCCTGCTTCTGATGCTGACGCGACTCCTGTTGCCCAGACGCTCTTTGATGCTGTTCTTGCTGATGATCTCGGCTGGGTACATGCAGCTGTTTTTCGGCGATGTCGAGAACTATACTCTGGTGACCACACTGATGCTGTTCTACCTGCTGGCCAGCCACCTTTTCCTGAGCGGCAGAGCCAGCATTGTTGTCCCCAGCGCAATCCTCGCCGTGGCGATTTGCTTTCACGTGCTCGCTGGTTGGCTGCTTCCATCGCTGGCCTATTTGTACTTCCTGGCGGCGCAGAGACGGCAGTTCAGGGCGATGGCCGGCGGGATTGCACTCTCCACACTGATCGTCGTGGGAACCTTGCTCGCCTTCCATTTCAGTGGACTACTTCCCATCCAAGGACTGCTGACCAGCCACTTAGCGGGAGACGGTCGTGGGTATAGTGGCATGCTCGCGCCGCTCTCCATACAGTACTACTGGGAAATCGCAAACCTGCTATTCCTACTGTTCCCTGGAGCGATTCTCATCCTGCCCCTGCTGGCGTTCGGGCGAATTGGCAGGGAGCGGGAGGTCGTTTTCCTGGGAGTAGCGGGTGGATGCATGCTGGCCTTTATGCTGGTGTGGAGGGCGGGCCTGGGCGTGTACTACGACTGGAACCTGTTTGCCCCCGGTATGATCCCCCTGGCGCTGCTGTGCTTCTACCATTTGCTGCGCAACGAGCAGCTTCGCCATTCAAACTGGATCTCGTTCGGGATTCTCACGCTTTCCATGCTGCATTCGTACTCTTGGATCATCTCCAATCACTACTTTCAGCCCTAGCCTGAGGGTGTTTGCACGAGGCTGGATGGGAGCGGGCGTGTCGGCCAAGACAAGGTCTCTACAGGAGCATCACGTATATGTGCTGCTGATTCTTCTGATGGCAGCAACATACCTGTGTGCACCCTGGCTCCTGCCTGAAGATGCGTTCGGTTTCAGGCAGCTCCAGAACCTGCCTTTGCCGGTACTGCTCGCATGCTACGCTGGTGGTGCGATGCTTGTGTTCTGGAGTGGCCGAGCGAACTTATTCGGACGCGGCCGGCTGCAAGCAACTGCAGCAGATGCTCAGCCCGACCAGAGTGTGCGTGGTAGGCTGCGCTGGGTCTTGCCCTACCTGCTTGTTGCTGCGATTTGCGTGATGCTGTTTTGGCTTCTGAGGACGAACGTGTTCAATTCGGACACGAATGACCTCAAGCGCAAGTTCGCTCAAGATGTCCCCGTCTTGGGAGCACACGTCAGCTACGACGAAATGCTGGAGCTCTACGTGCACTCCAGGTTCTGGTACTACACCAATCGGCGCCTGGGATGGACGGTGGTCAAGTCGTACCAGGTGCTATCCGTACTGGCGGGAGGCGCTTTTGTGCTGATCCTGTTGGCCTTTGCCCGCCGTCTACTGCCCAGCCACTGGGCGGCCCTGTGCCTGCTGGTGGTCTCGGGTGGATTCATGCAGCTTTTCTTCGGCGATGCAGAGAACTACACTATTACCTCTGCACTGATTCTGGCCTACTTGCTGAGCGGGTATGTCTTCATCCAGGACAGGACTCGCGTTGCTGTCCCCAGTGCCATCCTTGCTGTGGCCATGTGCTTCCACTTTCTGTCTGGATGGCTGGTCCCGTCGCTCTTGTACCTCTATGTCGTTGCGGCCAGACGCCGGCAGTACGCTGCCATGGCGTTGGGGGTAGTGCTGTCAGGCACGATCGTCGGGGGGACTCTGCTGTTCTTCCATCTCAACGGCTGGCCGATCGAGGATTTCCTGTACCGCAGCCATTCCCTCGGTCACGGTCTGCGTTTTCGAGAGGTGTTGGCGACGCCTTCGCTGCAGCACTACTGGGAGATCACGAATCTCCTCTTCTTGCTCTTTCCGGCTATCCTGTTCTTTGTGCCGTTGCTCTGGTTCAGGAGAACCGACGCGCGTCCGGTGAACGTATTCCTCGGCTTGGCTGCGCTATTGCTGCTGGCGCTCATGTACGTATGGAATCCCATGCTGGGCGTGTACAACGACTGGAATCTATTCGCCGCCGCTGGCATCCCGCTATCTCTTTTGTTCGCCTACAACTTTGTGCGTGCAGAAGGTCTGAAGTACAAGAAGCAGATCTACCTGGGCATCCTGTGGGCATCTGCGGTGCCCTCGTATGCCTGGATCGCCGCGAACCACTTTCTCTACCATCAGTAGCAGGATACCGCCGCGCCATGCCCCACTGAATCGCACACGGCTTGAACAGGCTCGCGGCTTGGCCGATCACAGTTGCGGAGTATTGGTCTAAGGCCTCGGGGCGCTAGCCCGCAGTGAGTCTGCCCAGCGCCGATGTAGAGCTCGACTCCCAGAAAACGAGTGCACAAGGCCAGCAATGGCCCTGTGCACTCTGCTTTTCTAGTGCCTTTGAACCTACATGCGTAGGTAGGAATGGGCGTAGATCACCTTGTTGCACAGAATTCGCGCGGTCTTCCAGACCTCTACCTGTTCCGAATCGGCCATGTCGACGTCAGATGGCTCCAGCTCTTCCATCGCAGTCGTCTTGTCATACAGGGTGACCAGCAACTTGCCCAGGCCTGTGCTGGTATCGCGCTGTTCCACGATACGGATGAACTCGTTCTGCTTCTGGTCGAGGGGGTCGGCGATCGCCGAATCCAGGCCGGCAGCCATGAGCATCACCAGGAAAGTGCGGTTGAGTAGGCTCCTGCCCTCGCTGGGCACGCTGTTGGAGATGTTGGAGAGCCCGACCACGGTCATGGGCGGCGGGTCGGTCAATTGCTTGAAGAAGCGCACGGCGTTCAGTGTTTCAGGCGCGTGCTCCTGCGTGCCGTTGACGGTAAGTACCAGAGGGTCGAGGTAGAGGTTGCTCATGGGGATGCCCAGCTCCATGGCCTTGGGAATCAGAATCTCCATGGCCATCTGAACGCGTGCATCCGCCGTGGTGGGAATGCCGGACTTGCCCATGGTCAGGGCGATGATGCGCGCGTTGTAGGTGGCTGCCAGCGGCATCATGCTCTCCAGACGTTCTGGGTCGCATGAGGTCGAGTTGATCATAGCCTGGCGCTTGACCCTCTTCAACCCTGTCTCAATCGCAGCCGCATTGGTGGTGTCCAGTGAGAGCGGCACGTCCGTCACGGCCTGGATCGTATCAACCATCCATTCCATGACTTCTACACCGCGCTTGCGTTGAGGGCCGATGTTCAAGTCCAACATGCCTGCTCCATGCTGGACTTGTCGCAAGGCCAGATCCTGGATGAGCTGGCTGTCCTTGGCCTCAAGCGCTGCCTTGACCTTGGGGGAAATGATGTGGATGTTTTCGCCGATAATCAGCATGTGTGCCTCCTTGTTCGTTTACTGTATGCCAGCCTTGCCTGCGATTTCAGCGACGGCTTTGTAGATGGGCGCCTCCTGTGGCATGTCAATGAGCGGCTTGCCAATCACGTCAAACTCGCCTACTGTGGGGTCATTGGGCAGAGTGCCGATCAACTCCAGCCCATATTCTCGGATCTTCGGCATCCAGTGCTGGGGTACATCATCATCGGTGCGGTTGATGACCAGATAGGCGCGGTGCACGCGTGTCCCAAGCTCGCGGATCAGCTGCGCGATGTGCCCGGCCGCTGCCAGACCGCGCATGGTCAGGTCCGTCACGATGAAAAGGCTGTCCACCTCGCGTGCTGTCTGGCGGCTGATATGCTCCATGCCCGCTTCGTTATCAATCACGACAAAGTCATACTGATTGCCCAGACGATCGATGACATTGCGCAGGATCATGTTGGCCGCACAGTAGCAGCCTGGCCCTTCGGGCCGGCCCATGGCGATGAGGTCGATCTTGTCCCCCTCCACCAGTGAGTTGCTCACCTGATACTCAAAAAAGTCCGCCTTTGGCATGGATGGGTCAAATCGGCCCTCACTCACTTGAGTGCGTGCGTCCTCGCGGATGCGACCGACCGTCTCGCTCAAATCCATGCCCAGCACCAGATTGAGGTTGGCGCTGGGATCACCATCAATGGCCAGGATGTTTCCCAGGTCGTGCAGGCGGATGTACTTGATGAGCAAGGCCGTAAACGTGGTCTTGCCAGTACCTCCCTTCCCTGCAACTGCTATAGTCACGGTCATGCTGTGCTCCTCTGCGGGGCTGCACCGCTGCGGTATGCCAACCTCGTGCCAAATTCGACCAGGCTGGCTGCTGCCAAGATGATACAGAATGGTACGAACGGGATGCGAAAGCGCGTCTGCACCCAAAACACTAGCGGCATAGACAGGCTGGACAAAAGCATGCCCCACAATAGGGCGGCTCCAGATCGCTGCTTGACTTGAATAACGGCAAGGCCGAGGAAAGCCAACAGCACCATGGCTCTCCACACATACCTGTCCAGAGTGCGCAGAAAGTGGGCCTGCACGTCTGTCGCCGGCCAGTAGTCTATGGACCAGTACATGTCTCGCAGGCGAGTGGGTATGGATCGCAGGGTCTGCACAGGATGCGTGCGGATGTAATCCCAGCCCAGTTGATAGAAGTAGGCTTCCTCCGAGGTAGCAGTACGGCTGGAAATGCCAACCAGTTGGCCCTCACTGTACGTGGCCGGGATGTTGCGTATTTCGTTCTTCTTGCGCTCGCTGCCGCCATGAGCCAGGAAGAAATTCACTCCGCCGTTGGTGGAGATCAGCACGAATTCGTGATGAATCTGGTAGTTCCGCACGGTGACCGGTGCGATGACGAGAGCGGCGGGAAGCAGCAAGGCCACAGCATCAACCACAGCGCGTCTCGGGCCGGGCCGTGGCACCAACCACGCCCAAAGCAGCGCGACAGGCATGGCCAAGAGCAGCACACTGCGCGTCAGCCCCGCCAGGCCCAGGAGCAATCCCGATAGCGCCAGAACGGCCACGCGGCCGCGTTCGACGTCGGTAGAGCTGTGCAGCAGCAAGAGCGCTGCGGCGCTCAACAGGCAAGTCGCCAGTGTTTCGGTGAGCAGTACCCCAGTGTAGAAGATCAGAGTAGGATACAGCGCGGCAACTGCTGCCGCTAGCAACCCCACAGCAGTTCCGAAGACGAGCACGCCGATCTGGTACACGAGCCAGCAAGTGAGCGCACCCAGGATGGACTGAACGATGCGTACCGCCACATAGCTGTGCCCCACAAGCGCATAGATGGCCGCCAGGAAGTAGTAGTAGCCCGGTGGGTGATAGGTGTCCGATCCCAGGGGATGAAAAATGTACCTCTCGACTGTGTGCACGCTGAGCGGTTCCTGTTGCCACAGCGCTACCGCCGCGCGGTCATAGCCTTGCATGTCCGATATGATCAGATCGCCTCCCTGGCCAGGCAGGAAAATGGCGTTCGCCAGGCGCAGTGCCAAAGCGATGGCCAAGATCAAGAGGAGCGATACCTGTTGGGCTTTCACCGCTTCCCCCCTGGCGTTCCCCGAGGATGGCCCAGGAGACGCATGACCGAGGGGAAGGCTGAGGTATCCGTATGCGGCAGAAAGAGGGCCGAAGTGAACTGCTCCATGAAGCGGTTGTCTGCACTAAGTTCCAGGTAGGTCATCCTGCTGGCGATCTCCGTGACCTGGCGGCGCATGTCGCGGCACAGGAGCGCGGCGAAGGCGCCCAGTACGGAGGTGTTGCCCAAGTAGCGGAAGCGTTCCCAGGGCATGTCTGGCATCAGCCCGATCTGGATGGCCTTCTCGATGTCGATGTACTTGCCAAAGCCGCCGCCGATCAGGACTTCCTCCACGTCGGCCAGGTCCATGCCCACGCTTTGGGTCAGCACAGAGAAGCCCGCGTAGATGGCCCCTTTGGCACGGATGAGGTTGGAGATGTCCACCTCTGTGAGGACGATGTCTTCTTGCTTGCCCTCGGTCTCGTTGGCCCAGGCAACCACGTACTCGGGACCGTGCTCGCCCAAGCGGATGCGGGGTGTGTCCAAATCCTGGTTGAGGTGGCCAGACTTGTCCGTGGTGTTGGTGATGAACATCTCGGCCAGCAACGAGATCATCCCGGAGCCGCATATGCCGCGTGGTAGGACATCTCCGATCACGCGGTAGGTTGGCTCGTGCGTTTCGGCGTGGATCCACACTTCCTCGATGGCGCCCACGGTGGCGCGCATGCCCGAGTGCACTCCCGCGCCCTCAAAGGCCGGACCCGCGGAGCAAGCGCACGAGAGCAGCCAATCGGCATTGCCGAGGACAATCTCGCCATTGGTGCCGACATCGATGAACAGAGTCAACTTGTCGGTCTGGAACATGCGTGAGCTGAGCACCCCGGCCGTGATGTCACCTCCCACATAGGCGCCGACCGAAGGCAGGCAGTCAACCGGAGCTGCAGGACAGATGTGCAACCCCAGTTCCGAAGCGCGAACGGGTAGGGGATGGTTGATGGTGGGGATGTAGGGCTCCAGCCGGATGTACGCCGGGTCAAGAGCCAGGAAGAGGTGGCTCATGGTGGTGTTGCCGGCCACGGTCATGGCGTAGACCTCGGAAAGGTCCACCCCGTTGCGCTGAGAAAGCTCCTGCAACAGCTCGTTAATGGTCTGCACTACAAGGCGCTGGAGGTGCTGTAGACCTCCTTCCTTTCGTGCGTAGAGGATGCGGGAAATGACATCTTCCCCGCACGAGATTTGTGCGTTGTAGGCAGAGGCGCTATCTATGAACTCGCCGTTGGTCAGGTCTACAAGATACACCACGTTGATGGTGGTACCGATGTCTACCGCGACTGCCAGCGCGCGACTGCTGTGGTCTCCTGGGCGCACGTCGAGGAGACGCGGCGCCGCA
>Ga0116202_10001217_pt1 | contig 15056 bp, 17 predicted proteins | sample LakKivw325mmetaG_FD_94479 | JGI IMG/M metagenome (GOLD analysis project Ga0116202, IMG submission 94479) | Anoxic lake water microbial communities from Lake Kivu, Rwanda to study Microbial Dark Matter (Phase II) - Lake Kivu water 325m metaG | ecosystem: Environmental > Aquatic > Freshwater >...
AAAACAAACCATGCTTCAAAGTATCCTGAAATCGTAAAGAAATTAACTGAGATTGCTCTGAAAGATGCAGGCGGAAGTTTCCCGGAGTGGCTTGTTGAACTGGCAAAAAAACAGATGGATGCTCCTGGATGCAGCGATCTTGCTGCAAGAAAGGGCTAAATAAAATGAAATATATTTACGGACCTGTGAGTTCCTGGAGATTGGGCAGTTCCCTTGGTATTGACTTGCTTTCACAGGAACAAAAGATCTGCTCCTTTGATTGCGTTTACTGCCAGATTGGGAAAACAGGTATTTTTTCATGCGAGAGAAAAATTTTTGTTAAGACTGAAGAAGTAATGGGGGAACTTGAGAATATTCGTGATGTTGCGATTGACTACTTCACATTTTCAGGAAGGGGAGAACCAACCCTTGCAAAGAATCTGAAGGATGTTGCTGTCTGGATAAAAAATAATAAAAAAGGGAAATGCGCCCTTCTTACAAACAGCTCCACAATTACAGATATATCTGTGCAAAACGATATTATGGTGATGGACCTTGTTTCATTCAAGATTGACGCTGCAACCCAGGAAACATTTGAGAAAATAAATAAGCCATGCTGCGGTATAAAAATTGCAGAAATTATTAAGGCAATAACTGAATTCAGAAAATTTTATAAAGGCGTTTTCACAATCCAGACAATGTTTATAAACCAGAATCTGAAAGAAGCGGAAAAAATTGCAGAAATATGCAGAAAACTGAAACCTGATATCGTTTATCTTAACACGCCTCTGAGGGATAGTCCTGTTGAACCTTTGTCTGCAGAAACTTTTCAATCTATTGAAAAGGTGTTCTCGGATATACCCCATCTATCAGTTTTTCACTCTAAGAAAAAGGATGTTAAGCCATTGAGCCTGCCTGATACAGTGAGAAGAAGGGGGAAAAAGTTATGATAAAGGAGAATATTGAAAAAATCCTGAAAGAAATCCCACCGCATGTGACGCTTGTCGCAGCGACAAAGACAAGGTCTGCTGAGGAAATAAAACAGGCAATTGAGGCAGGAATTACTGATATTGGAGAAAACTATGTTCAGGAGGCTGAAAAGAAATTTACTGAAATACGAAAATCAGCAAAATGGCATCTCATAGGTCATCTTCAAAAAAACAAGGTGAAGAAAGCACTGAAAATCTTTGATATCATTGAAACAGTTGATTCCTTTGAGCTTGCAGCTGAGATTTCAAAGCATACTCAAATACCCTATCCGATTTTGATAGAAATAAACAGCGCAAAGGAAGCCCAGAAATCAGGAATTTTTCCTGAAGATGCAGAAAAACTCATTGAAGAAATCCGCAGACTTCCAAATATCGTTGTCCGGGGTCTTATGACAATGGGACCCTTTGTTGAAAATCCAAAAGATATCAGGCCCTATTTCAGGATTACAAAAAGGCTGTTTGATAGTTTTTCAAAACTTGATTTCCCAAATGTTGAAATGAGGATTCTTTCTATGGGGATGAGTGATACCTGGCGTATTGCAATAGAAGAAGGAGCAACATGCATCAGGATTGGAACAGCGATATTCGGCCCGAGAAAATAAAAAGTTTAATTGTTAAATTCTGGACAGGTCATCAGAAAAAAGCCCTGTTTTACAGGCAGCTTTCAGTCATGCTTAAATCAGGTATATCAATTCTTGTATCTTTAAGACAGTTAAAAAATCAATCAATCTCAAAAGAGATCTCTGAAAATCTTCTTTTTCATATTGAAAAAGGCCAGTCCCTGGCTTATGCTATGGAACAGTCAAAAAATCTGTTCAGCACCCTTGAAATAAAGACTGTTTCAGCCGGCGAAATTTCCGGAAATCTCGCTGAACTTTTTGAAAAACTCGCTCTTTATTTTGAAACGCTCCAGGACGTGAAATACAAACTTATCAGCGGTATGATTTATCCTGCAATACTTCTTCACGCAGCCATCATTATTCCTGCTGTACCGCTTCTTTTCACAAAATCAGTCTTTGCATTTTTAGCCAGAATTCTTCCACCGTTTATTCTGATCTATGGAGCCAGTTTCGGCATATTTTTTTCCTACAGGGTTCTTTCAAAACCAGGGATGGAGGAAGCAAGGGATTCCCTTTCTTTGAAACTTCCGCTCGGTTTCGGGAAACTTTTCAAAAAAGTTTCTGTTATAAGATTCCTGCAGGCATTTGGCTGTCTTTATTCAGCAGGACTTCCTGCAATTGAGGCAATAAAAATCTCAGCGAAGTCTTCAGGAAACAGAGTTGTTGAAAGAGAAATTATCAAATCAGGGAAACTGGTTGAACAGGGCTCCAGCCTTTCAGCTGCCTTTTCAACAAATCCTTTTCTACCTGCGATTGTTATTGACATGTTTCAGACAGGAGAACAGACAGGCAGACTTGATGAAACACTTGAAAAAGCTGCCTGGCATCTCCAGCAGGAGGTAAATCTTGCGGTTGAGGCGGTTTTGAAAATCATACCTGTGGTGGCTTATCTTATTGTTGCTCTTTACATTGCATCAATTGTGATTTCGTTTTATGCAAACTATTTCTCGCAGATAAACTCTCTGCTTGAATAAATGGAACACTGGAAAAAGCACCTTTATATCATCTGGCTGGCAGAAACCATATCTCTGATTGGTTTTCATTTCTGCCTTCCTTTTCTTCCTTACTATGTGCAGGAACTCGGAGCAGTGGATTTAAAACAGGCAGCACTGTGGACAGGTCTTCTCCAAACAGTGGGACCGCTTATGCTTGTTATTTCATCCCCTTTCTGGGGAATCCTTTCAGACAGATTCGGAAGAAAGATAATGGTTGAAAGAGCAATGTTTTCAGGGTTTGCTGTTCTGGTTGCAATGAGTTTTGTAAAAACTGTCGGGCAACTTTTGATATTGAGGATATTACAGGGTTTTTTTACCGGGACCCTCACTGCCGCAATCATTCTTGCAGCAAGCCATCTTCCAAAAGAAAAATCAGGGTATGGTCTCGGACTTATGCAAACTTCAGCATTCATTGCTGCCTCAATCGGTCCTTTTCTTGGAGGTCTGGCTTCTGATATATGGGGATACAGAAACACCTTTTTTCTTTCAGGGATACTTGTGGGAATAGCTGGTTGCATGATTATGCTCGGTGTAAAGGAACCAGAAAAACAGCAGGAGCAACAGGAAGAGACAGAAAACCAAACAAATGGATCAGGAAACAGCCTTCTTTTTCTTCTCATTATTCTGTTTTTATTCCAGTGTTCAGCAAGTTTACTTTCTCCTGTTCTTGCCCTTTTTATCCAGAAGATCTCCCCTGAATCAAAAAAAATCGCAACAATAGCAGGTTCAATAATAGCGGCTTCAGGAATTGCAAGCGTTGTTGCTGCTGTGATTGCGGGAAACCTTGCCAGAAAAAAAGACCACAGGGTTATTCTGGGAACAATGCTTTCAATAACAGGGATCCTGACGATGATCGCCTGCCTGGCTAAAAACCCTGGGCAGCTGATGTCTATCAGGATATTAGCAGGGCTTGCTGCAGGTGGCATCATCACAACAATTAACACCCACATAAACCTCAGAACCAAAAGGAAACAACTCGGAAGAAACTTCGGGGTTGCTGGTGGAATATCATCCTTAGGTGCAGGCATAGGTCCAATAATTGGTGGAGCATTAGCATCCATTTATTCCATAGAAACAACCTTTATCTTCAGCGGTATTTTGCTATTCCTGACAGGTTTGATGTGCCCGGTGCTTCTTGAAAAAACAGATTTTGAAAGACGTGAAAAACTTCCGGAAATCTCAGAATTATAAGTTTTTTTCTTTAAGAAGATCTAATTTTCTTTCATACCTGTCAAAGCACACCTGAAGGATTTCATCAGGATTCTTTTTGCTTTCAAGTATAAGCTCAAAACACAGAATTGCAAGATCCCCTGTTTCAATATCTGCGTGAGGATCATTTTTGCTATAAAGCCGCCTGATTTCAATAATGTGTTTTTCCGCCAGATGAAGAAGTTTTTCTCTGTGATCTTTTGCATTCACAATGGATGAAAGATTATGAATTTTTTTTATACTCTCAAGGGCTTTTTTTGAAAAAACCATTTATTCTCCTTTTGAAATTATATTAACACAGTATTTTTGTAAAAGCACTTTTGATTGAGGTATAATTTAAGCAATGAAAGTAATTTTTTTCGTTGCGCTGGCGTATATAATTGGAAGTATCTCCTTTGCATATCTATTTACCCATTTTCTGGTAGGCCAGGACATCCGCAGGATAGGCACAAAAAATCCAGGCGCTGCCAATGTGGCAAGAAGCATTGGAAAAAAATGGGGAATAATGGTATGGATAGGGGACACTCTTAAGGGCGCAGGAAGTATGGCTATTGCAGAATCAGCCGGCATAGAAAATGAAATACTGCTTACTTTTATCGGCATTTCGGCAATATTAGGACATTGCTATCCAGTATTTTTGAAATTCAAAGGAGGCAAAGGTATTGCCACAATGGGTGGAGTGATGCTGTATCTCGCGCCTTCTGTGTTTCCCTTTATTCTTGGTTTCTGGTTCATTGCTCAAACAATCAATCCACGTTCCCTGAAAATTATTCTGCCAGAGGTGATTCTGTTTTTTGTAATTCTATGGCAGATATACCCGCAGAGTTTTCTGAAACTGGCCATATCAACGATTCTTCTGATATTAACAAATCTTGTTATCAATCACCAGGCAATTAAAGAAATAAGGTTAACAAAATGATTTTGTGGAAAAGGAAACTTTACAGAATTACTTTCGGTGGACTTATACCTTTTGTGTATCTGCTGACAGAAGACCCGCTGGTTCCGGCTCTTATTGCGGCATTTTTTCTTTTCTGGCTGCTTCTGATGGAGTTTGAAAGATATCTTCATCCTGGTTTCTGGAACTGGCTTTTGAAGCATTCACCCGGCGTTTTCAAAACAAAACCAGGAATTCTAACCGGTGATACAAATTTCATGATTGCAAGCTTTATCTCTGTTCTTTATTTCCATTTTCCGATTGCAGTGGCAAATCTTTTGTTTCTGACTTTCGGGGACGCCGCAAGTGCGATGTTCGGTTCAAGGTTTGGGAAACTCCACATTTTTCCAGATAAAACTGTTGAGGGCATGTTTGGCGGAATTATTATAAACAGCATAATAGCGGTGCTACTCTCACTGCACTTTTCTGTATCATTTGAAATATTGTTCACAGGGGTTCTGACCGGGTGCATCCTTGAGGTTTTGCCTTTCAGAATTGATGATAATCTGACCGTGGGAATAATCCCGGGTATTCTGATGTCTTCTCTGTATGCCATTTCATAAATAGATTTTCTGATATGATAAAATATATATCTACTTCAAAAGAGCAGGATTGAGAGATTTTGTATATGCCGATCTAACATTTCCAAAAAGGAAACTTAATGCATATCAGGGCTGTAATCTTTGATCTTGACGGAGTCATGTTTGATTCTGAAATTTTGCATAAGATTGCATGGGAAAAGGTTTTTGCACAACAGGGTATTTTCCTTGATGATACTGTTTATGCAATGGGTATCGGAGTTTCCGATAAAGATTTTCTGAAAGGTCTCGTCAAAAAAAACTTGATTCCGGACAGAATTGACTGTTTTCTTGATGAAAAAAGGAGGTCTCTTTTTGAAATTTCAGATCAGGCAAAGCCCTTTGATGGGATTGAAAAACTGTTAAAAGAACTCTCTCTCAAATATAAACTTGCTGTTGCTTCAAATTCTGATAAAAATTTTGTGATGAAACTTATTGAAAATGCTGGATTCATAAAGTTTTTTAATGTTATTATGGGATTTCAGGATATTTCAAAACCAAAACCAGACCCTGAAATATATCTGAAATGCGCTGAAAGACTCGGCATTCCGGCTTCTGGTTGTATTGTGATTGAAGATTCTCCGGCGGGTATAAAAGCAGCAAAAAGTGCGGGCATGAGATGCATCGCGATTACCAGCATGCTTGATGAAAGCGCACTTTCAGAAGCGGATTTTATTATAAAAAAATCAGAGTTCAATGAAGTTAAAAAAATTCTGGAGTCATTATGACTGTGGACGAAACATACCTTTTCTTTCTCAATATAGTGGGTTTGGTTGCTTTTTCCTTTTCAGGTGCCATAAAGGCTCGCATTCATAATCTTGACCTTTTCGGCATCATATTTATCGGCTTTTCAACAGCACTCGGCGGCGGAGCAATAAGGGACATACTTGTTCAAAAAATACCGTTAATGCTCACAGACATAAGTTATACGATTTTCAGCATAACCGGGATTTTTGCTGCCCTGTTATTGAAAAAAAATGTAAATACTTCAACCTATACAAAGATTTTCCTGATTTCTGATGGAATCGGTCTTGCCTCTTTTACAGCAACAGGATGTATTGTTGCCAATCAGGCCGGTCTCGGAGTTATAGGAGTTGTTGTTCTGGGCATGAGTACCGCGATTGGGGGTGGAATCATCAGGGATATTCTTGTCAATGAAATACCGATGGTCTTAAACAAGGAAATATATGCAACGTGTTCTTTTGCAGGTTGTCTTGTATTCTGGATATTGAGCCAGTTTTCTGGAATATATATCTCCGCATACATCTCAATGGCTTCTGTTTTTTTGCTGCGACTTTTCGCAATATTGTTCAAATGGAATCTTCCAAAATTTTCTTAAACAGGGTTCCTGGGTTAAAATAATAATGATTTTCAATTCTGGGGGATTGATATGCATGAGATTGATCGGCAGATAAAAATTATTAAAAAGAACACCGTGGATATAATTGAAGAGGATGAATTGAGGAAAAAACTTGAAAAAAGTATTTCCACAGGAAAACCATTGAGAATTAAGTATGGTATTGACCCGACAAGTCCTGATATACACATAGGCCACATGGTAATTATAAGAAAACTTCGTCAGTTTCAGGAACTCGGGCATAAGATTTTTTTTCTGATAGGCAATTTCACCGCAAGGATTGGAGATCCAACCGGAAGGAATGAAACAAGACCTATTCTTTCAGCTGAAGAGATCAAAAAGAACCTTGATACTTATGTTGAACAGGTCAGCAGGGTCCTGGATGTTGATAGGGTGGAGTTTGTTTATAATGGAAACTGGTTGAGCATTTTATCGCTTGAAGAATTTATAAAAATTTCATCATGTTTCACTATTGCGCAGATACTTGAAAGAGAAGATTTTTCTGCAAGGTACAGGTCAGGTAAACCAATTTATTTCCATGAATTTATGTATCCTCTTTTTCAGGGATATGATTCTGTCGTACTGGAAGCTGACATTGAAATTGGAGCAACCGAACAGAAATTCAACCTCCTTGCAGGAAGAGCCCTTCAGGAATTTTTTGGACAGGAAAAACAGGTGGTTCTCACAATGCCCATACTTGTCGGAACAGATGGAAAGCTGAAAATGAGCAAGAGTTATAACAATCATATTCCGGTTTCAACAACGCCGGATGATATGTTCGGTAAGATTATGTCCATACAGGATCAACTGATGGAATCATACGCTGAACTTCTTGCCGAACTGGATATTGCAAAATTCAGGGATCTGGTCAAAAACAAGCCAAGACAGGCAAAAGCTCTTCTTGCAAGAACAATAGTCAGCCAGTTCTTTTCAGAAGAAGAAGCCGAGAAAGCAGAAAAGAACTTTGACAGGGTCTTTAAGGAAAAACAGATGCCTGAACATATTCCGATAATAGAGATACCCGCTTCAAAGATCAACAGAAAAAAAGAAAATGTAGTTAATATCCTGTTTCTTTCCGGTCTTGCAGTTTCAAAATCAGAAGCAAAAAGGATGATAACCCAGAATGCTGTTAAAATTGATGGAAAAACCATCTCGGATATCAATGCTGAAATAGAACCTGATGGTAAACTCTTCAGGGTCGGAAAAAGAAAATTCGGAAGGATAAAGATTGTGTAGATCGCTGAACTCTTTGCCTTTTGCCCCTGGCATAATAATTGGTATGCTGGATTGAGGAGGATTCAATGGGAAATATAAGAAAAGAACTGTGCAAATACGGTAAACTGGTTCTTGAGAAAAATCTTGCTGCCGGTCCAGGAGGTAATATCAGCGCAAGAGAAGATGATTTTGTGTATCTTTCACCCAGCGGTTTTGCCCTTGACGAAATAAAGGAAAACCAGTGGGTTAAGATAGATTTGAAAACAGGAAAACAATACGGAAAGCTCAAACCAACCTGTGAGATTTCAATGCACATTGGCTGCTATCTTGCAAGGCCTGATATAAAGGCTGTTATTCACACACATCCGCCAATCACGCTTGGACTGATTTCTGCCGGAACAGGATTAAAACCATTTTATCCTGATTTTGTGGCAATGCTTGGGAGAGAAATACCGATGATTGAGTATGTGATTCCTGCAGGTGAGGAGATAAGAGAAGCTGTTGTTTCACAGATTAAAAAATATAATGTGGTGCTTCTGAAAAACCATGGCGCTGTCAGTGTCGGAGAAACATTGAAAGAAGCATTCATACGCGCCTGGATGACAGAAGAAACAGCGAAAATGCAGGTGGTTGGAATGATTGCCGGAAAAATAAGGTATTTTACAGAAAAAGAGATAGAAGGAATTGAAAATTTGAAGGCAGAAGATTACAGGAAAGCCCTTCTGAAAAAACTCAAATGATTGCAAGGATTCTTGCTCCATCCACAATCAAACAGGAATTTGTAAGAATTGATGTGCATCCTGAAGGTATTCATCTGATGGAACCAAAGAGTCGCATGTACTGTGTGAAAATTTCCTCTGTCAATGTTAAACAGGCAAATGTATTAAAACAGGAGGCGCTTGCTGTCGGAGGGGATGCCGCAATTCCTTATTCTGTTTTGAACCTTGAAGATAAAAATGTTGATGTTATTTTGATGGCAACATTAAAGCAATACAAAAAACTGGCGGAAAAACTTGAAAAACAATTTTTTAATCTGAAAGACATCGGCAAAAACTTACTTGAAATTGTTGAAAATTACGAAAATCCGCCATGCGGTTTTTCAATCAATAAGAAAAAAATCAGTATAGACTCTTTTATGATTATGGGTGTTTTGAATATCACGCCTGACTCTTTTTCTGATGGTGGAAAGTACTATAAAGATGTGTCATTTGCTGTTGACAGGGCGGTTGAAATGGAAAAAGAAGGTGCATCAATTATTGACATTGGCGGTGAGTCAAGCAGACCAAAGGCTGTATCTGTTGATGAAAAAGAAGAGATACGAAGGATAAAACCCGTAATAAACCAGGTGAGAAAAAAAGTAAAATGCCTTATCTCCTGCGATACTTCAAGGGCTGATGTTGCAAAAATTGCGCTTGAAGAGGGCGCGGATATCATAAATGATATTTATGCTTTAAGGCGCGACAGAAGACTCTGTGATGTTGTGGCAGAAAAAGGCTGTGGATTGGTCCTGATGCATATGAAGGGAACACCTGAAACAATGCAGGATAATCCCTGTTATGATGATGTTATTGGCGAAATATGTGAGTTTTTCAGAGAAAGAATAGATTTCTCCACACAGAACGGCATAAAAAGGGAAAAGATAATTCTGGATCCCGGGATAGGTTTCGGGAAACGACTCTGTGATAATCTTGAAATCATACACAGATTGAGGGAATTCACATGCTTCGGTCTTCCCATTTTGCTTGGAACATCAAGAAAATCTTTTATTGGAACACTGGCGGGAAATATTCCTGCCGGAGAAAGGCTTGCCGGCACAATAGCCAGCTGCGTGTATGGATATATCGGTGGAGCAAGAATTTTCAGGGTTCATGATGTAAAGGAAATTCAGCAGGCCTTGAAGGTTGTAGCCGCAATAGAAGACTATGGAAAAAACAAAAGTTCTCGGACTCGACCTCGGTGAAAAAAGAATTGGAGTGGCAATAAGCGATGATTTCAGAACCATTGCAAGAGGCCTTGGCACCATTGATGTTGATGGAACCGAGCATGAAAAAATAAAAGGTCTTGTAAATCAGTACAATGTTGGAAAAATCATTTACGGGATACCGCTCAAAAATGATGGTTCCTTAAGCAGCCGCGCGGAAAAGATGCTTTCAATTATCACAAGACTGAAATCCATCATAAAGGTGGAGTTTATCCCATGGGATGAAAGGATGACAACCGTTGAAGCGGAAAACATACTTCTGATGGCTGATCTGAGCAGAAAAAAGAGAAAAAAATTAAGGGACAAACTTGCAGCGCAGATTATACTTCAGAGTTATCTTGATTCCCTTTATCTTAAGGATAAAACAGCTGAAGAATGATAGGCAAAACATTAAAACATTATACCAGCATAGTGTCTAAACTTCTGAATGGCTTCGCATTGAGAAAAAATGGAAATCAGGATAGAAGTTTTAGCTTCGTTGATTCAGAAGAAAAAATTTCATCGGTTGTAAAGGAATTGAAAAATAGCAGAGAAATTGCTGTTGACATAGAAGGTAATTCTCTTTACGGGTACGGTGCAAAGATATGCCTCGTTCAGATTTCCACAAGAAACCAGAATTTTATTATAGACCCGATGAGAATAAAAATTTCCTTCCTGAAAGATATCTTCTCAAACCCAAAAATTGAAAAAATTCTTCATGGTTCTGCTTATGATATCCAGATGCTTTATCATTGCGCACAAATTCAGATATGCAATCTTTTTGACACACAGATTGCTGCACAATTTCTGGGAGAAAAGAAAACAGGTCTTGCCGGTCTGGTGGAAAAATATTTTAATGTTGTTCTTCAGAAAAAGTATCAGAAAAGTAACTGGGCTATAAGACCCCTGTCTGATGAAATGCTTGAATATGCTGTTTCTGATACAAGATACCTTCTTCCTCTTGCAGACAGACTTAAAGAAAAATTAAATAGCATTGATAGAATTGAGTGGGTAAAAGAAGAGTGCGAATATCTCGCCCTCAATGGAATCAAAACACAAAAGAAAACAAAGTCAATCAGAGGTATGGGAAAAATTTCCGGTGAAAAATTTGCCATCGCGCAGGCAATAATTGAAATGAGAGAAGATATAGCAAGAGAAAAGGACCTTCCGCCATTCAGAATTATTGACAGAGAATCCATCCTTAAAATTGCCAGTAGCGATGTCATTACTGAGGAAAAACTGAGGTATCTGACAGCAGGATACCCGATAATCCAGAAACATCTTGGAGAGATGATTGAAAGAATAAAATCAGTTCAAAGCAACGGGTATGAGAAAATATATCATAAAGAAAAGAAGAAAAAACATGATGGTTCTTTTCCGCTGAAAACAGAAAAATTATATCGGTGGAGAGAAAAAAAGGCGGAAGAATTGAAACTTGCACCTCATTTAATTCTTTCTCATAAACAGATTGTTGCTCTTGCTGAAACAAAAATCAAAACACCGGATGATATTTTTAAATTTGATCATCTGAAGAAATGGCAGAAAAAATCTTTTGGAAAAGAACTGGGTGTCCTTATTAACCCTATTAAAAAACATCATAAAAAGAAAAAGGGGAAAGTATGGAAAAATCAAGGCTGGGAATAATAGTCGGGTCATCAGAAGATCTTGATATGTTATTTCAAAAAGTAAAAATGTTTAACTTTCAGCTCTGTCAGATGGGTTTTCTTGCCGAAAACATGGCAGTCTTTGATCCACTGAAGATCAAGCATAAGGCTGAACAATACAATATTGAAATATTTTCTGTGTTTCTTCTATTCAAAGGTCAGATATTCAATCTCAAGGATGGACCCGCAACCATGGGTTTTGTTGCTCCTGATTTCAGAGAAGAAAGATTGAAACTTGCCCTTGAATTTTCAGACTTTGTTAAGGAAATGGGTACAAAGTACATCGTCTCTCATGTTGGTTTTATTCCTGATGATGAACAGGATCCTGTATATCAATCTTTTATTCCTGTGATGAAAAAGCTTATTGAAAAATGCAAAAAGAACAACCAGTTTTTCTGTTTTGAAACAGGTCAGGAACTTCCATCAACCCTTAAAAGAACCATCATTGACATCGGTCTTGACAATGTTGGAATAAACCTTGATCCGGCAAATCTGATCCTTTACGGAAAGGCAAATCCCATAGACGCAGTTGAGATATTCGGCCAGTATGTGAAAAGTATACATGGCAAGGATGGACTCTGGCCCAACAGAGACGAGCATCTTGGTAAGGAAGTACCTGTTGGCGAAGGACAGGTGAATTTTCCTCTGCTTTTGAGAAGGTTGAAAACTTTTGGATTCAACGGTCCCATCATCATTGAACGGGAAATATCCGGAGAAAGACAGATTCAGGATATAAAAAGAGCCATTGATTTTTTTTCAAATATCTGTCAGATTTGAATTTTGTAAAATAGTTCCAGGGATTTTTCAAATGGCGGTATCTCAAGAAAACTCTGAACAATATTTGTGCCCTGTTCAATAAAACAGTATACAAATTGAGGCATCGTGCTTTTGCCCGCTAAAATAATCTGGATATGAGAATCCTTATAGTTCATTCTGATGATTTTTGAATCCTGCCTGTTTTTAAGATATGACGCGATATAGTCATATGGTTTGAAAATGTGCGGGAATTTTCTAATTTCTGCAGCAATAATACCAAGCATTGTTTCAAACTCCGCTGCTGAAAGCTTCTCAAGATTTCTTTCATGAAACATCAGACAACCGCAGGTGAGATTTTCAATACCCCTTTTTATCTGGAATACACCTTTCTCAGCTGCATTCTGGATTGACAAACCACCTGCATCCGACTGCAAAAAATCAATCCTTGCACCAGAGGAAGTAATTTCTCCGGGATGGAAAACAGCATTAAATATACTCTGGTTATCATCAAGGTAGTCAGCACAAAAATTCTGAATACCAAATGGTTTTGGTTCCCACGAAAAAGCACGCGGATCAGAAAATATCTTTCCTGGTTTAAGAAGATTCATTGAAAAAATCAGATTTCTGCTCCTGAAAAAATTTAATGACTCATATCCAATCTGGGATCTGTGGGCATTGATGGTTTTTGCGGGAGTGATATTAAGCTTTAGAAAGGTCTTTTCTATTTCCCTGAAGTTTGCATCCAGCCGATCAAAAGAAAATTCCTTTCCATCGCTTCCAAGATATATTGATGGATCCTGATTTTCCGGATTGAGTGTGAAAGCATGCGCGGAAAATTCTGCCTTTGATTGATAATAAAATTCTCTCATATGCGGAATCGCTTCCTGTTCAATATCATTTATGCAAAGCCCTATGTGAGGAATAAAACCATTTTCATTCAAAACAGAAACATATCCAAAGTTTTTTATGGGAGAATAGTCAGATGATTTTCCTGCCGCGTCATTTACCCTGCAGGTGATGAAAGGCGGTACTGCCTTAAAAACAAAAGGCTTTCTGGCTGCAAAAACAAGGGATCTCCAGAAAACGCTGTCAAAACCGCCTGTATGACCGAGACAACTTTTATGCCATATGGACTGAGAAATGCTTATTATGACAATCTTACCTTTTCCAGCGTTCTTCCAGATTCCAACCGGTTCAAATCTGTGGTCTCTCAGAAAAACATTCCACGGCTCATCAAGTTCTGAAGGAATATTTACAATAACAGGAATTCTTGTGTGAATTTTTTTTTCTGCAGCCATGTCATTTATCCAGGATTCCTCAAGAACAATTTCTGTGGTCTTTCCGATATTGAAATCAGATATTCCTGTGTATTGAGAGATTATTTCATGGTAGGAACTGATCATGCCATCAAAAATCACAAGCCCCATTCCCGCAGAAACCTGTTTGAAAATTACCCTCCAGTCAGAAGGACTGAGTTTTTTTGCTGTTCCTTCCTGGGCGATGAGTAAAAGACTGACATCCTGCAGTTCAACAGAATCAATAAGGGTGTAAGAAATATCAATGGATTGAAAGAAAATCTGATAGAAATCAAGTACATTAAGAACAGAATTTTCAAAACGTTGATAGCTAACAAACTCACTGCTGTCGCAAAGGACAATGGTTTTCATAGATCATTCCCAGTTGGCGTGGTTTTTCTCCATCATCCTGAATGAAATGCCCAACTGCTTCCTGTATCTTTCAACAACCTCATCAAGAAAAACAAGAACCGTCTGTTCAAAAAGTGAACCTCCAAACTGAACAGAATCAGGCATCCTGAAAATAAAGGATTTATCACAGATTTTTGATAGATGGGTTTCTGTTGCTGTGATACAGATTGTTCTGGCTTTTGACTTTTTTGCTGCTTCAACAGGGACCAGCAGCATTTTTGACCTGCCTGTTTTTGAAATGGTTATTAAAAGGTCTCCCTTTCTCACAGGCGGGCACAGACCCGCAATAAAATAACTCTCCAATCCGAGGTGTCTCAACCTCATTGCAAAAGCCCTTGCCATCATTCCACTTCTTCCAAGACCCCAGAGAAAAATCCTTGAACTTTTTTCAATCTCTGCAATCAACCGGTCTGCAAAGTCTTCATCAATATTGGAAATTGCCTCTGAAATTTCCTTTATGATTTTGCTTTTCATATAAACTATTTTAATTCTTCGTTAAAATTTCCGCAATTGATGAAGGTGTATCTTTTGTTGTAAAATACTTTCAACATTATGGAATATGCAAAACCTGTAATCATATTAAGCGCCTGTCTTGATGGAGATCCTGTCAGGTATAACAGGGAGATTCTTCATAATGATTTTGTTGAAAAATTGAAAAATTTTGTTGTCTTCAAAAAGGTGTGCCCTGAAGTTTCAATCGGACTTGGTGTGCCGAGGAATCCGATAAAGATTTATTTTTCTGGAGATACCTACAGGCTTTATCAGTCAAAAACCAAAACTGATGTTACTGAAAGAATGAAGGAATTTTCAAAAACCTTCCTTGAAAATCTTGAAGAGGTTGATGGATTTTTGCTGAAAGGCAAATCACCCTCCTGCGGATATTCAGGCACAAAGATTTACAGGGACAAAAACGCAAAGGACATCTTAAAAAGAGGTTCAGGTCTTTTTGCGATGGCTGTAAAAGAAAGATTTCCTGATATTCCATGTGAAGACGAACTGAGGCTGAACAATGAAGAATTGAGACACCATTTTTTTACAAGGGTTTTTGCCTTAGCGCAGATGAGGGATCTTAAAAAAAATATCCGTTCAATAAG
>Ga0116202_10001218_pt1 | contig 15050 bp, 12 predicted proteins | sample LakKivw325mmetaG_FD_94479 | JGI IMG/M metagenome (GOLD analysis project Ga0116202, IMG submission 94479) | Anoxic lake water microbial communities from Lake Kivu, Rwanda to study Microbial Dark Matter (Phase II) - Lake Kivu water 325m metaG | ecosystem: Environmental > Aquatic > Freshwater >...
CGAGGGCTCCCTCTCGAAGGCCCAGACGTCGTCGAATCTCTCGTCCTCCGTCATGACGGGCGGCTTGGCCCGGGCTCCCGTCCCGGGGACGAGACTCCAGATCGCGTCGAAGGCGACGCATCTCTGATCGGGCGTCCGCTGACCTCCTGTTAGGATGACGAGGAGGAGCGTCATCCAGAGTAAAGAAAGCCCTCCGACAAGAGACCAGCTTCCTTTCTTCGACAGGATCGTCTCGGCGGCTCTGCTCTTGTGGACTCGCCTGAGGCTCATCACCAGGAGATGAAGGGCGAACGCGGCGGCGGGGATGATGACCCAGGCCGATCTCGAGCCGTTCGCCTCGCCGACAACCAAAGCCTTGCTATCGGCGAAGGTCGCCCAGAAATAGCGGACGATGTTCCAGGTCAGGGCCGATCCAGTGATCGACTTGTACGCGGTATGGGCGGCCGTGAACAGCAGCGCGAAGAGGATGACCGCCTCATAGACGACGACCGAAACCCTCCGGACGGGACGCTTTGGGGACGAGATGAGGAAGGCGAAGAGGACAAAGAGAGGGAGAAGGAAGAGGAGATCGACGATCCAACCGAAGGTCACCCAAAGGAATGCCAGGAGCGGTTCCTCAAAGCGGTTCTGGCCGATCTTGAGAACGAGGGCTTGAAGGGCGTAGATCAACGCGGGCGGGACCGTCCAAAAAAGGGCGTTCCGGGTGAGGAAGCCGGGCCGGGGAGATTGCCGGGGAAGCGGGCGACTCCTTCCGGAACGGCGGAACATGCTCAGCATCGGGTCACAGGACTCAAGGTATAGCACAAAACGATGGAGTGGTAAATTCGATGTAGAACTGACAAGCATCGGTTACGCCTGAAGGCCGGCTCTCTCGCGGAAGCGCTCGTATGGAGTTATCCCTCCTAGGGCGGAGTGAGGCCGATGGTAGTTATAGAAGTCCTCCCACTCCCTGAGTTTCTCATTAAAGAGCTTGGTATCGTCTATGACAACCCCCTTGAGCACCCGATAAAACTCTTCCTCGTCGATCCTGTGGCTTCGTTCGACCTTCCCGTTCAGTCTTGGCCGTCGTGGCTTTATATATACATGACTTATGCCCTTGTCCAGCACATGCCAGTGGAACTAGCCTTGAAACTCTGAGCCGTTATCCGTTTGGATCACCTCGGCCCTGAAGGGCAGCCGGGAAAGCGCATAATCTATGAACTGGATAGAAGTCAGTTGATTGTTCTTGTCATAGATCCTCAAGACCCTGAGCCTGGTGCAATCGTCGATGGCTGTATATTGATAATAGCGTCTTCTCGTCCCCCCTATTCTCTCTAGGACCTTCACGTCGACCTGGATCCTATGGCCGGGCATCGGCATCTCATATCTTTTCCATCGCTCCTCGTGCCTCTTGTAGCGTTGATTGGAGGGCAAACGGTTCATATGGAGCTTGTTCAGAATTCTCCAGATCCCTGAGCTGCTGACATGGATATCGTGATAACGCTCGAGATAGACCATGATCTTCCAGGGGCCAAAGTGATAGTTCTGCCTCAGATAGATGATTTTGGCCAGCACCTCGGCGCTAGTCGCTCTGGGACTATGTATTGGCCGTCGTGACCGATCCAGTAAGCCAGCCTCCCCGGATTGCGTGTACTTCTTTTGCCATTCGTAAAAAGCACAACGGCTTAGCCCAAAGTACCGGCAGGTTTTCGAGACGTTGTGAGTCACCTCTTCATAGTGTCTGAGGACTCCCAGTCGCCATTTCTGGTTTCTGAGGGGATCGTATTTAGCCATGGGCTCCTCCTAATCATCATGGCGTCAGACTACCTGAGAGGGCCCTAGGTGTAAACCATGTCTGTCAGTTTTAGAATTTTCGAGTTCGGCAAGAGACAGGAGACGAGACCTGGCGATCGCGATTGACTCGAGGTACCCGGCATCGTATGATTACGGCGATGAGAAAGGCGCTCACAGGCCGGAACATCGTTATCGCAGGTCTCCTGATCCTGCTTGCCGCCTCCACGGTCTTAACTTACCTTCCCACCCTTCAGAACGGCTTCACCAACTTGGACGATCCCGCGCTGGTCATGAACAACCGAAGCATCCGGGGGTTGTCCCTCCATTATCTCCGCGATCTGTTCAGCCGGTCCTACGGCGGTCTCGGCGGCTATACGCCCCTGGTCTTGCTCTCTTATGCCATCGAGTACCATTTCTTCGGCCTCGAGCCCCGCGCCTTCCACGCGACGAATCTGATCCTGCACGTCCTCAATGCCCTGCTCATCTTTTGGCTCATGGCCCTCGTCACCGGCAGCCTGGGAGCGGGCTTCATCACGGCGCTCGCCTTCTCCGTCCACCCCCTTCACGTCGAGCCCGTGGCCTGGGTCCAGGGCCGAAAGGACCTTCTCTTCTCGCTCTTCTACCTTTCCGGGCTCATGGCCTACCTTAACTACATCAAGAAGGGGCGAAAAGCGGTCTTTTTCTGGGGCGCTTTACTCCTTTTCGCGCTGGCCTTGTTCGCGAAGGTGACGGCGATCTCCTTTCCCCTGGTCATCCTGCTCTTGGAGAAGCGCTTCGCGCAGAGGATCGACCGGCGGGCTTTGATCCGGTCCATTCCCTTCTGGCTGATGGGTGGCCTCTTTTTCGCCCTTTCGTTCATGACCCGCGACGCGCTTCGCATGGGGACGTTTGAGAGGATCCCCAGCTACTGGAAGAGCCTTGGGACCCTTTTCTATGCGTTCGCTTTTTACGTCGGAAAGGTCTTTGCGCCCGTGAGACTCTTCCCCGGCTATCAGACCGAGATCGGCCATGATCCGGGACAGGCCGTCTTGAGCTTCGCCGCCTTGGCCATCCTGGCTGCGCTTCTCCTGTTGGCTTATCGGCGGCAAGCCGGGCGGGCCGCGTTCGGCGTCGGCTTCGCCGTGCTCACCTTGCTCCCGACCCTGCCGTTCCATTTGTTCGGTCAGCCCTATGAGGATCGGTACATGTACCTCCCATTGGCCGGTCTCGTCGTGGCGCTGACCGCCCTTTTCCCTCCAGGCATATTCAAGCTCCGGCCCCTTCCGAGAACGACCTTGGCATTCTGGCCGGCCATCATTGTGATGGCGACTCTTCTGGGGGGCCTCAGCTGGCGTCAGAGCCGGGTTTGGCGCGACAGCCTCTCCCTTTGGAGCCATGCCGTCAAGATGGACCCCGCGAATCCCTTTGGCCTGGTCAAGCGGGGAGAGGCTTTCGAGGAGGCAGGGAGGTTGCCGGAGGCTTTGTCAGACTACCGCCGGGCTTCGGCCTTGAGGCCCGAAAATGCCGGGGCCGCCCAGCATATGGGGTCTATACTCTTCAAACAGGGGGACTATCGAGGGGCCATGACGGAATATGACCGGTCCCTGGCCCTCAACCCCCTCTTTAGCGAGGGTTACCTCAGCCGCGGCATTCTATGGGGCCGACTGGGCGATTTCGATAAGGCGATCGTCGATCTTACCGTTTCTATAAGGCTCAACGAGACTTCTCAGGCCCGCTACTATCGGGCTCTGGCCTACCGGGAGCTCCAAAAGAACACGCTCGCGCTCGAGGACCTGAGAGCCGCCTATCGGCTCGAGCCCCGGGACGAGATTCGCGACATGATCGAGAAATGGACACCGGCACCTTCGAAGTGACGGCGTTCGTGCCTAGGGATGTTCATCGAAGAAGACCTCCTGCCAATCATAGGGGAGTTCGAAGACCGAATAGAAGCTCCGATCCTCAAGCAAAGGCAGGCCCGAGCCGAAGAGGGTATCGAAGAGGATCCGGAACGTATTGACGGATGTCATCGTCCGAGGGAAGGACATGGTCTTGCCGGGCAGATAAATGGCGTTGAGGATGCCAAAACGCGCCCTGAAGGCCTGGGCTTGCGGAGCGTCCGTTAACGTCGGCCCGTGGTCGGATTGGAGGATGATGACCGGGGGGCGCGATGAATAGCGGAGAATGTCGCCGACGGCCAGCCGGATCTTGCCGGTCACGAAAGCCAGTTGTTCGATATACTGCCCACGCTCGCGCCAAAGCTGCTTCTCGAATTCGAATTGATTCGACAGGTGGGCGCGCTGCCTGACATTCCCCTGCCGGTCAAATATGTAGGGATGGCGAGGGAGCAAAACGTGGTAAAAGACGAACTTCGGCCCCGGTAGATGACAAACGGACCTTAATCTGTCCAGGGCGTAGAGATGAAGCGTTGCCAACTCAATCTCTCCTGCCGACGGGGCCTTGAGCAGCGTCGTCGATAGCAACAATCGGCTGAATTCGCTTGTGAAACCTCCCGGCCGATACGCGATCTCGACGTCGGCCTGCGGACTTGACTGTGTCGCCCCCCACGTCGAATCGATGTGTACATAACGGTAGCCTTTGGATTTCAGGGTCTGGACCACCTTGTTGTCCCTGATCATCGAAAAGGGGATTTGGAGATCCCGTGAGGTCCGGCCCATTCGGTCGCCCACGTCATTGATGTAATCCATGTTCAGGGTGGCGGCGAGGGAAAAGAACGTCCAATTGTAGTTCGATCGGCTGTCCTCGGCGACAAAGAAACCGGACGCCTTGAGGAAGTCGAGAAAGTCACTGTTGTCGTAGCTGAAATAATCCTTCAGGATATCCCGGCGCCCGTAGCCGTCGAGGATAATGTAATAGATGTCCGTCTATCGATGCCGCTCATGTCCCCGACGGGGGGCGGGGACGGGCGCGGTCGGATTGTCGATGGGGAGGTGATCGCATAATGCGCGACGCCGATGAGCGGCATCGCGAGCAGGGCCGTGCCGGTGATATTGAGGAGAGTGTTGGCAAGGTCCGGCGAGGATCTTGTGCGGATGATCTTGGAGATCAGCAGGGCGCCGGCCGCCAGGGCGATGACGCGAAGAAGGGAATGCAAGAAGATACTCTCTTCGAGTGGCAGTACTCCGCCGACTGCGCGGCGCTGGCCCAGGGCGATCAGAAGCCGGACAGCGAGGCTGTGGAGATGGCCATAAGAGAAGAAGATGATCCAGAGGACTGAAGTGACGAGTCCGGCCTTTACCGAGCTCTTTAGGATCCATCGGAGGACGAGCCAAGCGCAACCCGCGATGGCGAAGGAGGCGCCCAACAGGGGAAGCATGTGACCGATCGGGACCTGGTCGATGTTGTGAGCGTAGAGGATCAGGATCGGCGCCGCCGCGAACAGCAGCGGGTGGATCACGAGCGGTCGGCCTTTGACATTTGCCATGCGTCCCTCGCTTCTTGACGTCTGCGGCTGTCCGAGCCGGGCTCAGTCCGGAACGGCCGCCTTCCGCTCCATGACGTAAAGAGCCCTCTCCGAGCCCGCGAGCGGGATCCGCTCGAGGATCTCAAAGCGTTCGCCGAAGGCCCGCTCGAAATGTTCCCGGGTATAGCGGCTGAAGATGTCTTCGCGGGTCACCAGCAGCCGCTTGACCTGGGAATCGGACTTCGGCACGAACTCGATGAGCAGGGACCGGCCGGCCTTGGCGAAGAAGCGCGCGGCCCCCTCGAGAGGCACGTTGTTGCCGATGGCCAGGTGGTGGATCAGAGCCAGGGCCAGCACGGCGTCCGCCGGGCCCCGGTCGAGCAGGCTCTGCCGCTCCGCATTCTCCCAGCCCAGGCGCGGGCTCGGCGCGGTGAGATCCATGAGCAGGGGAACGACGTTCGTTTCCCGTTCGGCGCGGACCCTGAGGTAGTTCCTCTCGACGCAGGCCGGATCGGCGTCGAACGCGATCGTGAAGGCGCCGGCGGCGGCCGCGACCCGGCTGAAGTCGCCGACATTCGCTCCCAGGTCCCAGACCGTCCGCGGCCGGACCCTCGCCATGAAGCCTTCGACGGCCCGGCGCTTGGCTTCGAGCCCTTCCGGAGCGTAGTTGGTATCGGCGTAATAGTCGGCCCACTCGGTCCCCGCGGCGCGCCATCGCAGCCGGCGCGCTCCCGATTCCAGGGAGTCGATCAGCCCCAAGAGGCCCCGTCGGTTCACCCGGCCTTTCGTGACTCGGGCCGAGCGGCCCTCGTAGCGCTTCTGGCTCCGGGCATGGAAATGAATGTGCAGGAGAAGCGAGGCTCGCCTCTTCGACCTCATCGGGAGCAGGGCCGAGGCCAGATCGAGAGGGATCCCGTCGAGGTGGACCTGAAGCAGACGGTTCAGGCGCACGTCCTGGAGGCTCATCAAAGCGAGCGGGGCTAGAAAGTGCCGGCAGAATTGCCCGTAAGCGGTCCACGGCTCGCCTTCGGTGGCCTCGCGCAGGGACAGCGTGTCGATGAGGACCGGGCGGCCCCGGATGAACTGGATGTTGAAGGCGCTCCCGTCGACCAGGCTCATGCCGGCCCGCAGGGCCCGCTTCTCGATCTCGAGCGTGGCCAGCGCCGCGTCTTGGAGCTGGCTGAAGCTCCACTCGTAGGGATAGGAGACGAAGGGGATCTCCTCGGGGCGGATGACCTTGTAAAGGTCGTCCCATCCGCCGCCTGGGGGAGGGACCTCCTCGTGGGGGACGAGGAGGTCCGCCGCGACGAGCTCGCCGTAGAGGCCCGAAGTCATCAGCCGGTCATAGTGCGTCCGGCCGGGAGCGAGGATGGCCCGGTGGATGACGCCCTCGCTGCGGAAGACGAACCCCGCCGGGTCCCGGAAGGAGGACGGCAGGACGTCCTCAGGACGCATCGCCGCCGTTCGAGGTCTTGCGGGCGAACAGCTTCTGGAGGAAGGCCGCGATCTTCTTCCAGAAGACTTTGATCGAGAAGGCGAGGCCCACGAGAAAGGCGATGGCGACCTGGAGGACATAGCTGCCCGTGCCCGGGTCGATGTACGCGGCGGCGGTCTCGGTCAGAAGACCGCAACCGAGCACGATGAGCCAGGCCAGGCGAAGGGGACGTGTTCCTGACATGACTTACTCCCTTCGGTTATCTCCTCATCCCCGCGGAGCTCTCAAATATGCGAATTCGGACTCCAGGGCGAAGTCAGACCTGACGCGCTCGACCCTCTCTCCGAGGACCTCGATGTCCTCAGGCCGGAGCGAGCCGAGGCGGATCCGCTGGGCCAGGGCCAGGTACTCGACCCGCGACGGATCGACGCCCATGACCCGCGCCGCCGTGGCGTCCACGGCCAAGGTGTTGTCGCCCATGACGAGGACGCCGGCCGTCTTGGCCGTGCCCAGGAGCGGGCCATACCCCTCCATCCCCACGACGCCGTCGACGACGGAATAGTGGACCTTGACGGTGGCGTTGATCTCGCAGACGCTGAGCGGGATGCCGTTCCAGTGGAGCGCATTCTTGGGCCAGCCGTAGACCATCCCCGGCAGCACGCCGAACATGTTCTTCATGCTCAGCGTGACCCCCGCGAACCTGTGCGTCTTCATCTTCGGCACGGAGATGACGACGTCGGCCGTGGTGACGGTCTTCGGCAGAGACATGGCCTTGAGGAGGGTCGAGCCCGGATTGGCGCTCGGGACGACCGTGATATCGTCGTAGTTGAGATCGACCAGACGGACGCCCCGGCGCTTCGCCAAGGCCTCGTATCCGGAATCGCGGAAGAGATATTCCGAGTCCCGATTGTGGGCGGCCCCTTCGGCGATGACGATCTCCCGCGCCCCGAGCTCGGTCAGATGGGCGATGAGAGCTTCGACGAGCCTGGAGTCGGTGCAGATGGGCCGGTCGGCGGCGAGGTCGACCAGATTGGGCTTGATGAGGACGTTTTTTTCCCTGACGTCGGGTGCCTGGCTCGACCGCCAGCCTGCCTGCAGGGCCGTCATGAGCGTCCCCGGCGCGTAATTAGGGCAGGGAACGAGGGCAACCTTTTGGCGCCGGTCGAGCGAGGACGGACCCGGGCCCTGCCGGCCGCCGCCTCTGAGGGCGGCGGGTGGGACGGCCCAGAGAAGAGAAGCGCCCAGGGCGCGAAGCGTTTCCCGGCGGGTCAGGGCCTTCATGGTCATCGGGCCTTTCCGTCCGGCGGTCTGATAATGGGCGCGTCGCCCAAGACAAGGGCAGCGAGCGAAGTCTCGAAGAGATCGGCGCGGAAGCCGCCGTCGCTCCGCTGCAGCTTGGCGAGCCGGTCGGCCGCCCCGTTCGCCATGGACTTGGAGCGGCTGAAGCTCTTGAGCGCCAGCAGTCCCCAGGCCAGGGAGGCGGTGCTGACGCCGACGGCGAGCTCTTTGGCAAAGAAGCGGATCCCGTCGGCGATGGCCGGGTCCGATTCGGGGAAGCCGGCCGCTCCGAGAGCGGCTAAGGCCAAGGCCGTCGAGATCGTCGCGGCCGCCATCGCAAAGGACTTGGCGTAGGGATTGCCAAAATTCCAGCCGCCCGAGGGGACCTTCCGGTCTATGAGGAGACGGACTCCGGATGCCACGCGCGATTCCGTTGCCGGGACTCCGGCGTGGACGAGGGCGAGAACGAAGAGAGCCGTCGGTTCAACCCAAGCCGATGTTCCGGGCGTCCAGGGCCAGCCCTTGACCGACGCGTCATAGCGGTAAGCAGCCCTGATGGCCTCGAGATCCGCGGCCGAGTACCGGCTCGGCGCACTCTCAAAGCCCAGAATCCAGTCCTTCAGCCGACGCTCCTCGTCGGTGGCGCCCAGACCGTGAAAGGCGAGGAGGGCGGCATAGGCCATCCAGTTGCCGCTCTTGTTCTGTGGCCCCAGTCCGACGGCCCCGTCGCCGCCCTGACACGATTTCAGAAAACTCAAGGCCTTGCCGGTCGCCGCGTCCCGCCCCGCCGCTTGGAGCACGAGAGCGCAGAGGGCCGAAGGCTCGACCAGGCTCTGCCCTCCCGGCCGATAGCCCCAGCCACCGTCGGGATTCTGGTGGGCTCTGATGAAATCTCGGGCCTTGGGCAGGATCGGATCGGGCATGAGCGTTGAGCCCATTATATCCGCGGCCCTGCGTTTTGTATAGGGGAGGGCTGTGCTATAATCGGCTGGCGTGATTCGTGTCGCATGCTTCTTGCCTTTTTCTTCATCCTCGTTATCTCCCTCACGCCGTTCGTCCCGCCTTTTCTCTTGGCCAGTCTGCGCGACCCGCCCAGCGTTGTCCGACGGACGGCAGACCACGAAAGGCTTGGTCCAGTAGGCCGGGGAGCCGTTGCTTGACAAACCCGAAACGGACCGTCGAAGAGCGTGGCGCATGATGGCAAAACATTCCCAGGTCATCCTAATGCTGCTTCTGATCGTCCTGGTGGGCGTGGCGACATATCTCCCGGTCCTGCGGAACGGCTTCACAAACCTGGACGATCCGCAGCTCCTGGTGAACAACTCTGATATCCGGTCAATGTCGCCGGCCAGCGTCCAGAAGCTCTTCAGGACCTCCTATGGCGGGCTCGGCGGCTATACGCCCCTTGTCCTCGTATCCTACGCCTTCGAATACCATCTCTTTGGCCTCGACGCAGGAGCCTTCCATGCGACGAACCTCGCGCTGCACGTCCTGAACGGGCTTCTCGTCTTCTGGCTCATCTCTCTCGTCGGCGGTAGCGTGGGTATCGGGTTCGTCACGGCTCTTGTCTTCGTCGTCCATCCCCTGCATGTCGAGCCGGTGGCCTGGATCCAGGGGCGGAAGGACCTGATGTTCTCGTTCTTCTATCTCTCGGCGCTCATCGCGTACGTGACGTTCCTTCACAAGGGCAAGCGCCCCGTCCTTTACGGCCTTTCGGTCCTCTTCTTCGCCTTCTCCCTTTTTTCGAAGCTCGGGGCCATGTCGTTTCCTCTCGTCGCTTTGCTCCTGGAATGGCGTGTCGCCGGACGGATCGACCGGCGGGCCAAGCTCCGTTCCTTGCCGCTCTGGATAATGTCGGGCCTCTTCCTTCTCCTCGCCTTCATGACGCATACGCCGTTCTTCTCCCAAACTCCGCCCCCGGCTCCAAGCTACGGGAAAAGCCTCGTGACGTTCTTTTATTCATTTGTCTTTTGCGTCGGCAAGGTATTTGCCCCCTTCCGCCTCTTTCCAGGCTATGCGGACGTTATCACACGCCATCCCTGGCAATCGGCGCTGAGCCTGGTTCTCTTTGCGGCCCTGGGCGTGCTGACCTATTTCGCCCATAAGCGGAAGCCGGATGACACGACGTTCGCCGTCTGCTTCTTCATCTTTACGCTCCTGCCGACCTTGCCGTTCCATTTCTTCGGTCAGCCCTATGAGGACCGCTATATGTATCTGCCCCTCATCGGCGTCATCCTCATCCTCGCGCAGTTTCTTCCCACCCAGAGGCGAAATTCACCGGCCGGCTGGCTAGCGGGCGGACTGCCCGTCATGGCCCTGGCCATCCTGCTTGGGGTTCGCAGCTACGGCCAGAGTCATATTTGGCGCGACAGCCTCTCGCTCTGGAACCACGCCATCGCCAGCGACCCGAGCAATCCGATCGGCTACCTCAACAGAGCGGATGTTCTCAAAAGCAAGGACCAGTATATCGAGGCCATGGCTGACTATGATCGAGCCGAGCGATTGCTTCCCGACAACGCCGGTGTCGCCCAGAACAAGGCCGGGGTCTATTTTAAACTGGGAGAATTTGATAAGTCCCTGGCTGAGATCAACCGGGCGCTCAAGATCGACCCATTATTCTATGAAGCTTACATCAGCCGCGGGCTGCTTTGGGGTTACGGAAAGCGATGGGGCAATGCCGTTCAGGACTTCACGGTCGCCCTAAGGCTCAATAGGACCTATCAAGCCTATTATTACAGGGCCCTGGCGTACTTGGAACTCCAGGATTACGGGAACGCCGTGGAGGACCTTCGGGCGGCCTATCGGATCGAACCCACGGATCAGGTTCGCGACCTCATCGCCAAGCTGTCCGGCCGGTAGGCCCCTGACGCGCGCCTCCAGGTCTTGCCGCGGCTGTGTTATAATGATCTCCGCCTCGATGCGGACCGTCCTCCTGCTCGCCTTCTACGTCGTCATCGTCCTCGCCCTCTCGCCGTTCATCCTCTTCTGCATGCTGACGGGGCTGCGCCAGCCGCTCGTCGAGATCGGTCTCTGGGCCATGCGGGTGAGCCGGCGCGTCCTCGGCATCACCGTCGAGGCTTCGGGCCTCGAGCGGATCGAGCCCGGCCAGCCCTTTGTCTTCATGCCCAACCATGAGAGCTTTCTCGATGGGCCGCTGGTCATGGTCCTGATCCCGGGCGTCGCCCGGGTCATCATGAAGAAGTCCATCCTCAGGATCCCGATCGTCGGAACGGCCATGCTTTTCGTCGGGTTCGTGCCGGTCGACCGGAAGGGCGCCGAGGGCGGCAAGAAGAGCATCGCCCGGGCCGTCCGGCTGATGGCCAAGCACGGCTATTCGTTCCTGATCTTCCCGGAGGGGACGCGGAGCCTCGACGGCCGGATGGGTCCCTTCCGGCGAGGGGGATTCTTCCTGGCCCTCGAGAGTGGCGCGCCGATCGTTCCCGTCACGATCATCGGCTCGCGGGCCCTCATGCCCAAGGGACAGTGGTACGCCCGGCGGGGGCAGGTCCGGGTGATCTTCCACGAGCCTCTCCCCGTGACGGACTTTTCAAAGGAGTCGATGCCGGCCCTGATGGAGAGGGTCCGGGCCGCGATCGAAGCCGGGAAACAGGGAGTTATTTAGAAGGCCCGCCCTTTGAGATGAGCGCCTGGAGACGGGCCTGCTGCGCCTGGGCCTTGACGAGCTTCTGGTTCGTCTCGTCCATCTGCTGCTGGATGATATAGCCCGGGACCATGGCGTCTTGGGTTTCGTATTGCTGGCGCAGGGCCGCCATCTTGGTCGTTAGGAGATCGACGAGGTCGGTGGCCGACTTGAGCTGGGCCTCGAGGGTTCCGCTGCCCCCTTCCTGGTCCCGATTGATGCCGCCCGTCATCAGCGGGCCGTTCGGGGACACGGTGGGCATGATGCGGCGGATCGGCGGGGCTCCGGAGCCGGAGGGCAGGCTGGCCGTTTCGCCCTCATCGTTGACGGTCACGGTGGCAGGCTCGCCGGCCGCGTCTTCGGCCCCGGAGTCATCCGCCTCGCCGGACTCAGCCGCGGGCGGCGTGATCTGGACGGCAGGCGCCTTCTGGACACGGAGGAGGTCCGTGTTCGTGATGACGGTGGCGTGCCGACCCCTCAGGCCTTCCCGACGGGCTTTTTCCCGCTTGGCCAGATCGGCCAGGCTCTGGGCCCCGAGGGACGCGGACAGCCCGATCACGGCAATAAGGATGAGAAATCTCTTCATAATGACTCCTGGCCTATTGTGCTTCCTTCCGGTCCGCCTGTCAACCGCGGCGCGCAGGGCCGTGCCCTATTGCCAGATGATCCGGTAGATCTCCCGCCAGGACTTGATCCGCAGGAGCGAGCCGATGGGCTGCTCCAGCTTCTCCAAGGTCGAGTCGTACTCCTGGACGTAGATCTCGCGCTTGCTGACGCGCCCGGCGACGCGCTCGGCTTCGCCAACCGTTACGGCCCGTCGGGCCTTGCTGATCAGGTCGAGGTACTCGGGGGGGGTGGTCCCCGTGGTCCGAAAGGCCGTCCCGCCGACGGGGAGGGTCGAGCCGACGCGGACGTACCGGGCGTAGAGGCGGCCGCCTTCGCCGAGGTTCGTGCAAGGATTGACCGCCTCGATGCTGCCCCGCAAGGTGCTAAAGTAGACAACTTCGTCGGCCAGGACGGGGTCGGCCCAGATCTTGCTGCCGACCCCCAAGGTGCCCCGCTGATAGCTTGCGGCCAGGTTGAGCCTGGCCGGGACCCCGAGGTACCATTCCACCGTCGCCGAGTTGGTGCCGTTGTCGATGATGCCGAGGAAGGAATATTCGCGGTCGGCGGGGGCGTTGTCGTCGCCGCCGGTGCCGAAATAGACGCGGGCCCGGGCCGGTCCGCCTTCCAGAGGATCGACCCAGGCGGCGGGCTTGGTGATGATCGGATAGTTGAGATAGTCGGTGTAGATGGCCGTGAGGGTCCAGGTCTTGGGATTGGTCCCGGTCACGTTGATGCGGTAGAGCCGGCCGTCGAGGTCTCCGACATAGACGGAATCAGTGAAGCCGTTCCTGTCGAGATCGATGGCCGTTGGCGAGCCGGGGATGGTCGCGGCAATGTCCGCGTACTTGTAGGTGGCCTTGGCGCCGGACAGGTTGGCCGTATTGACCTGGGCCACCTCGCCGGTATAAGTGATGAATGCGCCCGTATCGAGCCGGACGACATAGAAGCGCCGGCCGAGATTGAAGCTCCCGTTCTTGACATTATCGTAGCCCGAGCCCATGAAGGCCACCCAGCGGGACACGCCGGAATGATTGACCTTGCCGATGGCCGGGGTCGACCATGTCTCGCCCATGCTGGGATAGGTCTTGTTGCCCGATTTATAGGTGTGCGTGATCTCCCAGAGCGGCTGGGGGTTCGCCGGGTCCGTGACATCGAGGGCCCAGTAGTAGTTGACGGCCGCCGTGATATTCCCGCTCCCGAGGATGCTGCCGCTGCCGGGCCCCTGGCCGGTGACAAGGACCGTTTTCCAGCTGCCGTTGATCTGGACGTCCGCGACGACCGGCGACCCGTCGACGTAGACGTCGTGGGCGTAGTAGCGGCCGTTGTTGGCCGCATCCACGGCGTACATGTTCCGGAGCTTGGGCAGAAGGTTGTAAGGGATGAATCCCCAGAGCTCCTCCCCCGTGGCGGCGTCGAAGCAGTGAAGCATGCCGTCGTTGGCGCCGACATAGATGACTTTCGGTCTCGAGGCGTTGGCCGCCTTGAATTCGGCGTATCCGGTCCCCATGTAGGCGGAGTCCTCCGAGGGCGGACCGACGACGGCCGGCGTCGAGTGGTTGATGTCGCCCATCTTCCAGTAGCGGTTCTGGCCCCGGATGAAATCGACCAGCCCGGCGTTGTCGTTGTTGACGTCCTTGAGGCACCAGGCCAGGCTGCCGGCGGTCCCGACGTTGCCGAGGTTGGTCCGGGTGAAGGCCGTCCGGACGAGCGGGTTCGTGACCGTGCCGCCGGAGCGCAGGGCCGTGTAGATCGTACGCGAATCGGGGCTCCGGCCGTTCAGGATCTGTCCCGCGTCCCAGAAGATCCCGGCCCCGGGGATGAGGTTGCGGCCGGTCGCGTCGTTGAGGTCCGAAGTGGCGATCGTCTGCAGCTCCGAGTTCGTTCCGGCCACGAAGGAGACGCCGGTCATGTCGTAGGCCCGGAGCTGGCCTTCCCAGCCGGGGAAGATGAAAGACGAGCCGATGACGAGCTTCTTGTTCTGCCCGCCGTCGAGAACGATGGTCGCGGCGGCCGACGAGCGGGAGTACTCCCTCCGCTCCACGTAGACGAACTCGATCTCGAGAACGTCGACATCAGGCGTCTCGAAAGAAGCGTTGTCATAATCTGGCATATCGTCCTCCGTGGCGGTGAGGACGATCCGCCAGCGGAGGTCGGCGCCGAAGTTCTTGAATTCGTACCAGGCCAGATTGGTCTTGTTGACGATGCCCGAGCCCGTGAACGTCTGGTAGGTCTCCCAATTCTTGCCGCCGTTGTTGGAGAAGAGGACCTGGACCGCCAGACCCGTGCTCGAGCCGCCGATGAAGCCTTGGCGAAGGGAGGTCACCCGGACACGGGTGACCGCGTTCTCGCGGGGATCGAGGAAGCCGGCGCCGATGTTGGTCGAGGTGGCCTGGCCGTAGAGCTCATAAACGCCGGCGAGCTCGTTCTCGATGTAGAAATAGTCGCCGGAATGGTTGGCGTCGGCGATGACCGCGTCGATGTCCCCGTCCTGGTCGTAGTCGAGCGCCGCAGCCATGTCGACGTCGTACGGGGAGGGCGTGGGCGCCGTGCAGCCGTTGAGGCATTTGAAGAGCCAATCGACGTCGCCGTTGACCACCCCCCGGTTCCTCAGGAACCAGATGCGGGCCTCGGCGGTCCCGCCGCGGTAGGCGGCGTCGGTGGCCACGAAGATGTCCGGGCGGCCGTCGCCGGTGAAGTCGTTGGCCATGATGCCGACCGTGCCGACGCAGGTCGCGTTCGGAATGGTGATCTCGCTGCGGGCGAAATGCCCTGTCCCGTCGTTTGTAAATGTCAAGTACTTTTCCCATCCTGTCAAGCCAACGTGATTTGTTCCGGTTTCCACCAACGTGAACTGTTCCGCTTTGCTCATCGACAGATCCGTTCTAGGGAGCTGTTGTGATGGAGACTCGGGTCCCACC
>Ga0116202_10001219_pt1 | contig 15049 bp, 8 predicted proteins | sample LakKivw325mmetaG_FD_94479 | JGI IMG/M metagenome (GOLD analysis project Ga0116202, IMG submission 94479) | Anoxic lake water microbial communities from Lake Kivu, Rwanda to study Microbial Dark Matter (Phase II) - Lake Kivu water 325m metaG | ecosystem: Environmental > Aquatic > Freshwater >...
ACATATAGCTACGGCTAAAGCGAGGGAGCCCGTTCTGCCCTTACCCGGGCGGGCTCCCCTTCGCTTCCCCCAATAGGCGTCTCAATCGGCAGCCGGCTGTGCGTATTGGCGGCAAGCAGTGCCCCCCAATGGCCATCCTCCTCTCTTGCAGCGAGGACTTGACCGCTTCACGTCGTGGTGCCGCCGGGCTTGCGGCGAACAGGTGGCAGGCCGTGCAGACTGAGGCGGACAGGGCGCAGAAGCGTCTAACAGAAATGCTGACACAGCAACCGATGCGCGTCGGTTCCGAGCGCGAAGGGAAGTCTAGAATTGCCTCATCTAATGGCTCTGATGGCGCTTATGGGGCTGATGCGGATCAGCGGGCCGCCGCTGCCGGAGATAGAGCGGCACTCGCTGACCGATGACGAGCTGTTCTCGGCGCTTGAGATGACTACTCCGGCCATGGCGGAGGTGGCGGCCAGCTACCGCAACGGCGACATCGCGGGCGCCAAAGCGGCACTGGCAAGACACTTCCGCACCCGCACACAGCCCCGTTGGTTCATAGATCATCTCGGCCCCGTGGGCAACAGCCATGAGCCCTACGAGCCGGCAGAGACCGCGATGCGCCACTACTTCAAGGTCAGAGGCGTCGGTTATGAGTTCGGCCCGGACATAGACTGGATGGACAACCCCACATACGCACCGCAGTACGAATTTGACTGGGACTGGTCCCTGACGTTCTTGCGGATGCCGTGGTGGGATGATCTTGCCGCCGGCTACCGGCTGACCGGCGACGAGCGCTACGCCAAGGAGTTCGTCGCCCAGTTCCTGGACTTCCGCAAGGAGCACCCCATACCCGTCGCTCGGACCGAACGCCTGCGCAGCCACCCCATGCAGTACACGGCTCCCGAGTGGCGCACCCTCGAAGTCGGGATGCGGCTGAGAGACAACTGGACCAATGCTTTCTTCACCTTCCTGCGTTCCCCCAACTTCACCGACGATGCGGTGGTGGAGATGGTCAAGGCGTATGTGGAGATGGCCAGATATCTCTACCGGTTCCCGACGCGGGGTGAGTTGACGTCCAACTGGCTTGTCACCGAGAGCACCGGGCTGTTCGTGGTGGGCGTGCTACTCCCGGAATTCAAGGAGGCGGAGCAGTGGCGCACCGAGGCAGCCGCCCGCCTGCAGGAAGAGTTGGACCGCCAGGTCTATCCCGATGGGAGCCAGTGGGAGCTCAGCCCCGGCTACGGTGCCGGAGTGGCGAGGAGCTTCCACCGGTCGTATCAGCTCGGCAAGCTCAATGACCGGCCGCTGCCCGACAAGTTCGCCGAGCGGCTGGAAAGCATGTACAACTATCTGCTCTACTGCAGTATCAACGGCCTGCTGCCGGCCCTCAACGATACCGGCCGCTCCGGGCTGCCTGAGGCGATGGCTGACGCATTCGAGGACTATCCCCAGCGGGGAGACTTCCTGTGGGCGGCCACGGGTGGTAAGTACGGCACTGTGCCACAGCAGACCAACTATGCATTCCCCTACGCCGGGCAGTACGTGATGCGTAGCGACTGGGGCCCGCAGGCCCGCTACCTGATCGTGGATGCCGGGCCGTACGGAGTCGCGCACCAACACGAGGACAACCTGTCGTTCGAGCTATGGGCCTACGGGGACTACCTCATTACAGACCCGGGCACATACCGCTACAACGATACATCGCCGTGGCGTCAGTTCATGCTGTCATCGCTCTCGCACAACACGCTGGTGGTGGACTACCAGGGACAGAACCGTGCCGCCGATCAGGCGACTTGGACCGCCAGTGGGCCGGCACCGCACGTATGGAGAGCTGCTGACGGTACGGTGTACTTCCGAGGCACCTACGGCAGCGGCTATGGTGATGAGTCCCGGTTGAGGGTCGCCCACACACGCTCCGCAATCTTCGTTGATAACCGCTACTGGGTGCTGATAGACCGTGCCAAGCCACGTGACAATGCCGAACACCTGTATGAAGTGCTGTTCATGCTCAATAGCGAAGACGCAGACGTGCAGGATGGGTGTATCTCGACAAGCAAGGCCAGCGGGCCGAATCTGGCAATCGCGTTTGCTCCCGACAGCGGGCAGGAAGCGGCTGTGGTCAAGGGGCAGATTGAGCCAGTGAGGAGAGGCTGGCGCCGTGGAGGGAACACGGTGGTGCCCAATCCCACTGCCGTCGTGAGCCGCAAGAGCAAGGGGCCCGCGACATTCGTCACACTGCTCTATCCGTATCCGCAAGGGGAAGAACGCCCCCGCGTGGCTGTCAGCATCGTGGAACAGGACGACAGTGGAATTGACTTGGTGGTGCAATTGCCCGACGGGCAGAGCAGGCGTGTTGTGGAGAACCTCAAGACTGACTCTGTTGAGTTGCCCGAGTAGCGCGCGACAGGCCGGCATCCTCAGCCCAGCGCCGGCGCGACGGACAGATAAGTCTCTGGTCCATGCGGCCGGTCATGCTGTCATCCCTCTCTCGGTTCAGAGAAGCGGCACCGGCTCTCCTGTATCCAGATTCACCACCGTCACGCTGTCATCCGCAATCACGGCGCACGAAGGGACGCACAGGGCATCATCCTTCGCCAGAGGGTAGGTTGTGGTGCCGGGGTTGAGGTGCGTAACGCCCTCGACAACGCGAACCAGTGGCACATGGGTGTGGCCCGTGAGCAGGTAGTCAACACCCCACCTGGCGGCCAGTGACAGGAGCTCGTCAGGCGACTGCAGATGACCGTGAGTGGCCAGGAAACGCGTCCCCTCGATCTGTGCCAGCGCATACGGCGACTGGATTGGAGCCTCGATGACCAGGCTGTCCACATCGGAGTCGCCGTTACCTCTGGCGAGCAACAACGGCACCGCCAGTGAGTTGAGCGCGGCGGCAATCTCTCGCGGGCCGTGGCCAGGGCCGGGGTCGAACTTCGGGCCGTGATAGAGGATGTCCCCGCAGTGGAAAATGAAGTCACAATCGCGCAGGACTACGTCCCAAGCCTTCTCCCATGCCGCGAAATCGCCGTGCGTATCGGATACCACGCCGATCTTCACCCGGTCTACCCCCTTTGCCGATCCGACAACTGCAACGTCCAGCCGCACAACGGCCTTCTGTGAGGTACTGCCGGCACTGCTTCCTACGGTTCGGCGACGCCATATTCGACGCGGCTGGAGCCGCCGGCCACGATGCTCTCAATGCCCAGCGCGTCCCATAACGGCGTGCCGTAGCGCTGCTTGATGACCACACAGCGCCGGCAAACCCGCAGGGCCTCCTGCAGCGCCTCAGCGCTCACCGTGGACTTGTCGGCCAGCTCGCGCAGAGGCTTCATGGCCTCAGACCTCTTCGCCGGCTCATGGAACACCGGATCGAAGTACACTACGTCAAAGCTATGATCTGCGCAGGTCGGCAGATAGTCGTTGTAGTCGGCCTCCAGGACCTCCACGCGACGCAGAAGCCCGGTGAACTTGCGGCTGGAGTCCTCGTACGTCGCCAGGCCATGGATCGTAAGTTGGGCTATCACCGGGACCTTCTCAATGCCCAGGACGCTGCCTTCCGGCCCGACTGCGTGCGCTGCGACAACGGCGTCCGTAGCGCGGCCGACCGTGCAGTCAAGCAAGGTGTCACCGGGCTGCAGTCGCATCGCCTCGACCATGGGATCGCCCCGGCCTGCTTCGAGGTTGTGAATGCGAACCTTTGCCATGCTCGGGTGGAAAAAGTAGGCCAAGCCAGTCTCGGGCTCGTGATAGGTCACACGCTGCTGGGAGACGACCAGCACTCCGTCGGCCCCGTGTTGCCCGCACAGTTGCTCAAGACCGCCCTCCCTCGGCACCGCAGGCGCACGCAGGCGCTCGGCCCATTGCTCCGCTTGCCGGCGCAAGTCGGCTGACGGACGGCGCGAGGTTGTGACAATGATGCTTCGTTGCATATCGGTCGCTTCGGGCCGCGAACGGGACGCCAAGGCCCCGGCGCACATGCGGAGAGCACAAGCGCGCAGGTCGCTCAGGCTAGCCGGGCGGCCACGTCATGCGCCGGCCCCCCAGAACGTGAAAGTGCAGATGGAAGACCGACTGGCCGGCCTGTTCCCCCTTGTTGGCCACTACGCGATAGCCGTCCATGATGCCCTTCAGCTCAGCCACCTTGTCACACGTGCGGCATAGACGGCCCAGCAGTTCCGTGTCCTCCTCGCCTGCGTCCGAAAGTCCGGCGATGTGCTGCTTTGGGATTACCAGCACATGCACGGGGGCTTGCGGGTTGAGATCGTCGAACGCGATTGTCGCGTCATCTTCATACACAACTGAAGACGGGATTTCCTTGCTGGCGATCTTGCAGAATATGCAGTCGGACACACCAAGCACCTCCCATTTCGGGTAGCAGTGCGAGACCCAACCGGCTAGAAGTCACGACCGACGACGATGGGCACTGCATATCGGTCGCCGGGATTGACCAGGTAGTTGTAACCGGCGGCGAAGTCCGCGTTATCCTTGAAGCTGCGGATGATCGTGATGTCGCCGGTGGAGATGCCGTCGGCCGTAATGGCCTTGATGTCATAGCTGGTGTCGAGCGGCAGGTCGTTCTGGAAGTGGATCACCTTGCCGATGAGGCCGTCATCCTGCGGCAGCGGAGGGGCGAGCATGACGCGATTGTTGAGTGGGTCGGAGATGTCAATGGCAGTGACCGTTCCCTCGTAGGCCGCAACCGGCGCCGTCAACTCCGCCTCGCCTTTTCTCAGCAGTGTGGCATTGCACATCCGCATTGTCTTGACCTGGTCATTGACCACCCTGATCATCCCGAACTGACCGTCGAACCCCACGCCACCTTCCACCTTGACGCTGGTTCGTTCCTCGCAACTGATGATGATATCAGTGGTCCCATCGGCCAGGTCCACGGCAACCGCCGTCACGGAGTCGGGGTCGGCGTCATGCTCAACCTGCAGCCTCCGGACCTGCTTGACGAAGGGCGCTGTATCGTATGGCTCCAGCACCGTGACAAACTGGCTGGTCACGTTCTCGCCCAGGCGGCTACGTATCACATAGCGGAGTCGGCGCAGATTGCCGACCTTGTTCTGGGGCGGGTCCCCGCTGGCCAGGGCCACCTCATCACAGGGACTGAGCGCATGTAGGCGCAGGTGTGGTTCCTTGCCCTCGGCGATCCTTCCGCGTAGGTCCTCGCCCTTCCAGTCCACGGTGAGATACGTGTCAACAGGCTTGCCGGATCGCTCCACGTCGTACAGGTACATGAAGCCACTGCCGTGATAGCCGATGACGTCACCGTCGTAGAACTCGGCGAACTTGACATTCTCGCCGGCGAATGTACCTGTCGCTTGCGGCTGCAACTGAAGCCCCGCGACAGTGGCAGTCTGAGCGGGACCGTTGTAAATCAGTCGGTGGTTCTTGCCCCCGCGTGCCCGGAACACATCAAAGACATAGCTGTCGGTGTCTGATATGTCCACGAGCGCCACTGTGCGGCGGTAAGTCCGCAGTCCCGGGTAGGCCGTCTTGGAGCTGACGTCCATGACCCGCAGAGGAGGATCCACCGCAAACAGGTTGATCCTGCCGCCGGGGCTGCCGCCGCACGCTGTGTCATTGACCAGCAGCATGTTGTGGCTGACGCTGTGCGAGTTCCACGCGAAACGGTTGGGCCAGCTCTGACCGGTGTACTCCGGGTAGCCCAGATCGGGCAGCATGTCCAGGTTCTTTGCGTATAGCCCGATGTTGAGGCAGTCGGCGTGCGAGTGCCCCAGGCCGTAGCCGTAGTTTATCCACAGCGCGCGGCCTTCCTGAGGGGTCTCGGTCTGTAGCACAGCTTGCCCGTACCGTCCCAGGTGCTCGCAGTGGAGCCTGAACGGCTCGTCCTTCACCGCTGCCGCAATTCCCCCTGCCAGGGCCTCTGGGTCGGCTTCATAGATGTCCTCAGGGAGCCGGTACTTGCCGGCGTCGCCCTCTGCGAAGTGGGCCGCAAGGGCCGCCATGCGGGGGTCCCTGTAGTACCTGTACCCACGCACGAACTGGGTGACGTTTCCGCCTCGGTACCAGCCCCCCGTAGCTCCAGCGTCGCCGATGTTTGGTACCGCCGCATCCAGGCAATTGAGGCGTGCATCTATGAGGAAGCATTGCTTGAGCTTGGGGAAGTCAGCCACGACATCGTGTTTCCGGTAGTCCGGGTAGGCACAGAGCACGTCCGCCAGATCGCGCATCGTGGAACTGACGAACCTGCCGTAGCCCGCCGACATGTTGCCCATGCCGTGACGGTCCACTCCCTCGATGAGCATCCACGGGATGGAATTGCCGGTGCCCCCGCCGTATCTCTCGTTCGGGAAGCCGGGACTGAACACGTAGTCCAGCCACTGCTCGGTCTCCGGCCCACGGTCCAGGGCGATTGCGGCGGCGGCCGGGTTGCGGATTCTGGCCGTATTGCCGCTAATACGATCATCCTTGTACGACTTGAGCATATCCACCAGCAGATTGTCCTCGATATGCTTGCAGATGACGGCGATGCTGCTCTTGTCCGCCAGCTTGTACTTCTGCGACTGGCGGGCACAGAAATCCACAAGTTCCTGGTCGCCCTGGATGCCTTCGAACACATAGTCGTAGGCATGCGCCACCAACCACACCACGTCATTCTCCCAGCCGTGGTCCTCAATGCGGCCCAGGTACGGCGGCCCGGCGTAGGAGCGCGGGAAGCCGACCTTGGCGAGGTTGTCCAGGTCCATTTCGGGGTACACATCGGCCAGGCGGTCCAGCAGCACCGCCGTCTTGTACGCGTACTTGCGATCGTCGGTCAACGTGTACGCCCGGGAAAGCGCGCCGATGGCGCTGCGTACGGCTTGCCACTGGCCCAGCCACACGTAATAGGCAATGGCGACGAACTTGTTGCCCTTTTCATCGAACATACCATAGCCGTCATCCACGTACACCTTGTGCAGGGGGGCCTTCGGGTCCGGATGGTCCGCATTGAATAGCAGCGAGCGGTCCCCCAGCTCGTGGCGGAACATACCGTGCTCATCGAGCGCGGTCTTGTAGAACGCGTAGAAGTCATTCTTCGGGTAAATGCTCTTGCAGTTCGGGCATTGGATCGTCCAGGGGCGGTTCCAGAAATCCACCGTCCACGGGTAGTTGCCGAACTTGTCTATCGCCTTGCCGCAGTTGGGGCAGCCGATTGCCTGGCTGACGTGGATGTCGCGTGGCAGTTCCTGGGAGGGCACAATCGCCCACAGTTGCTCGTCGGTCATGGACGCCCACCTGTCGGCCGCCGCGACGGCGTTGCGCTGTTCGGTCGCCGCCCATTCGAGCTTCCCGGCGTTCGCCACGGCGTTGGCGCGCATCTGGGCGGTGACAAACCGGCTGCATTGCTTGGCATCGGCACCGTGTGCTCCGGCCACTAACGATGACAGCAAGATGAGCAACACTCGAAGCCTCGTGTCCATCCGATCGCCTCCGAAAGCCGTTTGGCGGGCGTTTGTGCGGCGTTCACATACCCAAGTTTCCTGCCAGGTCGGGCGACTCCTTCCAGTTCCTGGCTTGCGAGACAGCCGACCTGCACCGACAAATAGGGGCCGCCGCAGCGCGGCGACCCCTGTTCCTTCAGCGCCTTCAAGGTTCAGAACAGGCCGACAACCTTCCCGTCGTCGTCAATGTCCACGTCAACGGCGGCGGGCCTGGTCGGCAGCGCCGGCATGGTGCGCATCTCGCCCAATAGCGGGTAGAGGAAGCCCGCGCCGAGCGATGGCCTGATGTCGCGGATCGGGATCGTGAAGTCCGTGGGTCGGCCCTTCACGTCGGGGTCGTGCGACAGCGACAGGTGCGTTTTTGCCATGCAGATGGGTAGCTTGTCGTAACCCGCCTTGGTAAACTGCCTGATCTTAGCCTCGGCTGTGGGCATGTAGTCAACGCCCGCGGCTCCGTAGATCTCGGTGGCGATGGTCTCGATCTTCTCCTTGATGGAGGCATCGAGAGGGTAGAGGAAGCGGAAGTCGTTATCATCTTCGCACACTTGCTTGACGGCTGCGGCGAGCTCGGCGCCGCCCTCGCCGCCCTTGCCATGGACGTAGGTCTCGACGGCGGCCTTCGCACCTGCTGCCAGCGCCTCTTCTCTCAGTGCGGCTATCTCGCCGGGCGTATCAGAGGGGAAGATGTTGATCGCCACGACTACCGGCAGTCCCATCTTGCCCATGTTCTCAATGTGTTTGGCGAGGTTAGCGCAGCCTGCGCGCAGTGCCGGAACGTTCTCCTTCTCTATGTCTTCCTTGGGTGGCTTGCGGCCGGGCTTGAACTGGAAGGCGCCACCGTGGAGCTTGAGCGCTCGCACCGTGGCCACGATCACCACTGCCGAAGGCCGCATCCCGCCGACCCGGCACTTGATATTGATGAACTTCTCAGCGCCGCAGTCGGCGCCGAAGCCGGCCTCGGTAATCACGTAGTCGCCTAGCTTGAGTGCAATCTTGTCGGCCAGGACTGAGTTAGTACCGATCGCGATATTGGCGAACGGCCCGGCATGCACGAACACCGGCCCGCCATCCAGCGCTTGGGCCAGATTCGGCTTGATAGCATCCTTCATCAGTACCGTCATCGCGCCGGCAGCGTCGAGGTCCTCGGCCGTTACAGGGCTGCCGTCGCGGTCCGTAGCCACCTGAATGCGGGCGAAGCGCTCGCGCATGTCCTTCAAACCGGTGGATAGCGCCAAAACCGCCATCACCTCGGAGGCCACCGTGATGTCGAACTGAGCCTCGCGCGGCCAGCCGCCGGTCTTCCCGCCCAGGCCGATCACGATACTACGCAGCGCCACATCGTTCATGTCCACGACGCGGTTCCAGGTGATGGAATACGGGTCTATGCCGAGCGGGTTCTTGTGCCAGAGACTGGCGTCGAGCATGGCTGCCAGCAGGTTCGTGGCCGCGCCGACGGCATGGATGTCGCCGGTGAAATGGAGGTTGATGTCCTCCATCGGCAGCACTTGGGCGTACCCCCCCCCGCAGGCGCCGCCCTTAATCCCGAAGGTCGGCCCCATCGAAGGCTCGCGCACAGTACAGATAGCCCTCTCACCGATATGTCGCAACGCCTGCCCAAGGCCGAGCGTAACGACGGTCTTCCCCTCACCTAGCGGTGTCGGGGTAATGGCGGTGACGAGGATCAGCTTGGCGTCCGGTTCGCTGGCGAGACGGTCAAGTATTGACAATTCCACTTTTGCCATGTGGTTGCCGTAGAGACGAAGCTCCTCGGGGCGTATTCCGACCTCGCCGGCGATAGCGCCGATGTCACGGAGGGTTGCCTGCTGGGCGATTTCGATGTCACTAAGCATGATGTCACGGGCCCACCTTTCCTTCTGAGGTGATAACATGTAGGGCACCGCGTGCGGCACAGCCGCCCGCCTACCCGGCCTGGACGAGTTTCAGGATCTGCTCAACCTGCACGTAGTCGCCGACCAGTTTCTCGGCCGTTGCCAGCTTGTCCTTTTCGGTGGGATCGGTCTTCGCAACCAGATCGGAAATCTGCGAGGTGATCGCGTAGGTGCCCTCCTCGGTTGCCAGCACCGGCATCTCGCTCTCGCGGACCAACTCCATGATGTTGTCGCCGGGGAGAAGGCCGGTCGTCAGGCATATCGAGGCACCCATGCGATGGCCTCCAGATGTAGTCCTGTGGGAGCTCAACGCCGCCAGGACCAGGTCGTCACGGTCGCCGGGCATGATGGCAAGTACGCCGGCCTTGAATAGCGGCAGCATGCGACGGGGCGAGGCTGCCGCCACAATGCAGTCCTCAATGACCTGATCCAGGTGCTGCTCTCCGTTGATGGCCTCGCAGTCGGTCTCTGCAACCACCTGGCGCAGCCTTATCGCGGACAGTACGTGACGGTAGGGCACGATTCCCAACAGCGGGACCGATTCGCGTCCGAACCAGATCTGCAGCGCTTCGGACACCTTGTCATAGCCGTCTTCATACACCTTGTTGGCGATGACACCCAGCACGGGGACACCTTCCTCGCGGAACAGGGCCTTGTTGATTGCGAAATCATCCACGGGCCTGCCGATGCCGCCGCCGGTGATGACCAGGGTGGTTGCGTTCAGCAGGCGGGCCACAGCGGCGTTGGACAGGCCGATGACCGAGCCGACTCCCGCGTGCCCCGTTCCCTCGATGATGACAACGTCGGCCGCCTCACTGCCAGAGCCCGCAACGATCTCGTAGCTATCCCGGATCAACTGCTGCAGCTCGCCACTGCCTCCGCCGTCGCGCAGGAATTTGCGCGTGAATCCGGAAGGGATGGTTACAGGATTGCTGGCCTTTGGCGGAGTAGTAATCCCGAAAACGCCGTGCATGAGCGCAACGTCTTCATCAACCGTGTCGCTGCCTATCTGCACGGTGCGCTGGCCGACGGGCTTCATGTAACCGACCCTGTATCCCAGGCGTCTGAATGCGGCGAGTAGACCGAATGATATGAGGGTTTTTCCGCTGTGCTGGCCGGTGCCGGCAACGAATATGTTGTGAGCCATCTGTAGTAGAGCCTTCCTCCATGCACGCGTCTGCGTCACGCTAGCGGGAGCGATCAGTTGTGTTCGGAGTCCGTGGGTGGTTCCAGATGGCAATGATAGGGCAGAACGGCCTTGAGTGCAAGGGCTTGTGGGCAGCCTCGCAAGCGCAGCATCAGGGAACTCAACTGCATGGGACCAGACATGCGGACCGCCTCAAGCGCCGGCGCATGACGCCCGATGAGTGAGTAGGACGGACGCGCGCGTGGCGGAACGCGCCTCAACTTGGCCTTTGCACGGCATCGAGGAATCTCTGGGCGGACCTTGACAATGAGGAGGCAATGCCCTATACTCTGCGTCCTGCTGGCCGGTGTTCAACCGGTCAGTACTTGTTGGTCAAGGCGCCGCAAAGTGGGCCTTGACAGTGCATGGCCAGAGTTGTATAATAGCAAGTCTACGAAGAGTGATCCTTGACAACTGAATAGCGTGAAAAGCCAGAAGACTGTACGAGCAGAGGATTGATCTTCGGCGGGAGACATGAGCTCCAGTACGGAGAGACGATTTCGATGGAGAGTTTGATCCTGGCTCAGGACGAACGCTGGCGGCGCGCCTAATGAATGCGAGTCGAACGAGAAGCAGATCACAGATCTCTTCGGAGTGACGCGGTCTGTGGAGAGTGGCATACGGGTGAGTAACACGTGGGTAACCTACCTCCAAGACGGGGAAAACACAGGGAAACTTGTGCTAATCCCCGATGGTCTACCGACACGGATGTGTCGGCTAGTAAAGGTCTCGTACCGCTTGGAGATGGGCCCGCGGCTCATTAGCTAGTTGGTGAGGTAACGGCTCACCAAGGTGACGATGGGTAGCCGGTCTGAGAGGATGATCGGCCACACTGGGACTGAGACATGGTCCAGACTCCTACGGGAGTTAGCATCAGGGAATCTTGCACAATGAGCGAAAGCTTGATGCAGCGACGCCGCGTGTGTGATGAAGGCCTTCGGGTCGTAAAGCACTGTCAGGAGGGAAGAATGCCGCGTCTTTGGCGCGGAGAGACAGTACCTCCAGAGGAAGCCCCGGCTAACTACGTGCCAGCAGCCGCGGTAAAACGTAGGGGGCCAGCGTTGTCCGGAATTACTGGGCGTAAAGCGCGCGTAGGCGGCTTAGCAAGCGGAGGGTGCAATCCCGAGGCTCAACCTCGGAACTGCTCTCCGAACTGCTAGGCTTGAGTGCGGGAGAGGACAGTGGAATTCCTGGTGTAGCGGTGGAATGCGTAAATATCAGGAGGAACACCGGTGGCGAAGGCTGCTGTCTGGAACGCAACTGACGCTAAGGCGCGAAAGCTAGGGGAGCGAACGGGATTAGATACCCCGGTAGTCCTAGCCGTAAACGATGGACACTAGGTGTTGGAGGCATCGACCCCTTCAGTGCTGTTCTGCTAACGCGTTAAGTGTCCCGCCTGGGGAGTACGGTCGCAAGGCTAAAACTCAAAGGAATTGACGGGGGCCCGCACAAGCGGTGGAGCATGTTGGTTAATTGGATGATACGCCAAGAACCTTACCAGGGCTTGACATGGTACTGACAGCCTATGAAAGTAGGTCTTCCGCGCAAGCGGACGGTATCACAGGTGGTGCATGGTTGTCGACAGCTCGTGTCGTGAGATGTTGGGTTAAGTCCCGCAACGAGCGCAACCCTCACCGAATGTTGCCAGCGGTTAAACGCCGGGGACTCTTTCGGGACTGCCTGAGCAATCAGGAGGAAGGAGGGGACGACGTCAAATCGGCATGCCCCTTATGCTCTGGGCTGCAAACGTGCTACAATGGCCGGTACAAAGGGTTGCCAAGCCGCGAGGTGGAGCTAATCCCTCAAAGCCGGTCCCAGTTCGGATTGGATGTCTGCAACTCGACTCCATGAAGTTGGAATCGCTAGTAACCGCGGATCAGCAATGCCGCGGTGAATACGTTCCCGGGCCTTGTACACACCGCCCGTCAAATCACGAAAGCTGGCAGCACCCGAAGTCCGTCTCACGGCGGCCGAAGGTGAGGCCAGTGATTGGGATTAAGTCGTAACAAGGTAGCCGTAGGGGAACCTGCGGCTGGATCACCTCCTTTCTAAGGAGTAGCCTGGGAGTGCCGGCAATCGCCGACCTTCTCAGACTAGGTCGATACAGTCTTCAACGCAATCACGCTATTCAGTTCTGAGGGATCGCCAGGTAACTGGAGGACAGCTCTATTACCTCAGTGGACGGCGCAAGCGAGTAAGCAGCACACAAGCATTGCGATGTCATGACCCGCGAGGGGAGAGACATCCCCTCGCGTTGTCGTTGCAGGAAGTAAGCGCACCTTGAAGTCAAGCGATGTGGCGGACGATCGGGCCATTAGCTCAGTTGGTTAGAGCGCACCCCTGATAAGGGTGAGGTCCGTGGTTCAAATCCACGATGGCCCACCATATTAGGGCGATGGTTTACCCCGGCGCATTGTGGGCGGCACGGCCCCAAGGGGCTAGCGCTTTGAAGGCGCAAGTGCGTCGGGACGCGTTGGCCGCATCTGGGGACGTAGCTCAGTTGGGAGAGCATCGGCTTTGCAAGCCGGAGGTCACCGGTTCGAGCCCGGTCGTCTCCACCACAGTTCCGTCCGAGGTTGGCGGTAAGTTCCCGCCCTGCGGGTGCTTACCTCGAACCTCTAGACAAGCGCGCACCTTGACAACTGCATAGTGGTAGTAAGGCTACAACGCGTGCCGAATATGGATCAAGCTATTCACGGCGTACGGTGGATGCCTTGGCACTGAGAGCCGACGAAGGACGTGGCAAGCAACGAAACTGCTCCGGCTAGCTGCAAGCAAGCTTTGACCCGGAGATCTCCGAATGGGGTAACCTGGCGCCGATAATGCGGCGCCGTCTCCGCGTGAACACATAGCGCGGAGGTCGGCAAGCGAGCGAACTGAAACATCTTAGTAGCTCGAGGAAAGGAAAGCAAACGCGACTCCCTTAGTAGTGGCGAGCGAACGGGGAGCAGCCTAAACCTCCATACTGTCATATCCCGCAGGAGTTGGTGTGGAGGGGTCGCGGGAAGTTCATGCGGACGCTGCGGCTCCGCGGCGGAGTTACAAAATTGTCCCCTAGCCCAAGATGTCTGGAAAGACGAGCCACAGAGGGTAATAGCCCCGTAGGCGAAAGGCGACAATCTCCGCGAACTCTCCCAAGTATCACGGGGCACGTGATATCCCGTGTGAATCCGGGGGGACCACCCCCTAAGGCTAAGTACTCTCAGTGACCGATAGTGGACAAGTACCGTGAGGGAAAGGTGAAAAGTACCCCGGAAGGGGAGTGAAATAGTACCTGAAACCGTATGCCTACAACCGGTCGGAGCCCTATGACCCTTATGGGTAATGGGTGACGGCGTGCCTCTTGCAAAATGAACCGGCGAGTTATGGTATGTAGCAAGGTTAAGCCGATAACGGTGAAGCCGCAGCGAAAGCGAGTCTGAATAGGGCGCCATAGTTGCATGCCATAGACCCGAAACCAGGTGATCTATCCATGTCCAGGGTGAAGCGCAGTTAACATTGCGTGGAGGCCCGAACCAGTCAGTGTTGAAAAACTGTTGGATGAGGTGTGGATAGCGGCGAAAAACCAAACGAACCTGGAAATAGCTGGTTCTCCCCGAAATAGCTTTATGGCTAGCCTCGAGTATAAGCCATGGAGGTAGAGCACTGGATGGGCTCGGGCCCTTGATAGGGTACCAACCCCAACCAAACTCCGAATGCCATGGCTGGAAGCTCGGGAGTCGGACTGCGGGGGATAAGCTTCGTGGTCGAAAGGGAAAGAGCCCAGACCGCCAGCTAAGGTCCCTAAACTAGGCTAAGTGGGAAAGGATGTAGAAACGCCCAAACAGCTAGGAGGTTGGCTTAGAAGCAGCCACCCTTTAAAGAGTGCGTAACAGCTCACTAGTCGAGTGTTTCTGCGCCGAAGATTTAACGGGGCTCAAGCCTAGTACCGAAGCTGCGGGATTGGCGAGTGGATGAGCAGCTCGGGTCCACGGTATCGCTTTCGTCGTCTCAGCTTGCTGAGACGGGGACTGCGAGCCCGGATCCTTGAGCGCTCGTCCGTCAGCTCGCCATTCAGTAGGGGAGCGTTCCGTAGTAGGACGAAGGCAGACCGTAAGGACTGCTGGACGAATCGGAAGTGAGAATGCCGGTACGAGTAGCGAAAAGTAGAGTGAGAATCTCTACCGCCGAAAGCCCAAGGTTTCTTAAGCAAGGTTCGTCCTCTTAAGGTTAGCCGGGCCTAAGCCGAGAGCGAAAGCTGTAAGCGATGGACAGCCGGTTCATATTCCGGCGCCACGATGCAACGCTACTACTGATGAGGGGACGCAGAAGGGGCGACCAACCGCGTCATTGGTCGAACGCGGCCAAGCCTGTAGGGGGATCGGGTAGGCAAATCCGCCTGATCTTAACCCTGAGAGGTGATGGGGAGTCGCTTTACCGCGACGAAGTGGTCCATCCCATGCTGCCAAGAAAAGCCTCTAAGGAGTTGTATCGTGCCCGTACCGCAAACCGACACAGGTGGGCAGGGAGAGAATCCTAAGGCGCGCGAGAGAACCCTCGTTAAGGAA
>Ga0116202_10001220_pt1 | contig 15043 bp, 13 predicted proteins | sample LakKivw325mmetaG_FD_94479 | JGI IMG/M metagenome (GOLD analysis project Ga0116202, IMG submission 94479) | Anoxic lake water microbial communities from Lake Kivu, Rwanda to study Microbial Dark Matter (Phase II) - Lake Kivu water 325m metaG | ecosystem: Environmental > Aquatic > Freshwater >...
AAGATCGCCGCTGACAAACTGGCCGAAAGCTACTACCTCTCCTTCGGGCTCCCCATTGCCATCATTCGTCCTTTCAACACCTATGGACCCCGGCAATCGCTTCGAGCAATCATTCCAACCATCATCTCTCAGGGGATCGAGAGCGATAAAATTCGTTTGGGAAATATCAAACCCCGGAGGGATTTTCTCTACGTCAAGGATACGGTCCGGGGTTTTATTGAATTGGGGAAGTGCGATGGTGCCAACGGAAGGGTTGTCAATATTGGCACGGGGAGAGATATCTCGGTGGGGGAATTAGTCAAAGAGATTTTAAACCTGATGGGGAAAAAAGCTGAAATTGAGACGGAAGAGAGAAGGGTGCGCCCGGAAAAGAGTGAAGTCATGCAGCTTCTTTCGGACACCCGATTGGCGCAGGAGCTTTTCGGGTGGGTCCCCCGATATTCCCTTCAGGAGGGGCTGAAGGAAACCATTGAATGGTATCGAAATAGCCTCTCTCGGTTTAAAGCGGGAAGTTATCCATTATGAAATGGCGTTACCCTTTATCTGACATCGACCTTGGGAGAGAAGAGGAACGGGCCGTTCTTAAGGTTCTTAGATCGAAATGGCTTTCCACGGGTTGTGTAACAGAAAGATTTGAAAAAGCCTTTTCCGGATACCTTGGCACAGGATATGCCATTGCTGTTTCAAGCGGGACCTCTGCTCTCCATTTAGCCCTTTGCTGTCTCAATCTCAAAGAGAAAGATGAAGTGATCCTCCCCTCCCTTACCTTTGTAGCCACAGCTAATGCTATTCTTTATATGGGAGCAAAGCCTGTTTTTGCGGATATCACCGGGATAGGTAACTTTAATATCTCACCTGAGGAGATTGAGAAAAAGATTACACCGAAGACAAGGGCGATCATGGTGATGCACTATGGAGGATATCCCTGTGAAATGGATTCGATCATGAAACTGGCCCGAAGGCACGGGCTTTTTGTGGTCGAGGATGCGGCCCATGCCCCTGGGGCAGAATACCATGGGAAAAAGTGCGGAACCATCGGAGACCTCGGGTGCTTCAGCTTCTTCTCCAATAAGAATTTAGTGACCGGAGAGGGAGGAATGGTGGTCACCCGGAACAGGACATGGGAGGAAAGGATCCGAAGGTTGCGGTCCCATGGCATGTCCTCTCTCTCATGGGATAAATACCGGGGCCACCTCTCCTCCTATGAGGTTGAGGAACTGGGTTATAACTACAGGACCACAGAGGTTCAATCTGCCATGGGTCTGATTCAGCTGAAAAAATTGGGCCGGAATAATAGGAAAAGAAAGGGACTGGCTGAGGCTTATCGTTATGCTCTTCAAGGAATTCAAGGGATTTCCGTTCCTTTTTTGGAATTTGATGGTAACCCCTCTTATCATCTCTTTCCGGTTTTACTTGGACCCGCTATCGATAGGAATAAGGTGATGAAGAGGTTAAAAAATTTCGGGATTCAGGTTAGCGTTCATTATCCCCCGGTTCACCTTTTCTCCTTTTATCGGAGGAAGTTTGGTTATAAGACAGGAATGCTTCCTATAACCGAAGAGGTAAGCAGAAGAGAGATCACGCTGCCACTCCACCCGCTAATGAATACGGAAGATGTGAGATGGGTCACAAATCAAATAAGAAAGGTTATGAAATCAACGGGAACGTAACACGGTCACAGACACGTTGTTGATTATGGAACTAAAAGTTTTTGAATCTCCCGGGGAAGAGTGGGATGTATTTGCCTCCCGGTATACCGATTTGATTTTTTACCAGTCCATCTGGAGCGAGGTGTTGAGAAGGGGGTTAGGTGGGCGACCCCTTTATTTTTATTTAAAAGAGGGAGGGGAGATTGTAGCGGGTTTACCAGGGGTACTGTTCAATTTCAAAATTTTTAAGATCCTATATGGTTCCATCCCTTATGGTCACTTGATCGGGGAGAAGTCTTATTATTCAATCTTTTTAGAACTTTTAGAGAAGGAGTTTAAAAGAAGAGGAATCGATCAGGTCCGGCTGGCCGAATCTCCTTTTTCCGAGTCCTATCCACCTGAGTCTTTTAAGCGATTTCCTGCTAAATACAGTTTGTTGGACTTAAGAGGATTTGATAAGGAGAAGATCTGGGATGGTTATAAGAAAAATATTCGTAGAGATGTCAGGAAAGCTCAAAAAAGTGGGATTCGCGTTCGTCATGAGGATTCCAGAGAAGATTTCCATATTTTCTATCAACTCTATTTGGCCTCCATGGAACGGAACAGGGCTATGGCTAAATATCCATTAAAATGGTTTGAAGCCATTTATGAAATGATAACCCAAAAAGGATTAGGGGCCATCCTCCTTGCCGAACTGGATCAAATGGCTATTGCTGGAGTGGTTCTCATCCATTCCTCTTCTTCAACCCATTATTTCCATAATGGGTCTCAGTATCAATACTTGAAGTTCTGTCCCAATGAGCTTTTGGTTCATTTCTCTTTGGAGAGAGCCATTGAGAAAGGGGACTCATTTTTTGATTTTATGGGTTCAGACTCCAATGACCTTTCTTTGCTCCGATTTAAAGAGAAATGGGGAAGTCAATCGATAGACATCTATACCTATGTGAAAGATTATCATCCCCTCCGGTGTAAGATGTGGGAACTGGGAAAGAGATTGGCAAGCTCCAGATTGGGAAGCGGGTTACTGAGAAGATTTAGGGATTAAAGAAATTGTAAGGGTAAAAGAGGGATTCTCCCGCTTCTTTATATAGAGGATTAAATTTGATCCAGAATGTCGATTGGAAGAATAGGGCACAAAAAGGATTTTTGGCTTCAGGCATTGATCCTGCCGACCGAAGAGGTCACAAGAACTTTTACATCGATCTCTTACAGAAGATGGCCCTGGAGGAGGTGCTGGATCTGAAGGGGGATGAGATCGTCCTCGATTTCGGATGCGGAAGCGGAAGATTTTCTTATTGGATCGCTCCAAAGGTAAAAAAGGTAGTCGGCTTGGAAATCACCCCCGAGATGATTGATTTAGCCGAAAAAAATCGAACTGCCGGAAATGTTGAGTTCTTTATATATGATGGGGTTCAATTTCCCCTCCTGCCTTATTCTTTCGATATCGTCCTATCCGTGGGTGTCCTTCAAATCATGAAAGGGGAAGGATTGAGGAATACGGCTTCCCATCTGGCAAATTATTTGAAAAAGGATGGAAAAGGTTATTTTGTCGAGCAGGTATCGAATCATCCAAGAATCGGCCGACCGAAGCTAACAGAATATCTTCAGGCTTTTCAGGAATCGGGTTTGGAGTGCTTCCACTATGACCCCATTCGAAGCGGCCGCTGGTGGCTCCTCTATCTTATTCGATATGGGGTGATCCCAAAAATCTGGTTTCCCAAGATTGTCCGCTGGGAATTGAAGAAGAGAAAAAGAACAGGAAAAAGGATTTCCTACTATCAGGACTACATATTTTCGGTAAGAAAAAAATGAGTCAAAAGAGAGGCTATCAGCTTCATTTATCCCGGGGGGATGATATCCTGAAAGATATCAAGGGACGGAGCCGGAAATTCGAAAAGATTCTGAGTGTCCTGAAAGATTTCCACCCCTCTCTCCACTCCCTGAATTGTTTGGATATTGGCTGCTCGAGTGGAATCATCACCTCCCTCATGGGGAAGCACTTCTCATTAGCCATCGGGATCGATATTGACCGGGAGGCCGTTCAGTATGCCAAAGATCATTTTTCTTCTCCCCGGACCCAATTTTTAATCGCCGACTCCATGGCGCTTCCATTTAAGGAAGGTTCAATCGATGTGATCATATGCAATCATATTTATGAACATGTCCCCCGGGCGAGGGATTTAATGAAAGAGACCTATCAGGTTTTGAAGGAGGATGGGTTTTGCTATTTTGCGGCCGGGAATAAATTTATGGTCATGGAGGGACATTACCGCCTCCCTTTTCTTTCCTGGCTTCCCAAGCCCATTGCCCATCTCTATTTAAAAGTTACTGGAAAAGGAAGCTGTTATTACGAAGAGCATCGTTCTCTCCGGGGATTGAGGCAGTTGACCGCAAGGTTTCGAATTCATGACTATACGCTGGGGATTATCCGTGATCCAGAGAAATTTTTTGCGACGGACCTTTTCCGCAACACATCTTTCTTATATCAATGCATTCGGTTCCTCGCGCCTTATCTATACCCATGGATTCCGACCTATATATGGGTGTTGACAAAGAAATAATGGGACGATTTGATTATAAGGGATTTTTTAAGTGGATCCTGGTCACCGCCATCTTCGTTTTTCTGGGGAAAGTGGTGTGGGAGAATTGGAGTCAGGTGAAGCATACCCCCTTTACCCTCAAACTCTTCCCTTTCATATTAGGCACCCTCCTCTTCGCCATCAGTTATTTCATTCAGGTTTGGGCTTGGTATCTCATCACCCATAAAACGGGGATTGCGATTGCTCCCCGCGAGACGATAGAGAGCTGGTTCTATTCGCAATTGGGGAAATACCTGCCCGGAAAGGTATGGCTGCTTCTCAGCCGTTTTTATTTCTATGAATCGAGGGGAAAATCAAAGAAAGCCATCTCGCTCGCCCTTTACTTCGAAACAGCAACGATGATGGTAGCGGCGGGCTTTATTTTTTGGATCGCCTTTCTCTTGACCGAGGCGATGGACCCATTTTTTTCTAAAAACCTATGGGCGGGAGTCCTCCTCCCATTCCTTCTCGCATTGGTCATCCTCCATCCCCGGGTGATTGAGAAAATATTGAACGCGATCCTTCTTCGATTGAAAAAAGAACCTCTCTCTCTATCCATTTCCTATTTCGATGTGCTTAAAATACTATTCATCTGTATCGTGGCCTGGATGGCGGGAGGAGTGGGATTTTACCTCTTTATCGATTCCGTTTTTTCCGTTCCTTTTCAATCCTCCATATTTTTAACAGGAGCACTGGCCATCTCAAGCACCCTGGGTCTGATCGCTTTATTTGCTCCGGGAGGATTAGGAGTGAGAGAAGGGGCCCTGGTCTATCTCCTCTCTTATATGATGCCAGAGGCAGTGGGTGTGATCCTTTCTGTTTTAACTCGACTCTGGATGACCCTCATTGAAATCGGACTGATTGGAATGGTATATTTATTCAGTTTACTTCAAGGAGAAAAGGAGAAAGGAAACCCTGCATGGGACATAATAAAAAGGCAAAAAGACCAAAACAGAAGGGAAAAGAGTCAGTAAAGGTTCATCAGAAACGGATGACCCTGCCCCTTCGCCATCTCATTGCCATCGGTTTGATTGCGGGATTAGGGCTGTTGGTTTATTCCAATACCTTTCATGTTCCTTTCCATTTTGATGACCGCCCCAATATCACCCAAAACCCCAATGTCCTGATCAAGGCCCTCACCTGGGAACGGCTGGCGCAATTGATCAAAAATACATATAAAGAGAGCATTCGAATCTTCTCCTTTTTTACCTTAGCCCTCAATTATTATTTCGGTGAATTCAATGTCTTTGGTTATCACCTGGTCAATCTTATTATCCACATCACTTCAGGAATCTTCCTGTATTGGTTTCTTATCCTGACATTCAACCTCTCCACTTTAAAAGGGAAATATGAGGCCATTTCCTATCCAGCGGCTCTCTTATCGAGCCTCATCTTTATCTCCCATCCTGTCCAAACCCAATCCGTGACTTATATCATTCAAAGGATGACCAGCATGGGAGGGATGTTCTACCTTCTTTCGATGATCCTCTACATCAAAGGAAGGTTGTCTTCCGGGCATGGCCGTTTTCTTTATTTCGGGGCAGCACTATTCACTTACCTATTGGGAATCTTTACAAAAGAGAACATTGCCATCCTTCCACTTTTTGTTCTTCTTTATGAGTTCTTTTTCTTTCAGGACCTGACGGTCAGTGAGAAAGGGAAGAAGGTTTTTCTGATCCTCGCCTTCATCGTAGGGCTGATCGCACTGACCGGATTGGCCGTCTGGGGGAAAAGATATTATGAATTAATCGTTGAGGGTTATAAAATTAGAAGCTTTACACTTGAGGAAAGGGTTTTAACCCAGTTTCGGGTCGTCCTCTATTATCTGACACTTTTGATTTATCCCCGTCCTTCACGGCTGAATCTGGATTACGACTTTCCGGTATCGAAAACTATTTTCGATCCTCCCACGACCCTTATTTCCATTTTGATTGTGGCAGGTCTCATCGGATACAGCATCTGGAAGGCAAAGAAGAGACCTGTCCTTTCCTTCTTCATTTTATGGTATTTTGGAAATTTAGTGATCGAATCCTCCATTTTTCCCCTGGAGATGGTATACGAACACCGGCTCTACCTCCCGTCGGTGGGACCATTTATCCTTTTCAGTTTATTACTGGTGAGGGGAATTGAAAAATGGAAAGGAAGGAATTTGGCTGAAAGGCATTGACGTCAGTCTTGACGGATTGTGCCCCTGGGGATTAATCGCAGATGAAGATAATCGAATATGAGATCATCGATTGGTTCATTTTATTAGGGATCATTCTCCCTCTTTCCATTTGGACGTATCAACGAAATGTGGTATGGAATAATGAGATAGGACTTTGGCGGGACTGCCTGAGAAAGTCCCCGCGTAAGGAAAGGGTTTATCACAATTTAGGGTTTGCCTATTATGAGCGGGGACGTTTGAATGAAGCTCAGAAGGAGTTTGAAGCAGCCATCCGGCTCAATCCAAAATTTGTCCTCTCAGAGTATAATTTGGGGCTGGTCTATTATCAAAGGGGATTATGGAATGAGGCGGTGGATCACTATCAAAGGGCGCTCGAGTTAGACCCCAACCATTTTGATTCCCTTTATAACCTCGGTCTTGCCAAACTGAAGAAAGAGCTTTTTCCAGAGGCCATCGAGGCATTTAAAAAACTGTTGGAGATGAAACCTGATTATGAAAATGTTAACAATAATCTGGGCATTGCCTACGGCGGGTTAAAACAGTATGAAAAGGCCATCTCCTATTTTCATGAAGAGCTCAGAGCACATCCTGAAAATTTTTATACCCATGTCTATATGGGGTTTCTTTACAGGGAGATGAAAGACTCTTCTAAAGCCCTGGAGCACTTAAAGAAGGCGCTCACCTTTCCGGACCTCCCCCATGCGGAAAAGGTGAAAGCCGCGGTTTTGGCGATCGAGAAGGAACAAATTCCTTCCCCGTCCTCTTCTTCCAAAAAGAAGGGGCTGGGTCGTGAATAAAGTGTTCAGAATGTTCGATAAGATTAAATCGCATCTCATCGAGATCATCCTTTTTACCCTCATCATTATTCCCCTCGCCGCGGGGACTTATTTGAGGAACGGGCTTTGGAATAACGAAGTCGCCCTCTGGACCGATTGTGTGAAGAAGTCTCCCCATAAGGCCCGTCCCTATGGAAATCTCGGCTTCGCTTACCTTAATGAAGGCGTTTATGACAGGGCACTCGATATGACCCGGAAGGCTATCGAGATAAATCCGGCATTTGCGATGGCTTACTATAATCTCAGCATCATCTACCAGAAGATGGGAAACCTGAATAAAGCCATTGAGATGGGGAACCAGTCTTTGAAGATTGACCCCAATCTTCACATGGCCCATTATTCCCTTGGAGGGATTTATTTTGAAAAAGGTGAATATGAGGAATCCGCCCATGCCTATCAACGGTTTTTGAAAGTTTATCCCTCCTTTCCCAATGTTCACCATTTGCTCGCTGTTGTCCTTGCTCTCCAGAAGCAATTCGACCTTGCACTGGCGGAGTTTGAATGGGAGCTTCGTATCAATCCTTATCATGCTCTGGCACATTTAAACCTGGGCCAGATCTACTGGTTTGAATTTCATAATAGAGAGAAGGCCCTCTACCATTTAAAATCGGCTTTGGCATTAGATCCCCTTCTTCCAAACCGTTCAGGGGTTCGAAGGATGGTGCGTCTACTGGAAGGAGTCCGCTGAATAGAAAAAGATAACAGACTGCTCTTTTCTTATCGAGAAATAATCCAAAAACGGATTCTCCCTTTCACTTCTAACAGGATGAGCGATGAAACGGATCGGCATTATTGCCAAGCAAAACAAACCGGAAGCCATCACCATTGCGGGGCAATTGGTGGAGTGGCTACGGCCCAGGGCAATCGAGGTCTATATTGAAGAAGAAGTGGAGAGGTCTCTTTCTTCCTCTCTCCTGGGACCCCGGTTGAATCTCATAAAAAGGGAAGAAATCCCCAATCAGGTCGAGATGATCATCGTCCTCGGAGGAGATGGGACACTCCTCAGCGTGGCCCGTCTGGTGGGAAATTACGGAGTCCCCATCCTCGGAGTGAACCTGGGAGGGCTTGGCTTCCTGACCGAGATCACCCTGGAGGAACTCTATGGCGTTCTTGAGAAAGTGATCCGGGGAGATTTTGCCACGGATGAGAGGGTGGTGCTTCTCGCTTCTGTGGTTCGAAGAGGGGAGAGGTTGGCAGAGTTTACGGTGCTCAATGATGCGGTGATCAACAAGGGAGCACTGGCACGAATCATTGATCTCGAGACCTCAATCAATGGAGAATATTTAACCACGTTTAAGTCGGATGGCCTGATCCTTTCGACTCCCACGGGCTCGACCGCCTACAATCTTTCCGCAGGAGGTCCCATTGTCTATCCCTCCCTTCACTGCATCATCATCACCCCCATCTGTCCCCATACCCTGACCAACCGTCCGATCGTCGTCTCCGATGATGTGGAGATTAAAACGGTCCTGAAGAGCAAGCGACAGGAGGTCCTTCTGACCCTGGATGGTCAGCAGGGATTCATGCTGGAGTTCGAAGATGCGGTGGAGGTGAGAAAGTCAGGGACAAGCATCCATTTGATTAAGTCTCCCAATCGCCACTATTTCGAGGTGCTGAGAGAAAAATTAAAGTGGGGGGGACGATAATGTTGCTGGAGCTTCGGATCAGAAATTTTGCCATCATTGAGGAACTGAACCTTTCCTTTTCGAGGGGGCTCAATATCATCACCGGCGAGACAGGGGCAGGGAAATCGATTATCCTCAATGCGGTTCATCTCCTCCTGGGGGATAAAGCGGGTGAGGAGTTGATCCGGAGTTCGGAGGAGGAGGCGAGCATAGAGGCCCTTTTCGATATCTCCAGCAATCGGGAAATAAAGGACAGGATACAGGAGAAGGCCCCAAAACTCCATGGGACAGGAGAAGGGGATTCTTTCCTGGTCAGGCGGATGCTCTCCCGATCCGGGAGGGGAAAGGTCTTCCTGAATGAGAATCTTATCACCCTCGGGATGCTTTCAGAAGTGGGGGAGAAGCTTCTCAGCATCTATGGCCAGCATGAACACCAGTCCCTCCAGCGGATGGAAACCCATATCGACATCCTGGATGAATTCGGGGGGCTGCTGGGCCTTCGGGGAGAATTCCAGGACCACTTTGAACAGCTCCTCTCTCTATCGGAGGAGGTGAAGAGGATACGGGAGGAGAAGGAGAGGGGAGCGAGGGAAAGGGAGCTGATGGCCTTCCAACTAAAGGAGATCGAGGGTTCAGGAATTCGGATTGGAGAAGAAGAGGCTTTGAAAGAGGAGAGGAGGGTTCTCAGCCATGCGAGGAGGTTGATGGACTTCACCCATACCTTTGAGGAGGTGCTCTGCGAAGGGGAGGGCTCGGCCCTCGAGAAGGTTCAATCCATCCTCCGTCAGGGGAGGGAAATGGTTGGGATCGATCCGTCCCTGATCGAAGTGATGAAAAGTCTGGAGGCCACCTCGATCCAGTTAGAGGAGGCTGCCCTTGCCCTGAGAGACTATTCGAGGCGAATTGAAATCAATCCAGTGCGGCTGGAGGAGGTCGAAAATAGATTAGAAGCGATAGACCATTTAAAAAGGAAATATGGCTCCACCATAGAGGAGGTCCTTCTTTTTAAGGAGAAGGTTGCTCAGGCGCTGAGGTCTTTCACCTCAGGTGAAGAGAGGCTTTCCCAGCTTGAAGGTATTTTAGGCTCTCTCCGGGGAGAAACGGTTGCCCTGGCCCAAAAACTTTCCTGGGAGAGAAAGCGGGTGGCTGCGGAGTTAAAAAAGTCGGTTGAGAGGGAGCTCAGCTCCCTGGGAATGAAAAAGACCACTTTCGAGGTGAAGGTGGAGGAACAGCCTCTTTCTCCCAAAGGGATGGAACGGGTCGAATTTCTCCTCTCCCCGAATGTGGGCGAGGAGGTGAAACCCCTTGCCAGGATTGCCTCCGGGGGTGAACTCTCAAGAATGATGTTAGCCATGAAGAAGATTCTGGCAAAGGTGGGGGGAAGACAGGTCCTCATCTTCGATGAGGTCGATTCCGGGATTGGTGGAGCCATTGCAGAAGTGGTGGGAAGAAAATTGAAAGAACTTTCAAAACATCATCAGGTCCTCTGTGTAACCCACCTTCCCCAGATTGCCAGTTTTGCGGATACCCACCACAGTGTGAGAAAAGAGGTGAGGCAGGGCCGAACGATCACGGTGGTGGACCGATTGGAGAGAGAGGCGATTATTGATGAAATTGCCAGAATGCTCGGAGGGATGAAGGTAACGGAAAAAACACGAGCTCATGCCAGAGAGATGATTGAGAATGCACGAAAAACGTAATTTCGAAGCATAAAATCCGAAATTCGAAACAATATCGAATGACCAAAATAGAAAATTCAAAACAAACAATCAATAAACTTTAGATCATTGGGGTAATGCCTAACTGAAGCGGGTAGGAAATGGGTAGGGTCCCGATTTAATCGGGGCCTTTCTAAAGGGTGACTGAAGTCGCCCCTACCCCGATTGAGTGAGGCATTACTCATTGGGAAATTGGAATTTCGTATTTGTTTCGGATTGATCCCTTCGGGAAGCTTTGCCCGATATTCGAATTTCGGATTTAACAAGGGAGTGGTTAGATGATCCGAAAAGCGAAACTGAAAGATGTGAAGGAGATACAGCGGTTGATTAGACTCTATTCGACACGGGGGGATATTCTCCCGCGGTCCCTCAGCGAGCTTTATGATCATCTTCGAGATTTTTTCATCTTTATCCGTAATCGAAAAGTGGTCGGGATCTGTGCCCTTCACATCTGCTGGGAGGACTTGGGAGAGATCCGGTCCCTGGCCGTTGAGGAGGATGCCCGGAGAAAAGGAATTGGGGCAAGGTTGGTGAAGGCCTGTCTGGATGAAGCGAAAAGTTTGGGGGTGAAGAGGGTCTTTGCCCTCACCTATCAACCCGAATTTTTTAATGAGCTGGGTTTTAAGGAAGTGGATAAGACAGCCCTTCCTCACAAGATCTGGACCGACTGTTTGAAATGTGTCAAATTCCCTGATTGCGATGAGGTCGCAATGGTCAGGGAGATCGATTAATCCAACCCGGGATGCGGAATACGGGATAAAGATATTCTGATACAGGAAGCCTGGTTCAATTGACTTTTAAGGATGTTTGATGTTAAAAATTTTTTTATCCGATGGTGCCCCTTATGATCCAATCCACTCTCTCCGGAAGACCCACCGTTGCAGAAATCGATTTGAGTGCTCTCGCCTTTAATTATCGCCAACTCAGAAAAAGAATTCCGAAGGGTGTCAGGATGCTGGCCGCGGTGAAAGCAGATGCCTATGGCCATGGGGCCCTTCCCATCTCCCTTCAACTGGAGAGATTGGGGGTGGACTATCTTGGCGTTGCAATTTCGGAGGAGGGGGTGGAACTGAGGCGGGGAGGAGTGAAGATTCCCATCCTCATCCTCGGTGGAATTTATGAAAAAGAGTCGGAACAGGTCTTGAGATACCGGCTCACTCCGGTGGTCTTTGAAAAAGAGTCCTTAAAAAGAATATCGAAGGAGGCAGAGAGACGAAAAAGAAAGGTGAGAGTCCATTTAAAGGTGGACACGGGCATGGGAAGACTGGGAGTCCCCATGGGGCTCTTGCCCGATTTTTTAAAAGAGCTGAAGAACCATCCCCGGATCGAGATAGAGGGAGTGCTCTCACACTTTTCCATGGCAGACGGAGAGGAGACTTATACCGCAGAACAATGGAAGAAGTTTCAGGAAGCGAGAGCGATGATCAAGGAGAGGGGGATAACGGATCAATATTTTCATATGGCCAGCAGTGCCACACTTACCGCCTTTCCTTCCTATTCGGGGAATCTGGTCAGGCCGGGGATCATGCTCTACGGCTCGTATCCCTCTCTGAGATTCCAGAGCATCATTGAGCTCAAGCCGGTCATGACGCTCAAGACCCGTATCCATTTTCTAAAGTCCGTTCCAGCCGGGACAAGGATCAGTTATGGCGGGACGTTTATCACAGAGCGGGAAAGCCTCATCGCAACCCTTCCCATCGGATATGCGGACGGCTATAGCCGCCAACTCTCCAACCGGGGTGAGGTCTTGATCAGGGGGAGGAGGGCTCCTGTAGTGGGAAGGGTCTGTATGGATTTTACCATGGCGGATGTGACCGATATCCCGAAGGTATCCGTTGGAGATGAAGTGATATTAATCGGGAAGCAGGGCCGGGAGCGGGTGACCGCTGATGAGATCGCAGCGAAGATCGGCTCTATTCCTTACGAAGTCCTCTGTTTAATCGGAAAGAGGGTCCCGAGAATTTATAAAAGTCCACCTGAAGGAGATTTTGATGAACGGTAAGAGAATTGGAATACTGGGAACGGGTTCCTTTCTCCCGGAGAGGGTTCTTACCAATTTCGACCTGGAGAAGGTCTTAAATACCAGCGATGAGTGGATCTATAAGAGAACAGGGATCAAGGAGCGGAGGATTGCCGCTCCCCATATCAATGCCTCAGACCTTGCAAAAGAAGCCTCCCTGCGGGCAATGGAGATGGCAGGGATCTCGAAAGAGGAGTTGAATCTCATCGTGATGACCACAATGACCCCTGATACAGCTTGCCCTTCGGGAGCAAACTGGCTGGAAGCAAAGTTAGGAGCCGAAGGAGCGGTTTCCTTTGATGTGACAGCCGCCTGTTGCGGCTTCGTCTTCGGTCTCTCGGTGGCTGAGGCCTATCTGAGAGCAGGAGTTTATAAAACCGTTCTGGTCGCCTCAGTTGAGATCATGAGCCGCACCCTCGACTGGACGGACCGGGAAAGCTGTATCCTCTGGGGAGATGGGGCAGGGGTGGCCATTCTTCGGGGCTACGATTCCGCTTCAGGCGGGGAACCCCTTAAACATCAGGGGAAGGAGGTCCCCGAACTCCTGTCCGTTCACATTCATACGGATGGGGCCAATGGAGATAATCTTCTTCTTCCAGGGGGAGGGTCAAAGACCACCCCCATCAGCTATGAGAGTGTGGATAAAAAACTCCATACACTGAAGATGATCAGGGCCAGCGAATCGGTCCGGGTTGCCGTGAAACGATTTGCAGAGGCTGCGGAGGAGGCAGCCTCATCGAACGGTATCTCTCTGAATGATGTGAAATGGATCATCCCCCATCAGGCCAATCTCCGGATTCTTCAGCAGATGGCCAAGCGCCTCAATGTCCCTTTTGAAAAGGTTTATCTTACCATTGAGAAGTATGGGAACATCTCTTCAGCCACCATCCCGATTGCCCTGGATGAGGCTGTTCGAAACGGGTCCATCAAAAAGGGGGATTATATCATCCTCACCGGATTCGGTGGCGGGCTGACCTGGGCCAGCAGTCTGATCCGATGGTAATTTGGAACAAAGGTATAAAAGGTAAGGGCAAAGAGGCCGGTTTCATTTAGAGACAATGAACGTTAAACGATGAACGATGAACAGTGTATCATTAAGATATGGAAAATGTTGACAAGGTCATTGATCAAGCCCTGACGATTCTGAGAAAGAAGCCTGTGGATGGCTATGAGGTTTACCTTGAGGAATCCTCCCATTTTGAGGTGGAATCAAAAAACGCGAAAGTGGATACCCTTGAGGCTTCCCGGTCCTGGGGCCTCGCCATTAGGGTTTTAAAAAGTGAGAGGATCGGTTTTTCATACACCACCTCTCCTATTCTCTCCCCGACTGAACTTGAAGAAAAGGTTCAAGATGCCATTGCCAGTGCTGAGGTCACCTCCCCCGATCCCTGTTTTGACTTTGCCCCTGTTCTTGGAGATCTTCCTCAGAACCTCCCCATTTTTGATGGATCGCTGGAGAGGGTCACCGAAGGGGAGAAGATTGGGAAGGCGAAATTACTGGAAGAGGTGACTCGATCCGTAGACCCTGATAGAGTCAAAAAGGTGAGGAAGGCTTCCTATCAAGAAGAGATCTCACACATCACGCTCATCAATTCGAATGGACTTTATTTTTCATACGACACGACCCTGACCTCCATCAACGTAATGGCCGTGGCAGAGAGATCGGGAGAGTCCGAGGTAGGGTGGGATTTTGACTCCAGCCATTTTTTCAGTGACCTTGACGTAAGAAGAGTGGGAGAGGCGGCTGGAAGAAAGGCGCTGGAAAGACTGGGTGGAAGGAGGATATCTTCCGGAACCTTTCCGGTCATCCTCGATCGTTATGTGGCCTCGGAATTTTTATCCCTCCTCGCCCATTCTTTCTCCGCCGAGCAGGTTCTAAAAGGGAAATCTCCATTGATGGGGAAAAGGGGCGAGCGATTCTTTTCCCCTCTCCTCTCCATTCTCGATGACGGTCTTTTCCCAAAAGGGGTATCCACCCTTCCCATTGATGGAGAAGGGATGCCCAGTCAAAGGACTCCACTGGTTGTTGAGGGAGAGGTGTCAGGGTACCTTTATGATCGATTTTGGGCAAACCGGGAGAACCTCTTGTCGAAAGAAGCCCGCACGGAATCAACGGGAAACAGCAGGCGCTTGGGTATCAAATTTCCTCCGGGATTGGGGACTTCAAATTTCTTCATCACGCCCGGAAAGGCAACCTTTCAATCATTATTAAAAGAGGTTCAAAAGGGATTGGTCGTGGAGGAGGTGATGGGTGTCCATACGGTAGATCCCATCTCAGGAGACTTTTCCTTGGGCTGTTCGGGTCAATGGGTCGAGGGTGGAGAAAAAGTTCATCCAGTTAAAGGGATTGCCATTGCCGGGAATCTCTTTCAGCTCTTTAAAAGGGTGAAAGGGATAGGTGAGGACCTCAGATTTTTTGGTAAGATCGGGTCGCCGAGCTTATTAATAG
>Ga0116202_10001224_pt1 | contig 15022 bp, 6 predicted proteins | sample LakKivw325mmetaG_FD_94479 | JGI IMG/M metagenome (GOLD analysis project Ga0116202, IMG submission 94479) | Anoxic lake water microbial communities from Lake Kivu, Rwanda to study Microbial Dark Matter (Phase II) - Lake Kivu water 325m metaG | ecosystem: Environmental > Aquatic > Freshwater >...
AAGTTCGCGCCTATGCCCCCTACGCCCCCGGCACCCCCGCCAGGAAATTCACGATTCGGCTATGGGTAGGGAGAAGCTGAAAGTGCTGCCCTTGCCCAGTTGGCTTCTCACCCATATCCGTCCGCTGTGCATTTCCACGATGGACTTGGCGATGGCCAGACCAAGCCCCGTGCCCGCCTGCCCGCGTACCACTTCATGATCCGCCCGGTAGAATCGTTCGAACACGCGATCAAGATCGTTGGGGGCGATTCCAATGCCCGTGTCGGAGACGTCCACCTGTAATTCCCCATTGACTTGATGTAGCGCCAGGGTGATATGTCCACCAGGAGGAGTGTACTTGTAGGCATTGCTTATCAGATTGGTCAATACCTGCACAATTCGGTTGCGGTCGCCCTGTACCAGCGGCAGGTGAGATGGAATGTCCAGCTCCAGTTCCAGGTTGCGGCTGGTGATCTCACCCTGCAGGGAGGCTATCACTTCGTGAGCCGCTTCGTCCAGGTGGAGGGGACGGATGTCGAATTTCACACGCCCGGCCTCGATGCGAGAGATGTCCAACAGATCATTCACCAGCGCGGCCAGCCGCTCGACGTTGGAGCGGATTACGACCAGGAATTGCATCTGTGTGTCGGAGACGGGGCCGGCTGCCCCGCTCAGCATCAGATCGGCATAGCCTTTGATCGAGGTCATGGGCGTGCGCAGCTCGTGGGCCACAATGGATACGAAATCCGATTTGGCCTGGGCAACCTCTCGCTCGCGGGTGATGTCGCGCAGGACGGTGACTACACCCTGGCATTCGCATTCTTCGTCAAGAATGGGAGCGAAGCGGGCACTGATTGCCTGCTTGCTCTGTTCCAGCAGTACCTCGGCCTGTGATGGGAGCGGTGTGGTGGCATCGGCAGCGGTCAGCCGGGACACTGCTTCCACCACGCGGTCGGTCGCGTCCGCCGGAAAATTGCGATAGATAGATCGCACGTCCTGCCCCACCGCTTCCTGCCCTGGCACGCCGAGGAGCTTCTGGGCCGACTGGTTCACCGATACTATCTTGCCCTCTATGTCTGTTACTACCACGCCATCTGTAATGGATTCCAGGATGGCCAATCGCCGCGAGGCATCCGCCCGCTGGGTGCGCAACATATTGCCTAGGCGTTCCGCCTGGTTCCGTATCAGGCGGTATAGCTCAGTGTTTTTAACCATGACGGTTATCTGGTTTGCCGCCGCCTGGGCCAGCTTTAGATGGTCTTCTGTGAAATAATTGGGTTCAGGGTGGAACAGGAGCATCACTCCCACGACATCGTCGCCGGTGCTCAGCGGCACGGCCAGTACCGATTGGCTCTGCCCTTTTTTCGTAGGGTCCACTATCCAACGCTCGTCCTGGTCAAGGCCAGTGATGATTGCCGGCTCGTTGTGTTGCAATACCCAACCGGCCAGTCCTTCTCCGTAGCGGAAGGAGGTACGTTTGCCTTCACGGGGCAGGGCCTCTCGGCGGCCCAGCGCTGCGCGATATACCAGGTAGCCCGTCTCTGGATCAAGGAGGAGGATGGAACCCTGCTTGACGCCCATGGCCTGGTTGATCAAGGCCAGCGCCCGGTTCAACACACGTTCCAGGTCCAGGCTGGTGGTCAATTCATTGGTGATGCCCAACAAAATACGCACCCGATCGCGCTCTTTGGTGAGGTTGCGGTTAGCGTTGGCCACCTCCTCGCTGCGGCGGCGAAGGTCCCCCTCCAATATTTCCCGCTGTTTCCGCTCCGCCCGCTCCCGGTCGGCCAGCATCCCGCCGAAGACGCCAGCGGTGATGAAAGCGAAAATGCGAGCCAGCAGGGCCTTGAGTGAGCCGCTGAACCCATAAGACCCAATGGGCATCCTGGCCACCGCCGCATAGAGGATGCAGGCCAGGGCAAAGAACCACCATCCCAGACGCATGGGGAAGCGAATCGCAATGGAAAAGATGATCAGGAAATAGAGCACATAATAAGCGCTGTCCAGCCCATCGCTGATGTAGATCGCCGTCGAAAGGGTCACGATATCCACCAGGGTCATCAGAGAGCAGTAGACCTGGTTGGGACGGAAGCCCCGCCACAAGGCCACAGCCGCTGCCACGTTCACCAGAGCGAACGCGCCCATCAATACGTTTGCTGCCCGTACCACCGCCCCTATCGGATTGGGGGAAACGTTGTTCACCAGGAAGCCGAGAGCCACGGTTGCCAGGCGCAGTACAGTGGCGACACGCTCACTGAAGACGTTCGTATCCTCCCCCAGAGCCAGTTTTGATTGAAGCCAGGTCATTACGCGCTGCACTACAATCACTCCCGCATTGCCGGATCAATCTGATTCATCAGGTTCCTGCAATCTGTTGTCCGCCAACGCTCGCTCAATTTCCCCCAGCAGCAGCTCAAAAGAAAACGGCTTGCTCAGAAATTCCCTCACTCCCAACGTCTGCAACCGTTGCCGCTCCACCTCTACATCGGTAGCGTGGGCCGAAATGGCGATCACGGGAATGTCCCGCGTCGCCTGGTCGCGCTTCAGGCGAGTTAACGCCTCGTAGCCATCCATGCCCGGCATGCGCAGGTCGAGTAGAATCAGGTCGGGCCGTTCACGATAGGCCGCAGCCAGTGCTTCGTAGCCGTTGATCGCCCGCACTGCCTCGAATCCTCTGCGGATCAGCAACTCCGCCAACAAGCTACCCGTGTCGAGGTCGTCCTCGGCGATGAGCACTTTGCCCTTGCGGGCCAGGATGTTCTCCACAGTGGTCAACAGGTGCTCTTCGTTGATGGGTTTGGCGATGTAGTCTACCGCGCCCAACTGTAGGCCGCTTTCCGCATCCTGAACGACGGATAAAATGAGGACTGGGATGTTGGCCGTCTGTGGGTTGGCCTTCAGGTCGCGCATCACCTCGAAACCATCCTTGTCCGGCAGCAGAACGTCCAGGGTAATCAAGTCTGGCTGCTCGCGGCTGGCCATGGGCACCACTGCACTGCCCAGGGAGGTGGCGACCACCTGGTAGCCCTGTTTCTCCAGTTGATGGCGCAGCAATTCTAGGATGTCGCGTTCGTCGTCCACCACCAGAATTTTCTTGCCCGGCACGGCGGGCTGCGGAGCCGTGGTTGGAGGCAGCTCGCGGCCCGTGGTGGGCAGGATGAAGGTGAAAGCACTGCCCTCACCGAGTTTGCTGTTCACCCAGACGCGGCCCCCGTGCAGCTCGACGAACAACTTGACGATGGACAGACCCAGGCCCGTGCCTTCGCTCTCCTGGACCACAGGATGGTTAGCACGGTAGAAACGGTCGAAGATTTTGAGTTGATCTTCGGTGGAGATGCCGATGCCAGTATCTTTCACGTCTACCCGAACGGCACCATCCATCGGCGAGAGGGCAATCGTGATCTGGCCCGCCGGCGTGTAGTGGTAAGCGTTGGCCACCAGATTGGTCAACACCTGGGTCAGGCGAGCGCGGTCGCCGGGCACTTCCTCGAGGTTGGGCGCGATGTTCAACACGAGTTTCAGCCCTTTTTCCTCGATCTGTTGGCGCATAGAATTGGCCACTTCCAGGACGATGTCTTCCATCCGCAGATTATCAATGTGCAGGGTGATGCGCCCGGTCTCTATGCGGGATATATCGAGCAAATCGTTGATCAGAGCCGTGAGACGGTCGGCGTTAGATTTGACGATGTTCAGGAAACGCCGCTGGCCGTCGTTGACTTGCCCCACTGCTTCGGCGATGAGCAAATCGGTATAACCTTTGATTGAGGTCAACGGAGTGCGCAGTTCGTGCGATACCGTGGACACGAACTCGCTCTTCGCCCGATCCGCCTCCACCTCTCTGGTGATGTCGCGCAGGACGGTGACGACGCCCACGAATTCTTCGTTCTCCATGAAGACGGGGGCCAGCCGGGCGCTGATCACCCGCTCTTCCAATTCCAGCGTGGTATCAACCACGCGCGGAGTGACCTCGCTGGGCACCGGGTTGGCGATCAGAGATTCCATCGCCGCCAGCGCCTCTATCCGTCCCTGCGCGGAGAATGCTCCGAACACGTTGTGCACATCCTGACCGATCACCGACTCGCTGCGCGCCCCCAGTATGTTCTCGGCTGCTGAGTTGATCAAGACGATGTGCCGACGGGCATCGGCGACGATCACCCCATCGGCTATGGATTCCAGGATGGCACGGCTCTTGGAACTTTCCTCTTGTTGAGTGCGCAACGTCTCGCCCAATTGGTCGGCGGTCTCGCGTACGTAGTGATACAGTTCCGCATTGTGGATGGCCTGGGCCACCTGGACGGCAGCCGTGCTCACCAGGCGAAACTGTGCCTCGTTGAAGAAATTGGGCCTGCCGTCGGAGACGATGAGCACGCCGTGCACGTCCTCGCCCACCATCAAAGGGGCGGCGATCAGTGATCGCGTCCAGGTTCCGCGCCCCAGCTCAGGCAGCCAGCGCTCATCTTCCCGCACATCGTTGATCAGCACCGCCTCCTTGTGCTGGATCACCCAGCCGGCCAACCCTACCCCCGGCTTGAAGGGTGTGACTTCTCCACCTCCGGGCAAAGGTTCCCGCCCGCCCAGCCTGGCCCGATAAACCAGCTCATTTGTCGCCGGATCCAGGAGCATGATGGAACCGTGATTTGCTCCCACGGCATGGGTCACATTGCGCAGCGTGCGATCTAGCACCTTGTCCAGGTCCAGGCTGGACGTCAGTTCTCGGGTAATGGTGTACAGGGATTCCAGCCGCTCTTTCTCCTCAGCCAGCTCGCGGGCGCGCTGGGCGATGCGCTCCTCCAGCGTCTGGTTCAGGGCGCGGACCTCGGCGAAGAGCCGGGCGTTCTCGAATGCTACCGCAGCCTGGCGGACGATGGACTCTACCAGGTCTACCTGTTTACGGTCGAAGGGTCGCGCGCCCGCCCCGCCCAGAGCCACCACCCCTCGCGTCTCCTCCTTCAGCATCAGGGGGACGACCAGCCACTCGACGTCCGCCTCGTCCCTCAGGAGTTGAGTGGCCTTGTCGGTGAAGGCTTGCCTGACGGCTTCCTGCACGTCGTGCGATGTGATAGCCTGTGACCGGTCTGTGCTCTGGGGCCAGGCTACTGTGCTCAGTTCACCCGCTTCGTTTACCAGGAAGACGGCACACTCTGCTCCGCCGGTCACGCCGCTCAACCTCTCCGCCAGTATGCAGGCAATCTGCTCCGCGTCCAGGGTCGCACCCAGGTCACGAGAGACTTCGTACACGGTCTGCAATTGGAGCAGGGCCCAATCCGTTTCGGCGGTCGCCTGGGCCAGGCTGGCAGTCCACATCTCCGCCTCGGTCAAGCGTTCCAGCAGAGTCTCCTCGACGTCCTGGGTAAAGAATTCGGCCAGCACTGTCGCCGCGTCGTCGAAGAAGGGGAATAATTGCTGCCACGTGGCCATTGCCCGCCACGCGTCGCTGGATTCCAACAGGGCCAGGCCCAGGGCCGTGCGCAGTTGGAAAGAAATCTTCAGCAACTCGGTGAGGGTGCAGCCATGTTCCAGACGCTGGTCGAGCACCCAGTCCTTGAGTTGTCTGAGGAACTGGGGCGCGTTCTGTGCGATCGCCGCCGTCAGGTAATGGTAGAAGGGCAGAATCTCGGCGAACAACTCGTCGTCCGGCAGATGGGCATAGTGAGGCAGTGCCAGGCGTTGGACTCCCTTAAGCCAGTGCTTCTGTATAGTATTTTCGTTTTTCTGTAACCACTGACGTACGTCCATCAGCCGGTACCTCGTTTTCGTTGTGTAGTCTGCGTTGGACAAAGGTTTCCTGACCCAGGCGGACAGGGTTATTGGAGATCAGTCACCTAGCTGTCGGTTCCACCGTCGCCCACCACTCGCCGGATAGTGGTGAGTAGCTCGCTTATGGCCAGCGGCTTGGTCAGGAACTGAACTGCGCCCATAGCCAATACCCGTTCTCGCTTGTCCTCCTCGTCGCTAGCACTGCCAGTCATGACGATGACCGGGATGTGGCGGGTGGCTTCGTCGCGCTTGAGGCGTTCCAGGACTTCGTACCCGTCCATGCCGGGCATTTTCAAGTCCAGGATGATGAGGCCCGGCTGCTCTTCTTTGGCACAGCTCAACGTCTGCCGTCCATCGTGCACGGCAAACGGGGTGAAGCCGCTGCGGCCCAGAGCTTCTTTCAGGAATCCAACTGTATCCCGGTCGTCGTCCACAATGAGCACCCGATCCCGCTTTGTAAGGATGCTTTCGATGGTAGTTATCAACCGTTCCTCGTCAATGGGTTTGCTCAGATAGTCTGCCGCGCCTCGTCTGAAACCCTCTCGTTGTTCTTCAAATATGGAGACGATGACCACCGGGATGTTGGCCGTTTCGTCATTGCCTTTGAGTTGCTCCAGCAGGGCCAGACCGTCTATGTCTGGCAAACGCAGGTCCAGGGTAATCAGATCGGGCCGCTGCTTTTCTATACTGGTAAACACGTCGCGCCCCCGGACTACGGATTCGGTCTCGTACCCGCGCAGTTGTAGCTGGCGGACGATCAACTCGGCAATGTCGGGGTCATCCTCTATCACCATTACTCTCTTGCTAGGTGGCCGGTAGCTGATGATGGCCGGCCGCTGGGCAGCCTCCTGTTCCGCGACCTCCTCCTCTCTGGATACCGGGAGAGTGAAGCTGAAAGTGCTACCTTTCCCCAATTCGCTTTCGACCCAAATCCGGCCACCGTGCAATTCCACGAGCGATTTGACGATAGGTAGTCCCAGGCCTGTACCGTCGGTTTCGCGCACCAGGGGATGGTCGGCGCGGAAGAAGCGCTCGAATATCTTATCTTGATCCTCGGCTGCGATCCCGATGCCCGTATCTGAAACGTCTACCTGGATGAAACTGTCGCGGGAGTGTACCTCAACGGTGATCTGTCCTCCACTTGGCGTGTATTGGCAGGCATTGGCTACCAGATTGGTGAGTATCTGGGTCACGCGGTCATGGTCGCCGCGCACAGGGGGGAGATCGGCTGGCACGTTAGCTATGAGTTGCTGTTTTTTCTCTTCAGCCTGGGCGCGCATAGCCAACAGGAGTTCATTCACAAGCTGGCCCATGGACAGGGGCTGGAGGTCAAGTTCTACACGCCCGGTCTCAATGCGTGAGATGTCCAGCAGTTCGTGGATCAACATGGTCAGGCGGTCCACGTTGGACTTAATGATGCTCAGGAAACGCCGCTGATTTTCGTTCACCTCACCTGCTGCGCCCAGATACAACAGGTCGGTGTAACCTTTGATGGAGGTCATCGGCGTGCGCAGTTCGTGCGAGACGGTAGACACGAACTCGGACTTGGCTTGCTCGGCCTCCACTTCTCTGGTGATGTCGCGAAAGACGGATACCGTGCCCAGGAAACCATCCTGCATAAGCACCGGGGCGAGCCGTGCGCTGACCACACGGCCCTCAATTTCCAGTCGCTGTTCCAGAAAAGCGCCATATTCCCACGTTGGGGTCTCTGACGTCCAGTCTGCCACCATTCTCACCCAGTTCATTCCATCGCGGCCGTAGAGGCCGGATAACTCCATCATTGGCCGGCCGACGATCCATTCCCGAGACGCGCCCAGAATACGCTCGGCAGCCGCGTTGAAAAGGATTACCCGGCCATCGGCATCCGTGACCATGACGCCATCGGAGATGCCCTCCAGAATGGCCTGGCTTTTGGTGTACTCCTCCTGTTGCACAAGGAGCATGTTACCCAGGCGCTCGGCTGATTCGCGGATCAGCCGGTACAACTCGGCGTTATTGATGGCGGCTGCTACCTGGCTGGCCGCCGCAGAAACCAGGCGGAGATGGGACTCGGTGAAGAAGCCTTTCTGGGGGTGGAAAAAGAGCAGCACGCCCAACACGTCCTCACCGGCAATCAACGGGGCGGCGAGGGCGGAATGACGCTCTGCCGTCGAACCCCCCACATCCGGTATCCAACGCGGATCCTGGCTCAGGTCATATATGACAGCCGCTTCGCCAGTATCCCACACCCAACCGGCCAGGCCAATCCCACGCCGGTATTTGGTACGCTGCCCGCCACGCGGCAGGTAATTCCGCCGACCGAGCGCTGCCCTGTAAATCAGATACTCAGACTCACGGTCCACCAGTAACAGGCTGGCTTGATTGACTCCCACGGCCTGGCCTATCAAGGCCAACGTGCGATTCAGCACCCGGTCCAGGTCCAGGCTGACTGATAGCTCGCGAGCGATGCCGTACAGAGCATCCAACCGGTCGCGTTCCAGGGTAAGTTCGACGTTGGCGCGGGCCAGTTCTTCTGTGCGCTCCTCTACCATGTGCTCCAGGTTGCGGCTCAGATTGCGGATTTCCTTGAAGAGGCGGGCGTTCTCAATGGCAATGGCCGCCTGATCCGCCAGGGTGTAGAGAGTGGACCGGTCGCTGGCGTCGAAGACGTTCTTTCGCTCGTCGTCCGCAACCAGTACGCCGATCACCCGTCCGCCAACCATCAGCGGGACAAGTACCATCGAGCCAACGGGGACCGGGCCGGGCACAAAACGGGGATCGTCCGCCGTGTCTGTCAGGAGCAGCGACCGCCCTGTAGCCCCCACCTCGCCGACCAGGCTCTCATCCGGCGCAAAGCACAGCGATTTTATCTGTTCCATGTCATGGCCGTAGGTGGCGTGAGGACAGAAGCGACCATTGGCCTCGTCCAGCAGGAATATTGTGCTACCCCGGCAGCCCAAAAGCTGGGCGCTGGCCTCCACCACCGTTTCGAGCAGGGTGTCCGTGTCCAGCTTGGCGCTGAGCGAGCGGCTGACCTCGTTGAACAGAGAAAGGGTGTAGATACGGCGTTGCAGGTCCTCGTATAGCCAGGTGTTTTCGATGGCGACCGCCGCCAGATGGGCGAAGACTTCTAAGGCTTCGACGACAGAGTGCGTAGGGGCGCGGCCATCGCGAGGTACGTCCAGGGAGATGATCCCCAGCATGTTCCCCTCGGTGCTGCGCAGGGGCACAATCAGCATGTCCTCGGCGTGCCAGTATCCTTCACCCCGTTCGGTGGTGTCAGGGATGGGGGTGAAAATATCCCATTCTCTGGTGAGGTCTTTGTACTGATGGGGAATGTAATAAGACTGGCTGATGCGGAACTCCTCGCGCAGCCCCTCCTGTATTGTGGAAAGTTTCTGCTTTCTCTGTTTCAACTCTTCGAAAACGGACAAGGGCAGCCCGGCTGCCGCCACCCGGCGTAAAGTCGGAGCGTCCCGCTCAACGACACTGAGCAGGACTACATCGAATTCCACCGCTTCCTGGATGGCGTAGACCAGGTTCTCCAGAACCTCCTCAAGGGGGCGGCCAGTGTGCAGGGCATTGCCGATAGCCGCCAGATTGGCGAGTTGCTCGGCGTGACGGGATAGCAGGTTGCGTTGCTGTACCAACTCCGTGTAGGCGCGGGCGTTGCGGATGGCCGTTGCTGCCTGATGGGACAGCGCCTGCACAAATTCCAGGTGCTCTGTAGTAAAGTAGGCTTCCTGGTCGCTGCATAGGCTAATCAGGCCGGCGACTACGCCCTCGTAGAAGATGGGCACTACCAGCACCGCTCCGGCGTCCACCTGGGCGCACACTGCTCTGGATTCCTGGCTGGCATCCGGCAGTAGACAAGGCTCGCCGCTGGCCATTACCCGTCCAAAGACGCTGCCCAGCGGGGACTCCACCAGCAAGGTCTGGATTTGGGCTTCTTCCTCGGCGGAGTATCCTCTCGCTACCTGTATCTCCAAACGGCCGGTTTCGGGGTTGACCTGAGCGACGTTGCCGTGGGAGGCCCCCGTGGCGTTAATGGCCTGTTCCAACAGCACGTTCAGAATACGGCCCAGGTCCAACGTGGCCGTCAGTTCTTGCCCGATGCGCTGCAAAGCGGTCAACTGTTCCACGCGGGCCTTAAGCTTTTCATCGGTGAGGCCGTAGAGTCTGGCGTTTTCCAGGGCTATGGCCGCCTGACCAGCGACGAGTTGCAGGGTAGCCAGGTCGTCCTCAGCATACGTGCCCACCTGATCGTTGCCCAGTTCCAGCGTGCCGACCAGCTCGTCTCCCATCAAGAGGGGCACCCCTATGTAGGAAAGCAAGGGCCTATCCATGCGCTCCACCTTGGGACGCACGTCCTGACGGGCGCGGGTATCTGGAATCAAGAGAGGCTGGCGGTGGCGGGCGATCCAGCCGGTATAGCCCTCCTCCAGGCGATAGATGCCGCCGGCCATGGCCGTGCGCGATGTATCGCCTCCCTCTCCACGGGCGACCATGACTTCCTGCTCGGGGTCCCACAGGCAAATTTCAGCTACGGTGTAGTTTACCACCCGTTGGGTGCAGGCCAGGATGGAGTCGAGGGTGGTCTTCAGGTCCAGACTGGCGCTGATGGTGCGACCGATCTCGTTAATCAGGGCCAGTTCCTGCGCTCGTCTCCGCTCCTCTTCGAACAAGCGAGCATTCTCAATGGCAATAGCTGCGTGCTCCGAAAGGTGGGTGACGAAACGCAAATCGTCCAGATTGAATGCCTGGGGCACGGGGCTTTCCAGATTGAGTACGCCGATCACCCGATCCTCGCGCAGGATAGGCACCGCCATCTGAGAACGAATCTCCTGGATGGTGGCCACGTAATCCGGGTCCTGGGTCACGTCCGGGACCAGGGCAGATTGGCTGGTACGGGCCACCCGCCCGATGATGCCAGAGTCGGTGCTCCACCTCAGTGGCAGGTTGATCTTCTCGTAACCTTGCTGCGCCAGGAGTTCCATCGTCTGCCCTGCCGCGTCGCACAGGCCGATCAAACCTGCTGCCGCGCCCGTGGCGCTGATGGCCCGTTCCAGCACTAGGTCAATCACCCGCTGCAAGTCCAGCATTGCGGATAGTTCGCGGTCAATTTCCTCAACGGTTGAGAGTTCCTCCACCCGCTGGCTTAGAGCTTCGTCAGTCATGGTGTACAGCCTGGCGTTCTCAATGGCGATTTCGCTCTTAGTGGTAATGGTCTCCAGCAGGTACAGGTCGTCGGGAGTGAACATGCCGTCCGCTTTGTCGAAGAGGCAGAGCAACCCGAAGGGGGTGTGGCCTCGCCGCAAAGGGACGGCGATGAGCGAGGCAGGTGGCTTGCCCAATCCTTCTGCCCGCCATTCGTAACGCCGGTCAGCTTGCAGATTGTTGGTCCGGAACGAGGCGTTACGCGCCAGCAACCACTGTCCCAGTTGCGTTCCCCCGTCCGCGGTCTGATTGAGCATCGCCACTTGCGCGGGGCTTAGCCCGTGATTGACCACGATCTCCAGTTTGCCATCCCGCTGGCGACACAGGAGTATCTCGCCCCGCTGCGCGTGCAAAATCTCCCGCGCCTGAGTGAGCACCACGTCCAGCAAGTCCTCCAGCCGCAACTCTTTGCTGAACAACTCGCTCATGTAGTTCAACATGCGGTACAGTTCTTTCTGCTGCCGTTGAGGGCCGGCCATCACTCCGACGATGTAGGCCACGAGGTTGAGAATCCCAATGGCGACCAGAAGTTCCATTGTTCTCGCCGAAAGACCCGTAGAGACGATGGTTTTTGCCAGTAGGGGAAGGAGCAGGGCAGTGCTTCCCAGAGATACCAACAGCCCAACCCCTAGCCCTTCGCTGAAGGCTGCCACGATAATGGGGCCCAGGTACAGGTAGCGGAAGATAGCGGCGTAAACTGAGGATTGGGTCTCGTTGATGTATACTCCAATTGTAATCAGGAGGATGGCCAATCCCATCCCCCCTGCTGAAATCAAATTGAACTTATGCGGCCCTTTTAGATGAAATTTCGTGCTCATTCACACCATTCCCAGATGCGCCATTTTTACTGACTACAACAGAAAGATTGTTGCCATGCTGAAAGCTGCGTTGTTTACGAAACCTGGCACGATGCTCCGTGAGCGGCTGAATAGCGCGGCACTGACCATGCCCATGGCGAAAGCGTAAAACAGCGTACCTAAGGAGAGAAGCGCATTCGAGCTCCATCCGGCTTTAACTATGAGAGCTACCACGTTCAGCAGAGAGGTGGCAATAGCCGAAAGCCAGAAATTACGCTCCTCCACCTGATAGAGATAGTTAAAGACCACCCCTCTGAAAAATAATTCCTCGGTAATGGATTGTATTCCTGCCTCGTAACACAGGCTCCACAGAGTATAGGGCCACGGTTTGAACGCCAGAGCCATCCCCGCCGCCGTCGCCGCCGTGAACAGCAGATGCCCGCCCAGAAGCAGGCCGGTGATTGCTCCAACCACCACCCATACTCCCCAACGTACTCCAGTCAACCCAATCTTCCGCATCTCATCGGGAAAGCGGCGCGTCAGCCAAATGAGGATGCCCCAGTACAGGAACATGATCACGCCAGCGCAAAGTATGGGACTCTGTGCCCGTGGACTGTCTGCCAGGCGCACGGACAGGCCGCTCTTGGTGATCCAGTTCGTCAAGCCCATCAGGGTCAGGCCCACCCCATACGTCCCGGCCACGATGACCCACACCTCAGCGCGGTGGCGGAGTGCGTACCAGATGGCCACGGCGCCGTACAGACATAGGGATACGGCTTCCACCAGGAATGATGACCAGGCCACGGGGAGAGAGAGCCGGTCGAACACAGCTATCAATATCGTGGAGACAACCACGACCGCCAGGATCGCCATACCGGCAAGCATTCGCTCGCGGCGCGTCCGGTTATTGATCTGTGACCAATCCTCGCTCACGTGAAAAGCCTGGACGGACATCTCCACTCTCCGGTTGAAAGGGCAGTCCTGCCTGACTACTGGCGGGTGGACTTCCGGCGAGACTCGGAGGCAATCTCCGTGATCTCGCGGATGTCGGCGAACGTGGTGTCGTCGGTCACCAGGCCGACGGAGAGGGTCATCAATGGCACCCGCTGCTCCTGGCCCGAGGCGTCGGTTATTTTCATGTACCCGGCCTCGCGGTCCCGGAAGGAGTAAAAAGTCCCCACTCCTTCGTTGAAATGCTCTTCAATTTTGCCGCGCAGCCGTTCTGGTTCAGTGGACTCGGTGATCACGATGAAATCGTCACCGCCCACGTGGCCGATGAAATCGTTGGCTGTGCCCGCTTCGTCCACCGCCTCACTAAGTACCAGACCGGTGAAGCGCAGAACGTCGTTGCCGGCCACAAACCCGTACGCTTCGTTGAATGGATCGAGGTCACTGACGCCGACGTAGAGAATAGTCCATCCCTTCTTGCGCATCAATAACTTGAGTTGCTCCTCGATGAGCTTGCCACTGGGTAAGCCCGTCGTCGGGCTGGTCATGCTCTCGTAGGTAGCGCGCCGGAGAGCATTTTGCACCCTCAGCTTCAACTCCTCAATGTCAAAGGGCTTGGTGATGTAATCGTCTGCGCCTAGCTCCAGCCCGGTGATTTTATCACTGCGCTCGTCGCGCTGGGTCAGGAAAATAATGGGAATGTGGCTGGTGCGCAGATTGCCTCGCAATTGGCGGCAGACCTCGTAGCCGTCAATGTCGGGGAGCTGGATATCCAGCACCACGATGTTGGGTAACTTGCGCCGGCACAGTTCCAGGGCGTCGCCACCACGGGGGGCGACGATGACATCGTAGTCCTGGGAAGCGAAATAGATGCGTAGCATGTTGGAGATGTCGAAATCGTCCTCTACTACCAGGATTCTGCCTTTGCTCATTGTCATCCCCTCCTCACGATGAAGGTTGGCGGTCAATCTGCCGGACCGGTCCCGCTTCGGTCCATCTGACTGTCACATTGACCCCCTTCGCCCGCGGCGGGCATTCTCCTTGATACGCTCGATGTGTTCGTCCGTCACCGCCCGCTCGAAGCTGCGAAATCCTCCCAAACGAAAGCCGTGTTTTTCGGCCAGGCGCACGATTGCCGTCACCTGCTCGATTGTGATATCCCGTCCCAGGGTATAGCTTTCGTAACGTCCTTCCAAAGCCAGAGTCATGGTTTCCGCCATGCAGGCGAAAGCCATGCGGGATGGAAAGCCGAAGTCGAAACCGAAGTCCACCTCGCCGGGCACTTCCACCATTCCTCCCTCGATGACCAGCACGTCGTCCCGTTCTTCCACCACCTGGCGCGAAACGTCTCTAGGCCGCGAGACGTCGCATACCACCGCGCCTGTTTTGAGGTGATGGGGGTCAATAATGGTTCCCACGGCGCTGGTCACGGTGAGCACCAGGTCCGCCTGGCGAATGGCTGCTATCTCCGTCGCCGTCTCCACCTGGGCGTCGCCTTTCTGACGGGCCAACTCTGCCACGTCTTCCAGGGCGTCAGCGCGCCGGCCGACCAGTATAAGCCGTGGTACGTCCGCGGCCAGGAGCTGGGCGCACACCCGGCCGATGGCCCCCGTCGCTCCCACCACCGCCGCAGTCGCCTGGGGTAGGGGAATGTCCATCCGCCGCGCGGCCTCGCGGACGGCCTGCACGGCCACGGCTATGGTGTAGCTGTCGCCGGTAGTCACCGGGATGCTGAGCCGGCCAGCTATGGTCAGCCCGGCGTCGCCCACTACCGAGGTGAACGCACCCAGGCCCAATAATCTGGCTCCCAGCTTCTCGGCCACGTGACCCGTCTGGACGATTTTATTGTAGACGACAGGTGGGGGAAGTTCCATCATCCGTGCCGGCGTCAGAGGACAAGCGACAAACCAACCCTCGATTTCCTTGCCCGTCGCGGCCGAGCGAATTCCGGTGATATGGGAGATATAGATTGGAGGAAAGAAACGAGAGAGGAAATTAATCGCACTCACTGGCAGGAGGCGACCCAAGAGAGGGAATTTCCGCTCAACATCTCGTTTGGGATCAATGGGGTGGATAATGAACGCAAAATTGTCCATGCTGCACTCCAGGGACTTACCCCTAGATTACACTCCCCCCGCCAGTCCCTCATCACGGAGAACAATCCAGCTTCAATCCTTTTATCGGTCGTAACCGTTCACGTGTTCGCTTGATTTAACCGCAGAGCACCCTTCGACTGCGCTCAGGGCAGGCGCAGAGGGCACAGTGAGTAGGGGCACGGCGCGCCGTGCCCTTACTTTGCAGCTCCTAAAGATACACGATTGAACGCCATTTCCACCGGTTTGAGG
>Ga0116202_10001226_pt1 | contig 15014 bp, 15 predicted proteins | sample LakKivw325mmetaG_FD_94479 | JGI IMG/M metagenome (GOLD analysis project Ga0116202, IMG submission 94479) | Anoxic lake water microbial communities from Lake Kivu, Rwanda to study Microbial Dark Matter (Phase II) - Lake Kivu water 325m metaG | ecosystem: Environmental > Aquatic > Freshwater >...
ATATTGAAATTTCGGCTAAGGAAATTCTTCGGTTGAAGGATCTTTACGCCGAAACGCTGGCTAGGCACACAGGACAAACGAAGACTAAAATCCTCAAAGACATCGACCGCGATTTCTTTATGACTCCTCAGGATGCAAAGAAATATGGTCTCGTTGATAAGATTCTCTAGAGATGGCACATGATGGTAATGAGGTAACAAGCAAATCTTCAGAAGGTAGTCCGACAAGAGAAGAAGACTCCCTGAGGAGGAAGAAGGAAGTGTTGGGCAGATTAGTGGCAACATCAGTGTAGTTACTGAAGGACGGCAACGCCCTTATGTCTCAATCTCAAGTTGAGGGATAAGTAAGGCGTTGCAGGTGGCAGTACACCTTTTTGGTGACGGAGATTACAATACGCCGAGAGGGTGCTTGGGGGAGATGCTGTTTTATTTGACAGAAGAAGATGTTGATGAAATGTTGGAGCAGTGCGGGCCTTTTTTCCTAACAGAGGAAGACCGCAAGATGTTTGAAGCGTGTGCAGGCAGCATGAACGATGCAACAAAGAAAGAGGTGGCCGCATTCTTACTTAACAAGATGAGAAGCGCGTTTTAGGAACGGTATTCTCCCGAGGTATTCCTCCATTAGATATAATAGATGAGTAGGGTCGGGGGCGGTTAGCTCAGCGGCTAGAGCGCCTCGTTGACATCGAGGAGGCCATAGGTTCAAGTCCTATACCGCCCACCAGTATTAAACTTTCAGTAATTCTCCCGACCTGTTCAGCCGTGCGAAGCGTGACGGAAAAAATTGAGCAAAATGAAAAAGGCAATTAAGCTAAAATTACAGAAAACTTTCAGGGTTAAGCCGGCAAGACCATTTGCCTTTGATCCAACTTTTCACAAACCCGACCATTTTACTTCGGAAGATAATTTTTGGGAGCCGGGCATTCGTTGGCAAACTTGGAATTGGCAAGGAAAATGCCTCGGTATTAAATTTTCAGACAAAGGAACAACGGAAAAACCTCTTGTAGAAATCAAAATATACGCGAGAGAAAAATTACCTGATAATTTCGCAAATTCTCTGATTGAGGAAATAAAATATCTTTACAATTTTGATTTAGATCTAACGGATTTTTATAAAACTTTTAGCAAGGATGAAATTCTTGCTCCAATTTTCAAAAAACTGCGCGGAATGAGACCGGGACACCCAAGTTGTCTTTACGAATATCTGATTATCGGCATAGTTTTACAAAATGCCTCGGTGCGCCGTTCAGTTCAGATGTTCAAAGCACTTTTGGAAAATTGCGGCACCTTGCTCGATTTTGACGGCAAAAAACTATGGTGTTTTTGGAGTCCAGGAAAACTTCAAAAAATAAGTGTAGACGATTTGCGGGCATTGAAAGTCGGCTACCGGGCAAAGTCAATCAAGAAAATTGATGATTATTTTTCGCAAGGGCTAATCGACGAGAAAGAGCTGCGAACCAAAGACCGAGAAACACAGATGACGGAATTGTTAAAGCTTTATGGAGTCGGGCCCGCAACGGTTTGGTATTTACTTTTTGATGTTTTTCACCACTGGGATTTTTTCAATCATGTTTCGCCGTGGGAGCAGAAAATCTATTCAAAATTGTTTTTTGATCGCGATCCGAAAAATCCTGTGCCAGTCCCCAAAATCATGAAACATTTTGAAAGGTTCGGAGAATACAAGCAGCTTGCCGTTCATTACATCTGGGAAGATTTGTTTTGGAAACGGAAAAATGAAAAAATCCCGTGGTTAGAAAAAGAAATCCGACTCTGATTTTCGCGAGAGTAATTTTGAGTTAGGAGGTATAATCGTACCACGAACGATTCTCAGGCCCATCCCCCCATCCGCTCCTGTAACTATAAGTCTTGAACTTGGTAATAGAACGGGCTACCCCCCTTATTGGACATTAATAATGGCAAAAAGGGAGGAGGAAAGTGGCGGTAGTGTTGACCATCATATCAATGGGAATCGCCGCCATAGGCTTGGCGGTTCTCGATGAAATGCTGGGTGAAACCCAAGCACCTTGGCGGGCACTGGTAACGTCTAAGCGCTTCACGCCGGGGTCTCCACAGGCGTTTACTTGGGTACCTACCCTGTACGGGTACCTAAGCATTGCCGATGTCTACGAGGTGGAGTTACATGGAATTAGCGATCCCAATTGCACTTTGAATGTTCTGGTATCGCGGGGATTTTACGATCGTGCGATACCAGGAATGGAAGTTGAAGTCATCTTTACCCGCGGGCGCTTTTCGAAACGCCGGTGGGTTAAAAATCTTAAGGAGGCGCAATGAGAAAGCTTTTGGGGAGAGAGATGGTGAAGCGAGCAGTTCTTCTTGTCGTCTTTCTTGTGCTCCTTGGCGGAGCATTTGGCGGGGGTTTCTTGAGGGGGCGAATGACGACCCCTGCTACCCCAGCCGCCAACGAAACGGCGACCGTTTCGCCGCTTGCCGACCGCTTGGCTGATGGCCGCCTCGATGGTGCCATCGCCAAGGGCGATCTGTACAATGTTGCCGCTGGTCTCCTCGAGGACCTTGAGACGCTGCAAGAGGGGATCGATCTTCTCTCTGACCTCCGGAGGAATCTCTTCCTCAGGAGTGTATTCGAACGGCTGGCTCGGATCACCGGTAAATTTGGTGATCCGGAAGCCGCTACCCTCCATGATTTTTTGTAGCTTCCCCTGCAGCTTTATCGCTTGTCCCTGCCGCTCCGCCATTTTCATGGTGAGGGCGCTTCTGAGCGACGACAGCAGGCTAAGAGCGAGTTCGCGCATCGCCTGCGCGAACTTGCAGCCTTCCCCCGCGGGAAGCTGCAGAAGCAGCGGTCGCCTCGGGTCCGCAAAGTTCGGGACGTAGAGGACGTCCCTTGGAGGCGGCCGGACGGCCATGTACTCCTCGGCAACCCGTTTGGTCAGTGTTACCCGACCAAGGTCCTCGTCGCCAAGGACGACAGCGTTGCCGTTCATTGCCAAGGCCCGCTCGAGCGCCTTCCGCGCCCGATCTTGGCCGTAAACAACCGCTGCTTGCGGTTGCAAGTCCGCCGAAGTCTTAAACCCCAGGTTTTCTGGGATACATCTCCGGCGAATTTCCTCCGCCGTAAGCTCTCTCGTAAGCTCTCTCACGTTCCTCCTCCTATCCCTATACAAAATTGTTTAGGTTCGCCTATAGGATATGACAGCTTGGAAAGGATTACAAGAGAAGCAGTGGCCTTCAATTTGGCGTTCTGTTTCTGGTATCATAGTGCAGTAATTTCACTAACACGACTTGATAATGGGAAAGAGTAGCGACAACAATTTAGGGTTGGAGACAATGAGACACAGCGCTGCCCATGTTTTAGCGATGGCGGTGTTGAATTTGTATCCGAGGGCAAAGCTTGCCATTGGCCCGGCAATCGAAGAGGGGTTCTATTACGATTTTGACTTGCCCAAACCAATTTCCGAGGCGGACCTTCCGAAAATCGAGAAGGGAATGGAACAGATAGTCAAGAAGAAGCTTCCCTTCAAGCAGATTTTTCTTAAGCGAAGCGAGGCAAAGAAATTTCTCAAAGGCAATCCCTATAAACTTGAACTTCTTGACGAGATCGAGGGGCGCAAGATTTCTTTCTATCAGAGCGGCGATTTTGTTGACCTTTGCCGCGGGCCACACGTTGCCGGCACGGGAGAAATTGGAATCTTTAAATTGACATCGGTTGCCGGCGCTTACTGGCGGGGAAGTGAGAAGAATAAGATGCTAACTCGCATTTACGGTGCCGCTTTTGGAACGAGAAAGGAGTTGGACGACTACCTCAGGATGATTGAAGAAGCCAAAGAACACGACCACCGCAAAGTAGGAAAGGAGCTCGACCTTTTCTCTTTCCACCCCGAGGCACCGGCCGATATTTTTTGGCATACCAAGGGGATGGCAATTTTAAGGGAGCTCTACCGCTATTGGAGAGACATTCACGCCCGAGAAGGATATGTCGAGGTGCGAACGCCGGAGATCCTTACCCGCGGAATATGGGATCAAAGCGGCCACACTAAATTCTTCATCGAAAAAATGTATAAAGTAACGACTCCCGACAGCAAAGATTGGAATATGGCAATCAAGCCAATGAATTGCGATGGGGGCATCTTGATCTACAAATCGCGGACGCGCTCCTATAAAGAGTTTCCGCTTAGGATGGGGGAGCTGGGCGTTGTCCACCGTTACGAGGGTTCGGGCGAAGTTCACGGGATATTGCGCCCGCGCGAGTTCACTCAAGACGATGCTCACATCTATTGCACACCGGATCAGGTAAAGGATGAACTGAAGCGGGTTATTGAACTTTGCTTCGAAGTTTACAAAACGTTTGGTCTCGAATTAGATCATTTGGAACTCTCCACTCGTCCGGAGAATTCGATCGGATCCGATGAAGTATGGGAACGGGCGGAAAGCATAATGCGCGCCGTCCTGAAGGAAGGAAAAATCCCACACAAGATCAATGAAGGCGACGGTGCTTTCTACGGGCCAAAATTTGACTTCCATCTCAAGGATAGTCTCGGGAGAACTTGGCAATGCTCTACTATCCAGCTGGATTTTGCCCAACCGGAGAATTTTGACCTTGAATATGTTACCGGGAACGGAACCCGAGAGCGTCCGGTAATGATTCACCGTGTCCTTTACGGGTCGATTGAGCGCTTCCTTGGAATCCTGATGGAGAATAACGCGGGAAACTTCCCCGTTTGGTTGGCGCCAACCCAAGTAGTCATTATCCCCGTCTCTGAGAGGCAAAATAAATACGCTGTCAAAGTCGCCGATTGGCTTAAGAGAGTTCAGACCGCCACTGGCTCCCTGCGAGTTGAAGTTGATAGCAGCGACAGCACTCTCCAGAAGAAGATTCGCAATGCCCAGCTTCATAAAGTTCCTTATATGCTCGTCGTTGGGGAGAAAGAAAGTAAGAGTGGAGCCGTCTCTGTCCGCTTGAGGGACGGGAAAGATTTAGGCGCTAAGAAAATCGAACTGTTCACTAAAAAGGTCAAAGAGAAGATACAGGAAAAGGAGCCAACGCTTTGGTAATATGAGAGACAGCGGTGGCCTAGGGGAGAAAGGTGATGGCGAGGCTTAATTATCGAGTCAATCAGAATATAAAGGCGAGGGAGGTTCGCGTTATTGATCAGACGGGAGAGCAGTTGGGGGTGATGCCGACTTCGGAGGCGCTTGAGGCCGCCAACCGCAGCGGATTGGACTTGGTCGAAGTGGCACCAGCAGCAAATCCTCCAGTGGCAAAGCTGTTGAATTTCAAGCAATTCGCCTTTGAACGGAAGAAGCAAGAGAAGGAGGCTCGCAAAAGTACCAGAGCGGGACTTAAGGAAATAAGGATGAGGCCTAATATCGGCGAAGCCGACTTAGCCATCCGCGCTAAGCGAGCGAGGGAGTTTTTGGAAGAAGGAAACCAGGTAAAGCTGACCGTTGTCTTCCGTGGTCGTGAGATTACTCATCCGGACATTGGACTCGAAAAGATTAACGGACTCACTAGAGCTTTAGCCGACGATGCAAGGCTAGAAAGAGCGCCAATGAAAAAAGGACGGATGATAACGGCAACGTTAGTTCCAGGGAAAAATGGCCAAGGCAAAGATTAGGAGTATAGTAAAGAAAAGGTTTAGGATGACGAGGAGAGGTAAGATCCTCCATAAGAGTGGAGCAGTTTCGCACCGTACTTCGAAAGAAAGAAGCACAGTGAAAACGCGAGGAAGGCGGGAGCGGAAGCTCACGAAAGCAGAGAGGACGAGAGTAAAAAAGTTGTTGGGGAAGTAGGTGCTTTAAGCATCTACGGGAAACTGTAGGCCTTAAAGCCGCCTCCAGATACCTATGGCACGTGTAAAGGGTGGGCCGAGAGCCCGAAAAAGACATAAAAAGGTAATCGAAGCCACGAAAGGCTACCGCGGGACCCGTAGAAAGCTCTTCAAACGGGCGCATGAGGCTTATCTTAAGGCGGGCGAGTATGCCTTTGCAGGCCGGCGCCTACGGAGGCGCGATATGCGGAAGCTCTGGATCCAGCGTATTAACGCCGCTCTTTCGGAGCATAATCTTTCGTATTCGAGGTTTACAAAACTCATGAAGGACGCCAAGATCGGACTTGATCGAAAGATTCTTGCTCAGCTTGCTACCGAGGATCCGGAAGTGTTTAAGAAGATTGTGGAGAGGGCGGAAGACGGGGCCAACAAAGATAGTGGAAACAGCAAAAGCGATAACAAAGCAAAGAATAGAGGCCGCTAAAGTCACTCCCCGCCGTGAAGTACATATATGAACGCAGAGGAGATTAAAGAGAAATCTATTGCGGAGATTAGTCAGGCTAAGGCCATTGACGATCTTGATCGGCTAAGGCTGAAGTACCTCGGCCGAAGGGGTCTTCTAACCCAGCTCTTTGCTGAAGTCCCGGGGTTACCAAGCATTGAAGATCGCAGAAAGACAGGAGAAACGCTCAACGCCGTTAAGGATTCAATCGAAGACACCCTGGGAAGACGCGAGCGAATAATAAAGCAGCTGGAGAAGAGGGAACTAGAAACAGCCGCTTTTGACCTGACGGTCCCGGGTAAAAAAGCATTGGCTGGCACCCTCCATCCTTTGACACAGCTTAGAGGTTTCGTTAGAGAAGCCTTTGAGCGCCTTGGTTTCGAGGAAGCCTACGCCCCGCATATCGAAACTGACAGCTATAATTTCGGCCTTTTAAGTATGCCACCTGACCACCCGGGCCGCGACCTTTGGGATACTCTCTACCTTAATGATCAGACGCTTCTTAGGACGCACACCTCCAATATCCAAGTCAGGGAAATGGAAAAAAGAAGCCGACGTTTGATTGAGGATGACGTGCCGATCAAGGTAATGTCCTTCGACCGTTGTTTCCGCTATGAGGCGGTCGATCCGCGACACACGCATACTTTCACCCAGTTTGACCTCCTTTACGTCGATAAGGGCGTGAGCATGGCTAATCTTAAGTGGCTCTCTAACTACTTCATGGAATGTGTATTCGGAGCGGGAACGAGAGTGCGATTTCGGCCTAAATACTACCCATTTGTCGAACCGGGCGTCGGCGTTGATGCCCTCTGTCCTTTCTGCAAGGGCAAGGGCTGTAAGATCTGCGGCAAAGGATGGCTCGAGCTCGCCGGCGCCGGCATGGTTCATCCGACGGTTCTGGAGAATGGCGGGATTGATCCCTCAAAGTATTCAGGATTGGCTTGGGGCTTCGGTCCCGATCGGATACTGATGATTAAGCTGGGAATCAACGATATTAGATATCTCTATGAGGGCGATTTGCGGTTCCTGAAACAATTCTAAGAAAAACATGAATAATGAATTAGGAAACATGAATTATGGGGACTGCTGACTATGCTTGTACCATACAGCTGGCTAAAAGATTTCATTGACATTAGAGTTCCTGCGGGACAAGTAGGGGAGAGGTTATCGTGTGCCACGATTGGTGTCGAGGAAGTGCGGTGTGAGGAAAAAGATTGTGTTCTTGACCTTGAAGTAACGTATAACCGTGGCGACCTTCTTTCTATCATTGGTGTCGCTCGAGAGGTCGCCGCTCTCTATCAGCTCGAATTCCGCGGAGAGGAAAAGCCGTTCGACCCCCCGTCGGACAGCGGCAGGTTGACGGTGAGAGCGGCCCAAGGCCTTAGCCGCTACTACACACTGACGCAAATCAATAGTCTTAGATACCGAGGCACACCAAAGGAGATTGCCAGGCGCCTCGAGCTTGCCGGCCTGCGGTCAGTTAATCTCTTTGCCGATATCACCAATTACGTGATGATTGAATATGGCCAGCCGCTGCACGCATTCGATGCCGAGAGGGTGAGAGCAAGAGATAAGACAACAGCGGTCGAAGTTCGAAACGCCAAAGAGGGAGAAGAAATTACCACCATTGACGGCGCAACGCATAATCTCAAGACGAGCGATATCATTATTGCCGACAGGAAGGGTCCAATTGCCATTGCCGGGGTGATGGGCGGCAAGGAAACTGAAGTCGGGCCAAAGACAAAGGAGATCCTTCTTGAGGCGGCTGTCTTTGATCCCATCGCTGTTAGAAGAACGGCCCGGCGGCTCGGCTTGCGCTCGGAATCGAGCAACCGATTTGAGCATCATTTAAGCATAAATAATCTTCTCAAAGCCCTCAATAAGGCTGTTAAACTTTACCAGCTTTACGGGAAGGGGAGGGTTGCTGCCTTTGGTTGCGCACCACAGGAAGGGATTGGAGCCCACCGACCTATTTGGAGGGAGCCGGTAAACCTGAACAAGGAAAGGCTAAACGCCCTTTTGGGGATGGAAGTTCCTCTGCCGAAAGCGCGAAAACTCCTCGAGCGCCTTGGGTTTAAGGTAATGTCGGCCGACAAGGGAGTACTTGCCTGGCCTCCTTATTGGCGCGGTGATATCCAAATTGAGGAGGATTTGGTTGAGGAAATTGCCCGGATGTTTGGCTATGAAAATTTACCAGCGACGCCACTCACTTCAGTTGCCAGCGGCACCCCGCCAAACGAACTCGAGTATTTCCGCTATCAGGCTTCCCAGCTTCTGGCGGGGGCAGGTTTCGCTGAAATAAAAAGTTACCCCTTCTTGAGCACAAAGGCGCTAGCGCACCGCGGGACGGGGAAGTTATTGAAGGTCAGAAATCCGATTTCAGCGGAGACGGAGTACTTGAAGGACAGTAATATCCTAAGTCTCATCGAAGTGGCCGGGGCCAACGCCAGCCGATACTCGAGTGGACGGCTTTTCGAGCTAGAGAAGATCTACCCTAAAGAAGAATACCTCTCCTTAAGTGCTATCGTCTGGGGCGTACCGGAGGCGTATCGCACCGCTAAGGGAGCTCTTGAGGAAACGCTTATTAAAGCTGGGGTAGATGTTGTATTCTCCCCGACTAAACACGATCTTTTCCATCCCGGGAGGGTGGCAAAGATGACCACCGGGAAAGAGGCGCTTGGCGTCATCGGCGAAGTCCATCCTTATATCAATAAAAGCTACGATCTCAAAAATGTTGCTGTGTTCGAGCTTAATTTTGAGAAACTTGTCAAACATGCCCAGCGCTGGAGGGCTTTTACCCCAATCTCGAAATACCCTGAGGCTTATGAGGACTTCTCCTTCTACCTTCCGCCCGAGAGAGCGCTAGGAACGCTAGTCTCAAACATCAGAAGAAGCAGCCCATTAGTAAAGGAAGCTGCCGTAACCGACATTTTTGAGCGGGAAGGAAAGCGTTCAGTTACGTTACAAATAACCTTCCAATCAGACACCAGTGGGCTCTCTTCCAAGGACCTCAAACCCGTGCGGGAGAAGATTACCAATCTTATCAAGGGATTCGAAGGGGAACCGCGAGCCTAACTTCAACCATCAAAAGCGTACCGTGCTAGAATATTCTCACGATGCTTCTCTCCGACCGGACAATTAAGAAACTTCTAGAAGAAGGGAAAATTATTATCGAACCGAAGCCGGCTTTGAAATCAGCGTCAGTCCGGTTGCATCTTTCCAACCAATTTGCCAAGCCGTGGGGAAAGATCGAAACCAAGAAGGAATACCTTCTCCCCCCTAGGAGATTGGTTTTGGGTACGACGCTGGAGCGGGTAAAGCTTCCTGATGATTTGGCCGGACTCTATGATGGCTCAACGACGCTGGCACGAGTAGGAATTACTTCACATATGGGGAGCATGCTAATGTCGCCCGGTTCTGATGGCAACCTTACCCTGGAAATCTTCAACGCTTCAGATAAGCCGTTTCTCCTCAAAACAGGAATGAGGATCGGCCAGCTTCTCCTTATTAAACTGGATGTCCCCTGCGAAAAACCGCAACCGGAGCTATCCGCTTACAAAGGAAAGCGCCACCGCGGCTTAATACTACCGGATGAAAAACAGATCTACGGGAACTAAAGGGCGCTGCTAGTCACTGGCGTCTTTTTCATCGCCACCATTTTTGTCCGTTGCGCCTTCGACTGCTTCTTCCTCGTCGCCAACTTTCTCCCCAACGCTGATCGGAATCTTCTTCAAAGTCGCCCCGCCAGCAGTATCTATTACATAAATTCGCAACTCATAATCCCCGCTAGGAACGTCTTTGAACTCATATGAAAAGCAGTAACTGCCGCAACTGGCAGTAGTTAATTTCCCCGACTGGTATTTGTCAGAGTCTTTCAGATATATCTCAACGGAAGCGACGGTGCTGTTCGGTTGATGAGTAACGACAGCCTTGACTGTGAAACTGCCCGGCAAGCTATCATTCGAATCAAGTTCCTTCCCATCAGCTTCCCACAGCACATCCACCAGTGGCCCCGATTTCTTACAGTCGATCACCGTCCCGTCGCTAGCAAAACAGAGTAGCGAAGTTTCGGTTGGCGGATGATACTCGGGATATCCACTCGTCGGATAGGTCTGATCTACCCAAGCGTCAACATCATCCTGCCACTCCGGCCGTTCGGCCTTCACTTTTATAAAGACGCGCTTCTCTGTCTTTCCAACCTCGCGGCAAGCGTCAGAGGCAAGCTTACCGTCGGGGGTACAAATTTCCAACTCCTCATGCCAATCATCCGGCACCATCGGAACCGTTCCGGCAATAAAGACGTCGGCGCGACGAAAGTCACCGGTAAATGGCCCGGGAGCCATCCCCGAAAGTCCGTCTACTACCCCGTCAACGATTCCGTCGGGACGGATAAACGCCACATTAGGCTTATCTGCCAAGTAAACTTTCATTGCCCGATTCCAAATTTGGGCCGCCCCGCCAAAGAACTTCGCGCTGATTTCAGAGTTATCGTTGTTGCCGATCCAAACGCCAATAGCGATTGCCGCGGCCGAATCGGCATGCGACGGCGTATAGCCGATTGCCCAACCATCACGATTGTCATGCGTCGTTCCTGTCTTTACTGCAATGGTGTGCCCCGGAATATTTAAGCCGTACTGGTTACCGCCGCCGAAAGTGTAAACCCGAGCGTTGTAATCGGAGAGAACGTCGTTAATGAGATAAGCCTGCTGCTCGGTCAAAACGCGCACGCCATTGCTAGGTTTCCATTCTTCGAGAACATTTCCTTGATAGTCGGTAACTTTTAAGATTGCTACCGGTTCGTGTCTTATTCCCCCGGTGGCAAAACACGTAAAGGCGCCTACCAATTCCAGAAGCTTCACCTCGCTTCCGCCCAAGGTAATTGAAAGGCCAATGCGGCTTGGGTCATCGAAAGTTGAAATTCCCATGTCCTGGGCAGTAGCGACCATATTGGCAATTCCTACGAGAGATAGCATTTTGACTGCGGGAACATTCTTAGAGCTGCCGAGGGCATATCGGGCCGAAATGATTCCATTGTACTTGTCGGAAAAATCGGCTGGACGGTACTCCGGCTGGCCAGCACCGGCGTCAAATGAAGTGGGAATATCAATCAGCGTCATTGACGGACTGTAGCCCCGCTTGAACGCCGTAACGTAAGTAATTGGTTTAATCGCTGACCCGGGCTGACGCCGCGCCAAGGCAACGTTGTACTCTCCGCCGATTGCGGCATCAAAGTAATCTTTAGAACCCACCATCGAAAGAACCTCTCCTGTTTTAGGGTTTAGGGCAACCAAGGCGCCGTTGCTTACTTTGTAAGGAGCAAAGCTGCTTACTTGCTCGGTAACAACCTGCTGGAGCTGATTGTGCAAACCGAGATCGAGGGTAGTTGTTACCCGCAGGCCGCCATGCTCAACCATACCCTCCCCGTAGCGCGCGGCGAGAAGTTCTCGGACATACATGACAAAGTGCGGCGCCTTGATACCGGCGCCCTCGGGAGTGTAATAGAGCTCTTCCGCTGCGGCTGCATCGGCCTCCTCTTGGGTAATGTAGCCGTCTTCGACCATTCGCCGCAGCACCTGTGCTTGGCGCCACTTAGCTACCTCGGGGTCGCGACGGGGGGAAAAACGCGAAGGCGCCGCTGGCAATCCTGCCAACATTGCTGCTTCCGCCAGTGTCAGATCCGACACCGATTTGCCAAAATACATCTCGGCCGCCGCTTCAACCCCCACCGCCTGACCGCCGTAAGCGGATTCATTCAAGTACATCTGAAGAATCTCATCCTTGGTAAATCGGGCCTCGATCTGCAGCGCCAGCACAAACTCCTTAATCTTCCTAATTATCGTCCGCTCCTGCGTGAGAAGGGCGTTCTTAACCAACTGCTGTGTAATTGTCGACCCGCCCTGCAGATCTCCGTGAAGAATGATATTCCGGACTGCCCGAACTATCCCCAAAGGATCAAAGCCGTGGTGTTGGTAGAAATGCTTATCCTCGATGGCAATAGTTGCCTCCCGCATTATCTCCGGAACCTGATCCAGCGTTACTAGAACCCGGTTTTCATCGCCGTAGATGTCATAGAGAAGCTCGCCGTTACGGTCGTAAATCTTCGTTGAAAGAGCGACATCGCGGTCGATTAGGCGATTGGGGGAGGGAAGTTCCTTAGAAAAAGCGATGAAAACACCCCCCATTACCAGAGAACCAAAGATAATTACCGTAAGGCAGATTGTCGCGGCGACATTGAACCAAAAGAGTTTGCTTTTCTTGCCTTTTTTCTGAAGCCGCCTGAAGTAGGGGATACGGGTAAGGACCCAAAGAGCAAAACGATTAATGCTGGTCAAAACCAGCCTAGTAACCTTGAAAATGCCTCCGACAATATTGCGTGGAAGAGATTTCAGAAACCCGCCCAACCCTTTTCGCCGAGACCAAGAGGCGGTCGGCAGATACCTTTTCTTTCCTAGATACTTCCTTCTTCCTCGATTCATCAGAAGCATTTTACCATACGATCACCCCCTCCGCCCTGGATAGAAAATGATATACACGAATCGCGTCATAGAAAATGATATACTCGAATCGCGTCAAACGCGATTTAATCTGTAATGAATAATAAATCTAGACAAGCAATCAATGAGGTTCTAACCAGAGGAGTGGAGCAAATCCTGCCGGACAAAACTGGTTTGGCGGCCTTGATGCAGAAACGGAAGATTCGGCTCTACAACGGGATTGACCCGACGGGACCGAATCTTCACTTAGGCCATTCCGTAGTATTACGAAAGCTTAGGGATTTTCAGGAGCTGGGGCACGAGGCGATCTTGCTTGTGGGATCATTCACCGCCCAAATTGGCGATCCCACTGACAAAGAAGCAACCCGCAAACCCTTGACACCCATGCAAGTGGAGACAAATATGGCCACGTACGAGGAGCAGGCTTCAAAGATTCTAGATTTCTCAAAAGTCAAACTCGTGTACAACGCAGATTGGCTAGCCAACCTGAGTATCGAAAAGACAATTGAGCTTGCCTCCCATGTTACAGCGCAGCAGATAATTGAACGTGACATGTTCCAGAAACGCTTGAAAGAAGATAAACCCCTCCACCTCCACGAGTTCTTCTACCCGCTTGTGCAAGGTTATGATTCTGTGCATTTAAATGTTGATCTTGAAATCGGCGCCACGGATCAGCTTTTCAATATGCTCGTCGGCAGGAAACTACAGAAAATCTACAACCAAAAGGAGAAATTCGTTATGACTCTTCCTCTTCTTTTGGGCCTCGACGGGCAGAAAATGAGAAAAAGCCTGGGAAACACGGTTAACCTTACCGATCCGCCGGGTGAAATGTACAGTAAGTTGATGTCTCTTCAAGATGCGCTGATAGGACAGTACTTTGAGCTTTGTACTGACCTGCCGGAGGCAGATGTTAAAGAATTGACTAGAGAAGCCAAGAAAAAGCCGATGGACGTCAAGAAACGGCTAGCACACGAAATCACCAAGATGTACCACGGGAAGGACGAAGCCGATAAAGCGGCAAAAGAGTTCGAGCAGACAATTCAGCGAGGGGAACAACCGAAGAATCCCCCAACCGTGCTTCTTGAGCATCTCACTTCGACACCGATCTCCGGAGCGACAGTAAGCCAAATAGCTATGGGGACTGCCCTAGTATCGAGCGCCTCGGATGCTAGAAGAATCATCGAGCAAGGAGGATTTGAACTAGATGGAAAAAGGATAACCGACCCTATGAAGAAAGTAAAACTGCAAGGCGGGGAAACAGTAAAAATAGGGAAACGAGGCTACAGGAGAATCAAAGCATCAAAGAAGTAGGGAAGACCTCCACAGACCGCAATGCGAACTAACATCGGCGCCAGAGCAATTGTTGTCAAAGAAGGAAAAGTCCTTCTCATTCATCGGCGCAATGAGGGGAGGGAGTACTGGGTTTTCCCCGGCGGGGGAGTGGAGGACGACGAGACACCGGAAAAGACGGTCGCCCGAGAAGTCAAAGAAGAAACGGGGGCAGTAATAAGCTGCGGTGAGAAATTCGCCGAACAAGATTTCAACGGGGGAAAGCAGTTGTTTTTCCGCTGTGAGATCGTTAGCGGCGAAGGGGAATTGAAAATGACCGGGCCGGAGAAGCAGACAGAAAATGATTGGTACCAACCGGAATGGCGAGATCTATCTGAAATTAGAAACTTAACCTTGCATCCGATTGAGGTTCGGGATATGCTTCTTGTGGAGGAATTCGGCAAAAAGAAATGAACCGCCGCAAGAAAGAAAAAATTTGGATCGCAATTATGATTATTTCCTCAATAAGTCTTGTCCTTACCTCAATCCTTTCTTTTCTCTTCAGATAAAATAGGAAGAACGCGGCGGAAAAACAAAGGCCCCCTACGCGCGTAACGTAAGGAGCCAAACTTCTATCCCTACTCTACTAAAGGAACTAAAGGAGCATAAAGCTCTCAAGGATGGCGAATATAATCACCACGACGAGAAGTGTTACAAGGGGGGACGTTGGCGGCACAAAAACCGCCCCCAACAATCCCGTAGCCAAAGCGGCAAGCAACAAGCCCGCCCCTAGCCACTCTCTCTTTACCCGCTTTCCTTTCACTCTCTCCTCCTAAAAAATTTCCTCTGGGGAAAAGGTAACACTGCCTCCCCCCTTTGTCAAGCCAAACAATGTTTCTCGTTAGCATGCTATCTTAGAGAGGAATGACCATTAAACTTAGCAACCCGGTTACGGATCTACCTTCCGTCGGAGAGGTGTATGCCAAGCGGCTGAGACATCTGA
>Ga0116202_10001229_pt1 | contig 15000 bp, 13 predicted proteins | sample LakKivw325mmetaG_FD_94479 | JGI IMG/M metagenome (GOLD analysis project Ga0116202, IMG submission 94479) | Anoxic lake water microbial communities from Lake Kivu, Rwanda to study Microbial Dark Matter (Phase II) - Lake Kivu water 325m metaG | ecosystem: Environmental > Aquatic > Freshwater >...
CAGCCAGGCAGTGGCTGATGGGTCCGGCCCCGGCAGCAGAGCGAAATTCAGGCTTGCGCCAAAGGGCATAATGCCCTCGGGGAAATGCACGACGGACTGCTCCTCCACCGACATCTCGCCAAAACGTACTGAAGCTATTCTCATTAGACCATCCGTTGTCGGGCTGCATTACCTGCGCTGGATCTACAGCCAATCGAAGAGAGTGGGCATTTGGGCAATATTGGCCGTAGCGGCCAGCGCGGCCTGGTACGCCGTCTTTTGGCTTTCCGCCTCCAACAGCGCGTTCACCATGTCAACGTCCTCGATGTCGGCCAGGAGAGTGCGCGCCTGCAACTCGGCATTCTCTGCCAGAGTGAGGCTTTGATCCAGACGCAGGCCGTAACCGCCGACGATACCTCTCTGCATGAGCACGTGCTCCTGCAATGTCTTCAGTTGCTCCATGTGCTCGGCAATTCCGTCTTCATACCCGACCTCGATGTCGCGAGCGAGGTCCGCCATCACCTGAAACAAGTCATCATCAACTGCGGAGACCGGCCGGTTGCCCGAGGCGTCGGCGAAGTTGAAGAGTTGCCGGCCGGTGACGGCTATCTCCGCCGTGCGCCCCGGGGCGATCGAGATGCGCATTTGGTATGTGTCGCCGTTGTACTGTACGACATCGGAGTCGTCACCGGTCTCAGTCAAAGGAGCCTCGCGATTGCTCGTGCCGGCAAGCAGGTAGGTGCCATTGAACTCGCTGTTGCCGACGGTGATGATCCGCGTCATGGCCGAGCGCACTTCCTCCGCACATGCAGCACGGCCCGCTTCGTCAAGGCCGACTTGGGTTGCCTTGAGCGCCGCGTTATAGGCTGTCTGTAGAGGTGTGGACAAGTCGGCCATGGCGCTGTCCAGTGCCCCGTTGAGCTGGACGGCGCGTTCCAGGGTCTTCTGGCTGCTGAGGGTCTTCTGCAGTTCAGCATGGGCGCGCAGGGCCTGGCTGGCGGCTACGGGGTCATCGGAAGGGTGGTTGATCCGCTTGCCGCTGGTAATCTGCTGGGTCAGCACACCCAATCTGTTCTCAGCCTCACGGATGCTCCGCTGCAACATGTCCATGTACGTCTTGCTGGCGATTCTCATTGTCGTCTCCACGACAGGCCCGGTCAGCTTATGGCGAAGAGGGCGTCCATCATCTGCTGGCTGACCTGTAGCAGGCGAGCGGCCGCGTTGTAGACCTGCTGATAGCGCAGGAGGTCCGCAGCCTCCTCGTCCAGCGACACGCCCGAACGCCCCTGGTAGTCAGCCTTGAGTTGGGCAACAATCGTTTCGCGCACCGCGACGGCATCGGTTGCGGCCTTGGCGTCAGTGCCCATCTGCCCTATCAGATCGGCATAATACTCTCCCGCATTTAGCAGGCCGCCTGTGAACAGCTTTGCGTCGCGCAGTTGTGCCATCTCCGAAGCATTGGAGCCGTCGCCCACCGCACCGACGCTTCCCGCGGCGGCGATGAGCTTCGGGTCGGCCTGGATTGCGGCACTGACCTGCAGAGATGAAGCGGCACCTGCCGGGTCGTAGGTGAAGAAGTCCTCCCCTTCGGTCCCGTACATGTCCAATCCGCTGCGATGCTGAACATTCACGGCATCAGCCAGCGTCTGGGCGAAAGTGTCCAGGCGGCTGATGTAATCCACGATTTGCCCATCACGAACATCGAGCAGGCCCTGCAATGTCCCGCCAAGGCCATCCGGGTCAGCCACCGACCCCAGGCAGACGTTGTGCATGCCCGGGTTGGCGGAGTCGAGCTCCAGGCCGAGCTGAATGACCTCGGTGCCCTGCACCATGCGCCGGCCGCCGATCATCACGTCAATCTGGCCGTTGGACTGCTCGATGCAGTACGCTCCGGTAAGCTCGGCGAGGCGCGACATCGCCGTTTCGCGGAGGCTCTTGAGATCATTGACAACGGCCGTATCGCCCGCTGCGCCAATCTGCTTGTTCAGGTCGGCGATCTGCTGCGCCAGCCGATTGGCCTCTCGCACCGCGTCGGACAGGCGCTGGTCCACCTCGGTGCGCAGTTGCTGAAGGCTGTCTTGTCTGCCGGAGATCATGTCGGCAACAAGCTGGGCACGCACGACGGCTTCTTGCCGAGCTGCCAGGTTCGCCGGGTCGGTCCCTATCTGTTCGAAACTGGCGAACATCTCACCGAGGGCGTCGGCTATGCCACTTTCATCGAACTCGGTGAAAATCGCCTCCACCTGCGACAATGTATCAGCGATCGCACTGTCATGGCCCAGCAGGGCGGCTTGACGGTCCAACTGCACTGCAGTGAAGGCGTTCTGCAGGCGTCTGATCTGCGTTACTTGCGCGCCCTGACCGACGGAATAGGCTGCGCTACCCCAGGTCGCGCCCGGTATCGGCTCCATCACCGGCACCTGACGCACATACCCCTCCGTCTGGGCGTTGGCGACGTTGTGGCCGACGACCTGCATCGCCACCTGCTGCGCCAGCAGCGTGTTCTTGGCAAGCTCCAGGATGCCCTGCGGCATTCAGATCACCTGTCTGCGGCTATGCCGAACGGTTGACGGTCGCGCTGGTGTGCCGATTGTTTATCTGTCCATCTTCGTTGTACACGGGGCTGCACGCGTGGGGATAGAGAAGCTGCAGTGAGAACTCGACATAGGCCAGCGCATCAGAGAGCAAATCAGTGTTGATGCGGGCCTCGACACACACCTCACGTTGCATCCGTGCAAGCGCCCGCTCCGTCTCGTCGCTGGGCGCAGTTGCCGCCGATTGACCGCTTCGCCGATATCCAACGGCGGCGAGGAGTTTCTCCTGCAGAAGGCCGTTCAGCTCAGACAGTGCCTGGTGATCGCGGCTCATAATCAGAGCGCGCTGACGGCGCATCAGAACGGCGATGTCCCGCCAGATCTCCAGCTCAGCGCTGATGGCTGCCGCCGACATGACATCATCTCCCCTGCAATCTTGCGGCTCACACCGGGGTTACTTGGCTTGGCTCGTCTCAAGCTCTGAATGAAGCTCGTCATATAGCAGTTTGGCAATGCCAATGGCGCCGCGCTGTGCCAGGTGCTTGCAAAGCTCGGCATCCCGTTCATCGCTGAAAACCTCTTCCGCCAGTCCCTGCTTCAGGAAGCCTTCTACCCGTCCGCTTTGCCGCATGCTCTTGAGCAGTTGGGTGGTGAAGAAGGCCTCAAACTGTTCGCAAACCTCACGGAGCTTGGCATCACGTGATGCTGCTTCGGCGTTGGCCGGCTCGGTGCGGAGGTTGTGCAGGGCTAGAGCGGGCCGGTCGTTGCTGATGTCATACATTCTCATGTAGCACCCCGCCGGTTCACTGGATTATCAACTCGGCCTGTAGGGCTCCCGCTTCCTTGAGAGCCTGGATGATGGCAATGAGGTCACGCGGGCTGACACCCAGCGCATTGAGTGCCGCAACGAGGTCCTCCAGCTTTGCCTCTCCCCCAACGGGCACCAGGTAGCCCCGCTCTTCTGCGAGCTGAACGCTGTCCTTGGGCACTACGACGGTTGTGCCCCCTCGTGCGGGCAAGGCATGGGTGGCATGGGCTGCAGCGGCTGCGTCAGCTTCTGCGACCACGGACACAGGGGCGGTACCATCCGCAGAGCCGGCAACCTGGGGCTGAACGACAGTGTTGCTGCTCTCGTACACAAGCGGTGGAGGCTGCGAAACCTGATATTCGCGTTGCGTCTTTACCGTCAACGAGCCGTGCGCCACGACGACCGGCAGAATGCGCACCTGGGACCCGATGACCACGGTGCCGGTGCGCTCGTTGATGACGACGCGAGCGGGCAAGTCGGGTTCCACGGACAGGTTCTCTATACGGGTGATTAGCTCCAGGACGCTGGGGCAGTCCACCGGCACTTCTACTTGCACGCTCCCGGCACTGGTCGCTTGTGCACGGACACCGGGCAGGCGGGCATTGATGCTGTCGGCAAGGCGTTGTGCCGTGGTGAAATCGGCCTGGTGCAACAGCAGATACAGCCAGCGGTCGGTTGCCAATGAGTTCGAGATAGGCTTCACAATCGAGGCCCCGTTCGGCACGCGGCCGACGGCACTGTGATTCTTCCGGATGTTAGTATTGCCGCTGCCGGCGTTGTATCCACCGATGGATACCGCGCCCTGAGCGATGGCATAGACCTGCCCGTCGGCTGCCCGGAGCGGGGTCAGGAGCAGCATGCCGCCCTGCAGGCTCTGTGCATCACCCAGTGACGACACCGTAACATCGAGCTTCGCGCCCTCGGTGGCATGCGTGGGAAGCTCGGCGGTGGCGATCACCGCAGCCACGTTGTCCACCTCGATCTGTGCGGGGTCCACCACCAGGCCGAAAGCCTCCAGCATGTTGGCCAGCGCCTGCACGGTAAAGACGGCCTTCTTGCCGTCACCGGTGCCCTGCAGGCCGACAACCAACCCGTACCCGATGAGCTTGTGTCCGCCGCCGTCGCCGACAACGGCCAGGTCCTTCACCCTGAGCTGTAGGGCGTCGCCTGACGTTGCGGCAAAAAGCAAGGCGATAGTCGGCAATATGAGCCATGTCTTCATGAGGATTGCTTCCTATCGGGCGTGTGGCAGAATCGGGTGCAATGGAGCCACGCAGGACCTAGAAGAACAGGTTGATGACGCGCTGGAATATACCCACCTTTGCGCCCGGCTTGTTGGGGTCGGAGCCGACATAGTCAATCTCGACATTGGCCACCTGGTGGGACAATATGGTGTTGGTGCGGCTGATATCACGGGGGCACACCTCGCCACGGACGATGATGTCCTGAACATCCTTGTTTATCCGCACGTGACGTCGCCCTTCAACCAGCAGGTTGCCGCCGGCAAGTACTTCTTTCACCGTGACCGTCAGTCGGGCGGTGAGTGAGCCGCTACGGGTGGCGGAGTCCTTTGCCGCATGCTCACTCTTGCCGCCGTACCCGATCAGGGGGAGGAAATCGAGCCAGCCCGTGCCTGCACCTGCAGATGCGTCGGCCTCTTTGTTGTGTGTAGAGACAGCGCCCTGCGTGGCCGAGGCACTTTCCGCGATGATGATGTGCAGGACGTCGCCCACCTTGGCCGCCTTGGGATCGCTGAAAATGCCATCGAAGAAGCTGGCAGATGTGTATAGACTGTCGGCATACGCCGCTGCTGCGCATGTCGCGAGAAAAGCCAGTGCCAGTAGGAAACGCCGCATGATTTGTCTCCTCCAACTCACAGTCTGATGGTGATCTGCCGAGAGGCTGTCAACATCCCGCACACTTTCTGCCCCGTCGTCGTCACCCTGGCAAGTGCGCTCTCCCCCACCGCCGCATCGCCCAGCAGTTGGCCGGTCGTCGAAACCACAAATCCACCGCTGATGACAACTATCTCCACATTCTGTCCGCGCCTGAGCACTATCGGCCCGGCCGCTAGGTCGTCGGGTTCCGTCGCCGTCTGTCGGCTCGATGGTGTATCCTGTGCCATCGTCGGCGGAGCTTGGTGGCACACTGTAACCGCAGGCGCGCCTGTCAATGTGACGCCCTTGGCGTCAAAACCGGCGCGAGCCATGCGCATCCGCACGTAGCCGGCAGAAATGCTGCGCCGGCGTCCGGGCAGCGGGCTGTAGCCAATCTCAACGGCGGCCAGTTCTCGCGCTGTCTCTTCGTCCGCGCTGATGTCGGCCAATTGGCCCAGAGCTATGGTCCCATCGGGTACGAGGGCCTGCTCATGAAGGAACACTGTCGCTTGAGCGGCGGCGTGGACTGCCGGCAGCGGGAGCAGCCCCACGGCAACCGCCAGGATCAAGTGATTGCACCTCACTTAGCCTCGCCTCACATTATTGGCTAACTGCAGCATGTCATCGGCGATCTTGATGGCCTGGCTATTGGCTTCATAGGCGCGCTGGGCGGTGATCATGTTGACCATTTCCTCGACGACCTCGACATTCGAGAGCTCCAGGACGCCCTGCGCGACCTGGCCGAGGCCGCCGTCGCCCGGGGTGCCGGTCTGTGCAGCTCCTGAAGCTGCAGTTGCCCCATACAGCGAGTGGCCGAGATTAAGGAGCCCCGCCGGATTGGCGAAACGGGCGAGCGTAATCTGCCCGATTTCCTGCGGAGTTGTGTTGCCGGCCAGGATGACAGCGACCGTTCCGTCGCCGCCAATGGATATGGATTCGGCGTCCGTGGGGATGGTAATCGGCGGCTCCAAGGGACAGCCGTCGCTGGTGACCAGGTTGCCGTTACTGTCAAGCTTGAAGGCACCGGCGCGTGTGTAGGCCACATCGCCGTTCGGCCTAAGCACCTGGAAGAAGCCGTCGCCCTCTATGCACAGGTCCAGAGAGTTGCCGGTGTTCTGGAAGGTTCCCTGGGCAAAGATCTTCGTGGTGGCTGCGGCCCGCGCGCCGAGGCCCACCTGGATGCCGGTAGGCACCTCAACCCCGCTGGCCGCCGGCGAGCCGGGTAGCTTGGTGGCTTGATACATGAGATCCTGGAAATCCACCCGCTGGCGCTTGAATCCGGCGGTATTCACGTTGGCCAAGTTGTTGGCGATGGTATCAACATTGAGCTGTTGGGCCATCATTCCGCTGGCCGCTGACCACAATGCGCGCATCATTCGCGAGTCTCCCCTTCCTGCAAGCGTGTACTGTCATCTTGTGTAACGGCATGGCGGACAAGTGAGGCCGGCCTATCCCAGCGCCTGGCTGAGCAATGTCTCAATACTGTCGTCCTGCATCTGCAAAGCCCGCACGTTGGCCTCGTACAATCGGAAGCCGTTCATCATTCTCTGCAGTTCCAGCAGCGCATTTACGTTGGAGCCCTCAAAGGCTCCCTGCACGATTGTGTAATCGTCTGCCGGGCGGCTGCCCGTCCCGACAAGCAGACTTCCGGCCTGCTTGCTGAGGTTAGCGCCGTCTGAGAAATCCACAATGCGCAGGGCGTCAACCGGCTTGTCGCCGTCCCATGCCTGCCCCTGTTCGTCCACCTTCAGCTTGCCCGAGGCGATGCGGATTATTCCCTTTACGCCGAGGACCGGGTAGCCGTCGCGATTGACCAACACGCTATCAGCGTCGAGCTGAAACTGGCCGTTGCGGGTAAAGGCGATGCCGGCCGGGGTGCGGACACAGAAAAAGCCGGACCCGACAATGGTCAGATCGAAGTCGTTTGCGGTTTGGGTGATGGGGCCGGGGGTAAGGTCCAGTCCGCCTGAAGACACGGTTACGCCGCCGCGCAGTTGGATTGGCGCGCCATTATCCAAGGCCGCCAGGCTCTGCGGGAAGCTCTCCTGGCTGACCTGACTGCGGCGATAGCCGGCGGAGGAGATGTTTGCCAGGTTCGCCACATAGATGTCATTCTTTGCCGTCTGTGCCTGAATGCCGGAAGCCGCCGTATACAGGCCTCTGAGCATGTGGAAGCTCCTTGCCGTTCTCGTTCCCTGCCAGTAAGTGCCAGTACGGAGGCACCACGCAGCGGAAGCTGAGAAAGCTCCACCCAGTGGACGGTATGCGTCACCTGCGCGTGCGTCCACTGTCTATATCGGCGCGCCGGCTGCGGGCGTTTAGGGCTCAGGGCACTTTGTTCCCGACATTATCCGCCGGAAATAGGAGAGCCGCCCGTCAACTCGGCGACGGGCGGCTCTCACCGACACATTCAGAGGCATGTGATTCTGTGGCTATTGCCTGCAGTTAAGGGAGTCTCGGCATGCGCGGTGTGAGGGGGCGGAACGGCAGAATTATCCCCGGGACAAGCTTGTACTCCTCCAGGCTTCGCTTGTTCTCCCGTTCGTCATTTTTCTCGTAGTTGCGCACCGTGCCGACGCCCTTGGCGAACCACATCGTGTTGCGGTTGAGGGCCCCGTCAACTGACATTTTGCATTCGAGCCGAGGGCAATCCGCGAAGCTGCCGGCAGGTACGGTGACCGCGTCGAAGGACACGAGCCGGCACTCCATCTTGATTTCGCTGTCTGCAGCGCCGCTAGCGTACGTGATATGGCCCTCGTAGCTGAACGTGTAGCCCAGCGGGAGGAGACTCGCCACCTTTATTGGCGGGACGTAGTCCAATGTGTCGGACGCACGCGCCTCACGATAGACGCCGTACCCGTCGGAGTCGGAGCGCTGGTACATCTTCATGCTGTCGCTGGTCCCGGACCAGGTGACCTCGATGACCGTCACCGGGTCCCCGGCAACGGTATCGGTACCGACGGCCCGCTCGCGTCTCGTATTGGTCGTCGTACCGCCGGCGGTGGTTCTCTGGTTGCGGTATTGCCAGAAATTGCCCACTCGCAGCGGTATGTACTCGTTGATGCGGATAGCGCGGCTCAGGGCCAGGTCAATACTCTTGCCTTCTGTGGCACCCAGGCTGATTACGTCACTGATCGCACCATTCAGCACGCCTCCGACCGTCTTCTCGGCAATCAGCTTGTACTTGCCCGCCGCCAGTCCGGTAAAGGTGCAAAGCCCGTGGGCGTCGGTGTTCTGCGAAACAGCACCCGGCTCGAGGGTCACTGTAGCCCCTGCCACGTCAGCTCCGCCCAGAGTGACATGGCATTTGATCTCGCCAGCCGATGCGATGCTGAACGGAACTGCAATCCCCACGACGCACAACCACACTATAGCCCATCTCATGGTCTTCACCTCGCTCATGCTGTTGGTTGAGTATTCTAGTACGCCGTCCGAGTGCGAAGACCTGCACCTATATGACGGCGTGCAGGTGCCAGGCGAGGAATGCGGCCTGCCGGCATGGAATACTGTTTCCGCTATGCACTCATGGGCAAACACGATGGAAGAGGTGGCATCTGTGATGCGCAAGATTCTTCGTGTTCTGGTGGTATTGGCCGTTATGGGGACGTTGGGCCTGATCATCGAAGGATGCAGCCTGCTGCAAGACGAGCGAACTACGCCCTCGCAGGATGAGACACCTCCACAACCGACGGCCGAGCAATGGGGATGTGTCTATGGGGGCGCAAGAGGCATCTGGTGGCAACCAACGGCGGAGGGCGCCAGTCCCAGGCTGCTCGAGCAGTACCAGGAGGAGCATATCTGGTTTGACGGCGTCGTTTCCCCGGACGGCAGCAAGGTTGCCATCGTCGCGCCTGACCTCGCAATCCGCGTCATTGATCTGGCAAGCGGACGGAGCATCGAGATAGCGCCTGCGGTCGAGGATGCACAGGGGGCCAGAGGCGCCTTCGTTTGGTCTGCTGATAGCCAACAGCTAGCGTACGGGCAGCGGGGGGACATTCACGTTGGGAACCTCGACGGCTGGGGCAAGCAAGTTACCCACCAGGGCGGAATGACCGACCTCGCGTGGTCGCCCGATGGAATGCATATCGTTTACGGCCGCCGCGACGAGATGGACAAGGACCTCGGACTGTGGATGGTGAGTGTTGAGGACGGAGAGGCGGTGCAACTGGTTGTCGGCACCAACGACGTGTATGGCGCCAGTTCGCCGACCTGGTCGCCGGACGGAGAGACTATTGCCTTTACCCACGCCTGGGAGGGCGGAGCGCTGTGCTTCGTCAATGCGGACGGGAGCGGCCAGCGACTTGACATCGGTCCGGCTTCGGGGCGCCTTGTCTGGGTGCAGGATGGATCTGCTGTTGTCTATGATGCGGCGGAGGATGAAATGACCTCACTGGGCGTATATGCGTGTGCAACAGACGGCGAGCCGCAGCCGCTTGTCGCGGAGCCCTGTCTCAGCTTCGACATGCTGCCCAATGGCGATCTGCTAATGGTGCAAGCCGTGGATGAGCAAGGCGAGAACATACGGGCGCGCGTAATCCCCAAGGCTCCAAGTGGCGGCCAAGAGTCGTGGAGTGCCACACTGCCCGGGTCGTACGGGCGGTGTTACTGGCGGCCTGACGGCAAGGCCGTAGCGGTCTGGCTTGAGCAGATGGATGGCCCCGGCGCCCTGTATGTGGGTGAAGTCGGACAGGATATGCGCCCACTCACGGAGGATGTCGTGTCCTTCATCGGCTGGGCGAAGGCTCCCGTACCGGCTCCCGAGCAGGGGGACACAACACCATGACCCCGCGAGAACGCCTGCTGACAGCCTGGTCGTTTCGCGAGCCGGATCGCGTGCCCATCGAGCTGAGGATCAGCCAACGCGCACAGGAACACCCGCGTGCCGAGCGCTTGGTGGAGCTCATCCGGGAGCACACAGGCAATTTCAGCTATTGCAGCCCCTACGACTGGGGCTTTCTCGGCCTGCAGGCGACGTACTCCGAACGGGAGCTTGAGCGCAGACCCGGTGATTTCATCCGGGCCGAACTGACTTATGACACTCCGGTCGGAGCCTTCACAGCGATTACCCGCACACCTGATGACGACATGATCCAGTCAGATTGTCACTGGGAGAAGCGCCACATTACCTCGCCGGATGACCTGGAAAGGCTGCTGGATGCGCCTTTCGAGGTCCGCAAACCGGATGTTGGGGTCTTTCAGCGTGCGCTGGCGGCTGCCGGTGCCAAGGACGTAGTCCTAGTGCACGTCTTGCACCCGCTGGGCTGGCTCGTGCGCCATGCGACGATGGAGGAGGTTTACGTCTGGTTCAAGACACACCGCGAGCTGATGCACCGCTTCCTGGAGACGCTCAACGACCATGTCGCCCGCGTCGTGGAAGTGCTGGCACAGGCCGGTATCGGCCCCCACTTCCATGTTTGCGCTCACGAGATGCTGATCCCTCCCTGGGCGGGCATGGCGTTCTTCGAGGAATTCGTGTTTCCCTACGACAAACACGTCAATGATGTCATTCACCGGCATGGCGGCAAGCTGCAGGCTCACTGCCACGGCAATGCGATGAACTACCTGGAACGCTTCTCGGAAATGGGGATTGACGCGATTGACCCGCTGGAAGGGCCGCCGATGGGTGATGTGGACCTGGCCGCAGCGAAGCGTCTCGTCGGCGACCGCATGTTGCTGTCGGGCAACATACCCTCACCACACTTCGTAACCATGACCCAAGATGAGGTGCGGCAGTCGGTGCGTGATGCGATTGAGGCGGCTGCGCGTGGTGGCGGGTTCAGCCTTCGCACCACGGGTGCCGATGGGGCTACCCGCAACTACGAACAGCTTGTGAAATTCATCGAGAACTTCGAAGCGTACATGCTGGCGGGGCTGGAGTACGGTGACTATCCAATTTGAACCATCCCCCGCCCCGTCAAGCCTGTAGAAGTGCGGTTGTATCTTAAGTCGGCGATGAGAAGGTGATTGCTGTGCAACTAGAAGGCTTCAGCGATAGTATGGCATTCGTACCGTCCGTCTTGGCGGCTGCACTGCTTCTCGGCATGGCGCTGCCGGCACGGGCAGTGCGCGATTACGGGGGCTGGTACACGCAGGAACGGGTCGCCAACCTGAGGGCCAATTGCGGTAAGTACGACTGGGCGCGCGGAGCGCGGGACCGGACAATAGCCAATGCAAAGGTCTATCTGGAGCTCAGTGACGAGTACCTCTGGAAGCTGATTCCGGGCCAGAAGCTCCCCCGGGCCATTGACGTGAGCATGAACGTGGTTGACGGCATGCAGGTAAGGCCCGGTTGTCCCGTCTGCGGCGACAAGATTCACAAGCACGGCGGCTACCCGTACAACCCGGACATTCTCGGCAAGCCCTGGAAGCTGACCTGTCCGTCGTGCGGCGAAGTCTTCCCCAAGAACGACTTCGCCAAGTACTACCAAAGCGGCATTGATGAGACGGGTGTCTTCGACCCTGAGAAGGCCGACCGCGCCCTGCTCTACAATGAAGAGCACCCCGATCCCAACGACCCACTGCACACATACGGCGTGGATGACGGCTTCGGCTATTTCGACAAGGACGGCAACCGCTTCCTGTTCATCGCCTATTTCAACTGGAAGCAGTGGACATTCATCCGCAGGGCGCTAACGGCCCTGGCCGAGGCCTATGTGTACACGGGCGACCAGCAGTACGCCCACAAGGCGCTGGTGATGCTGGACCGAATTGCCGACGTATATCCGGACTACGACATCCGGCCCTACACGAAGCTGAACTACTATCATTCCGGCGGCAATGCCGGCAAGGTTGAGGCCAATATCTGGGAATGTGGCGTGGTGACCACCTTCGCGCGGGCGGTGGACATGCTGCTCTCCGGGACAAGGGATGATGCGGAGCTGTACGCATTCCTGGCTCAGAAGGCCAAGGAATACAAGCTCCCGCGCCCCAAGGGCACCCGCGAGCTGTTGGTGCAGAACCTAGACGACGGGATCCTGCGCGAGGGTGCCAAGGCGGTCATCAGCGGCGATGCGCGGGGCAATCAGGGCATGCACCAGGGGGCGATTACCGCTTGCGCGATGGCCCTGGACCAGAATCCGGAGACCGAAGAGTGGCTCGATTGGGTTTTCAAGCCCGACGGAGGGTCCATACCCCGCGTCGTCGTCGGTGCCATTGACCGTGACGGGGTGGGCGCAGAGGCGGCACCGGGCTATGCCCTGGGATGGGGCGTCAGCATCGGTGCGGTAGCGGACTGGCTGGCCGACTACGCGGGCTATGACAAGAATGACATCTACCGCGATCTTCCACAGTTCAAGGCCACCTTCACCGCCGGCTGGAACATCGCCCTGCTGGGCTACTCCACCCCCAATATCGGCGATTCGGGGGCATGTGGGAGCATCGGCAAGGTGGCAGCCGACCCCAATTTCATCGCCCGCGGCTACAAGTACCTGAAGGACCCCCAAATTGCTCTGGCGGCCTGGTACGCCAACGGCCAATCAGCCACTGAAATCGGTCGCGATATATACAGCACCGATCCCGACTGGGTCGCCAAGGACATCGGCAAGATCGCCTCGCAAGTCGCGGAAAATCCCTTTGAGGGCGGCCATAACATGGCGGGCTATGGCCTGGCTTCGGTGGAGTTCGGATGGGGCAAGCCCGGCACCGGCCTGTGGCTCTACTACGGGCGCAACGGCGGCCACGGACATCAGGACCGCCTCAATATCGGCATGTACTACAAGGGCCTGGATATGATGCCTGACTTGGGGTATCCGGAGTTCTGTAGCCGGTGGCCGAAGCGCATCTACTCCAACCGCAACACACTGTCCCACAATACCGTGCTCGTCAATGAGGTCCAGCAGGAGTTCAGTTGGGTGGGCCATCCCGAGGTGTTCTGTCAGTTCGACGACTTCGGGGCGGTGCGGGTGGACAGCCCGGAAGTATATAAGGGAGTTGAGAAGTACCAGCGCACTGTGGCTTTCGTCAAAGTGGATGAGGGGCAGGGCTATGTGTTTGACGTGTTCCGCGTAAGAGGCGGCAATGACCACGTGTACTCGCTGCACGGCCCTCCCGGCGAGATGACCGCTCAGAACCTGGCCCTTGCCAAGCAGGAGACCGGCAGCTACTACGGTCCCGATGTCCCATTCAAGGCTGAGACCAAGGACCCCGTCAAGTGGGGCTATTCGTGGTTCGGCAATGTCGAACGGGACCGCAAGCCGCCGGCCGCCTATGTGGTGGACTGGAAGGCCGAGACCGGATACCGGGGCGTTACCGATAAGGACAATATCCATCTGCGCTACCATGCCCTTGCACAGGTGGACGACGTAGCGTTCGGAGATGTCGAGCCGCCGCAGAACAAGGGCGGCAACCCCAAGTGGCTGCGCTACTTGCTGGCACATCGGGCGGGCGAGAACCTCGTCAGCACCTTCGCCGGAGTCATCGAGCCGTATAGCGGCAATCCCGCCATCACGACCATCGAGCGATTGCCGATCATCGCGGGACCCGACACGGCTGAGGCAGTCGCAATCAAGGTCGCTTTGGCCGACGGTACCATTGACTACCTGGTGGCCGGCGATGATGAGCACGCGGTGATGAAGACCGAGGGAGGGCTCGAATTCGCCTGTGCTGTCGGCTGGTTGCGGGCGCGAGGGGGCAAGATCGAAAAAGCAGTGCTCTGCCGTGGTACGAGGCTTGCCCTTGGCGATTTCGCCATATCGCTGCCCGACGCCGGGCACAGGGGAACTATCGCCAAGATGGACAGGGACATGGTCGGCAAGGGTCACGTGTGGGCGGACTGCGCCCTGCCCACCGACGAGACCATGGCGGGACGTGAGATCATCATCGAGAACGACCGCGAGCGCAACGCCTGCTACACGATAGAACGCGTTGAGAAGGATGGCAAACTGTGCAAGCTGTGCCTGGGTGATGTCTGCTTTGTGCGCAGCTACAAGGACAACAACGACTACAGCAAGGGTTACGTGTACAATTTGGAGGAGGGCGCGGCGTTCATTATCCCCCACATCGTGCGCGTGGTCCGTAACGGTGACAACGCCTACAGTGTGCAAACAACCGGGGACGCGGAATTGACGGTGCCAAAGGCAAGCAGATAGGCCCGGAGAATGTCAGGCTGCCTCGGCCAGCAGGGCGCGAAGGTGCAGGCCTGCCTCGGCGTAGGTGCGGTTCACCTCGGCCGGGGGTATGTCCAGAATCCGCCCAATCTCCTCGTGGCTCAGCTCCTCATAATGAGAGAGCGTCTCCACCAGACGAGCTTTGGGTCGCAGCTCTGAGATGGCGGCGGCGACCCTCTGAGAGCTGGCGGCGTCATTCTCAACTCCGAGGAAGCTGCGCGGCCAAGCGGTGAAATAGCCACTCACCTCCTGAAGCCACTGCTCAAGCTGCTGCTCCGTGCTCCCTAGCACCTCGGCCAGTCTTGAGGCCGCGACCGGGCTGTCAAGCCTCCGGCCGACCTTCATATAGGCCTCCCCGAGCCGCTCGGCGGTTCTCTTAAGGCGCTTGCGCAGCCACGGTTGCTCCCCGAGCCACCTGACGATGCTCGTCCAGATGTTGATCCTGGCCTGCTCCTCGAAAAGCTCCCCCGGCGGCGTTCGGTAGGCCGTATCAACCAGCGCCATGATGGCCCGACCGACCAGAACGCCGCGGTCAACCTCCGCAGGCAGGCACGGGGCTATTCTGTTGACCGCGGCTTTCACCAGATGGGCATACTCCTCAATAAGACGCTGGTGTTGGGTGAATCCGGGTGTTTCGTCCGGCCTCGGCCCCTGAGGGAAGCGACCTCCGTTTGCGGATGCAAGTCCCTGTGCCATAC
>Ga0116202_10001236_pt1 | contig 14968 bp, 13 predicted proteins | sample LakKivw325mmetaG_FD_94479 | JGI IMG/M metagenome (GOLD analysis project Ga0116202, IMG submission 94479) | Anoxic lake water microbial communities from Lake Kivu, Rwanda to study Microbial Dark Matter (Phase II) - Lake Kivu water 325m metaG | ecosystem: Environmental > Aquatic > Freshwater >...
CAGAATATTATTGAAATCATGGGCAATCCCTCCGGATAGCGTTCCCAGGGCTTCCATCTTCTGGGCCTGCAGGAGATGAGCTTCAAGATGCTTGCGGTCGGTGATGTCTTTAGCAGCGACCGTTACTGCGCTTATTGATTTTCCTTCTTGATCCATAACGGGGCTGAACGTCCGGATGAAGTATTTTTGCTCCCTTTCGCTTATATATTCATGTTGGATCGGTTTGCCGGATTCATATACCTCTTTCACTTTCTCAGTGAACTCCCTTGCATCCTCCTTTGGATGAAACTCATTGTACCTTCTGCCGATGATCTCCTCCAATGGGATGCCAATTCTCTGCCGATAACCTTCATTTATGAACAAATATCTGCATTCACGGTCCACCAAATACATTGAATCTATGGAATATGCCAATGCACGGTATCTCTCCTCACTTTTCCTCAGTCTTTCCTCAGACGCTTTCCTTTCTGAAATATCTCTCGCACTTACTACGACAGCAGTTATATCGCCTTTATCATCCCTAATTGGATCTCCTACCGTCTCAAGCCACACATAATGTCCGTTCGCATGCCTTACTCTGTATTCAACCATGGTAGGCTGCCGGCGGGCTAAACTCTCAGAAAATACCCTTATCAGACCTTCAACGTCATCCGGATGAACAATGTCAAAAGTTGACTTTCCAACCCGATCCTCCGGCTTGTAGCCGAGAACGCTATAATGAGACGGGCTTGCATATACATTATTTCCCTGCAAATCAAGCACTCTGACCATATCTGACATGTTGTCTGTAATCAGCTTCAGAGTTTCCTCACTTTTACGCAGTGCCTCCTCCATCTGCTTGCGCTCTGATTCCGATTGCTCCATCTCCGCAATTCTCTGCCTCAGCGAAACAAGTTCCTGGAGCAATTCCTGCTTCGTTTTCCTTTCATCTTTCATGAGAAGACTCCACGTAATTTCATTTTCCCGCACAAACGGCCTTTTGCAGGCTATGCCAGAGACTGCCCGGTTCGATCTGCTGCATGTTCAACTGCGAATAGCGGATGGAATGGATTATTTCACCTTTTGTGTCGTAATAAATGACGATCAACGTACCATAACGATTGTTTTTACAGTCGATCTGATACAGGGAAACGACCGACTTGAATCTCTCGGCCGGTTTCTGCCGGCTGCTCAATATTTCTTTAATCTGGCGGAGAAATGGGCTCTTTTTCGCTGGGGTGATGGCGGTCCATACGGTGACCATATTACCGGCGGAAGGATAGATGCTGTCACTGTCCATGAAAAAAGCATCCCGATATTTCGTAAAACCCACAAGAACCCATTTTCCCTCACGGCATTCCGCTACAGTGGAGAAAGAGACAGAAAATATGAAACATGACAGAAAAAAAATGACAGGCAGCCGTCGTGAACGGTTCATGGTTTCCTTCCTTTCCTGACTCTCCGGTATCCCTGCCAGGATAAATTAAAAATATCGAGAATCTTTTTGAATTGTGTATCATCCATGATTCATGGTCAAAGATTCATTATGTGGTCATTGATAAGACAAGCGGGAGGCGTATCGAAGACGCGCCTCCCGCCGATGCAGTCACAAAGTACTATTTTTTCTCTACCCGAGAAAACTGCTCCCGAAGCTTGTATTTCAGGATCTTGCCGGAAACATTCTTGGGCAGGGTCGTCATAATCTCCAGGTGCCGCGGTATCTTGTATTCGGCAATCCGAACCTTGAGAAACTCCTTGAGTTCATCCAGTTCCAGGGTTTCTCCCTGTTTTGGCGCCACCACCGCCATGACCGTTTCACCCCATGTGGTGTGGGGAATTCCGATGATCGCAGCCTCCTGCACCTTCGGATTCTCGTAGATGGCGTCCTCCACCTCCTTGCTGTAAACATTCTCGCCGCCGGTGATGATCATGTCCTTTTTACGGTCCACCAGGGTGATATACCCCTCCTCGTCCATGACGGCCAGGTCTCCGGCGTATACCCATCCATCCCGGATTGTTTCAGCCGTGGCCTCGGGATTTTTGTAGTATCCCTTCATGACCGTATCGCCCTTTACGCAAAGTTCCCCCACGACTTCCGGTTCGGTGATGGTTTCGCCTTTGTCATTGGCGATCCTGCTTTCCATGTTCACCACGTATTTACCGCCGGCGCCGGCTTTCCGGATCTGATCTTCCGGCAGCAGGGCGATCCCTCCGGGGCCCGCCTCGGTGAACCCGCAGAGGCAGAAGAAGCTGGTGGTTTTGAACTTCTCTATCATCTTCTTCACCGATTCCGCCGCCATCGGGGCGGCGCCGTAACCGTAGAATCGAACCGACGAAAGATCGTATTTATCGAAATCCGGAACCATCATCATGAAAGAGTACATGACGGGAGCGCCGAAGAACTGGGTGATTTTTTCCTGCTGGATGAGTGCAAGAATCCTGTTCGGAACGAAATCCCTGACCACCACATGGGTGCTGCCGAGATACGTGCCGGGATTGAGATAGAGGTTGAGTTCGGCGGAATGAAACAGGGGAGCGGCATGGAGAATCCGGTCCTTCGTGTTGAGGCCGATGAGGCTTGTCATGGAGGTGGTGATCGTCATCTGGCTGCGGTGGGCCAGGACCGCTCCTTTGGGCCGTCCGGTGGTTCCCGACGTGTAGATAATTTCACTTTCGTCGTATTCATCCACGAGAACTCCGGGTTCATGGCGCTTTCCCTTATCCATAATGCTGCTCATGGCGTCACACCCACTGAAACTGCCTGATCCGGCGGATATAACCCGTTTGACTTTCCCAAGCCGCGGCCTCATTTCCCGCACGGCCGGTTCAAAAACATCGTCGAACACCAGCACCACGGCATCGCAGTGATCAAAGATGTATTCAGCCTCCGGAGGAGCGAGCCGGAAGTTCACCGGCACGGCGACGCCACCGGCCTTTACGATACCGTAAAAAGCAAACACGAAGAAATCCGTGTTAAACATCCACATGGCCACCTTGTCGCCCTTTTTCAATCCCAGTTCGATAAAGGTGTTGGCGACGGCATTGACCCGTTCATTCACCTCGCGCCAGGTATACCGATTCTCCTCATACACCAGAGCTTCCTTGTCCGGCATCATGCGGACATTCCGTGTAACCAGTTCTCCAAGATTCATAAAAACCCTCCCTTTTATGTTTGGTTGAAAAACGATTCCTGTTTATTTAACAGCTCCCGCCTGTACTTTTCTCATTTGAAAACTTCCATGAACGATGCAGCAGGTCTTCCCTTGCTCATCCTTCAGCTCGAGATTCATGACCCAATCGGCCTTTCCCGTGTCTTCGGCCATCTTTATAAGCCGCTCCGCCTCTTCGGGATTCATCGATGCCTCCACGGTAATATCCGTGGTTGCCGGGCTTTTGAAGGTCATGGTGACCTCCTTCAGAAGGGGATAATATTTTCTGTGATCGAAAGAGGCATAGAACAGCACGCCTCCCGTGTAATCCGCCAGGGAAAAGAGGGACCCGGCATAGACTGTGCCGATATGGTTCACGTTCGGCTTTATCGGCAGCAAGACTTTTACAGACCGGGGCCGGAAATCCAGAATGCGCATTCCCATTTTCTCAATAATCCCGATCGCTTTTTCAAGATAACCGACAAGATCCCTGTATTCTTCTCTGATCGCCATTTGCTTGATCTCCTCAATATGTAAGCCCACCGGCCGGAGCGTCACTCAGGTCTGATATAATTCCGACAATGGGGGCAGAATACCCTGTTGGTCGAGTCGCAATAGGAGTCTTCCGTTTTGCATATCGGGCAGTAATAGATGCTTCCGGAACCGGGTGGCGCCGGAAGAGCCTTGCCGCACAACGGACAGACAATCGCCTCTTTCTTAATCAGTTCCGCACAGAAGGGGCATTTTTTCATTATCATGCTTTGTCGTTGCTCCCCAGCACATGGACAACCTTGTGTTTGTAAAGCTCTTTCAACGAATCACGGGCCGGCCCCAGATATTTCCTCGGATCGAATTCGTTCGGCTTTTCATAAAATACTTTTCTGATCGCCGCCGTCACGGCCAGTCTGCCGTCGGAATCGATGTTGATTTTACAGACGGCCGATTTTGCCGCCCTGCGGAGCTGTTCCTCGGAAACGCCCGCCGTATCCTCAAGTCTTCCTCCATATTTGTTAATGTCATCGACAATGTGTTGCGGTATGGAAGACGCGCCGTGCAACACGATGGGGAAGCCGGGGATTCTTCTTTCTACCTCTTCCAGGATATCGAACCTCAGCGGTGGCGGCGTTTCGCCCGGCTTCACCTTGAATTTAAACGCCCCGTGGGACGTCCCGATGGAAATGGCCAGAGAATCCACGCCGGTGCGTTTGACAAAATCTTCCACTTCCTCTGGCCGGGTATAATGGGCATGTTCCGATGAAACCTCATCTTCAATCCCGGCAAGAACGCCCAGTTCGCCTTCGACGGTCACATCGTGCCCATGGGCAAAATCGACCACCTGTTTCGTGAGCTTGATATTCTCCTCGTAAGGCAGATGAGAGCCATCGATCATTACGGAGGAAAACCCCGTCTCAATACAGGATTTCGCCAGATCAAAGGAATCGCCGTGGTCGAGATGCAGGACGATGGGAATGGCGTGTCCTGATTGTTTCGCAACTTCAACCGCTCCTTTCGCCATGTACTGCAGCAGCGTCTGATTGGCGTATTGACGGGCGCCCTTCGACACCTGCAAAATTACCGGTGATTTCGTTTCAACGCAGGCGGCAATGATGGCCTGCAACTGCTCCATGTTGTTAAAATTAAATGCGGGGATTGCATACCCCCCCAGCATCGCTTTATGAAACAGCTCTTTCGTGTTCACCAAACCCAATTCTTTGTAATGTACCATGATGACATATCCTTTCTGTTTGATCCTTTTCATCTGACAAATAAATTTCTTTCCTCCTCATCATTCAGATTTCGGTTTTTTGCCGGCCCAGTTCGATAGGAGATAACCGCCTGTTATGAAGATCAGGCTTACGACGAGCAGCATAATCTTCATGCCGCCATTCTTTCCATGAAACAGGATGTAGAACGCTGGAAACAACATCAGTACCCCGAAAACAAGGAGAAAATTCCCTGCAATCTGGCACAGTATCCTTGAGAAATTCTTCCTCAAGTCCTTTTTCTGCCGGACGGCGACGAAAACAATGACGGGAATCAGCACAATGAGAAGAATGATCACTTCAAGGATCATACAAGCTTTCCCCTATGACAAATGCGGCTCAAAAGAAGCGACCACTTTTTCAAACACATGCTTGTATTCTTCGGCCATGTCTTCCGGTACGCCATAGTTAAGCACATAGAACCCTTTCTGAGCCGGGATGACGATAAATTGCTGGATCATGTTGACCTGTATATGGGGCGGAACGATTTCGTACACTCTGCCCTCAACAGCCGGGGGCCTATCCCGCATGGGAAGATAAACAAGCTCAAATGTTTTTATCTGAAATTTCTTTCCCGTTCTTCCTGCAAGTGCAACATCGATAACGGCAGCCTCCCTGTCATAATCAATGCGCACCATGGAATTCAATTTGTTGCGGATGAATGCTTCTGCATTTGGGAAAATACCATCACCGCTGTAATACAGAACAGTTAGAATGATCGACGCGCCGTCTTTGTTCATGGGACCCGTCAGTCTTGTGCCTGATATTTTCGTCAGGTCGCCGTAGGGGTGATCTTTTTCTTTCCTCTTCCAATCCTTGGGAATGCCGACGTTGAAGTAATTTTCCTGGCTGGCATATCTTTCATACTCCGCTGCGGAAGACTTTATATCCTTCTGAAAACTATTCGCCGGTCTTATCGTTTTATTTTCTTTGACGGCGGGTGCGTTTTCGCCGGCGGGAAGAGCTACGGCTGACATTGATGCTGAACAGCCAATGCATAGTGATACAATAATACTTAACATGAACTTGATTTTTTTCATTTTTCACATCCCTGCCGCTTCAAACGCGGCGCTCGCGATCGTCACGGCCTCTTCCTCGATCCTTCTCAGATGCTCTTCGCTGACGAAACTCTCCGCATATACCTTGTAAATGTCCTCCGTACCCGACGGGCGGGCGGCAAACCATCCGTTTGCGGTAACGACCTTGAGTCCCCCGATATCGGCGTTGTTCCCGGGTGCACGGGTTAGTTTGGCCACAATGGCGTCTCCGGCCAGTGTTTCGGCTGTAATCATGTCGGGAGAAAGTCTCTTGAGCACCGCCTTTTGTTCGGGCGTAGCCGCGGTATCGATACGGATGTAGAACGACTTGCCGAAACGATCCTCGAGATCCCTGTAGGCCTCGGCGGGGTCCCTGCCGGTTCCGGCCATGATCTCGCAAGCCAGCAGATCCATAATGATGCCGTCTTTGTCTGTCGTCCATACCGTGCCGTCTTTTCTCAGAAATGAGGCCCCGGCGCTCTCTTCCCCTCCGAAACCACAGGAGCCGTCGATAAGGCCGTCCACGAACCATTTGAAACCCACGGGAACTTCGGAAAGCCGTCTCCCGAGGGCCGCGGCTACGCGGTCGATCATGGATGTGGAGACCAGCGTTTTCCCCACCGCTGCATCCCGGCTCCATCCCGGCCGGTTCCGTAAGAGGTAATGGACGGCGACAGACAGGTAATGGTTGGGGTTCATCAGTCCCGATTCCCTGGTGACAATCCCGTGGCGGTCTACGTCCGTGTCATTCCCAAAGGCGATGTTGAAATTGTCCTTCAACCGGATCAGTCCCTCCATGGCATAGGGCGAGGAGCAGTCCATCCGGATTTTGCCGTCATGATCCACGGTCATGAAGGAAAAAGTCGGGTCTATAATCCGATTCACCATCTCAAGGTCAAGACCGTAACGTTCGGCGATGGGGTCCCAGAAGTCCACCGCCGCCCCGCCAAGGGGATCTGCGCCAATTTTAAGTCCCGATCCCGCAATTGCTTCCATGTCGATGACGCCCTGAAGATCCTCCACATAGGGCGTTACATAGTCGTATTCATGGATCGAGCCCGATTTCAGGGCCTTTTCAAGGGGCAGCCTCTGTATGTTCTCAATCCCCTGCATTAGGATCTCATTTGCCCTCTCTTCGATCATCCGGGTTATGCCCGTATCCGCAGGCCCGCCTTCGGGAGGGTTGTACTTGAATCCGCCATCCTCCGGCGGGTTGTGGGAAGGGGTGATGACGACGCCATCCGCAAGCCCTTTTTTCCTTTTCCGGTTATATGTCAGAATCGCATGAGAGATGACCGGCGTCGGGGTGTAACGAAGCCCTTTCTGGATCATCACATCAACGCCGTGGGCTGCAAAGACCTCGATGGCCGTGGCCAAAGCCGCTTCGGACAGGGCATGGGTATCCATCCCCATGAACAGGGGGCCGGCGATCCCTTTTGATTTTCTGTATTCACAGATGGCCCGGCTGATGGCCAGGACGTGTCCCTCGTTGAAGCTGTTTCTGAGGGACGATCCCCTGTGACCGGAGGTGCCGAAAGCGACCCTCTGAGAAGGATCGGATATGTCGGGCTTGTGGGTGTAATAGGCGGAGATAAGCCTCGGAATATTGGCGAGGATGGATCTCGGCGCCGGCTTGCCGGCGAGTTCATGGACGTTCATTTGAGTTCAATAATCTCCATTCGGTTGTTTGCTTTCGGGTTTTTCGACGACGGCCCTTCCGTCAGGATCGCAAGATTTCCCTCCACCTCATGGGTCTGCAACCAGTTTCTCACGTAAGCATTCCAGTCTTCGGGGTGATCGGGTTCGTGCGCCGGATAGACCCCGGCGGTGAACTGAAGCCGCTGGCAGGTCGCTTCCTGGGAACTCACTCCCACGATCCACACGGGGAGCCTGAACCTGGCAATGGATCGCGCCGTTATGCCGCTGTGAGTCGGCACGAATACGGCTGCAGGTGAGATGCGCTCCAGCGCCGCCTCGACACTCAAAGCGATCAGATCCGTAATATTGACCGCGTCCGTGCGGCGGTGTCTTCGAAGAGCCTCCTTGATTGTGTGGCTCCGGCGTTGCGGCTCCGTCGCGGCGGCAATCTTCGCCAGCATGGCCACAGCCTCCACGGGATATTTGCCCATGGCCGATTCTTCGGAAAGCATGACGCAGTCCGTACCGTCAAGCACCGCGTTGGCCACATCGGTCGCCTCCGCCCGGGTGGGACGCCGGTTGCCCGTCATGGATTCCAGCATCTGCGTGGCCGTGATAACGGGTTTTCCGGCTCTATTTGCGCTGTGCATGAGGCGCTTCTGAACGACGGCAATCTGCTCGATGGGAATTTCCACGCCAAGGTCTCCCCGGGCGATCATGATGCCGTCCGCCGCATCGAGGATATCGTCTATGTGTCCGAGGGCCGTTGAGCGTTCAATCTTCGCGATGATGAAGGGATGATACCCCCATGCGACTGCTGATTCCCTTACGGCTGCTATGTCCGCGGCGTTCTCCACAAAGGACTGACTGACCGCATCCACCCCGCGTTCAAGGGCAAATTTCAGGCATTCGCGGTCATGGTCGGTGAAGGCGCTGATACCGAGATCGATGCCGGGCAGGTTGAGACCTTTGCGGGAACGCAATTCGCCGCCCACGAGGACCCGGCAGGTGACCTCCTGATCCTCAACTTTCAGGGCTTCAAGCTGGATGAGGCCGTCATTCAGAAACAGGGTATCGCCTGTCCTCACCGCCTGGGGAAGCCGGGAAAAGCTCACGGAAGCCTTCGTGGAATCACCAACGATGTCTCGTGTCGTCAGGGTGAACAGGTCTCCCGGTTGTAGTTCCACCGGTTCGTCTGCCAGATGACCGATCCTCATTTTCGGACCGGGCAGGTCCGCCATGATGGCGATTCGTTGTCCCACGTCGCGGGCTGCGGCGCGAATGTTTTCGATGACCTGCTTGTGTCCGCTGAAATCGCCGTGGGAGAAATTGAGGCGGGCTACATTCATCCCTGCCTTCATCATTGCTTTCATGACGTCCCGCGACTCCGATGCCGGTCCGATGGTGGCTACAATTTTGGTTTTATGATGTGGAAGCTGCATGGTGATCCCTCTCCTTGCGGTATGAGTTAAAGTTTTTTCCCGACAGAGGCAAGATAGATGGTGAATTCATCCTCGCCGTTTATTCTGAGGAGTTTATCCATTTCTTCCTGATTATAGGCGGCAATGGCGCACGTTCCCGCTCCTATCGCTTCACAGGCAAGATACAGGTTCTGGCAAACATGACCGGCGTCAATGGCAATGACCTTGTGGGCGGCAAGACCATAACGCCATTCCATTCTGTACGGGATCGTCGTCCAGATAAAGGTAACGGCCGCTGCTTCCGGATAGGATTGACCGAATACGGCTCTGGTAATTTTGCGGTTCAGGGATTCTTCGGCAAATTCAAACAGAATCTGATGTTCCACAGGAAGGTACCGGTAGATTCCCTGATCCAGCCCCTGAATATTCAAAACACAAAGATATGTCTCAAGGGCGTGGCGGCATCCGGCGGAAGGCACCGTTCTTGAGGCGTGTCCCTCATCGAGGATCTGCTTGATACCCTGGGTCGCCCAAAGGAGGAAAGACAGTTCTTCAAGGGTAAGGGGTTGTTTGCTGTAGGCTCTATGGCTTTCACGGTTAGTAACGGCGGCCAGAAGGTCGATTTGACCGATGCTCTTGAATTGTTCATATTCCGGAAGGTCAATTCGTTTTGAATCTTTAGAGTAAGGTTTTTCAACAGGAGGCGGTGCAATTCCTTTGTTCTGGTCCGTTTGAGAAAAATCAATGGCCTTACGGATACTGTCTTTCAGAAAATATCGGAATTGCTGAAGGAGGTCTTTATCCATTTTTTTCGCCGTGAATCACAACATGTTTTCTTCTCGTTCTGTCTTTTTACGGTTATTGCTTCTTCAATTTCTTATCACAAATTATCGCATTTTGCCATGAATCATCTTAAAAAACACAGAGGGTTAACCCATGACGAGGCCGGGACTTGAACAAATCCGCCAACTAACTATAATTAATTATATATCATATAGATCAATTTTCTTCATACCCCCAAAAGTACCCCCAATCGTTTCCTTGCCCCCCTCGCCAGTCAATAATCTAATTGATTTCTTATCTGAAATCGTCGATTAATATCTCATCTGATTCTAAAAGAAGGTCATGCCGGTGAATCAATGAAAAGATGCCATGCTTGTTTAAAGGTTATAGAAATCAAGCTTCCGGTCGGCAGGCAGGAAGTCTGTCTCTTTTGCAGAACTGATCTGCACTGTTGTCTCAATTGTAATTATTATGCACCCGGATCTTATAACGATTGTCGGGAGCCCCAAGCTGAAAGAGTAATTGAAAAGAGCCGGAGTAATTTCTGTGATTACTTTGTTTTTAGAGATTCAGCATCTGACAAAAAGGAACAGAATAAAACAGAAGCAGCCAAGGCGAAGCTGAAATCTCTGTTGAAGGATTGATGAAGCGAGCTACATTGACCTTTCCTGACGCTTCACCCACGCTTTCACATCCTCCAACAAATCATTTTTGAATTCCTCCGGCGCCAGGATGACGATAAACAGCAACTACGCTCGGATATCGGAACAGTGTTGATCAAAGAAGAGATTTTTAATCCATTATCGTGACAATGGGGTCACGTGATCGTGTTCACAATAAAAAGTCGCAAAGTTCATATTTGCGACTTTTTATTGTTGACTTCTCGGGTATTCTGTGCCATGAAGCAGCCAGGAGTGTATATATGAGCAAAGCAAAAGAATTATTGACTTTAATAGACAAGATAAAGTTAGTAGATAAGGCTGCGCTTCTCCAGGAACGGTTCCAGGACAGGCCCGATTTTACTATTTCCGATGCGGCATCCGTACTGGAAGAGAAGCAATCGACTCTCTACTGGACTCTACATAAGCTCACAAGTAGCGGCTATATTTCCCGTACCGGACAGGGCCTGTATTCCTTTCAAAACAGGGAAGCAGAATCGATCCAGCCGATCCTCTCCCGTCTCGCTGGCAGGATACTCGATGTCCTCAGGGAAACCGGGCATGATTTCTTCATCTCCGGCTTGGACATCCTGACGGTCTTCATGGATCACGTCCCCGAGACCTATCCTGTTCTCCTGTTCTCGGGGAAATCCGATGCGGATGAGGTCGCTGATATTCTTTCAAAGAATAAAATCGACGTCGTCCCCTATGCCAATATCAAGGACTATTCCACCATCCGGCGCATGTCCTCCATGGGCGAGCTTGCCCTGCTGATTCCCACTCAGGAGTTCACCTATGCAGCAAATGGACTGGCCACTTTTGAAAAGGCTTTTGTCGATCTCTATTACGAAGTCAGCCGGAGGGACTATCCCCTTTCGATTCAGGAACTGGTAAGGATCTACCTCAACATGAGACGGCGAATGTCCCTGAATAAAAACCGGATGGTCAAGATCGCTTCGCGCAGAAATATACAACAGGACATCCGGTATATTGTGGAGCACGATGCCATCACGGACGCTGCGATGGAATTTGTCGATAACCTGAGAAAGCGAAACCTGTAAATGAACTTTGACGATACTGCCTTGATCCATGACCGAAAGTGTTTTGACCGCGACACACTGACGGAGCGTCAGGAACAATTCAAATTAAACAGTCTGGCCAGAATGGAGCTTTCCCTGTGGGATCTGGAAATCTTTCTGCAAATCCAGGCCATCCTGAAGGATAAGATCGTCCTGAAGGGTGGAGCCGCTGCCCAGTTCTATGTGCCCATTGAATATCAGCGGACCAGCGTTGATATCGATATGATCTGTGCCGTGGGAATTGAAGAGGTTGAGAAAGCTCTGGCGGCAATCGAGCGAAAGTTCAACAGCATGGATGGCCTGTTCAAGGCACGGCCACATAAACCAAAAGATCCCAAGGCAACCCTGCCAATGATGACTTACTACATGGATGTCCCGTCGGTCTGCACGGAAAAGGAACTTTTCGGGAAAAAGATCACCGGCACACAGGAAATCAAAATAGAGTTTCACTTTACAGACGAACCTTTGGTGATTTACCGGATATCTTCCCCTCATATCTTTGCCCTGGAAACGCAGCAGACCTATCAACTCCTCCCGTTAGACGATCTCATCGGAGACAAGCTGACAACTCTGGGACCCAATACCATCGGCATCCCCATGGATCGGGCAGACGAACAGATCAAGCAAATCTACGACATCTCCTGGTTGCTCACATTCAACTGGGATAATATCGACATGCAGCGTGTCAGAAAATCTTTTTTGGCCAGAGCGAAGTCGGAAGCGCATCAACGTTCCCTGACCGCGAATATGACGGACATCTTCTCAGACATGATCGCGCAAATGAAGCAATTTTCCATCATGGATCTGGAAAATGACAAGAGTCTGTTGAAGTTGATTAATGATTTTCAAAGCCTGTACGTGAGAAAAGAGCTGAACCGCTCGCCCGCGGAATGGGCTGTCATCGGCGCCAAAATCCATCTTCTCCTTGGCTATCTGAGTCGAAATAGGGATGCAAAAAGTCCCTTGGACAGCCTTTTTCAATGTGAACGGAACCTCGAATTCGATTACCTGAAAGGCGCTGAAAAAGGCCAGCTTGCCCGGCGATTCAGAGAGGAATTTTCAAAAGACTTTGAAAAATACAGCGATTATCCGGCGAGAGTATTAAAAGGGAAAAATTCTGTCAGACTGCTGTGGGCGGCTGCAAATCCGGATAATGTAGATGAAATCGTCTCTTGGATCAGAAATTTTATTCGGTAATAAGCCCCATCAAACCTTTAAAAAATCCGAATTAGATTTTTCTTGACTTTGGAAATCATTCTGGCATTTTGGAGCTACCACTTCCATTTGGAGGCGCAATATGGAATTAATAGACAGATTTTTCAAACCGCCAAAGGCGAGTTTTTTCCTTTTCGGACCTCGCGGCACGGGGAAGTCTACATTTATCAGTAAAGTTTTCAAAGATAGTTTATCGGTCGATTTGCTTGATCCGGAACGGGTCCGTTATTTTTCTGCGATGCCTGAGCGGCTGAAGGAAATTACCGATGCTTACCCTAAGCCAGGCACTCTTGTTATCGATGAGATACAGAAGGTCCCGGATTTGCTTCCGGTGGTGCATAGTGTAATGGAACAAAAGAAGGGATGGAACTTTATTTTAACGGGCTCCAGTGCCCGCAAACTGAAACGTTCGGGGGTGGATTTACTGGGAGGTCGGGCAATCCTATGTACTATGCACCCTTTCATGGCTTCTGAAATGGGGTCACGATTCAGCTTTGATGACGCACTCCTGCATGGACTACTACCAATTGTCGTGGCTTCGGAGAACCCCGCTGATGTTCTGCGTTCGTATGCCGCCCTCTATCTGAGGGAAGAAGTGCAGATGGAAGGGCTGGTGCGCAACATAGGCAATTTCTCCAGATTTCTGGAAGCCATAAGCTTTTCCCATGCATCAATCCTCAACATCAGTAATGTAGCGCGTGAGTGTGCTGTAGAGCGGAAGGTAGTGGAGGGTTACGTGGAGATATTGGAAGACATTCTTCTTGGTTGGCGGCTTCCTGTGTTCACAAAGAGGGCAAAACGGAAGTTGGCTCTGCATCCGAAATTCTTTCTATTCGACGCAGGCGTCTTTCGTTCTTTGAGGCCTCAAGGACCTTTCGATCGTCCTGAGGAGATAGAAGGCCAGGCATTGGAAGGGCTGATTGCACAACATCTCAAGGCTTGGATTGCATACTCCGATGTCAAGAGAGAGCTTTTCTTCTGGCGAACAAGGTCAGGCGTGGAGGTTGATTTCATAGTATACGGAGAAGACGGCATTTGGGCGATTGAAGTTAAAAATACCCAACACATTCGCCCCGCTGATTTGCGTGGGCTCAGGTCATTTAAAGAGGAATTCCCTGAAGGCAAAACTTTCTTTCTCTATCGTGGAAAGGATCGTCTGCGTAGGGAAGATACATTGTGTTTACCCTGTAAAGAATTTCTTGCTGCACTTCAACCCGATCTGGTTTTAGAGGAATTTTTCTCCATTTCACATAAATGATAGTTTTTTGATTAATAACCAAGGTCAATCCTCAAGACATAGAGGACATCAAATATAAAAAGCGTTAAATATAAAAATCTTAAAAATCAATGAATACCGTTCGAAATGTGGCAAATCTTCGGTTTTGTTTTCTGCATAAAAGAAACTTATTATCCGTCTCTAAATTTTCCTCAAAACGAGCTACATTATACCATCCTGTCGCTTCACCCACCCTCTCACATCATCCAACAAATCATTTTTGAATTTCGCCGGCGCCAAGATGACGATATTCGGAATCCAGGATTTGAGAATATTGCGGATGGCCTCGTAATGTCCCACCCTGAACGTGACGACGAGTGACCCGTCGGGTCTTTCTTCTTTGATCTCCTGGGTCGGAAACATCTTCCGGCGCTTGAAATAATGGCTGACCTGGGCATCAATCAGAACCGTGACCTCCAGCTTCATCTCCCCGGCAAACCAGATATTGGCACTGCCATGAAGGATGGCATCCAGATCATCAGGAATGCCTTTGAAGCACGTTTTTGACAGCCGGAAATCCGTGATCCTGTCGAGAGCGTAACGCTTGAGTATTCCCGTGGTGGGCTCATTCCCGATGAGATACCAGAACCCGCCGAAATAAACGACCCTGTAGGGCTCCATGCTGACGGGATGAGCTCCCTTATCCGCGGCATACCGGAAACTGACCTGTTTCTTCTCCCTTATGGCCTTCACCGTCCGGTTCAGAAGCGCACCGTCCAGAGGCACAGCATCGTCGATCTTAACAAAAACCGGCATCGTGGTGACACAGTCATACAGACGATCCAGGACGTCGTCTGCCGCCTTCTTGAAGGGCTGGCCCAACTGTCCCACAATATTCTTCAGGGCCACCACCAGAGCCAGCTCCGTGTCGTCAAAGACCTCCAGGTTCTTCACCAGGTCCTTGCTCATCTGATGAACCCCTTTATGAACTTCATGGAGAGGAAAGCCGGATTCTTTCAGTAAGAGCAA
>Ga0116202_10001237_pt1 | contig 14964 bp, 14 predicted proteins | sample LakKivw325mmetaG_FD_94479 | JGI IMG/M metagenome (GOLD analysis project Ga0116202, IMG submission 94479) | Anoxic lake water microbial communities from Lake Kivu, Rwanda to study Microbial Dark Matter (Phase II) - Lake Kivu water 325m metaG | ecosystem: Environmental > Aquatic > Freshwater >...
CCTCGATGCTCAAGAGGGAGCCTGGCGAGCCAGGGGCTTCTCCGTTGTGTGGCCGAGTGCCAGACGAGGACAAGGGTTGTCTTTCCATCCAGCTACTCCTCCCCTCTCACCACGCTCATAACACCCTGAGCCAGGAGAGCAACCCCGATGGCGGTAAGAGAGAGGATCAAGCCAGGAAATACCGTCAGCCAGGGCTGCCCGCGCAGGAAAAGCCTGCCATCGGCCATCATCGCGCCCCATTCGGGCGCCGGTGGGTGCACCCCCACCCCCAAAAACGACATGCCAGCGATCGTGATGATCACGAGTACGAAATCGCTCAAGCCATAGGCCAACGTCTCGGAGTAGACATTGGGCAGCACGTGGCGGATCAGTACCCTGACTGGGGAGTAACCAAGGATGTAGGCCGCATGGATAAAGTCCGCCTCCCGCAGCGTCAGCGCACGCGCGCGCGCGATCTTGGCGTAACGCGCCCAGTTCGTCGCCGCCAGCGCGATGAGCAAACCTTGTACGCCTGTACCCACGGCGGCCACGATGGCAATGACCAGGACAATGAACGGGAAGGCGTTGATGGCGTCGATCAGCATCATCCACAGAGTCGAGAGCACCGAGGCGCGCGTGGTGCCAAATAGCCCGCCCAGCAGAGTCCCTACCAACAATGGAGCCGAGACGCCCGCCAAAGCCAACAGGATGTCCAGGCGCGTTGCTTCAAACGTGCGAGTAAACACGTCCCTTCCCAACTGATCCGTCCCAAATGGATGAGCCAGGCTGGGTGGGGAGAGTGGCGTAGCAATGAAATCGACAGAACCATACGGGCTGAGCAGCGGGACAATGATGCCCAAGAACAGAATCAGTGCAAGCAGGCCGAGACCCCAGCGCGCTTCCGAGTTCAGAGTGCGCAAGAATGCCATGACTCCCCCTATTGTGTCCTGGTACGTGGATCCAGCCAGGCGCTGACCGTATCAGCCACATAGCTCACGCCGACCACTATTAGCCCAAAGATCAGCACGATGCTCTGCACCAGAGTGTAGTCTCGCTGCAGCACCCCTTCCACGATCAGCGCAGTGCCCAGTCCGGGGATGTTGAAGACGATCTCTACCATCACAGTTGCGCCCAGCAGTTGTCCAATCACATAACCCAGCAGGCTGATGGTGGGAGCGAGCGAAGGTCGCAGGAGATAGCGCCAGGTAAAGACGGGCCAGGAAAGGCCCCGCACCACGGCCGTCTCGACGAATTCCTGCTCCATGGTATCGGCAATGGAGCTTTGCAGCACCCGCGCCAGAATGGGGACCTGCACACAGCACATGGTAAGTGCGGGCAACCACAAGTACTTCAAGTTGGCAGGGAATCTCGACGTGTAACCCGCCACAGGCGCCCAACCGAGCCGGATGGCAAAGAACAGCAGAAGCAGCAGTCCAGAGAAGAACACGGGAGTGGCAAGAAGGACGGAGGTAACAATGCGGAAGAGCTGCCCAAAGCGTGTCCGCCGGTACAGGGCAGCCACGACACCTAGAGGTAGCGCCAAGACCAGAGCCATAACGATGGTGACGCCGATCAGCCAGACCGAAATGGGCATGGTGCGCGCCACCACCGAGCTGACCCTCTGGCCGGTGATCACCGAAGTGCCCAGGTCACCCCGCAGGAGGCGACCCACATACGTCGCGAACTGCTGCAGCATGGTTCCGTTGAGTCCCAACATCTCGCGGTAGTGCGCAATCAGCTCCGGAGTGGCCAGGTCACCGAGCAGGATCTGCACAGGATCGCCTGGTATGATGCGCACGAGAAAGAAGGAGACAACCATCACCCCTATACCCACCGCCATCGCCCGGGCCAGGCTGCGCATGGCGCGGTTCGACACGAGGCGCAGCAGAGCGGATCGCAGCCCGCCGGGTGCGCCTGTACGAGCTTCTGGCATTGTTCCCGTAGTCATCCAATCCTCCGGCCAATCACTGCCAGGCGCACCTCAGTTGCAGTGCGCTCCGGCAGAAGGGCGGGGCCGCGCTTGGACAAGAGTCCACTGGCGCGGCCCCAGACCCAGACACGCCCTTGGGGCGATCCAGAGACAGCTTCACGAGACAGGGCTGGCCTGGATCAACCTACTTCTTGACCTCGGACAACAGGTAGATCGCCACATTCACTCCCGGCGGTCGGTTGCCTTCGTAGATCACAGCGGGCAGGCGGTTACCGACCAGGACGGCGCGTTCCGTGGTGGGGATGTACGCCAGTTCCTCTGCCGCCAGATTCTGCGCCTGCTCGATGTACTTTACCGAATCGGCTTGAGTAGTCGCACTCAGAGCATTGTCGAGAATCTTCACCATTTCCGGGTTGTTGTACTTCACGGCACCGGTCCAGAAGGCGCCTGGCACGAACTGGTTGCGCAGCAGCGTCAGCGGCTCGTTGGCATTGCCACTCCAACCTGCCTCGTACTTGCCGCCAGAGAAATTGGCCGTATTCACGGCATCCTCGAGAGGCGTCACCTCGGCCGTGATGCCAATCTCGGCCAGGTTGTTCTTGATGACCAACGTGGCATCCGTCCAGCCGGCACGCTGGCTGTAGGTCATCAGGGTAAACTTGAAGCCGCTCGCAAACGGCGTCGTGGCCAGCACCTTCTTGGCTTCCTCGATGTTCTGCTTTCCACCGTTGGGCAGCGAATCGATCGCGCCCGGAACGCCGGGGTAGAGGAATCCCGTCAACGGCTTGGAAATGCCAAAGAACGCCTTCTGACTGATCTCATCGCGGTTGATGGCCAACGATATGGCCTTGCGCACGTCCTTGTTCATCAATGGATGGTCAGCCGGCAGGCCACCATAGATGGCGACATAGTAGACGCCGTTGATTGGCACGGAGTAGATCTTCACTTCCGGCGGGAAGCTATCGCGGGCCGCCAGCGGGCAGTCGTACACATAGTCCAATGCGCCCGTGGTGAGCTGCAGCACGCGCGAGGTCATGTCTGGCACTGCCACCAGTTCTACCCTCTTGGCGGCGGACGGCCCGGCCCAGTAGTTGGGGTTTTCTTCCAGCACCCACTCGGAGGCGCCAGGCGTCCAATCCTTCAGGATGTACTGCCCCGATGACACCGGGTGCAACCAGTAGTCCTTATCGGACTCGATCTTGGCCTTGGGGTGTACGCTCGAGCCTAGGTGGCCCATCGCATAGCCAAACAACGGGAAGGGCTTGGTGAACGTGAAGACCGCCGTGCGTGCATCGGTGGCTACGGCATTGGCAACCACCGAGAACAGCAGCGAGAACCACAGGCCCTTGTTGTCCCTCTGGCGCTCATAGGTGTAGACCACGTCCTCAGCCGTGATCGGCGTGCCATCCGAGTACTTGAGGCCCTCCCTCAACTTGATGGTGGCCGTCAAGCCATCCGGAGAGACGGTGAGGGATTCGGCCAGGTCCGGTTTGGTGCTCCAGTCGGGGTTCAGGGTGAAGCAACGTCCGGACGCCAGATACGTGGTAGCCTGGTCTGGTTGTCCTTGCGTTCCAATGATGTCCATGTTCACCAGCTTGGAGCTCAAGGAGATGCGGACTTTGTCCAACGGGTACGTCACTGCGGGCACGGCTGTAGGTGCTGCCGTGACCACCTTCTCCACGACCGTGGTCTTTTCCACGATCCTGGTCTGCTCTACAACCTGTGGCACGGGGGTGGCTTGCGGCGCACAACCCGCCAATGGGGCGGCTAGCAGAACAAGCGCCAGTAGCAAAAGCACGAACCTTCTCATCTGTACTCCTCCTCGTATTCTCTCAACATTGAGCAGACTCACAGACCTTCAAACCAAGTGTTGCGTGGCTTTCCTCCCTCCTCCTCTACAGAGTCAGTCCGAATGCCCGTTCGCTCCTCGCCACGGGCACATTCCCAGACGAGGATCCAAGAATCCGTCGGTCTCCCATTATACAGGGCATCCTTGCACGCGGTCAATCGAGGCATAGTCATGAGATAGTCATCGTTGGGCTCCGGCCCGGGCACCGTGCGTCCAAACAGCCGTCTCCACCTCCTGCAGCAGAGAATCCCGCTCCCAGAGCCTCATAGGCTAGTACGTCCCATATCGGTGCACAAGCTCGACGACCCTACAACACTGGTCGTAGCTCACGTTATCGGTCACGGAGTGATCGCTGTGATAGATGTAGCCGCCTCCGTCCTTGGCAACCTGAAACTTGGTTCTGATCTCCTCCTCAATCAGCTTCGGGTCATCAGCGGCCATGGCCCGAACGTCGATGCCTTCCATCAGGGCGAGCTTGTCCCCGTATTGCCTCTTGAGGCTGATGAGATCCATCCCCGCCTTGACCTCCAAGGGCTCCAGGCAGTCCAAGCCCTCCTCAATGAAATAGGAAATGAGATCCCACACTCGACCATCGCAATGCAGGATCACGGGAAGCCCTTTGCTGTGGAAGAACCAAAACAGCCTGGCGAAGATCGGATGAAGTTGTCGCTCAAAGTGGCGCGGAGAGAAAAAGATAGCATCGCGGTACGCATTGCGGCGATACGTCAGGGCCAAAAAGGACTATCTCCCAGCCCAAGTGCTCCGCAGGGCCGGTATCCGTTGGCAAGCCCTCGTTGCGCCAGCGCTCAACCGTGGACGGCCAGAGCCTGTCCTGGAAGGGCACCTGATCGGGCTGCTCGTGACTCAGAGCGCGCTTCACCCTCTCACTGGACTTCATGCCGCGACCTCCGCATTCAAGCTACGCCTCCTCTCAGGACGGATGACATTCCACTTGGCACACCCACGCGAGCTTCTTGCGCTCTTCCCAAAGCGATCCAATCCTGCAGCCAAGCCCAACCGCTCCCACCCGCGGTCAGTGCGGTCTATACAAGCCTGAGGCCGCGCCTAGCCAGGAGTTGACTGGCGCGGCCCCAGACCCAGACACGCCCTTGGGGCGATCCAGAGACAGCTTCACGAGACAGGGCTGGCCTGGATCAACCTACTTCTTGACCTCGGCCAGCGTGCGGATGGCAGGGTTCACTCCGGGTGGCCGGTTCCCCTCATAGATAACCTCGGGAAGTCTGTTCCCGACGAGCACGGCGCGCTCAGTGGTGGGGATCAGAGCGAGTTCTTCCGCCGCGAGTCTCTGTGCCTGCTCGATGAACCTGACTGATTCTGCGGCCGTTGGCGCGGCCAGAGCGCTATTCAGTATGGTTGCCATCTCCGGGTTGTTGTAGTGGAGGGCATTGCCCCAAAAGGACCCGGGGACAAACAGATTGTACAGCAAGTTGAGTGGCTGAAGAGCGCCGCCGCTCCACCCAGCCTCGTACTTGCCCCCTGAGAAGTTGGCTGTATTCACAGCGTCTTCAAGCGGCGTGACCTCGGCCGTGATGCCAATCTCGGCCAGGTTGTTCTTGATGACCAGCGTGGCATCCGTCCAGCCGGCACGCTGGCTGTAGGTCATCAGGGTAAACTTGAAGCCGCTCGCAAACGGCGTCGTGGCCAGCACCTTCTTGGCTTCCTCGATGTTCTGCTTCCCACCATTGGGCAGCGAATCGATCGCGCCCGGAACGCCGGGGTAGAGGAATCCCGTCAACGGCTTGGAGATGCCGAAAAACGCCTTCTGGCTGATCTCATCGCGGTTGATGGCCAACGACATGGCCTTGCGCACGTCCTTGTTCATCAATGGATGGTCAGCCGGCAGGGCGCCGTTGATGGCGACGAAGTAGATGCCATTGATTGGCACGGAGTAGATCTTCACTTCCGGCGGGAAGCTATCGCGGGCCGCCAGCGGGCAGTCGTACACATAGTCCAGAGCGCCCGTGGTAAGCTGCAGCACGCGCGAGGTCATGTCGGCGACTGCCACCAGCTCGACTCTCTTGGCAGCGGACGGTCCAGCCCAGTAGTTGGGGTTCTCCTCAAGTACCCACTCCGACGCGCCCGGCTTCCAGTCCTTGATCACGTACTGGCCTGAACTCACTGGGTGCAGCCAGTAGTCCTTATCCGCCAGGATTTTGGCTTTGGGATGGATGCTGGAGCCCAGATGGCCCAGCGTGTGGTCCAGGAGTGAGTAGGGCTTGCTCAGTCTGAATACGGCCGTGCGCGCATCGGTAGCTTCTGCACTGGCGATGGACTGAAACAAGCTCGAGTACCATATACCATTGTTATCCCGCTGCCGCTCGTAAGTAAAGACCACATCCTCGGCCGTGATCGGAGTACCATCTGAGTACTTCAGACCCTCTTTGAGCTTGACGGTGGCCACCAGTCCATCTGGAGACACGGTCAGCGACTCGGCCAGGTCCGGCTTGATGCTCCAGTCGGGGTTCAGGGTAAAGCAACGCCCGGACACCAGGTAGGTGGTGACCTGGTCAGGCTGCCCCTGCGTCCCCCCGATATCAAGGTTAACGAGCTTGGAACTCAGAGAGATACGCACTTTCTCCAGTGGGTACGTCACCTCTGGCACGGCCGTAGGCACCGCCGTGATCACCTTCTCCACGACTGTGGTCTTCTCCACCTCCACGATCCTGGTCTTCTCCACGATCTGTGGCGCGGGAGTAGCTTGCGGTGCACAGCCCGCCAATGCGGCGGCTAGCAGGACAGCCGCCAGTAGCAGCAGCACGAACTTCTTCATCTGTACTCCTCCCTATATTCTTTCAAGATAGAACACAGGCCGTTTCCCAACCGAGTATTGCCTTCAGTTCCTCCTTTCTGCTTGAATCCTATGGCAGATCAACCGGCCTGTGCGTTCTGATCGACTCGTACACTGCATCAATCGTGCGCATGTTGGCCAGGCTGAACTCCGGGGAGATGCGCGCCGGCTCGCCAGTGTCAAGGCAGTGGCACAGATGACCAAGCTGCAGCTCGAACTCGTTCACCGAGCTGAACTGGTAGACCTCTGCGTCAAAGTTGTCGCGGAACACGTGAAGCGTGGCGGGCAGCTCTTCTTTCTCGACAAACTCGACTTCGCGCACGCTGCGTTGGTCAAAGGGCAGGTCTATTCGTATCCAACCGCGGGTACCCAGGATCTCGGTGGACTGGCAGTAGCCGTATTCGTAGCTGGAAAGAAGTTGCGCCGTGACTCCCTGCGGGAAATCCAGGAGGATTGCTGCAGAAAGCTCGACCGCCACGCCATCGACATAGTTTCCCAATGCGTAGACCCGCCTCGGTTCCATCGCCGTGAGGTGGCGCGCCAAGTGGATCAGATAGCCGGCCGTGTCGAACACGGACCCGCCGCCCTTCTTGGAGTCGTAGCGCCAGTTGCCTGGATGCGCATAGCGCACCAGGGGCGAGGAGAACGTGCCGCGTACGGCTCGCACCTGACCAATGCGGCCAGAGTCGATGATCTCCTTGACGCGGATGTGCTGTGGATGGTGACGGAACTTGTAGCCTTCCATCAGCAGAACGCCGTGGGCGCGCGCGGCAGCGATCATCTGCTCGCATTCGGCCGCGGTCAGGCTGATAGGCTTCTCCACCAGAATAGCGCGCACCTTGCCCGAGTTTGCCACGGCAGTGCACACCTGAGCGTGGTAGGCGCCCCACACGCTGACGATGACGATGTCCAGGTCCTCGCGCGCCAGCATCTCCTCCAGTTTGGTGTACCGTCTGGGGACCCCAAACTCCCTGGCGTAGCGCTGCGCGGCCGCTTCTGAGAGGTCACAGACCGCGACCAGCTCCGTCTGCTTCACTCTACCGCAGGCGCGTCCGTGATCACGCGCATTCTCGCCTGCCCCGACGATTCCCACACGATAAGCCATGAATCACTCCTTCGAGGTTATGCTGATCTCGCGTTCGCGCTATGCTGTCCCGCGCGGACCAGCCCGATGACCAGGTTGTTGAGCGTGGTCATGATCCCAGCGAGGCCGGCTCGCGCCTCTCTGACACCAGAGTAGATACGCCCTTGGGGGTATGAGGAGGCGTCACCTTGCACGGGTTTGCCAGCACCTGAAGTGCTCAATCATCATATCCTCCCGTGAATGGTGCGGCAGCCCCGAAAGCTCCAGAATCACTCTTGTGGACGATACTGGTGAACGTAGTCCCTGACAAGATTGCGGTAATGGCGAAAGTTCTCCCAGGAGACATCGGGCGGAACCATGTGATCGCATGTCGGAATGTACCCTCCCGTGGAAAGGACAGGAGGCAGTTTGGACTGCAGCTCAACCTCGATGGCATCCACACCCTTCGCCAATTCCAGCTTGTTCACACCGCCCGTCATCAGCAAACGCGGATACTCCTTACGCACAGCCACTACGTTCATGCCGGCCTGGGCTTCCATCGGCCATAGACCCGCAACACCTGCAGAAAGGAAGCGCGGGATCAAGCTCCAGCAATTGCCATCGGTATCCACCCAGATGACATCAACGCCATGGGCCCTCAGAAACCCTGTCATCTTTGTGTAGTGAGGCGCGCAAAACTGGTCAAACATGTGCGGTGAGATCAGCGGGCCGTTCTTGAAGCACATGTCTTCCCATATCGAGACATAGTCCAGGTCAATCTCCGCCACGACCTTCTCTAGCATCGCTAGCCATACCTTCGTGAGGTGAGTTGTGATGTCTTTCATGAGTTCCGGGTCGTCATAATACATCACCAGTTGGTTTTCCACGCCCAGCAACTCTCTGGGCGTACTGAAGTAACCATCCATCAGCTGGCCAAACGGAAAGTCCCTATTTCTATATGTGGCAATTGCCTCGCTCCAGCCCTCGGGGAAGCGATCTTCAATTTGATCCAAACGGAATCTCTCCTCTTTCACCTTCTCCCAACTGGTCCGGTCGTGCACTGGCCATGCGACGAAGCGGGGTAGAGACTTCCCATCTTTGCGCTCACGCAGAGTGACCCCATTCCTGTCTCGGATCAGCCGGGTTTCATCGTCTTCCTCCAGCAGCACAGCCTCCTGCGGAGGACAGAACCGCCAGTTGAGGGGTATTTGCATACACCCTCTGTCAAAGCCCAGCGAATTGTGGATATCCAAGTCCCGGTAGCGAACCGTGGGCGGTGCCGGATAGAGTGTTCCACCATCACCATACACGCCGTCCCCAGCCCGCTGCCCTACCGGCGGAGACCACGGGCTCCGCGGCAAACCTTCCTGGTACCAGCGGTCAACGACAGCAACCCAGTAGGCTAGTTCCCAAAGCAGTGTCCGGACCCCGGGCTGAAAATGGGTCACAGCATGGTAGCGTTCTCGCGCAGTCAACTCGCTCATGAGCATCCCTCCCTCTGTCTGTGATGTCGCGCCGTGACTGACGCGAACGCAGCAGACTCGACCTTGATCGCTTCGCTTCTGCGCGTCTTAACCATCTCAAAAGGCATCTCACGGTCATCATGGCCAAACCTGTCAGTCACCAAGGGGCAACCATCGGCCAGTAGGTGAGCGTTAGCATCCAGTGCATAGACAAAACGCAGCGTCGCATGACCCAGGCTGCCACAGATGCACATTCCGTTCTCCAGCGGATCCGAGGGTGCCAGACCCATCGGGCCATCGACACTTCTGAGGGTCCTGACGAGAGGTGGACCCTTCATTCCGGTCGGCTCCAGTGCCTGCTCCACGTGCGGTTCCGTTCATCCTGGTATGCTTCGGGGCCTTGCCTCGGCAGCCTCTTCCTGGACGTTGATGGTATGCGTAGCACCGGCCGGGCTCTCCGTGCCAGCCGCTCAGCCCGAATTCCTGCTGCCCAACCCTTGAAAACCCTGCCAACATGAGTATCGCCTTGGCTCAACCACAACCAAACCAGAACAAAGTACAAGGCATTACTTGGTCGTGTAGCCGCCGTCCGCAACCAATACAGAACCGGTGCAGAAAGAGGACTCGTCGCTGGCCAGGAAGAGCACAGCGCAGGCGATCTCGATGGGCTCGGCAAAGCGCTGTAGAAAGTTCGCCTTGCGGTATGGGGCCAGCCACTCGTCGCCCAGAGAGGCGGACAAGGGCGTGTTGATGGAACCTGGGCAGACCACGTTCACGCGGATGTTATCTTGGGCATGGTCTTGGGCCATGCATTTGGACAGGCCAATCAGGCCGTGCTTGGACGCATTGTACGACGCCTGGGTGGGATTCGAAACCAGCCCCGACAGCGACGAGATGCAGATGATCTTGCCTCCACCCTGCTTGCGCATCTGTGGTATGGCATACTTGCTGCACAGGAAAGGCCCCTTCAGGTTCACGCCCAGCACGCGGTCCCACTCTTCCTCTGTGGTATCCGGCACGTTCTTCCCCACCTGAATACCCGCGTTGTTGACCAGGATGTCCAGACGCCCGAACGCGTCCACCGCAGCCTGAACCATGCGTTCGGCATCGGCGGCCTTGGAGACGTGCGCTTGTACAGAGATAGCGTGGCCGCCCTGATCGCGAATCATCTTGACCGTATCTTCACCAGCCTTGGGGTTGATGTCCGCGATCACCACCTTGGCGCCCTCGCGCACGAACAGCAAGGCTGTCGCCTGTCCCAGCCCCATGCCTCCGCCCGTAATCAGCGCTACCTTGTCCTGCAACCGACCCATGTTCGCCTCCTTGCGCAGACACGATGCATGCCGCACGCTGGCTGAACTCTGCCGTGGCATCTCTTGAACTCTGGGCAGGTCACCTCTGTCGCGAGAGGCCGCACCCCTCGCGCGATCACACTATGAACATAGCACATCGCAGTCCTGAAATCAATCCAGATATAGCCAAAACGTAGTCACTCCGAAACAGCATCGCCTGGAGATGGCATCTCCAGGCGATGTGTGAGAACATGTGCACCCCGCCGTTCAGGATGCTTCGCGTGCTGCCAGGGCTCCCCGAATGGCGCTGAGCATGTCCTCGGCTTGGCGGCGCATCAGCGACCAGTCCATGCCGAGCGCCATCACGCGCGCCCCACGCTCGGCCCAGGCCAGCACCACTTCCGGACTGGCGTCCAGGCCCACACCTACCGCGATGTGATGGGTCTTTGCGACGTCCAGCACACGTTGCGTGGCGGCTTGCACGTCGTGATGCTCAATCTGCCAGGCCAGGCCCATCGACGCCGAAAGGTCCACCTGCCCCACGAACAGGCAGTCGACTCCGGGGACTTGAGCGATCTCCTCGATGTGGTTCACGGCATCGATGTGCTCCATCTGCAGCATCACGATGGTGCGATCGTTGGCCGTTTCGACGTACTCCTTGTTCTTGCGGTAAAAGTCGGTCACGGCGCGCCCGCCCATGCCGCGCTCGCCCATGGGCGGGTACTTGATCGCGGCCACGGCCCGACAGGCCTCATCGGCAGTCCGTACCATGGGCACCAGGATGCCCTCCGCACCAAAATCCAGCGCGTGCTTGATCAGGGGGACGCTGTTCTCGGCCACGCGCACCATGGGGACGGTATCGGAGGCACGGATGTTCAACAGGATGTTCTGCATACTCTCTTGATTGAAGGGCTGGTGCTCGTTGTCCAGGATCAGGAAGTCGAAACCGAGATATGACAGGATGTTGGCAAAGGCCGGATCCGTGCAGTGCACAAACAGGCCCAGGCTGACTTCTCCCGCACGCCAACGTTTCTTCAGTAGGATGCCATTGGCCGCCATGCTGCGTTTCTCACCGTCCCTTCTATACTTTGCCGCGCCATCTGGGCCACACCTCCGGGTTCACCACGTAGGCGGGCTCTACTGGCTGGCCTGTCAGCACCTTGCCGATGATTTCGGCCGCAAGCCTGTTTACGCGCAGGTTGCTGCCTTTGGTGGCAGCCCCGACCCAGGGCGTGTACACCGTGTTCTCGAACTGCAGCAGGGGATTGTCAGCTCCCGGGGGCACCTTCACAAACACGTCCGCCGCGTAGCCGGCAAGGCGGCCCTCGCGCAGCGCGTCGGCCACCGCAGCCTCGTCCACCAGAGCGCCGCGGCTGGGGTTAATCAAGAAAGCCGTCGGCTTCATCAGCGACAGAGTCTTGCGATTGATCGTGCCCTGCGTGTGCTCGTCGAGCAGCATCAAAAGAGCGACATAGTCCGCGGATCTAAGCACTTCCTCCAAGGAGGCATACGTCACTCCATATTCGCGGGCAAAGTCATCATCGTGCACGATGTCGTAAGCCATCAGCTTCATGCCAAAGGCCTTGGCACGCTTGGCTACTTCCTTGCCGATGCGGCCCATTCCCAGAATGCCCAGCGTGGTGCCATAAAGATCGGGTCGCAGCGCCACTTCCCAGCGCCCTGCCTTCACGGTGCGATCGTACCAGGGAATGCGGCCCGCTAGCGACAGCATGAGGGCCATAGTGTGCTCGGCCATGGCTTCAGAGAGCAGGCCCGGGGTATAGGTCACCAGCACTCCCAGTTCGGTGGCGGCAGCCACGTCGATCTTGTCGTAGCCCACCCCCATCTTCTGCACCAGCTTGAGCCGCGGGGCTTGTTGCATCTCCGAGCGCGTCACGTGCTCGGGCCCCACCAGCCAGGCATCCACATCTTTGAGCGTGGGCAAGAGCAGGTTCTCGGGTGGGTCGATCTGACCCAGGGTGGGAGTGACGAACTCGACCCCAAACTCCTTCAGGACGCTGCTGTGTATGTCACGGTTGTGGAAGACGCGATTGTTGCCATCCCACAGCAGTAGGGCACGCGGTGAACGGTTCATTGTCTTCTCCTTCATGATAGGGTTCCTGCTCTATGCCATGGCCCAGGCCTGCCTCCAGGTGCGCTTGGCGTTGGCGATGATCAGCTCCGGGGTTTGGCCCGGACCTTGTGGTTTCACTTCAAACCCGACCCAGGGCTTGCCGTTCGCCCCGCTGCGCGAGGCAAAGACCCCGCCGTTCGCCCCGCTGCGCGGGTCGAAGACCCCGCAGACGGGGCAGACGGGGGGGTGTTTGCCCTCCGCCAGGTAGCCTACTGCGAACAGGCCTCGGATGAACTCGGCCAGCTCCTCGACGCCATTCACTCCACCTGGGAAGCCGATATAGGGGTGCAGGTCTCCGTACAGCGGCCGGCCCTCGACCTTGACGCAATTGCCCACGTGCACGTGCACCAGATGCTCCGCGATTGCGGCCATGTCCTGAGGCGTCTCATCCAGGATGGGCATGTGGCTCGAGTCGTACAGCAGGCCGAAATCCGGGTAATCTGCCTTGACGGCAACGGCCAATCGAGCCGCATACTCTGATGGGCCGATCAAAGCTCTCTTGTCCACACTGCGATCGAACGTCTCCAGAACAAGGGAAAGGCCTCTCTCCTTACCCCAAGCTCCCATCTGCCGTATGGATGCCAGCAGTGCCTGGAATGCATCCTCGCGTTGGGCATCGCCCGGGTCCTTGCCACTCAGAAACACGAAGCGTCGCGCTCCCAGCTCGGCAGCCTGATCCATCAACTCCCTCATCTGCTGCAGGGCGGCCATGCGTTCGGCTTCCACCAGGCTGTTCAGGTTGAGCTTCTGCGAAAGGATGGCCGGATGGGCGCCAAACCCGACCTGGAGTTGGGCGATCTCCGCAACCTGCCTGACCTCGGCTCGCACCGCAGGGTCCCTGACCCAGGCGATCTCCACCCCATCGAAAAAGTCATCCTCAGCGATCTTGCGCACGCTCTCCAGGATGGGCCCCTGGCCTCCGGCCGTGTCCGGGAATGCCTGGAAATTGGCGATGCTCATCGTGCAGTAGTTGCTCCACGGTTTGTCCATCGAAAGCACCTCCCGATTCAATCGAGTCGTTTAGTGGTTCTGCACGGCGATTCGGCTCACAGGCGTGGCCGTGCATCCGTATAGCATCGAAAGCGTCGATGGCCCTGCCACGACGCCGGTATCAAGCGATCAGCAGATAGGGCTCTTCGATGAGCTGGGTCACCCTCTGCAGGAAGCGAGCGGCTTGCACGCCGTCCAGCAGGCGGTGGTCTGCTGAAAGGGTCAGAAACATCGTCGGTCTGACGACCACAGAGCCAGCGGAAGCTACCGGCCGTTCCTTGATGCGACCCACCGCCAGAATGGCGCTTTGGGGCGGGTTGATGATGGCGTGGAATTCGTCAATGCCGAACATGCCCAGATTGGTCAATGTGAAGGTGCCGCCTTCCAGATCAGCCAAGCTGAGCTTGCCATCCCGAGCCTCGTCCGCCAAATCCGAACGGCGCCGTGCGATTTCGGCCAAGGATAGCCCCGCCGCGCCGTGGATCACTGGCACGACCAGGCCGTCTGCAGTTGCCACCGCAAAACCAAGATTGACCTTTTCCTGGCGCACCTGCCCCCCGCCCTCGGGCCCCTGGCCCCAGGCCACGTTGACCTCGGGATGCTCCTGCAGGGCCTGAGCCACAATTCTGATCAGAACGTCAGTGACGGTCAGATGTGCGCCATTGGCAGCCTCCACCGCGGCGAGCAGGCTGTCCCGTAGGCGTAGCAATTCGGTCGCCTCTGTCTCCACGCTGAGGTAGAAGTGGGGCGTGGTGGTGAAGCTGTGCGTCATGCGCTCGGCCACCACGCGTCGCACGCCGCGCAGTGGCTCCACTGTCCCGGCCGGAACGGCAGACGGCGATCGCGGGCGCTCAACGGTACTTGGCGCGACCGGCTGCGCGCGGGGTGCGATGCTCTCAGCCGCGCGCCGCACGTCATCCGCCACAATGCGGCCTTCCGGCCCGGTCGCTTCCACACGTTGCAGGTCCACCCCCAGCTCCTGCGCCAGGCGCCTGGCCAGTGGCGATACGCGCAGCTTGGGCCCGGACTGCGCGGCCTCCTGCGGTATCATCGCTGGCTTGGAGGGGGCAGCGGCGGAGGTTGGCGCGATCGGCATGTCCAGTCGGGGGCTCTGCGGCGACTGCTCACCAGGCGCGAGCACGTGGCCCAGCACCTGCCCGATGGGAATCGATGCGCCTTCTCTCACAAGGATCGGACCCAGGATGCCATCAGCAGGCGATTCGAGATCCAGCTTCACCTTGTCGGTTTCAATCTCGACCAGCGGCTCTCCTTTGCGCACGGCCTGGCCTTCGGACTTGAGCCAGCGGATGACGTTTCCCTGTGTCATGGTCAGGCCCAACTGGGGCATGTAGATGTCGATGGCCATGCCTACAGCCTCCGCCCAAGGAGCCCTTGGACCGTCGCCACCACCATCTGTTCCGTCGGGATGGTCGCGAACTCGAGCGCGGGCGCGAA
>Ga0116202_10001239_pt1 | contig 14951 bp, 10 predicted proteins | sample LakKivw325mmetaG_FD_94479 | JGI IMG/M metagenome (GOLD analysis project Ga0116202, IMG submission 94479) | Anoxic lake water microbial communities from Lake Kivu, Rwanda to study Microbial Dark Matter (Phase II) - Lake Kivu water 325m metaG | ecosystem: Environmental > Aquatic > Freshwater >...
CTCGACGAACCAGATGTCGCGTCCGACCTCGCCCCGCGCTACGGTGACCGTCGAGTCCCATGCGTTGGCGATGAACAGACGGTCCATGTGCTTATCCCAGCACATCGATTGCGGGCCGGAGCCAACACTGAGTTCATCCACCACGTTGTGGTGCTGCGCGTCCATGATGACTACCTCAGACGCCAGGTCGCACGCGCACGCGACCGCGGGATGGTAGCTGCCCGGCACGTAGCACATGGCGTCTGGGGGGCCGTTGATATGCGGGCGGGCAATGACTGAGTCACTAGCGCAGTCAACCACCGCCATCGCGCTGTCCCAGTACATCCCGCTGTACACGGCGTTTGCGGCGGGGTTGTAGAGCAGCGGGCCGTAGCTGGCAGCATTTGGGATGTTCTTGATACGCTGGTTGGTCGCACCGTCAATGACGACCAGCGTCCCGGCTGTTCTTGACGAGCAGTAGACCTTATTGTCAACCGGGTCATAGCAGAGCGCAGCGGGGTAGATGCCGCCACTGATCACTGTTTCCAGCCACTGGCCGCCGGCGACCGAAAGGCAACAGCAGACCGCTAGCAGCAAGACCGCGCACGGATAGTGTCGCGAGATGCCTTTCATGGCGTATCTGCCTCGCGATATTGTTCGGCAGGTTTCCTGCCTTGTCAAATCACGGAGAAGCGACGGAGCAGCAACCACGGATGAACACAGATGGACACGGATATGAAAGGAGAAGTCAGATGTAAGATGAGAGATGTGAGATGTAAGAAGTTAGGACGGAACGGGGCAGCCCAGCCGCAGATGACACAGCGCGGCCCAGCCGCTGCCAAACCAAGGGAACCACGGATGAACACAGATGAACACGGATGCGAAGGGCGAAGTCAGATGAGAGATGTGAGATGTAAGAAGTCAGGACGAAACGGAGAGGACTAACCGCAGATTACGCAGACGACACGAAGTGTCGCCCCGCTCGTTCCTACGGTGCGTTGCGCACCCCCGAGGAGGGGTCTCGCCCGAATCCGGAGAAGCTATCCACAGATTACACCGATTCTCCGGACGCGGAGATTGAACCGCCGATGAACGCAGATGAACGCCGACCCGGCCGGAGAGCATCCACAGATTCCCGTCCGAACATCCTGCCTTCTTCATTCTGGTTTCTGCCCTATGCCGTCGTCCGTCCGCGTCGGTTCGTGTCCCAAGCCCGACCAGAGAAGGCCATCCACAGATTACACCGATTTCACAGATTCACCGGACACTCGATCCCTCGACCCCTTTGTCCCTCGGTCACTTCTTAATGCGCGCTTGATTCGTCATTCGGACTTCGGAACTCGTCATTGCGCCGTGTCCTTTGATACTAATGAGTATCATGCGCTTGAGCGACAGGAACGCAGCAAGCCGCCTACTGGGAATGGGTTAGGGCACTCAGGCCGGGAATAGAAGGGTCACCCCCGGGTTGAATTCGGGGCTGAACCTGAAGCTCAAGAGAACGCTCAGGACCCATGTCAGGTCGGACGCGACCTCGGTGTTCAGGTCGGATTCGACCTCAAGCCTGACGCGCGTGCTGAACTGCGCCGTCAGTTGCAGTCTGAGCCGAGAGTTCAGGAGTCGGTTCACGACGCGCGTCAGCCCGGACTTCAGAAGGCCCGTCAAGCCCGAACCGAACTCCGCCGTCAGCTCTCCGTTCAAGTCCCGCTTCAGCCCGGGCCTGAAGTCCCGGCTAAAGTCGCGATTCCAATCCTACGTCCTGCACCAAGACGCCAAGGGCGGGCACTCGCCCGCCCCGTCTTCCGGTCCGAACTCGACTACGAGACCACTGGACTACTTGACCGCTGGATTTGTGCCCTTGTGCCTATGCGGACCCCGTGGCAGGCCTAACAATGGTTGAAGACCCTGCTCGGGCTGCCTACTTCACAGAAGGCAAGCAGAGATCGAAACGCGGCAGCGTATCTATTGCCTACCTCGTGCGTTCGACCCTGGCTGCGCCGCCCCGGGATTGAAGGGGACTCTCTCCAGTGCATCTATCTTGTGGCTCCAATCGTTCTTGGCGTTCTGCAAGGCAGTCAGAGCTGCCCGAGGGTTCTGAAGAGCAGCTCCCAGGGAGGCATCGAGCAGCGGCGACATCGCAGCCCTGGCCTTTGCTTCTGCCGTAGCAGAGTCGTACTTGACAGGCTTGGTGGGCTTCTCGGGCTTGATATCATCCCGGTCCGGGTACCTTGTGTACCTGACGCGCTCAAAGGTGAACCGGTTCACATCCTCTTTGCCATCCGCTGGCGCCCAATCGACGTAGTATGTCCAAGTCTTCTCTTTCGTCTCGGTTGTGCTCACCAGTCGTTGGTCCGGCATGCCCTTGCGGACATAGGTCTCGACTACATCCTCTACGTGTTCGAACCAGTTGACTGCGTATCTCTGTCTGACGTCGGCCTCCACTGATCTCATGTGCGCCTCCGTGCCTTCGATCATGGCTTCCACGTGCGCAACCATCGGACGAACGAAGTCTTCCAGGATCAGTTTGCGATGCTTGCCAGCCACAGTCGTCGCCGCCGCAATGAAGAGCGTGCCGCACGTGAATACGTACGGCGTTCTCGTGACATGACCCTGTTTGACTTCTTCATCAACGCAGTTCTTCAGCGAATCGAAATGGTCAGTCAGAAAATTGAAGTGGATAGCCATATCTTCCTCGGTAACGTAGTCTCTTGCGATATCGCTAATGCGTCTGGACACGGCTCCCACATGGAAGTTGTAGTCAATGCGTTTGTTATCCCAGTCAATCTGCTTGTTATCAGCCAGTATGGCTCTTACAGCGTCTTTGAGGTCCGCTTCTATGGTCGTTTGCAGGCCCGTGATCTGCTGGCTAAGACCGTAGATTTGGTCCTTGATTTCTTTAAGGGCTTTGCCGGTCTTGTCCTCGCTGTCTACGAACAGCCCGGCTATCCCCAATCCAACAGAGACGATTTCTCCGTAGGGACCGCAGGTGCTCGCGAGGTTCTGTACCTCTTTGCTCGTGATGGCCTGTTCCCAACTCTCATATCTCATAGTTCCATCCTTCCTTTCGGAGTGCGCTACACTCTGGCTTCTCGGTCTTTGTGCTTGTTGTGATGCTCTTTGCGGCAGGAGGAGTCATCGGGGCAATCTTCACTACCCGTTCGATGACCCTGTGAGTGCGCGGCGAGGCCCCGAGTGCCGCGAGTACACAACGCGGTTCACTCATCCTCGGCCGACGCGGGGTAAGAATCACCCCATGTGGAAGTGTAGCGCATGGCCAATTCGTGTCAAATAGCCCGGTTCCGCGACAAACGGCGAAGTCCGCGAGGAAACCGTACCCTAGACCGACGTCGATAACAAGAAAGGAGCGCCGATTTCTCTCCTCTCTGTCGAAGCGCGGAACGACCGCTATCTGGTGATAGCGACCTTGCGGACGGCTGACGGCCTGCGGCTCACGGCTGACGGCACGGCCCATATGAGGTAGACGCCGGAGGAACAGGTGCCGCCATTCGTCTTGGCGTTCGCGGCCGGGTTGTCAGGGGTGGGTCAGGCTGAAGCAGGTCGAGAGCCGTAGCTTGACAGGTTCGACGCTGTCCTGCCGGAAGGCCGCGCTCGGCGGCGCGGCCTTCGGGATATTGCAGTCTTCCGGGTGCTATTCGCTCTTGGGGGCGTAGCGGGTGACGTCGTCGGGGTTCACGACCACCAGCCGGATTTCCTTCTCTATCTGCTCGCGCGTTTCGTGGCTGCGGTTGCCGACCGGCAGGTAGCCGAGGTCGGCCTGCTCCAAGGTCAGGTCAATGTCCAGTCTGGTATGGAACTTGAGGGTCTTGTTCGCGGGGCTGTATTGCAGTGGGTAGACGATGACGCTGGCGATGTTGTACCCTTTCATGGAGTTCTGGCCGGCCGCTTTGGCCAGCTCCGCCGGGTAGAACGCGTCGGAGCCGTAGATGGCCGGGTCCGGGGATACGAACTCAGGTTCTCCCTCGGCGCTTGCGGGCCGCGGCGGCTGGACCGGCATGATGAGGAACGTACCTTCGACGTCCTGCGTGGCTGCCGGCGTGCATTTCACCCCGGTCACGCGCATGTTCTGCGGCACGACCACGTTGACCGCGACAGCGGGTAGGGCCGGCGCGCCGACAACGGTGGTCATGGCCGCGCCCTCGAGGATGACGAGGTCGTAGGCGCCCGTCTTGGAGAACGTCAGCTTGCGCCCGGACAGGTCCAGGCTGACCGTGTGGTTTGCCGCGCAGGCCTGCAAAACCGCCAGCGCCAGAACGCAGAATGCTCTGGTCAGGTTTCTCATTACTGCTCCTTTCCTGTGCAGCGGACGACCTTGCGGGTTTCACATCCCGCGTCCGTCTTCAAGGAAACGACGTAGACACCGGCAGGTACTTCGCTACCAAGTTCGGTCCGGCCGTCCCAGCGCAGGCTGCGGCGGCCCCGAGCGAATATCCCCTCGGCGAGCGTGCGGACGCGGCGTCCAGCGGCGTCGTAGACGTCGAGGCGCGTTTCGCTCGTGCGGGCCAGCTCAAACTCGACGGTCGCGGAGCGCGTGAAGACCCCGGGCAGAACCGCGAGGTTCCCGGGGCGCGAGCGTCCGGTCCCGGCCAGTTCGTCCTGGACCCCGGTCACGTTCTCCATCTTCAGCGCCGGTTCGCCGAAGAGATTGTACTCGTACATGCACCAGCGGTAGGTCTCATCGTTGGTGGCCTCGCCGATGAGGTCGGCCTTGCCCAGGAGGAAGTCCTTCATCTCGCCGGGATTGCCGCCACCGTGGCCGAAGATGCGGGTGACATACCTTTCTACGAAGGCATGCGACAGACCTACCTGCGGGTTCTCGCCCACAAAGTACCATCCGTACCGGGAGTTCGCCATCGTGGCGACCGCACCGCCGCCGGACGCGTTCATGAACGCCTCCATCACGCAGTCGCTCTCGTCGAACGCACCGATGTGGCAGGCCGAGGAGGTGAAGATGGAGAGCTTGTCGAAGCCGTTGGTCAGGGCGTTCATATCGCTGTTGTCCAGGCCCCAGCCGTGGTTGCGGTCGCCGGTGCAGAGCACGTTGACCCCGCCGTGGTCGCCGTGGATGTAGTAGTGGTATCCCTGGTTCAGGTAGTAACGGGTGGAGTCCTCGTGGTTGCCGCCGTGGCTATCATACACCTTCTTGCAGGTGAACGGGCTGTTGATGTAAGTGTTGTCGTAGTAGTCCATCGTGATCTGGCCCTGGGTGCTGGGGTCGTAGTCGAACCCGGTGAGTAGCACCTTCTGTCGATGGGGCGAGCCGCTCGAGCCGTAGGTCACGGTCTTGGAGACGAACCGGCTAGCCTCGGTGGTGTTGGAGACCGGGGCGCGTCCCACATACACCTCGGGCGCCATGTCTACGCTGTCGTCCGCCTCGCCGAAGATGTTGTTGCCGTTGCCGTCCCAGGTGCCGTCCAGCCCGGAGTAGTAGAGGTCGCAGGGAAGGCCGTCTTCGGTCGGCGGATTGCTGTTCACGATGCCGTAGGCCAGACGGCAGGGCACGATTTCGGCGTCGCCGCCCAGGAGCACGTAGGACGTCTGCCAGTTCTGGTAGGCGTACTTGATGAAGTTGCGGACTTTCTCCTGATTGTCGCGCCCGGTGTAGTTCGAGTAGATGTACTCCGTGGTTATCACCGTATCGGACAGCGACAGGTGGTCGAGGAGGAAGGCCTTCAGCGGGGCGAACGAGGCGGAGAGCGCGCTGGACGTGATGGTCACGTGGTGGTAGATAGGAGCGGAACTGCCCACTATGGCCCGGATGTGCAAGTTCATGTCATGGCCGATCCAGATGAGCTGTTCCCATGTGCCATAGATATTTATCCAGCCGCCGCGGGTGTCCACGATCGGCCCGTCGTCCACACCCGACGGGTAGGTGCCTGCCGCGTGGTTCATCCGCGGGCCAACCCAGATGTCCTCGTTGGCCGCCAGCGGCACTTTGAGCGGCAGGGTGACGCTCTGCCAGGCCATCGAGACCGAGCCGGAGTAGGGCACCGATTCGATGACCGCGCCCGGCTGCATCGGCGTGTTGCCGTGCCAGACGAAAAGGTAGTCGTCGTTGGACGCGTCCCACTTGTAGAAGATGACGGTCTTCACCGTGCATGCCACGGTCGGGGTGAGGCGCGCCGCGGTGTAGAAAACGCCGCCCCAGGTCATGCCTATGGCGTAGTTGAACGCTTCGTAGTCAACGTTGAGCGAGTCACTCGTCAGGTCGGCAAGGGATGACGGCTCGCCGCGCGGGCTGAGAAAGGCCTCGCCCGGTCCGAGGAAGGAACTGAGCGCGCCGAAGTCGGGCCGCGTGCCGGCTATACGCGCAGGTCCGCAGACCGGGCTTGGCGCAGTCCGGCCCGAACCGAGAAAGGAACCAAGCACGCCGGCACCGGGTTGCGCTACCAGTAAGCGCGCAGCAAGAAGCGCCAGGGTGATTGATACGACACTGATTCTCACACAGTCCTCCTTGGGTCGTCGTGAACTGCGGCCCCTGCTGCGGGCTCGGCTGCGTCGGTATCGAATCGAGCCCCGGAACAGGATGGCGAATCTTAAGTCGGCCTCCGGCGGCTGTCAAGCGCGCGAGCGGATGCCCACCGAACTTCCTCAGCGCAGAATCACGACTCTGTGACAGCTAACAGCCGACAGCCTACCGCTCACCGCTAACGGCTCGGAATGGACAAAGTAGACGCCGGGGGCTAGCCGGCTCACGTCGTTCGCGCCGGGGGCTAGGTCCATCACCTTCCTCCCGCTGATGTCCAGCAGTGCGCAAAATGGGGACTGTACCGGTGAGCGTCCTCCGCGAACCTCCGGGGGACTGTCCCCATTTTGCACGAAGAGCACGCCACGGACGATGGTCGGCCCAGCGTTCGTCGTTCGCACTGCGGCGCTCGGCGTTTCCTCGATGCTGGTGTTCACGCTGAAGTCGAGGTCGTCCCAGCGGTCGAAGCCGCCGTGGCCGAGCGTTGCGAGGCTCAGGCGGGCGAACGCGGTGCGGGCCGGCGCGAAGACAGCGCCGGTCGTGAGTTCGACCCATGCCGCGCTGTCGCGCTCAAGCGCGGGCGAGTTGGCGTTGGCGATGACGCTGTGCAGGGAATCGTACCAGTCAACCGCGAGCCACATCTGGTTGCCCTTGCCGTCGTCCTTGTACGCCCAGCCTTTGAACTCGTAGCGCTGGCCGGGGACGACGTACACGTCCTGGAACAGCCGCGAGTCTACCGGCCAAGGGTAGCCGAGCGAGTCGGGCAGGTGCCGAATGGCCGAGGAACCGGAGCGTACGACCGCGGTTTCGCGCCGGAACTTCGCCTTTCTGCCTTCGTACCATCCGGTTGCGTTAGCCGAGGTGTCGCCAGGCACAGCCAGCGTGTCGAGCCGCCACTGCTCGCAGTCGCCGTTCGCGAATGCGACGAGCGGCCGGTTGAACGCCTCGCGCAAGGCGGCCCAGAGTTCGGTGCGCGCGCCGTCGTACCCGAGCGCCCACATCCCGACGCCGAGGAAATCGTATGTCTGCGCCTTCCCGCACTTGAGCAGCAGGCTCGTGTCGTCGTCGAACCAGCCCTGGTTCCAGCCACCGTTGTTGAACCGGTACCAGGGCGTCTGCGACTCCGCGTCCCAGCGGTAGCCATTTTGCGCGGCCCGGCCCGGCGCGTCAACGTAGTAGAGCGCTTCGCCGTAGCCTGCGGTCGAAGAATGGGTCGTCTCGGCTTGCGTCGGCCACTGGAAGCCGTAGTACGGCAGGCCGAGGAGGAGCTTGCGCGCGTCGCCGGTCTGGGCGAGGTACTGGTCGATGGTCATCTGCAGGTTGCCGTAGTAGGGCCAGCCGGAAAGCGGCGCGACCGGCCCGGCTTCGGGCCCGCCCTGCCAGTGATAGTTGTAGCCCATGATGAACAGCCCGTCGGTGGTGTCGGCCAGCGCGGCGAAGTCGTAGGCGTTCTGGAAGTCGAGCGGCATCGTGGCCATTGTCAGAGACAGGCCGCGCGCCCGACAGGCGGCCGAAAGCCGGCGCATGAAGATGACCATCGTGTCGCGGTCCGAGCCGAGGATTTCCTCGAAGTCCATATTGATGCCGTCCACGCCCGCGCCATCGGCCAGTTCCACGAGATTGTCAATCGCGCTGTCCGCGCCGACGGTGATTGCCTGGTGGATGTTGTACCAGCCGAAGCACGTCGCCACCATCTCGACCCGCACGCCGTTGCGGTGGGCCCGGTCGATGGTCGCCGCCCACGTGCCGGGGAAGCCGTTACCGTTGGTGATGCTCCCGTCCGGGTTCAGGGTCACGTCGAAGCAGCCCACCGTTGTCAGTAGATCGTGGTGGAGGAAGTTCTGCGTCGCCCAATACGGCATATAACCGTAGACTTGGCGCGTGATTGTCGTCTCGGTTCGTGCCGCGAGCGGCGACACCGCCGACCACTCGCCGACCGGCGGCCGGTATCCGCGGTGCCCCTCAGCCTCCGTCTGGTGAAACCCACCGACCATCGCCAGCAATAAAATAGGGACGCTACCCATTTGTTTCCTCCCTATAGAAGCGTGGAACCACTGTCACTTTGTGATAATGACCTTGTGGGCGTGAACCGTGAACCGTACACCGTGTTCCGTACAGAAGTAGACGCCGGGGGCGAGGCGGGAGACGTCGTTTGGGCCGGGGTGGAGGGCGAGGACCTTGCGGCCGGAGATGTCGAGAAGGGCTGGCTTGGGAAAACAGGGGACAGTCCCTCGGAGCGCCTGCGTCGGACTCGGCGCGGGACAGTCCCCGTTTTCCCCGCCGAGGAACAGGACGCCGCGGACGATGGTTGGTAAGGCACGCGATGCGTAGAGGGTCGCGCGTTCGTCTTCCAGACCGGTCTCGCGCTCGACGATGATGGGATATTCGTTGATGCGCTGGTTGACGAGCGTTTGGACGATGCCCGACGGCCAACGAATCACCAGTGAATCTATGACCGTCGCATCGCCGAGGCCGAAGTGCACGGTAACAGGCGGCGAGCCGGAGTTGCCGCCCCCGGACTGGGTCGTGACCTCGCGCGTCTGCCAGACGCCCGCGCCGTCGATGCGAGCCTTCACCCTGACCCGCGCACCGATGCCCGACAGGTTCGAGGCCGTGCCGACGCAGCGGATGACAATCCAGTTGTTGCCGTTGCCGGAGGAGCCGGAGTGAAAGCCACGAAGACACGAAGGACACGAAACGGAGTCGGACTGCAACCGCGGCTTGTATAGGTCTCTGCCTGAACCCCCCTGAACCCCAGAACCCCTGAACCCGTGCCCCACGGCTTCCCGTCTGCTGCGTCGTTCTGGTACAGGCAGTTGTTGCCGCCGAAGTAGTTGTTGCGGGCGGTGAACAGGTCGAGGTCGCCGTCCCGGTCGCAGTCGGCCCAGGCCGAGCCCATGATGTAGTTGCCGTCGGTGACGACCACGCCGGTATCAATGCTCGTGAACGTGCCGGTTCCGTCATTCTCATACAGCCGGTTGTGGCCGTCGTACATCCCGACGAACAGGTCAAGGTCGCCGTCGTTGTCAAAGTCGCCCCAGCCGCTGCCACCGGCCCACGTCGCGTCAGTCACAACCGGGCTGTCGGTAATCTTCGTGAACGTGCCGTCGCCGTTGTTCCGATACAGCAGGTCTTTGTACATCCCGAGCACGCCGGTCGCCACGAAGAGGTCGAGGTCGCCGTCATTGTCCGTGTCGCCCCAGCTCGCGCCATTGCAGAACGACGTGTCGCTCACGACCGGCCCTTCGGTGACCTTGGTGAAAGTGCCGTCGCCCTCGTTGTGATAGAGGCAGTTCGGCGTCTGGACGTTGGCGACGATGAGGTCGAGGAAACCGTCGTTGTCGTAGTCAGCCCACGCGCAACCGCTCGAGTTGTTGACGTCGGTGCCGATAGGGCTGTCGAGGACCCGCGTGAACGTCCCGCCGCCATCGTTATGGTAGAGGAAGTTCACCTGGTTCCGGTTGCAGACGAAGAGGTCGAGCCGGCCGTCGCAATCGTAGTCGGCCCAACTGCATCCGGTCGAGCGGCCGCCATCGTTCACGACGGGACCGCTGGTTATCTTCACGAACGAGTCCCCGACATTCATATAGAGGAAGTTGTTTTCGTTGTAGTTGGAGACGAACAGGTCGGAGTAGGAGTCGTTGTCGAAGTCGCCCCAGGTGCAGCCATAGGAGCTGCCGCCATCGTTCACGACCGGGCCGTAGGTAATCTTCTCGAAGGTGCCGTCGCCGCGGTTGCGGTAGAGAAAGTTGTCCTTGTTCGAGTCGTTGTTGACCACGAACAGGTCGGGATAGCCGTTGAGGTCGTAGTCGTTCCATGCGCACCCGTAGCACCACCCGCCGTCGTTCACGATGTCGCCCTCGGTTATCTTCGTGAAGCCCCCGAAGGCAGGAGTAGACAGTAGACAGCAGACAGCAAACAGGGAGGAGAAGAGACGGGATGGCCACGAAGACACGAAGAACACGAAACGGACGACTCTTTCGTCTCTGTCACCCCGACGCTGATGGAGGGGTCTCGGCTGAGAGAACGAGATTCCTCGCTTCGTGTGGCTTCGCCACCGTAGAAACGAGCGGAATGACAATGCGCGACGCATGGCCTAGAACCCGACGCCGAACGTGAGAAGCCGGGCCTGCAGGGTCGCGTAGACGGTTGATTCAGGCCGACCGACTTCGTAGACGAGCCTGTAGCACACCACCCCTGCTTCCAGCCGCAGTCCGGCCACGACGAAGTCCCAGTTACTGCCGAGCGCGACGCGCAGTTCTGGATTGACCGCCAATGACTTGTCCAGCAGACCTCCTCGGGCTTCCAGATACACGTCGGGCGAAGTCGAGTACACCTTCCAGACTCTTCTTGTGCGCGAGGCGAGCGTCACACCGACGTGGACCGGCAGCACCATAATGTTCCCGTTGTGACCATAACCCGCATCGTCGTCGAGAGCAGTTGCGCCGACGCGCAGGCGCCGCCACGCAAGGGTGACGTCGGCAAGCCGCATAGGCATGGCCACCCAGGAGTTGTACCCGCGCTGAGTCTGAACCGCCCCTTCTCCCTGAATGCCGATGCTCGCTGCTTCGAACTTGAGAAACTTGTCCGGCAGTCTACCGGTCTCCGCCAGGGCCGGCGCAGTCGCGAGCAGGCAGGCGGCAAGGAGAAGCCGAACCTTCATCACGCCTCCTTTGCCTCTGTCACCCCGACGCTGATGGAGGGGTATCGGCTGAGAGAACGAGATTCCTCGCGTCGCTCGGAATGACACTTGGTGCCTGTCACCCCGACGCCGATGGAGGGGTCTCGGCTGCGAGGACGAGATTCCTCGACTCGTCGGACTCACTCGGAATGACAAAGGTGGCACTTCGCTCGTCGGTCGGAATGACATCGAGCTCTACCTCTGCACAACGACCTTGCGGACGTGAACCGTAGACCGTGAACCGTGTACCGTTACGAAGTAGACGCCCGGTGCAAGACTGCTCACGTCGTTGGGGCCGGGGAGGAGAGACATCACCTTCCGACCGACGGCGTTCAGCAGGGCTGGCTGTGCGAAAACAGGGGACAGTCCCTCCGAGCATCTCATCGAATTCGATGCGGGACAGTCCCCGTTTTCGCTACGCGGCAGAAACAGCATACCCCGCACGAGCGTCGGCAGCGACTTCGTCGTTCGCACTTCGGCGCTCGGCGTTTCCTCGAGGCCCATCGGGTTGAACATCACGGACTGCGACGGGAAGCCTTCGTTCCCGGCTTTGATGGCGGCGGTGACGCGGAAGCCCCAGTTGGTATCGCCGGTCGCGGTCGTGTCGTGGAAGGTGGTGTCGGGCCATGGTCCCGAGTAGAGCTTCTCGAACTTGCCGCTGACGCCAATGCGGTAGACAAAGTATCCGGCGAGGTCGGGCTCCGGGTTCTTGTTCCAGGTCAGCCGCACGCCGGGGTTGCCGCGTTCGGCCAGAAGCCCGGTCACCGCCTGCGGGTGGAGCCAGCCGGTGTGCCAGTTGTCGTGGAACCACGTGGGCCAGGTGGCGTACTCGGGATACCAGCGTTCGTCCTGCACCTTCCACAGGCTGACCGAGCCGTCGCTAGTGAAGAGCCCGATTTCGACGGTGTCGTCGTCGTCGACGTCGGCGATGGAAGGGCTGTTGGGCAGGGCCGCGCCCGGCGTCGAGAACGGGAAGCCCTCGACCAGCGTGCCTTCCACGTCGTAGGCGTAGAGCTCACCCGGAGTGGTGTTCGAGGCTATCATCACCACCCTGCCGTCCATATCGAACACGACCGGCGAGCACTCGAGGAAGTCGGGCGCGACCGGCCAGCCCGGCATCGTGCTGCCGTTCGAGAACCAGCCATAGAAACCGATGCCGCCAATCTGGTGCCCGCCGGAGAAGATGGAGATGTCGGTTGTGTCTTCGTTCATCGCGCCGCCGACCGGGCAGACATACGGCTGGGCCGGCGTGATGTAGTTCGGCCAGCCCGGCTGGTTCGTGCCGTCGTAGCGGAACATGAGCACCTGCGCGCGGCTATTCGGGCAGGAGGCGAAACCGATTTCCAGTTTGCCGTCGTTGTCGAGGTCATAGAGCTCGGCCTGGGCATAGCTCGCGCCGTCGCCGATGTGGACCGGCCAGCCCGGCTCGGAGTCGCCCTTGGAATCCCACAGGTAGAGCGAGCGGTACGACGGCGCGCAGATTTCAATCGTCGTCGCCGTCAACGTCGCCGGCGCTCGCGGTCGCGACGCCGAGGTAGTCCATGTTCTGCGGCCAGCCGGGCATCACCGTGCCGTCGTGGTTCCAGACGTAGACGTGGCCGGGCTGACCGGACTGCATCTGGACCATGATGACCTCGAGCGTGTCGTCGCCGTCAACGTCGAAGAGCGTGGGCGAGACGAAACCGATAACGCCGTTCGCGTTCTGGGGCCAGCCGGTCGCGGCCGAGCCGTCCGGCTCGTAAACGTAGACGTAGCCGTTCCGCGCCGACACGACGATTTCCGGCGTGCCGTCGCCGGTCAGGTCGCCGACCGCGGCCTTGGACTGAATCATCCCCGGCAATGTCTTGGGCCAGCCCGCCATCATGTTGCCCTTGCAGTCCCACACGTTGAGGGTGTTGTCGGTCGAGCCGGCGATGACCTCGAGCTTGCCGTCGCCGTTGAGGTCGACGAGCGTCAGGCCGGAAGGTTTGTAGTTCGGGTGGGTGTTGATGTGCTGGGGCCAGCCCTGCATCGGCACGAGGTTCACGAAGCCGCGCGCCGGGGCCGGACTTCCGCCGGTTTCCTCGGTTGTGGTGACGCCGCCGGTGAGCGCGTCGCCGGTCCGGCTCGCGGTCACGGCGAAGGACACGGACAGGACACAAATCAACACGGACAGGGGTTTCATGTTCGTTCTCCTTTAGCGGATAATGAGAATCTTGCGGAAGGGGACGGCTAACGGCTCGGCGCAAATGAAGTAGACGCCGGGGGCAAGGTGGGAAACGTCGTTCGCGCCGGCGTGCAGACTCGCCACACTGTGCCCCGCTGCGTCGAGCAGCCAGCTTGTGCTTGCGCCCCTCGGCAGGGGCAGCACGCCGCGGATGATGGTCGGCTCCAGCTTGCGGTTTGAGGCTTGCGGTTTGAGGCTTTCCTTAACTCCGACCGGCAGGCTGTCGCGGATGACCGAAATTGTGTTGCTGTACTCGTTCGCCACGTAGATGCGGTTCTGCACCGGGTTGTGGCAGAAGGCGCGCGGCCCGCTGCCGACGACGATTGAAGTCAGCACCGAGTTCGTGGCGCCGTCGATCACCGTCACGTCTTCGGTCCCTTCGCTTGAGCAGTAGACCTTGTCGAGCAGCGGTTCGTAGCTGATGGCGGTCGGCATGTAGCCGGCCGAAACGGTGGCAATGACCGAGTCGCCCGCGCCGTCAATGATTGTGACGTTGTTGCTCCCGTGGTTGGCGCAGTAGACCTTGTCGTCGGTCGGGTTGTAGCAGAGGGCCTGCGGCGTGTTCCCGGCCGCGACGGTACGGATGACCGAGTCGGGCGCGCAGTCGATAATCGTGACGCTGTTGCCCCAGGCGTTCGCGCTGTAGACCTTGTTGTCGGTGGAGTTGTAGCAGACGACCCACGGGTGGCTGCCCACGTCCAGGTTGACATAGGCCGTGTCGTCTGCGCAGTAAATCACCGTGACGTTGTTGGGCGTGTAGGCAGCGCAGTAGACTTTGTTCTCCCCGGGATTGCAGCAGACGGAGAACGGCAGGTCCCGCACGCGGATGGTCCGGACGACCGAATCGGTTGCGCCGTCAATTGCCGTAACCTCGTGGCTGCCGCGGTTCGAGCAGTAGACGCGGTTGTTGGTCGGGTTGTAGCAGAGGGCATATGGCGTGTTGCCTGCGGTGTCGGTTGCGATGACCGAGTCCGACGCGCCGCTGATAATGGTGACCACACTGTCGAGGGACGCGTTCGCGCAGTAGACCTTGTTGTCCGTAGGGTTGTAGCAGAGGGCGTTGGGCGAGTCCGCCGCCGTGACCGTCGCGACGATGGCATTGGTCGCCCCGTCAATCACGGTCACGCTGCCGCTGCCGCGGTTGGCGCAGTAGACCTTGTTGTCCTGCGAGTTGTAGCACAGCGCCCACGGCCGGGAATCACCCGGCAACTCGATTGTCGTCTCCAGCCACTGGGCCGAGACGGCCGACAGCAGGCAGGCAGCCGCCAGAAGGATACGCGTGTTCTTCATCTTTGCCTCGGCAACATCCTAAGTCAGTCCCCGGCATTGTCAACCCACGCCCGCGTCCCTGAATCCGACATCGGAAGTCACCACCAGGACACAGCGCACCCTCGGCAGCCGCAGTCAAACTGGATGGAACCGCCGATTAACATCGACGGACGTAAAATTAGGGACAGTCACCTATTTCTACAGTAAGTGGACGCGAGTTCAATAGTGAAGTGCAACACTTGGGAGGCAAGATGCTGGAAAGGAGCTATCCTGAGTGGCTATGCACAGACGCTATCGACACCTGTCGCGCGACGAACGCGGGAAGATCATGTTCA
>Ga0116202_10001240_pt1 | contig 14940 bp, 15 predicted proteins | sample LakKivw325mmetaG_FD_94479 | JGI IMG/M metagenome (GOLD analysis project Ga0116202, IMG submission 94479) | Anoxic lake water microbial communities from Lake Kivu, Rwanda to study Microbial Dark Matter (Phase II) - Lake Kivu water 325m metaG | ecosystem: Environmental > Aquatic > Freshwater >...
CATCATAGGCGTAGAAGTAGCTGTCGGCGGCCGCGAAGTACACCACCTCGCCTGCCACGGCCGGCCCGGCGAAGCCGACACCAAAGCCAAGCTTGCCCGGCTTCGTGAAGTAGACCACTGTGTCGGTCATGCTGCGCGGACCCTCGGTGAGGTACGCGCCCGTGCGCTGGGCGTTCGCCCGATAGGGGAAGTCCCCTCGGGCAACGGCCGGTCTGATCAACCTGCCGGCGCAGCCAAGCAGCATGACGGCACAGACAGAGCCTGCGCCGTATCGGATCATTCTAGACATCGCGACCTCCCACTCCTGATGTCAGTTCCAATCGGTCGTGCGGGGTCTTGGCCTTGGGCAATTGCTTATGGAGGTCGAGCATCCGTTCCACCAGTTCGACCATCCTGTTATGCCGCAGTCTTGGCCTCTTCGCGAGGCCGAAGCAGTTACATCTCCCGGAGGAGTTCGGCCCAACGGCGGCGATGATGGACTTGAAGCGCGTATTCATCGAGACTGCGCCCGACCTCCCTTAGAAAACGAGTCCGTCCCGTCTCACCAAGGAGCGCTAACAGGCCTTCTGCCAGTCGTCTCAAGTCCAGCACGTAGATGTTCTGCCCGCTCGGAAATTCGCGCTCGATGAGCTTCCCAATTCCGTTCTTGTCGGCCTCGGACACACTCTGTTGAACGACGAACAGCAGTTCTTTCACGCCTTTGGCTCGTGCGTTCTTTAGCTTGTCCTCCACATGTGTGACCGTGAGTTGTTGGTCTTTGACTTCAACTGCCAATAGGAGCGTTCCCTGCTTGTTATAGCACTCAATGTCCGCAACCATCCCGGTGGAGTCGTCGGACGCAGTTACCCTCGCTCGGCGCACTTCGGCGAAAAGGGAGGTCTCCGCCCTAACGGTTTCCAGTAGAGCGTACACGACTGCCAGCATTCGGTCGCCGCCGGACTTCTCGGAGAGGAAGCGTTCGACCGCCTCCAGCGTTCGGCGGTGACTGGCGCGACTTGGTGCTGGATAGGTCACGCGCGCTTGCTCCAACCGACGATAGACCTCGACGAGGACCTGGCGCATAACATGCAACGTGAAAGCTGGCCTGTTCGTTCGCTCGACTCGGTCAACAACGAGACACAGTGCGTCCCAACCATCCTTGTCTTTCTGCGCATCGCGGTGCTTACGCGTGATCTCGGGGACGCGTACGGGGTTGTTCACGTATGGCTCGGCGGAACCTCCAAGGACATTCTCGTGGTCTTGGTCAAACCTGACAATCGGACCATGGCAGACCGTCCGTGCATCAAACGCGCCCTTGCCCCCTCGCTTGGCCTGAAGGCAGCGTGCGTCTACGCCTGGTTGGATGAGCTTCGCAAGAACCTGAGTTGGTAGGACGTACACGTAGGTCTTCGTGCGGCTTCCGATGGCAGCCCTGATAGCTGTAAGCAGCTTCTTGTCAGTAATCACATCTCGAAGCTGCCCTTTCGCGGCCTCAGCTTCGGTTTCGGACCACACTTCGCGGAGCCGGCGCTTGGCCTCTTCGAGATCTATCTGTAGTTTGTCCACAACACCTCTGAACGTAGCTGTTTGACCGAGTGACAGACCTTCGGCGGCGCTTCGTGACGCTTCCAGTCATGGTACAGTTCGTCCTGAAGCCTGCACGAGTAACCCGACAACGCAACTTTACCCCTGACGGCGTGCAGCAAGGCTGACAACTTGCGGTGCTCATCATCAGTCATCTCATACCCGTAGGCCTTGGAATCGCCGCGCGATTCGTGCGGGTAAGGCGGGTCGCAGTAGAAAAGTGTCTCGGCGCTGTCGTATCGTTGCACCACAGCGAGTGCGTCGTCGTTCTCTATCTGCACACGGATAAGCCTCTGTGCGACCTCGGCCAGACCCTCGACGCTGCCCAGCCAACGTGAGATGACACCGGACATGCCGGCACGGCTCGTCAACAGGCAGTTTGCCCACCGGCCGACACTCGCCGTCTGGGCCAGCCCTGTTCTGACCTGTCTCGCGCGCACGAAGAAGTGTCTCGCCCTCTCCAGTTCACTCCGGCGCGCACGTGCATCTATGGCTTGCCTGAATTCCTCTCGCGCAAATGGAGTGAGACCTATCGCGCGCATCAGCTCGGCAGGTTTGTCCCTCAGTACGCGGAAGAAGTTGGCTACCTCTCCATCCAGGTCATTGTACGTCTCGACCGGTGACGGCTCGCGGTTCAACAGCACCGCCGCCGACCCGCCAAATGGTTCGCAGTAGTGAGTGCATTTGGGAAGGAGAGGAAGCAGCCAATCCAGGTGGCTGTACTTCCCTCCGTACCATCCAAACGGAATGAGCCTCTCTCCGCGCCGTGTTGAACCGTTAGGCTTTCTGCCTGCTGGCGAAGGCGAGTCGTCCGCACCGTTCCTTCGGGCCAGCTCGAATGCCGCCTTTATCATGGCCGCCTTTGCTCTGCCGACACCGCTGGTGCCCGAAAGCTGTGCCACGGTAGCATGCTCCAAGCCGTGCACGCCGCCAGCTTCAGTCAACACCTTCTTGGCTAGCTCGGTTACCGGCACACCGCGCATTCCGGTGCGCAGGAGTATCGCAACGAGTTCATCCTCGCTGAGGGACTCCGCGCCGAACAGCTCCAGTCTTTCTCTTGGGCCTATCGCAAGGCCCATAGCTTTGGTCTTGGCATCGCGTACTCTGTGTTTCACGGCTTCCTAATATATGGCGGCAGCTATTGTAGTCAACTCGCGGCGGCCGCCGATGCGGAAGGTGTAGTCCGGGGCCTTGGTCGCGCCCGCTATCTTGATTGATTCTTCGTGGATGACCGGCTTGAAGACTTCGGTCAGGCCGGCCTCGTTGGAAACGTCCCAGCCACGCGTGGAGCAGGCCATCGGCTTACGGCTAACGGCTGGCCGCCCTGAATCCGAAGGCCCCAGGCGGAAAGCCGTAAGCTGTCGGTCGTAAGCGGTATCGCGAAGCTGCTCTTCCTTGTAGTCAGGGGACAGGAGGCTGGGAGCGGACACTGGGTCAGGCCGGGTCAGGGTTCCTGGCGACCTCTTCAGCCTTGTCCACAAACCGACGCGCGGCGGCCAGCAGGTCCTCGAGATCAGCCGATTCGAACTGGACGTAGTCGCCATAGTCGCTTTCCAGCCGTTCGGCAAACGCTTCGTCCAGGTGCTGTGCCAGCTCGATCGGGAACAACCCGGTCCTGACGAACTCACGCCGGAAGAGCCCGATGACGCCCGAATGGCGGGACGACGAAAGCCCCTTCGTGACCAGGAGCGCTGTTGCCGCATAGAACATCGCGTAGTAGATGCGGTTCGCCGCGGCGGATAACCGGCGCTGGTCCAGGAGCAACTGCGCATCGGTGAGAGTCTCACGAGCCCGGGCCAGCCGGTATGCGACAAGGTCGCGCTCGGGCTGGTTCAAACCGCCAGTCCCTCGGCCGCGACGTTTCGCAGCAGCGGAGTTACGCGGAAGCGTGGGCTGTCGAACTCGGATTCGGCGAAAACCACCGGCTGGAATACGATGTCATACTCCAAGCCGATTTCAGAGCAGCGGCGGTAAATCGCGCGCTTCACCCTCCAATCCGGGGGATGTCTGAGAACCACGATCAGGTCGACGTCCGATTCCTCGTTTGAGTCCCCGCGGGCCTTGGACCCGTAGAGGATGAGTTTCACCAGGTCGAAGTCCCTGGCAAGGATTTCCTTCAGGCGGCCGATGGCCGCCAGTTCATTCGGAGCCAAGTGTGGTGCTGCCGCCATGATTCACTCAGAGGCTAGCGCCGCGCTACTGGAAGTCAAGACCCCGCCAGGCACCGGCAGGCTCAACGACAGGCTCGCGCCTTTGGGGCACAGACCGGGAACTTCGGCATCAGACGGCGACAGCTTCGTCGGTAAGATAGGCTTCAAGCACGGCGGAGTCGGCGTCGAGTGCGTCCGCTCTTCCTTGTAGTCCGACGATTGGCAGACCTCGCGTTCTCTGTCGGAAAGGTCAACCAGCCGCTTGACTGAGTCAGGTGCACTCGCGCCCATTGTTGTCTAGGATATGTCAGATTCCGCCGCAGTCAAGCCGACGCGGGGACGTCGGGGCAAGGTCGAGACCGTATCCTTCGTCCTTTGTCCACGGTCCTCGTTCTTCAGTCACCGGTCGATGCCCGTTGTCCGTTTCGGCGAGTGGTCTATTGCAGGACCAGGCCCAAGTGCGGCTGTTGTTGCGGGTGCGGGAACGAGGGCTGGAGCAGTAGCTGTTCTGTGGGCCGGTGCGAGCGCAGGAGCGGACGCCGCTGCGATCGCTGTTGCGGTAACTGTTGCAGAGGCTGGAGCGACTGGAGAAACGAGAGCCGCTCCAAGCGGAGGACTCGCACCTGTTGCGGGTGCTCAAGCGGCTGCATGAGCAGCGGCCGTAGCGAGAGCCGCACCGGATGCCGTTCCGGAGGGTTGAGCAGTAGTCGTCCCATGCGCTGCAGCAGCGTCTGTTGTGGGTCCCGGAGCGAAGGCTGCGTAAGGGGCAAGAGCTCCCCCTATGGTCCGGGGAATAGCCATCCAGAGTCTGATAGTTCAGAATCCAGAGTTCAGAAACCAGAAAGCAGACTTGCGGAACGGAAGGAAGGAGAATGACTTAGCCGCAATGACTGGCCGCACGACGATGTACGAACAAACGATGTTCCGGCGCGGACAGAAGCCGGTGCACGAGGACGGCATTTCCGCGAGGCCCAGAATCGACCGTAACTCCTGCATTATCGGCTTCTTAGAGGTGGCGGAGAGCTTCAGGAATGTAGGGTAGGGGTCGCCTGGGGGGCTGCCTTCCGAGAAGCAATGGAGCATCGATTCACAGGAGCAATGACCGGTGCGTTGAGACGTGGAATGACACGAGCTTTGAACCGAGCAATGACGCATGCAGTTCCGCGAGCAACTTCGTAAGCTTTGACCCATGCAATGCCACATGCAATGACTCATGCAATGCGCGATGCAGTTCGAGATGCAGTTGACGACGCTCTGGCCGGTGCAGTTCAGTATGCTCTTCACGAAACTTTCGGCGATACTTCTCGACGTACTTCGTGTGATACTTCGCGAGACGCAGCGCCGCACGGAATGAATGACCGGGGCTGAGACTGAGGTTGGCTTCGCCTTTGTCGAAACAGCGGAGGACGAGCGCAGAATCCAGCCGCCGACGCAGTTGGCTTCGTCTCTGTGGAAACAGTGCACGATCCAGCACGAGACACAGCCAGCGATGCGTTTGTCGGTACTTTCCGATGAGCAGCGAGTGGTAGAAGGACGGACCGAATCGCGTCTCTGGCCCGAGGTCCCTCAGAGTCAGGCTCCGGCCGGGCACTCTGCGTCCCGGCCGGAGGATGACCAACTGAGGCGGCTGCTGTTAGTGCGCGATGATGACCTTGGTGACGGCCGGCGGCTTGCGGCCAACGGCCGACGGTTCCTCATGCACGAAGTACACGCCGGGGCTCAGTTGGCTGACGTCGTTCGCGCCGGGGCGGAGGGCCATCACTATCCTGCCGCTGATATCGAGCAGCGCGGTTGACGCGGGGACGCGGGGACACGGAGACGCGGTGAGCTCAAGCACGCCGCGGACGATGGTGGCACCGGGGTTCATCGTTCTGCGTTCATCCTTCATCGTTTCTTCGACGCCCGTGCCCTGGTCGAAGTAGTAGCGCGCCCATTTGCAGCGCAGGGCAAGTTCAGATGTGTCGCGTTCCGCGGGGGCCTGGCCCGAGTCGCCGAAGGGCGAGCCGATAACCGCGTACGCAAACGTCAGTACCGAGTCGGGTGCCATGTCGAAGGGGCCGGTCGCCAGCAGCATTCTCTTGTCGCCCGGTGCCAAGTCGATCGACGAGTCATAGGGCTGGTATACACCAGTACGGTAGTCATAGCCGGCGAGTGTCAGGTATTGCTGACCGTCGAGCACCGGGTCAATGTCTAACGTGAACTTCTTGAAGGCAGTCAGGCCGAGCGATTCCGGTGACTGAAGCAGCATTACGGCAACTGCCCCGGGTGTGCCTGACTCCCAGGTTGCGCCGCTTGCTTCGTAGTTGTTGTAGTCGTAGGCGAAGCCCGTGTTTTGTACGCGGATGGTTTCCTGGTCCACCAGAAAGGTGTGGTCGAGCAGAAGACAGGTCATGTCATCGGTTCCATCGCCGATGTCGGCGTCGAGCACCGTGCCGAAGTAGGCGTCGTGAATCGAGTCGCCCGAGTAGTTGGAAAGTTCATACTTGAGGTAGAAGAAGTCCCGGGCGAGCGAGTCGTCGTAGCCGCAGACGGTGAGGTAGACGTCGATTCCCAGGGGACGGCCGGGAGAGGTGTGACCGGCCGGGTTTGAGTCGCAGAAGCAGCACCACATGTCTCGGTCTGAGCGTGGGACCTGCGGCGCCATCGGGAAGCGGCTGAGCGGCGGCGGCCAGTCGCCGGGGTACACGTAGATGCGGTCAAGCGAGTCGCCGGTGCCTGCGCGCCAGTAGCGGCAGAGAGTGGGATATCCTTCGGTTCCGCCGGAGTTGGGATTGTAGAGCACGGTGGTGAGAGTCTCGGGAGAAACGGAGTCCATGATGGCGCCGACCCATACGCCCGCACCGAAGACGTAGCAGTTGTGCAATGGCTGGGGCCAGATTCCATCCGCGGTGTTGTTGTTTACCGCCCAACGGCCGTCGTTATAGAACGGAGCGCTCCAGTGGTTCAGGTCGAACCACTTCGTGTCCGGTATCGCCAGCGCGAGCGCCGGCAGCAGCGCGAGCAGGAACGACTTTTTCATTTTGCCTCCTGTTGCAGACGGCCAGTTACCGAATCTACCCGGCTCAGTTATACTCCTAACCGGGTTGCATGTCAAGCCGCTTTCGGTTCCGGTGCGGTTGAGTCCCGCGGCGGATTTGACAGGAGGGCAGCAGCGAATAAGATGACCAGTGGCCGGTCATGCTGGTAAAGGCCCGCGCAAGCCCGCGGAGGTTCTCGCCGACATCAGGCGCGGAAAGTTCGCGCCCGTCTATGTCCTGCTCGGAGCGGATTCGGCAAAGGCCGATGAACTGCTCGATATCCTGAGAGGGGCGCTGGTCCAGCCCGGGATGGAGGCGTTCGACTTCGAGTCGGTTCACGCCGACGATCTGGAGATACCAATTCTGCTTCAGCACATCCGGCAGCCGCCGGTGGCGTCGAAGCGGAGGCTGGTCGTGGTGCGCGGCATCGACCGGCTGTCCAAGGGCAGGGCCAAAACGAAGAACGAAGAACGAGGAACGAAGAACGAGGATAAGCAGGCGGGCCAACTCGGTGAGTTGTTGAAGGGACTTGCCGCGTTGCCGCAGGCCTGCGCCGTAGCGCTTACCTGCGACTGGAGCAAATCCATGCAGAGCGCGCTTGTCGGCGCCGGCCTCGGCAAGTACGTCGTTGACCTTAGGCAGCCGGGCGCGTATGACCTCGCCGCGCTGCTTCACCGGCGGTCGCGGGAGCTGGGCATAGCGCTCGAGCCCGGGGCCGTGCAGTTGCTCTTGGACGTGAGCGGCAACGAGACGACCCTTTTGCTGGGTGAGCTGGAGAAGCTGGCGATAGCGGTCGAGCCGGGAGATTCCATTACCGCGGAGGACGTGCGACGGCTGGCCGGCCAGTCGCGCGAGTTCGAGCTGAACGAGTACGTCGGCCTGGTGATGCGCCGCGACGGCGCCGGCGGGCTGGCGGTACTGGGGCGTCTGCGCAACTGGGGCGAGGAGCCGGTGAAGATCGTCGCGTGGCTAGGCGGCGCCTTTCTCCGCCGGATTGCCCAGTCCGGCGGCGGTGACAAGCGCGCCCGGTCGTGCCTGCTTCAGCTCTATGAGATCAACCGGGACATCATCAGCGGACACCCGGAGCCATACGCGCTGCTGGAGGCTTTTACCGTCTGTGCCGCCTGCACGGGTACGGAAGACTACTGCCCGGTCTATGCCGAGGCGCGGCCGCCGGAGTTCTGCGTGAGACGCAGCAAGCGGCGCAACCGTACGTTTGGGCTGCAGAGGATAGTCCCGGAGTGAATTCAGGCTAGGAGCTTTCACAGTATGGCGAGTGACGAGAGACGAATGACGACCGATAAGGGTCAGGCGGAGCGGACGCGGGTCGCTTACCCGGCACGCGAGGTAGAGAAACGCTGGCAGGAGTACTGGGAGAAGCAGGGGACTTTCCGGACCAATCCGGACCCGAAGCGGAAGTTCTATGTGCTGGTGATGTTCTTCTACCCGTCGGGCGACGTGCACATGGGCCATTGCCGGAACTACGTCATCGGCGACGTGCTCTGCCGGTTCCGGAAGATGCAGGGCTACGATGTTCTCCATCCGTTCGGCTGGGACGCTTTCGGCCTGCCGGCCGAGAACGCGGCGATTGCCCACGGCAACCACCCGAGCTACTGGACCTTCGAGTCGATAAAGACGGCGCGACAGAGTCTGAAGCTCCTGGGCATCGGCTATGACTGGGAGCGCGAGGTGACGACCTGCCTGCCTGAGTACTATCGCTGGAATCAGTGGCTGTTCATCAAGCTGTATGAGCGCGGGCTCGCCTACCGCAAGGAAGCGTCGGTGAACTGGTGCCCGAATTGTCAGACCGTGCTGGCTAACGAGCAGGTGAAAGAGGGCTACTGCTACCGCTGCAAGGCGACCGTGGGGAGGCGGAAGCTCACCCAGTGGTTCCTTAAGATCACGGAGTACGCTCAGGAGTTGCTCGAGGGCATTGACAAGCTGGATGAGTGGCCGGAGAACGTCAGGACGATGCAGCGGCACTGGATTGGCCGGTCAGAGGGTGTTGAGGTTGATTTCAAGCTTGAAGAGAGCGGCGAGAAGATACCGGTGTTCACGACCCGGCCGGACACGCTCTACGGCGTTACCTTCATGGCGCTGGCTCCGGAATCGGCGCTGGCTGAGACCATTGCCAGAGGAACTGAGTACGAGCAGGCGGTCGAGGAGTTCCGCAAGCGTATCATCCTGAGGCCGGAAATCGAAAGGCTGGCCGCCACCGGTGACAAGGAAGGTGTCTTCACCGGCAGGTACGCGGTCAACCCGCTGACCGGTGACCGGGTGCCGATATACCTGGCCGATTTCGTGGTCGCGGCGTACGGCACGGGTATGGTCATGGCCGTGCCCGGACACGACCAGCGCGACTTCGAGTTCGCCCGCAAGTACAAGATACCGATAAAGGTCGTGATCCAGCCGCAAGCCTCAAGCCTCAAGCCGGAGGAGATGGGCGCGGCGTTCACCGAGGTTGGTGTGATGGTGAACTCAGGGCCGTTCGACGGTACGCGGTCGGACCAGGGCATCGAGAGGGTCACCGCGTATCTGGAGCAGCAGGGCATCGGCCGCCGAGTGGTCAACTTCCGGCTTAAGGACTGGCTGGTTTCGCGTCAGCGGTACTGGGGCACGCCGATACCGATGGTCCACTGCGCGAACTGCGGCGTGGTGCCCGTGCCGCTCGACCAGTTGCCGGTACTGCTGCCCGAGGACGTGAAAGACTACAAGCCCAAGGGCAAATCAGTGCTGGAGGGCGTGGAGTCGTTCATCAATACGACCTGTCCCGTGTGCGGGGGGCCGGCCCGACGTGACCCGGACACGATGGATACGTTCGTCGATTCGTCGTGGTATCACTTGCGCTATACGGACGCACACAATGACCAAGTGCCGTTCGCGAGGAGCGAGGCCGACAAGTGGCTGCCGATTGACGAGTACATCGGCGGCATCGAGCACGCGACCGGACACCTGATATTCTTCCGTTTCTTCACGCGGGCGCTCTCCGACCTGGGCATGCTTGCGGTGAAGGAGCCCTGCCTGACGCTGCATACGCAGGGAATGGTAAGCCTGAACGGCGTGACGATGTCATCGTCGAAGCGGGTCGGGGTCTGGGTCGGTGAGTTCGTGCCCGAGCATGGCGCGGACGTCGGCAGGCTCGCCGTGCTGTTCGCGGCGCCGCCGGAGAAGGGGATGGACTGGACCGACGACCTCGTGACCGGCGTCACCCGCTTTGCGAACCGGCTGTGGCGGCTGTACGAGGACAATCCCGGACGCGTCCAGTTCGAGCGTCCTGATACGGCGAAGCTGACTGCGGATGAGCGGAAGCTCTACATTCGTTTGAACCAGACGATTGCCAAGACCGTGGCCGACTGCGAGGGGTTCCAGTTCAACACGGCGATTGCCGCGCAGATGGAGTTCCTGAACGACCTGGTAGCGTTCAGCGACCGGGATTCGGCGGTGTTCAAGTTCGCGCTCGGGCAGCTCATCCATCTGCTCGCGCCGTTCACACCGCATCTTGCCGAAGAGCTATGGCACCGGGCGCGGCCGGATGCCGGTTCCGTGTTCGCGGAGCGCTTCCCGGAGGCGGACGCCGGATTCCTAGTGTTCGACGAGATGGTGATACCGGTTCAGGTGGACGGCAAGCTGCGCGACCGCGTGTCGGTGCCGCGCACGGCCGGCGACGAAGGGGTGAAGGCGGCCGCGCTCCGCTCTCCGGGAATCGAGGCTTTCCTTGCGGGCCGGGCGGTCGCCAAGGTGGTCTATGTCAAAGGCCGAGTGGTGAATGTCGTTATGGCAAAGGAGACACAGTGAAGACGATCTTCTGGCTGTGTGCGTTGGTTATCACCGGACTCCTGGGATACCTGCTGCACAATTTCATCGAACACCGCAAGGCTCAGGTCGAAATCCTGGACCCGAATGTCGGGCTGCCGGAAATCAATGCCTACCAGGCGAGGGCCGATTCGCTGCGGGCCCGGGCCGACTCGGTGCGCCAGCGGCTTGAACAGGCCGGCCTGCTGAGCCGCCGGTCGGTGAGGACTCACCTGGCCTTACTGGAAGACGAGATAATCGCGCTTGAGCGGACAATCGAGGTGTGGCGGAAGTCGAAGAAGCTCCGGGGCGAAGTTGACCTGCACCGGCAGTGCGTCCTGCTGTACGGCAGGGCATCAGCAGCCTGCAACGCGCTCGCGGCGGACACCCTTCCGGGCGAATGACGATTCCCGCTTGCCGATTGGCGAATTCACTCGTCAGTTCACATTCGACATTCGACAACTCCTGATGGATCGCGTTCTCGTCCTTGACTTCGGATCGCAGTACAACCAGCTCATCGCGCGGCGCGTGCGCGAACTCCGGGTCTACAGCGAAATCGTGCCTCACGATATCAGGGCCGAAGAGGTGCTCGGCCGCGGGGCAAAGGCACTGATCCTGTCGGGCGGTCCGGCTAGCGTGCGGCAGGACCGCGCGCCTCTTCCTGACCCGGCCATCTACAACCTCGGCATCCCGCTGCTAGGCATCTGTTACGGTATGCAGGTGACGGCGCAGCAGCTCGGCGGCAAGGTCGCGGGCGGGCACACGCGGGAGTACGGTCACGCGCAGCTCATACCTACGCGGCCCAGCCGGCTGTTCGTCGGGTTGCCGGACCGGGCCCAGGCTTGGATGAGCCATGGTGACACAGTGACCGTACTGCCACCGGGCTTTGTTAACATCGGGAGGACGGCGAGTATCGCCTGCGCCGCCTTCGGCGATGAAGCGCGACGGACCTACGGCGTGCAGTTTCACCCCGAAGTCGAGCACACGCTGCAGGGGCGGCAGATCATCGCCAACTTCCTCTTCAAGATCGCCGGCTGCCAGCCGAGCTGGACCATGGGCGCGTTCATCCGCGAGAAGACGCGAGAGATCCGGAAGCTGGCCGGCAACGAGAAGGTGCTCTGCGCCGTGTCGGGCGGCGTCGACTCGTCGGTCATGGCGACGCTCCTGGCCCGGGCAGTGGGCTCGAACCTGGTCGCGGTCTTCGTGGACAACGGGCTGCTGCGCAAGGATGAAGTCGGACTCGTGCGGAAGGCGCTCGGCGCGCGACTGAACCTGGTCGTGGTGGATGCGGCGGAGCGGTTCCTCGCCAGGCTCGCGGGGGTATCCAGCCCGGAGAAGAAGCGGCGGATTATCGGACACGAGTTCATTCGCGTCTTCGAGGAACAGGCGCGAACCCACGGCCCGCTGCGTTTTCTGGCTCAGGGTACGCTGTACCCGGACCTGATTGAGTCGCGCTCAGCATTCGGCGGGCCGTCGGCGACCATCAAGACCCACCACAACGTGGGCGGGCTGCCCAGGGACATGAAGCTCGAGCTGATAGAGCCGCTGCGCGAGCTGTTCAAGGACGAGGTGCGTGAGTTGGGCAGGGCGCTCCGGCTACCGGCCACGCTCCTCGGCCGGCATCCCTTTCCGGGCCCCGGGCTGGCGGTCAGGATTCTGGGGCCGGTCACAGCCGAACGGGCAAGGCTGATACGCGAGGCCGATGATGTCTTCATCAGCGAGCTACGCAAGGCCGGTCTGTATGACAAAGTCTGGCAGGCACTGGCTGTGCTGTTGCCTGTACGAACGGTCGGCGTGATGGGCGACGAGCGGACCTACGAGAACGTCGTAGCTCTGCGCGCGGTTACCTCCACCGATGCGATGACCGCGGACTGGGCGCGGCTGCCGAACGACTTCCTCACACGGGTATCGAATCGAATCATCAATGAGATACGCGGCATCAACCGCGTCGTGTACGATATCAGTTCCAAGCCCCCGGCGACAATCGAGTGGGAGTAGTGTCCGAGGTCCCTGGCTGGGGCTGGTAGCGGTACCCGTCCGGCTGACGTGACATAAAATACTCCATATCAGATACTTAAGTTGATTCGGGCCTCTCTGATACTGCGGGATTCCGCGCGGTTAGACCGTCCTGCGGTCAGAGGCCCAGTCTCGGCCGTAAGGGGCGTATTTTCAGTGGGTTAGGCAAATACCGAGTCCGCGCTGCCACTGCTGCACTTGACGGGCCTCCTGCAGGGCTTGACAGCATCGGCAATTGCGCTATATTTAGCCAGTTATGGGGTCCTCACCGCAGCCGTCTGTGACCGTCATAGTGCCCGCATTCAATGAAGTCGAGAACATCTCTCCGCTTCTCGCCGAATTGTCGGCGAAGCTGCCGCCCGACTACGAGGTTATTATCGTCGATGACGGCTCGGTCGACGGTACGTACGAGGCGGCACTTGCCGCCCGGAGCCGGTACGCTTTCCTGACAGTACTGCGTCACCGCGTCAATCTGGGCAAGACCGCGGCAATCATGACCGGCATGGATCGGGCGCGAGGGGAGTTTGTTTCCGTGTTCGATGCCGACCTGCAGTTCCGGCCGGAGGACGTGGTTGCGCAGGTGGAGAAGCTGCGCGAGGGATGGGACGTAGTCACCGGCCGGAAGCAGGGCAGGTATGAGAAACGGCTGGTGTCCGCCATTTACAACCGGCTCGCGCGGATGATGTTCGGGATAAGAGTCCATGACATCAACGCGCTCAAGACGTTTCGCCGCGAGGTCCTTGAAGGCGTGAGCCTGCGCAAGGACTGGCATCGCTACATCGTGCCGCTCGCCGCCGCCCGCGGGTATCGGATAGCGGAAATCCCGGTGGAACTCCGGCCGCGGCAGTTCGGCCGGGCCAAGTACTCCGGCCGGGCGCGGATTATCGTCGGTCTCTTTGACCTGGTGGCGGTGGCATTTCAGCTTACGTTCATGCGCAAGCCCCTGCTTTACTTCGGGGTGCTCGGGACCGGTGCCATCGGCCTCGGATTCCTGGTGGGGGTGCTGGCTGTCATCCTGCGGTTCTGCGGCCACGGGTTCCGGCCCCTGCTCTATCTCGTCATGCTGCTCATCGTGTCCGGGCTGGTGTTTTTTGCCGCCGGCTTTCTGGGTGAGATGCTTTCCGGCATCAGCGACCGGATGGAGCGGCTTGAGCGGCTGGCCGGAACTCAGAGCTTTGCGGAGGGGACGGGCGTAGGTTCAGACGAAGTCAGAAGTCAGAAGCCAGATGGCAGAAGTCAGCGGCGTTCGGAGCGGGATGCAGACACGGGGAGCGATTGAACGCGCGGTTGAAGAGCGCGTTTTCTACCCTCGCCCGGGTGCTGCTTTCGCTCGTCCTGCTCGGGCTCCTGGCGTGGCTCTTCCGGAACAAGCTTGGAGCGTCATGGCGGATGATCCGGACGGCCGCGGCCGGGCCGCTTGCCTTCGCCGCGTTCTGGTACGTGGTGTTCATCCTCGTGTCTTCCTGGCGCTGGCAGGTGCTCCTCACCGCGCGCGGCCTGCGATTCGGCGTCTTCTACCTCGCCCGGGTCTTCACGATTTCGCTCTTCTTCTGCAAACTGCTGCCGACTTCGATCGGCGGGGATGTGATGAGGATTGCCTACACCGCGCCGAAGACCCGGACCGCCGAGGCGTTTTCCGCCACGCTGCTCGACCGACTCATCGGATTCACGAGCCTGATGTTTCTCGCCGTGGTCGTCGCCATCGGCCTGTTTGCCGCCAGCGCGCAATCGCGGGCGCTGGAGCTCACCGTGCTGGGTGTACCATTCCGCGGCCCCGGCATCCTCGGCTTGCTCTGCGCCGGGCTCGTGCTGCTGATACTCGTCACGCTCACGTTCTTCAGCGACGCCGGGCACCGGCTCGTGAATCGCCTCTTCGGGGGAATCCGGGTCCTGAGACTCGGCCCGCGGCTCGACCGGGCCTACGATGCCGTCAAACAGTATCGCCACCACCGCAGGGCGCTGGCGCTCAGTTTCTTCGCCGGTATCGGCGTACAGGCGGCACTCGCGCTCTCCTGGTACAGCGTGGCACGCGCAATCGGCGGAACGGTACCGCTGGTCTACTATTTCGTGTTCATTCCGTTGCTCAACATCGTCGTCAACATCCCGACCATCGGCGGGCTGGGCGTGCGCGAGTGGGCGTTCGTGCTCTTTTTCACGCCGAACTGGCTCACCGGACATCTTGCCCAGGAGCCGGCGCTGGCTACTGCCCTGCTGTTTTTGGCGCTGGACCTGCTGTTCGCGCTGGCCGGAGGCGTGCTGTTCGCTGTCACCGGGAGAAAGACACAGGGACTGCCGAATGACGAGTGACGACTGCCGATTGACCTTGTCACTCGCCGATCGCCAATTGCAGGCCCCCACTTAAGGAGGTTGGCTTATGCTACCAGTCCCCAGACCGAATATCG
>Ga0116202_10001241_pt1 | contig 14940 bp, 16 predicted proteins | sample LakKivw325mmetaG_FD_94479 | JGI IMG/M metagenome (GOLD analysis project Ga0116202, IMG submission 94479) | Anoxic lake water microbial communities from Lake Kivu, Rwanda to study Microbial Dark Matter (Phase II) - Lake Kivu water 325m metaG | ecosystem: Environmental > Aquatic > Freshwater >...
CACAAAGATTTTCGAAGCTTGCCTAAGACAACAGCAAGGCGCGTTTTTCAACGAATTGAAGAATTGAAGGAAAACCCTCACCCGCGCCAGTCTATCAAGATGGCTGGCGGGGAGCACTTGTATCGCCTGCGCGTCGGCGATTATCGCGTCGTTTACGAGATCAATCACAAATCGCAAGAAATCTTGGTCATTTACGTGCGTCACCGGCGCGAGGTCTATCGCAATCGTTAATCTCCTTCCTCCAGGGGAAAAACAGGAGCAAAAATATCATGCTCACCCCTCGCGACCGCCTCCAAGCCTGTCTTGCCGATGACCCGGCCCTCGACCAACCGCCGGCCGCGCTCTGGCGGCATTTCCCGGTGGACGACCAATCGCCGGAACGCCTGGCAGCCGCCGCGCTACACTTCCAGCGCACGTACGATTTCGACCTGGTCAAGGTCACACCGGCCTCGTCCTTTTGCCTGAGGGATTGGGGCGCACAGGATGCTTGGGAAGGCAATCCCGAAGGGACACGGCGTTACACGAAGTACGTGATCGAAAAGCCGCAGGATTGGGAACGTTTGCCCGCGCTCGACCCCTCCGCGCCGCATCTTTCCGGACAATTGGCCTGTTTGCGCCTCCTGCGGCATGAACTCGGCCCGGACGTTCCTACACTCCAGACCATCTTCAGCCCGCTGGCGCAGGCCAAGAACCTGGCCGGCGGAGAGAGACTGATCGTCCACCTCCGCCAGTTTCCCGAAGCAGTGCTGAAAGGTTTGCAGACCATCACTGAGACGACACGTCGCTTCGTCGCAGCCGCCGTCGAAACGGGCATAGCTGGGGTTTTCTACGCGATCCAGCACGCCCAAGTTGGTCTGCTCACATTCGACGAATACAAAACCTTCGGCCTTCCCTTCGACAGGCAATGCCTCGAACCGGCACAGGATTTGTGGTGCAACATTCTGCACCTGCACGGAGTCAACATCTACTTTGAGCTCGTTTCTTCTTACTCATTTCCCATCGTCAACTGGCACGACCGCGATACACCCCCATCGCTGGCCGAGGCGCAGAAACGCTTCACCGGAGTCGTGTGCGGCGGTCTCAGGCGAGAGACAGTCGTTTTGGGCACGCCGGCCGAAGTCCGGGAGGAAGCGGCAGAGGCCATCCGGCAAACCAAAGGCCGTCGTTTCATCCTCGGCACGGGCTGTGTCGTGCCAATTATCGCGCCGCATGGGAACATTTTGACGGCGCGCCAAGTTGTAGAGAAGGAAAGCGTAAAACGTAAAACATAATTTACGTTCTACGCATTACGTTTTACGTGTACCTATGAGCCTGCGAGTCATCTCCGGTACCGCCAAAGGCCGTCGGCTGAAAGATGTGCCCGGCGAGAGCACCCGCCCGGTCACCGACCGGGTCAAGGAGGCGCTGTTCGACATCCTGGCGGGAGACGTGGTGGAGGCCGCCTGGTGGGACCTGTTCGGCGGCACAGGCGCAATTGGCATCGAAGCCCTCAGCCGCGGTGCGGCCTTTGTTCGTTTCAGCGAGCTGAAACGGCTGGCTGTAGAGACCATCTGCTGGAATTTACAGCACACCGGTTTTATGGAGCGGGCTGAGGTGCGGCGCGGCGACGCCTTTGCGATGCTGGCCGCCCCGCCCGACCGTCAATTCGATTACATTTACATCGCTCCGCCGCAATACAGAGAGATGTGGTCGAAATCCCTGCTCGCGCTGGAAGTCAATCCCGGCTGGCTGAACGAGGAAGCGTGGGTCGTCGTGCAGATCCATCCCCGTGAATACCAGGCGCTGGCGCTCGAAAACCTGAAAGAATTCGAGCAGCGCAAATACGGCAGCACGCTGTTGGTGTTCTACGAAAAGTGTGCAAAGTGACAGCCGCTTCGGAAGTGACTGTCACCTCCACGGCGCGGTGATGAGTACGTTATTTTCGTCCGCGGCGTGGCCGAGGTAGGGCAAACCCCAGGCTTCCTCGATGGTTTTCAAGAGCGAATAGTGCGTATACGGCGTATTGTCTCGAAAGCCGTTTTTCGCCAACTGGGAGATCATTACGGTGGCGACGCGACCACCAGCTTCAGCAGGCAAGCCACAGCAGGAGTGATTTCCCTGGCCCTCGTCCCAGGTCAGGATGATGAGATAGGGTTCCGTATCGGTTTTGGGGGCGAGCGCCATCATCAATTTTGGCACCCAGTATCCTAACCAGGCATCGGCAATCGGCAGATCGCAATCGTGAGCGTTGTTGCACTGGTTCGGGACGATGAAGGCGAAATCCGGCAGCGACCCGGCCGCCAGGTCCGTTTCGAGTTCGGTCAATGGCTGCACGCTGCGCGCACAGCGTCCCTCATTCAAGCGGATGGGATCGAAGTACACGAACGGGTTGTGCTTCTGCACGTAGATGTCGGTATCGCCCAGGTAGCATGGACGCGGCATATCCTCGAAGTAGCCCTTCCACGTCCGTCCGCTGGCCTCGATCTGGTCGGGCAGGCTAGAAGCATTAACAAAGCAATCCGAACAGGAGCGGTCTATCCCAAAAGTATCGCCGCCCAGCAGGGCAATGTAATTGGGCAGGCTGGGATGCGTGATGGCATAGTGCTGGGTGAGCAAGGTATATTCCCCTGCCCAACGGTTGAAATCCGGCATCAGTGTGTTGCCGATGACTAGGCCGAACTCGCGGTTCTCGAGAACAATGATGACGATGTGAGCGAAATCGGGAACGAGCGGGCGCGGCGTGGCGGTGGGCGTGAGCGTGGGCGTTGGGGTTCCAGATGGCAGAGGCGTGGAGGCATGCGTTGGAGATGCAGACGCCGAGGGGGTTAACAACGTGGGGGTACTTACCTCCCGGACAGGCGCGCCGCAGGAGGCCAGGAAAATGGCTGCCACAAATATTGAACAGATACGGGGCATATTGACCTTCCGATGTGAGACTCTATCCGTAATACGTCTAATCGCGTATGGAACGCGGATGAGCGCGGATTTACGCGGAGAAAAGCTATTAAGATCCATATTTTTCCGCGTTCACACTTGCACCTGGCGCAAGTGCAGGTGTCCGCGTTCCTCGATGACTGCGGATAACGGCGATTATACACAGCGAGAGCGTTTCGAGACACGCGGTTTACCCACAGTTTTTCAGCCTTTATGCCTGGCGACTAGAAGTCGCGGCAACAAAAGGCGCAAAGCCTGCCTTCGCAGGCTAAAGGATGGTGGAGCATACTCAAACACTCTCCCACTCCCCAAGATGTACGAAGGATGAAAAGCGATTTCGGGAGACCCGCTGTCATTCTCGCGCAGCAGAGTTCAACATTTCCCGGTGTTGACGAGTACAAGTGCTTGACTTTTCTTGCAGGTCAGTATAATGATATTCAGTGGATGGTGTGTTCTGCTTACGACAATCCCCGTCCATAAGCAGTTACAATGAGAACGTCAACCGAGTTTTTATTGGGCGGCTCAGATGCCTGCGGGCGATGCGGCCCATGTCCGTTGGCAGTTGGCCGTCGAGGAGGGAACATGACAAGCAGACGCTTCGGGATCATTCTGTTCTTTGCTGGCACCTTTTCACTCTTGGTTCACACTACCCTTCCTTTTCTGTGGGCCCTCGTCGGTATTCGGACGCCCTACCCGCTGACAGCGGCAGTGGGACCTCTATCCTACCTCCCCGGGCTCACGCCTCCCCTCGGGGCGCTCCTAATGGTGATTGGCGGCCTGATCTTCGGCCGAGAGAAGGCGAGGTGACGCTATGAACTTCCCAACCACCCATCCGGTGTGGATGTGGCTTTACTTTGGCCTGTTCGGATCGGCCGGTCTGATACTCTTCACCCTTATCGCCTGGACATGGATGAACCTGCACGCGCAGATCTCGGGGCGATTGCGCTCCGCTGCCCGATGGGGGATGGTCGGCTGGATGTTCCTCTTCTTTGCCGCGTGGTTCGCCTGTGGCATAGGAGGGCCACCCGGCAATATGCTGAGCGCAGATCCATCAGTCCACAACTCCTCACTAGCTCTCGCAGCCGCAGGCGGTTCCATGTTCTTCACTCTTCCAGGGTGGGCCTGCCTTCTTGCTGGATTGAGGAAGGCGCAGGACGCCGTCTCTCATCAAACATGAGCCTGATGTCCTGATGAGCCGCCCAACAACTCGCTGCATCTGACCCGGCTAGCGTCCGGAGGTTCAGGCGTGCCTTGCCTGCCGGGATACGCAATACTGGGTCGAGCGATGCCCGAGCCGCCGGGCAGCTGAGCTCGAGGCCGTTATACCGCCAGTTGCATGAAGCAGGCATGAACCGAGACAGCGGCGACAGGAGAGGACGTAATGTCCCTCCCTATGATCAAGATCAACGGATTGGTCAAAAAGTACGGTGACCGGGTCGCGGTCAACGAGGTGAGTTTCTGCGTCCAGGAAGGGGAAATCTTCGGCTTGCTGGGACCCAACGGAGCGGGTAAGACGACGACCATTTCTATCCTTGCCACGTTGCTCCCTCCGGATCAGGGACAAGTAACCATCGGCGGTCGCACCATCCATCGGGGGTTGCGCCATCTCGTTGATCGCCACGACCGCCGCGACTTGAGCATCTTCCAGATCGGCTTCCGTTTCACTCAAAGAAGACTGACCAACGATCTGCCTCTCTCTGTTCCGCTTTGCTCCTACCTATGACTCCAAACTGTCAGGTCGCTAGCGGCAGGATAATCCCTTCCGTCCCTGGTATGCCATTCACTTAGTGGAGTCGTTTTGCCATATCCCACCGGTGCGCTTTCATTTTGTGGATGTCCTATTGGGACATTTGCCCCAATTGATCGTGCGAAACATGCAATCCTCTTGTGATTAATAGCCCAATACTGACATTCGTCACTTGTTCCAGGATTGGGGCGGTTATACAATATTTTGAGAACGAGACTCGATAACGGATTTCATAACAGGAAAGACAGGTTGGCAATGAGGCACATTCAAAGGAGAATGCGAATGAACGCTAAACGTTGGCTGCCGAGGCTGGTTCTCATCCTTGGCGGCCTCCTTCTTTTGTCGGCGGCGCTGGTTGCCTGCGCGCAGGCCACACCGCCCCCTACCGCCGTTCCACCGACGGTGGTTCCGCCCACGGCGGTTCCGCCCACCCAGACACCGATCCCCGATACCGCCAGCGAAAAGTGTATGTTCTGCCACAGAATCGAAAACATCGGCATGATCGTCGGCGCGGAAGCGGTTCCGATCTACGTGGACATTGAGGCCTACAAACAGACCGGACACGGGGAAGTTGAGTGCGTCCAGTGCCACATCAACATCAACCCGACCCCGCCCCACGACTCAAACCGGATCTACGGCAGTTGGGCGCGCTTCAGCCTGAAGGACACCGACGTTACGAAGACGCGTAATTTCTACAGCGTCCCTGCGGAGGCCTGCCTGGCCTGCCACTCGGATTCGAAGTACGCGGCCTTCGCCCAGAGCGATCACGCGACCATCAAGGACATGCTCGCCAACGCGGATGGCAGCCCGCGCCTCGAGGTCAAGGTCACAGGCACCGACGGGAAGGAATATGCCACCAACGAGAACTTCGACGCCAAGGACTGCGAACGCTGCCACATCAACACCAACTGCGCCACATGCCACTGGGCTTCGGCCATCAAGCAGAAACAGGAAGGCAACGTCCTCGATCTGTGGACGAGTTACGACAAAGACAGCGACACGGCCAAAGGCGCGATGACCGAGTACAGCATGGACTGGACGATCAACGTCGCCACCCACGAGTTCCGCAGCGCGGAGGAACTGACCGCCTCTAACGAAGTCTGCAACGCCTGCCACGTCGGCTACTACCAGGGCGATAAGTCCGTTCCCGCCCTCGGACTGGAAGGCAACGGCATCCGCCGCCATCCCCAGATTCAGGAATTGGCGCTCTCGGCCTCGCGCGGCATCCACGAGACCATGTTCTGCACCAGTTGTCACACCGACGTGCACGAGATGGTCTACCAGAACACCGAACACGGCGCGCGCCTGGGCGGCAAGACCCAGTGCATCAACTGCCACCAGGACAAGGCGCAGACCACGATCCACAAGACCGTGACCTGCATCGCCTGTCACGACGCGGAACTGGGCGTCCACCTCGATAACGGGATGGTCTATCCGATGGCGCTGAAGCACAACCTCGAAGAGAGTTGGCCGTCGCACAACCTGACCCTCGAGGTGCAATGCACGAAATGTCACTACGCGGGCAACGAAGTCGGCGCGCCCGAGACGGTGACTGAGGTGAAGATTCATCCGTAACACGCAGTTCCATTCAAACACGCAGTTCCATCCAACCTGTCTGACCGAACGAGTACAACAAAGTGAGGGGTTGTCTCAAAAGATAGACAGTAGGGGGCAAAAATGGTTAGAAAGAACCGAAACGGGAAGAAACCAAAAAACTGGCGGTCAGATGGCCGCCAGTTTGCGGATATTATGAGCAATGCAGACCAAACCCCACTCAGTTTCCACCTTTTCAAGACCTCGGGGGTGGAATTTTCTGAACCCCATATTCTGTTTGATATTGCCAAACACACTTTCCGGCTCGATACAACGTTGTTGACGCAGGGCAATGCCCCGTTCAGAGAGCAGATTTTCCCTAGCCCGTTGGCGGTATTCCCGGAGCTTGAAGCTGACTTGAATGCGACGATTGCCTTTGGCTTTGGTACACTGGGGTTTGAGCGGGCAATCCAGGCAGTGATCGCACTCATAGTGGCGTCGCTCGGATAAGTAGCCATTGTCAGTGCGATAAGAGCGTGTCTCGCGATAGGTCAGGGGATGCTGGGCTGGGCAGGTGAAGGTATCTTGCTCGGGGTCATAGGGGAAATTCTCGGAACGGAAACTGGCTTTCTGCCTGCGCTCAAGGTTGCGTGGAGGGTGGGTCTCTTGATAGAAGGTGTTGTACTTGAGGTAGTTCTCGACTTGGTGCTGCTCGAGGTAAGCATAGTTCTCTTCGCTGCCATAGGCAGCGTCACCCGAAGTGCGCCTGGGTTTCTTCCCATGCGGCCACTGCTGCTGCTCCATGTGGGGGATGAAACAGCCCGGATCGCCTGCCCGTTGATGGAGGCTGTAGCCCACGACGAACTGACCTTCGGTCCCGATCTGGGTGTTGTAGGCCGGGCGCGGCCAAGGCTTTTCTGCCCCACGATCCTCCTTCATCCGCATGCTGCTGGCATCTGGGTCGGTCTTGGAATAGCTGCTGCGACCCTGCAAGGTCTTCTCCTGCTGCTCGTACTTCTCCAGACGCGGCAGGTGATCTTCTTGCAAGGTCTTCACCGCTTTTCTCAAGGGTTTGTTCTCCGGCTGTTGCCGTAGCCGCTCATTCAGCTCCGCTACCTTCGCCTTCAACCTCTCCGCATCGATCCCACCTTTGCCGCCCATTTCTTCCAGATCCTCATCCCCATACTCTGCTTCTTCTGCCTCGTTCACCCGCTCAATCTCATCCAATAACTGGTTGATCTTCTCCCGCAAACGAGCCTTGTACTTCTCCGTCTTCTTCGCCCACACCACCTTGTGCAGGTTCGCATCCGCTCCCACTTTCGTCCCGTCCACACTTGTACCTGCGGTACTAGCGCAGGCAAAGTAGTTCTCCAGCTTCACATATCCTTCTTCCACCAGCAGTTCCAGTACACCCGTGAACACCTCCCGCACTTCTCCCTTCATCACATCTCCCCGAAACCGGTTGATCGTTCGAAAGTCCGGTTGGTTCCCCCCTGCCAGCCAGATGAAGTTCACATTCTCCCGCAGCCCTTTCGCAATCCGCCGGGAGCCAAACACCTTCTCCGTATACGCATAGGTCACCACCTTCAGCATCATCCGCGGATGATAGCTGCTCGTCCCACCTCCCTTGTACTTCGCTTCCAGCGGATCAATATCGATCGCATCTACCACCCGGTTCACCACCCGTACCAGGTGGTCTTCCGGGATCATCTCGTTCAGATCCGGCGGTAGTAAACTCGGTTGTGTTTGAGTGTATGCCTTGTAGACAACATTCGCTTTTCTCATGCCCCTATTGAATCACATTTTCCCGATTTCGCGAAGGGTATCCCCTGCTCTAATTCAAAGGGGCTGCCCCACTTTTGGGACAGCCCCTCACTTTGTTTTTTCCCGTATTGAATGGCGTTGGTGCATGAACGGTTGACAAAGAGGGCGTGACCGTGTAACTTTGGTTTATGCCAAAACAAAAGAGAACACGCTCACGCCCGAAGACATTATACCGTGTCAAGAACTGGTCTGAATACGATAAAGCACTGGTTCAACGTGGCTCGATCACGATCTGGTTGTCGGACGATTTTGAAGAGAGCTGGCGATATGCTGGAGAAAAGCAGCGTGGCAGCCAATTTGATTACAGCGCTCAGGCGATCACGATTATGCTGACGATGAAGAACGTATTTCATTTGCCGAACCGGGCCACGGAAGGTTTTGTGGGTTCGGTTTTTGCCATGCTTGGTATGAATTTGCCGGTACCAGACCATACGACCCTGTCGCGGCGCGGCAAGGATTTGAAAGTCGTTCTGCCAAAGAAAGCCAGCGGGCACATTGACATCGTTATGGACAGCACTGGCTTGAAGGTCTATGGGGAAGGTGAATGGAAAGTGAGAACACATGGCAAGTCCAAGCGGCGCACCTGGCGCAAGTTGCATCTTGGGGCAGACCCGGAAAGCGGTGAGATCGAAGCGGTCGCATTGACCGAGAACAGCGTTGATGATGCCGAGATGGCAGAACCTTTGCTCAACCAAATCGATCAGCCGATAGATCATGTGGCTGCAGATGGCATCTATGACAAGCGCAAGGTCTACAATAGCGTCAACCGTCATGCGCCTCAAGCCGCTGTGCTGATCCCGCCGCGCAAGAACGCTCATATTTGGCAGCACGGCAACACCCATGCTGAACGACTGAAACGGGACGAGAACTTACGCACCATCCGCAAGTCGGGCCGCAAGGCCTGGAAAGATAACTCCGGCTACCATATGCGCTCCCTGGCGGAAACCACGATATTCCGTTTCAAAACGATCTTTGGTGACCGTCTGTCTGCGCGCCTGTTGGAAACACAGACTTCCGAAGTCACTGGCCCTCGTCGGGGAAACTTCGGAAGTCTTTTTTGCTTTGTTGCGACCATCAGAACTTGCCCTAATCGGTCGGGCTGAGCTTGTCGAAGCCCGACACCAAAACCAGGGTTACGGCTTCAATCCGCCCTTCGACAAGCCTTCGGCGTGAGCGGACTTCGTCTGAGCCTTCGGCCCGAGCTCAGGCCGAGGGCTCAGTCGAAGACCTCAGGCGAACGCTCAGGGCTACCTATCTTCGGTTATTTCGAGCCTGTTTGCAACAGAGCAACGACAAGTAATAACTCCGGTTGGGCGGGCGGGTTCGTGACTGAGGCGGAGGATTGTCCAATCCTTCTACGCTCCTGCCGCCGAAGCTGCTTCTTTGACGCCCATCCTTTCCTACGATATACTATAGCCCTCAAGACCGGTTTTGCCGCCCCAATTTACAGGTAAGGCAGCCGGCCAATCCACAACCTCAGGAGATCTCTAATGGTAGACTTCAAATTGACCTATGCAACCATGTTCAACCCGCCGGAGGAACTGCACACGCATTTCGATACAGCCCTGGCCAAAGTCAAGGCCAGCCTCGGCGCAGACCATGGCATGTTCATTAACGGTAAGGATGTTTTTACTGCCGAGAAGTTCGAGGACCGCAACCCCGCAAACACTGACGTGGTGCTGGGCACATTCCAGAAAGGGGATGAAAAGAGCGCCCAGGCTGCGCTGACGGCGGCACGTAAGGCCTTCCCGAAATGGTCGCACACGCCCTGGCAGGAGCGCGTGGCGCTGCTGCGCAAAGCCGCCGAAAAAATTGACGAACGGCTGTTCGAGATCGGCGCGGTGCTCTCACTCGAGGTCGGCAAGAACCGCATGGAGGCGCTGGGCGACATTGCCGAGACCGCCGACCTGATCCGCTACGCGTGTGCCCAAATGGAAAAGAACGACGGCTACGTCGTCGCGATGGGCAAGGATCCATTGGTCGGATACGAATCCACCAATGCTTCTGTTTTGCGGCCCTACGGCGTCTGGCTGGTCATCAGCCCGTTCAACTTTCCGGCCGCCCTGGCGGGAGGCCCAGCCGCCGCGGCGCTGGTGACCGGCAACACAGTCGTGATGAAACCGGCCACGGACACACCCTGGACCGGCCGCCTGCTGGCTGAGTGCTTCCGGGAGGCTGGCCTCCCCGACGGCGTGATCAACTACGTCACCGGGCCGGGGCGCACGCTCGGAAAGGCGCTCATCACCTGCCAGGATGTGGACGGTATCACCTTCACCGGCTCGTTCGAGGTGGGCATGGGCATCTTCCGCGATTTTTCGCAGTGCGGGTGGGTGCGTCCCATCATCCTGGAACTGGGCGGCAAGAACCCGGTCATCGTCTCGCGTCACGCCGACCTGGAGCGGGCGGCCATTGGCATCCTGCGCTCTGCCTTCGGCTTGCAAGGACAGAAATGCTCGGCTGCCTCGCGCGTCTACATAGAGGAACCGGTTTACGACGAGCTGACCGCCCGCCTGAAGGAGCTGGCCGGGAAACTGGCCATCGGCGATCCGACCGAACGGCAGGTCTACTTAGGCCCGGTCATCAACAAGAATTCCTACAACGATTTCAAGAACTTCGCCGCGGATATCGCCCAAGCAGGTGGCAAGTTCCTGACCGGCGGCCATATTTCGGGCGGCAAGCCCTATGATAAGGGCTTTTTCTGCGAGCCGACCTTCGTCACTGATCTGCCGCTCGAACACCGCCTGTGGAAGCGCGAGATGTTCGTGCCGATCACGACCATTGCCAAAGCCAAGAGCCTGGACGCGGCGATGGAATACGCCAACAGCGTTGATTACGGCTTGACGGCTGGCTTTTACGGCTCGGAAGAAGAAGCAAGCTGGTTCTTCGATAATATCCGGGCTGGCGTGACTTATGCCAACCGTCCGCAAGGCGCGACGACGGGCGCGTGGCCCGGCTTCCAACCATTCGGCGGCTGGAAGGCCTCCGGCTCGAGCGGCAAGAACGCCGGCGGTCACTATTACCTTCCGCTGTACATGCACGAGCAGATTCACACGCTCATCAAGTAAATCGCCAAAACAACGGTTATTGTTCAATGGGCCAGTCGCTTCGGAAGTGACTGTCACATTGCTGCCACCATCTGACATGGATCAACAACCACATCTCGCTCCACGTATTGGCTCATTCTTGATCCTGGTCGGCATTGGTGTGATGCTGGTCTTCCTCGGCTCGTACATGGCCAAGGTGCCTCACTACAATTATCTTTACGCCGGCCTGATTATCCTCACGCTCGGGATTTTGCTGCGCCACCGCACAAGGTCCCACCAACCGTCTGGGCGTTTCCGCGTTGTGCGCGGTATATACGAAAGAAGAAAAGAGAAGCAGGAACAGAAAAAGGAGAAGAAATAATCCTTTCCACCCTCACGAACCCCTCCACGAGTTGATCATATGACAAAACTGACCCCCCTTTCCGAAGCCATTTCCAACTATGTGCACGACGGCGACACGGTCTACGCGGCCGGTTTCACGCACCTGATTCCCTTCGCAGCCGGACACGAGATCATCCGCCAGCGCAAACGGGACCTGGTGCTGGCGCGCGCCACCCCCGACCTGATCTACGACCAGATCGTCGCCGCAGGCTGCGCCCGCAAGGTGATCTTCTCGTATATGGGCAATCCCGGCGTCGGCTCGCTGCGCATCGTACGCGCCGAGATCGAAGCCGGGCGGTTGGAGTGGGAGGAGTACTCCCACTTCGGCATGATCTCGCGCCTGCAGGCCGGGGCGGCTGGACTGCCCTTCATGCCGATGAACCAGACCGCCGCGATTGACCTCGAAAAGGCCAACCCACTCATCCGACGCGTCACCGATCCATACTCCGGCAAAGATACCATCGTCGTCCCGGCGCTCAAGCCAGAGGTGGCCATCGTCCACGTGCAGCGCGCTGACAAGGATGGGAATGCCCACTTGTGGGGCATCATTGGCGAACAGAAGGAGGCTGCCTTTGCCGCCGAACGCGTCATCCTCACCGCCGAGGAGATCGTGGACGAGTCCGTCATTCGTTCTGACCCGAACCGCACCCTGATCCCCGGCTTCATCGTGGACGCGGTGTGCCACGTGCCGTATTGCGCCCATCCATCCTACACCCAGGGCTATTACGACCGCGACAACGAGTTCTACCTGAAATGGGACAAGACCAGCGAAACGATGGAGGCGACCAAAGCTTATCTCGACGAATGGGTTTATGGTATCAAAGACCGGGATGAATATTGGAAGAAACTGGGGCCGGAAATTCACAGACGACTAAAGATCAAGAGCCGCAAGAGCGTGCCGGTCGATTATGGGAATTACTAGGGGGATAAGGGAAAGGGGATAGGGTATGGATTATCTTGACCTCGACGGCTCGGGCCCGCCTCTCCACTTTCTCCACGCCAACGGCTACCCGCCGGAGTGTTACCGCCCCCTGCTGGCAGGACTTTCCGCACATTATGGTAGCTCACTGCGCTACCATTACCACGTTTTTGCCATGCACCAACGCCCGCTCTGGCCGGACATTGGGCCTGATTCGATCAACGATTGGCATCCCCTCACCGACGACCTGTTCCGTTTCCTCGATGAACAGAGTCCCTATCCACTGATCGGCGTCGGTCACTCGCTGGGCGGCATCGTCACCCTGCGCGCCGCACTGCGCCAGCCGGAACGCTTCCGCGCCCTTGTCTTGATTGACCCAGTGCTTTTCCCGCCAGTCATGATCGCCGCCATGCGCCTGATCCGGGCACTCGGACTCTCGTACCGACTGTATCCGCTGGTTCCGGGTGCGCTACGCAGGCGGCGGGTCTTCGCGAGCCGTGAGGTTCTGCGGAAGGGTTACCGGCGCAAGTCCATCTTTCGTCATATGAGCGATGCCAGCCTCGAAGTTTACATCGAAGGGCTGACCCGCCCGCGTTCGGATGGCCAATACGAGCTGGTTTACAGCCCCGAATGGGAGGCGCGCATCTACGTCACCAGCATCTGGCATGACATGGACCTGTGGCGCGGCTTGCCCGGATTGAAAGTCCCGCTGCTCATCATCCGCGGCGCAGAGACGAATACCTTCTGGGAATCCACTGCCCGACTGGTGAAGCGAAAATCCCCTTCGGCGCAAGTTGCCACGCTTGAAAAGGCCACCCACCTCGTGCCGTTGGAACGCCCGACTGAAGTCTCTGACCTCATCCACAAATTCATCTCAACCCTAGCCCTATAGTCCCTCACGTATCACGCATCGCTTTTCACTTTTTACTTCCCATTCACCCGGAGACACTATGCCCACCCTAACCTACTCCTCTGCCGAACTGATGATCATCAACGCCGCCCGCCTGCTGCGGGATGATGACACAGTTTTCGTCGGCGTCGGCCAGCCCAACCTGGCATGCAACCTGGCCAAGCGTACGCACGCTCCCAACCTGGTGATGATCTATGAGGCGGGTGTGATTGGCGCTGAGCCAGCCCGCCTGCCGCTCTCCATCGGCGACCCGACGCTGGTCAGCGGAGCGCTCTCGGTGGTCAGCATGTACGATATCTTTGCCCTCTACCTCCAGCGCGGCAACGTAGATGTGGGCTTCATGGGCGGGGCGCAGATTGACAAATACGGCAACATCAATGCCACCGTCATCGGCGATTACGCCCGCCCCAAAGTAAGATTACCCGGCTCCGGCGGCTCGCAGGAGATCGCCGCCTGGGCGGAGCGCTGCTATATCATGACCCCCCACCAGAAACGGCGCTTCCCCGAAAAAGTGGACTTCCTGACCTCCGCCGGTTTCCTCTCCGGGCGCGCCGAGCGCGAAAAGATCGGCCTGCGCGGCGGCGGAATGCTGGCGGTGGTCACCGACATCGGCATACTCGAGCCTGACGAGACCGGCGAACTGGTGTTGACTGCCCTTCATCCAGGCAAGACCGCACAGGAGGCAATCGCCAACACCGGCTGGCCGCTGAAGGTGGCCGATGATCTACGTACCACCGAACCGGTGACGGAGAAGGAGCTCAGGATTTTGCGAGAGGAGCTGGATCCAACAGGGATTTATTTGAGGTAGGGAGTAGAGAGTCGGGAGTCGTTAGCGGGAAGCAGTAAGGGAATGATCACGTAGCGAGTGGGTGTATAATGAAATTCGAGAGATGCGGAGATGAATACAATCAGCATCCAGTATCCTCCTGAGGTGCTTTGGGCGCTCCAGAAAGACGCGGACGAACACGAAACAAAGTAACATCTTTGCCACCATTTTGTTGATCAGATAGCGAGGCCACAATGTTAGGTACACGAGTTTCCGATCTGACCACTGAGGAACTCAAGACGTTGGTACGTGAAGCGGTGGAGCAAGCATTGGTTGATGTACTGGCAGATCCAGACAAGGGTCTCGAACTACGTCAAAGTATGAAAATCGCCTTGGAACACTCGATAAGAACAGTACGCGAGGGGAATGTGCTTTATTCGGCTGAAGAAATCGCGCAGGATCTGGGATTAGAGTAATCCATGCGCACTCTGAATTTCACTGCCGAGGCCAAAGCGGAACTGGCAAGGCTGGATAAACATCTTGCCCGGCAAGTATTCAGAAAATTGTGCTGGTTGGTGGAGAATTTCGATTCCCTTACCCCAGAACCGCTCACGGGGGATTGGAAAGGCGTATACAAGTTGCGCGTCGGCGATTATCGCGCCTTATATACATTCGATGATGCGCATCTCGTGGTGCATTTCATCCGTCATCGCCGTGAGGTGTACAAGAGTAAATAGTCCCTTCCGAATAACAGGTACAGGTGACCCGCCTGCCGCTGAACTTTGTGAGCCAGTGTTCCCCCCCTAGAGATACAGAGTCGCCTCTATGAACCGCACGCTCTCTTTTGTTGTTCTTCTGATTTTGCTCTCGGTGCTGACCGCCTGCACCGCTGGCGTTGCCCCC
>Ga0116202_10001242_pt1 | contig 14935 bp, 17 predicted proteins | sample LakKivw325mmetaG_FD_94479 | JGI IMG/M metagenome (GOLD analysis project Ga0116202, IMG submission 94479) | Anoxic lake water microbial communities from Lake Kivu, Rwanda to study Microbial Dark Matter (Phase II) - Lake Kivu water 325m metaG | ecosystem: Environmental > Aquatic > Freshwater >...
ATCCTGAACGGCTGCTGTTTCGGACGGCCTACCGGCTGCGCTCTGGGCATCGAGTTCCCGCTTCACTCTCCCGCCGGAGCGACATTCCCGCACCAGGGCATCCATCCGACTCAGCTCTACTCATCCCTGGCCGGGCTGTTGCTTTTTCTTCTGGCGCTATGGCTGGAGCGCCGGCACCTGAAGGACGGCGTGCTGTTCTCGATTCTCCTGATACTCTACTCGCTGTTCCGGTTCGGGATTGACTTTGTCCGTTACTACGAGGACGCGTCGAACTTCTGGGGCAACCAGGTGGTGGCGCTGGTCCTGACCGCTATCGGCGTCGCGCTGCTCATCCTGTTCCTGCGTCTTCCGAAGAAGGCAGGAACCGGTGCCAAATCTCAGTGACCGGCTGAGATTCTTCTTTCGCTCCTTCGCGGATTTCCTCTTCCCGCCGGTCTGTCTGGGCTGCGGCAGCGAGATTGAACGCGGGCTAGTCTGTGACTCGTGCAAGGCCCTGCTGCGAGCGAGCGAGATGGGGGTCTGTCCGGTCTGCCGTCGGCCCCGGTTGCCTGACGCGAAGACTTGTGGGCGGTGTGAGCCAAGGTTGTGTCTGGGAAGAATCAGAGCCTTGGGACCCTACCACAAACCCTACGTCGGTCTCGTTCACGCACTCAAGTATCAGGAGAAGACCAAGCTTGCGTTGATCTTGGGCCCGCCCCTGGCGGCGCTGGTGGAACAAGATACAGAGATGAGAGAGGCAGATGCACTTTGTCCGATTCCCCTGCACCCGGCGCGGCTGCGCGAGCGGGGATACAACCAGTCGGCTTTGCTCGCGCTCGTCGTGTCCGGGGTTGCGGGCATTCCGTCTGAGGATTTGCTGGTGAGGGTGAAGAACACCGCGACCCAGACCGCCAAGGCGGATGATAAGGGGCGGGCGAAGAACCTTGAAGGCGCGTTCGCGCTTGCCAGCGGCGCGCAGGCTAGAGGTCGGCGGATTGTGCTCGTTGACGACGTGATGACCAGCGGCGCGACGCTGCACGAGGCCGGCCTGGTGCTCAAGCAGGCCGGCGCTACTGAGATACTGGGGCTGGTGGTGGCTGCTGCCGGGCCCGCGAGGCAAGGGCCGGCAAAGCCCGGAACAGCGAGTCGCGCAGCGCGGAGAATGCCGGCAGGTAGTCCTGCTTCAGCGGCTCGCACCGGGGCGGGTCGAAGCGCATCGGGTTGATGACCGAGCCTGAGCGCTGCATCTCGAAGTGCAGGTGGGGGCCGGTTGACAACCCGGTCGAGCCGACGTAGCCGATAACCTGGCCCTGATTGACGCGCGCGCCGGCCCGGATGCCGCGGGCGATGCCGCTCAGGTGTCCGTATCGCGTCCTCATGCCGTTCGGGTGTTCGACAGTGACTGCGCGGCCCAGGCCGCCGGCCCAGCCGGCCGAGCTGACGTTGCCGTCCGCCACGCACGATACCGGGGTGCCGGTCGGCGCCGCGTAGTCCACGCCGTGGTGCGCACGGTACGTGCGCAGGATGGGGTGGAATCTGCGACCGAAGAAGGACGTGACCCGCGAAAAGTGCAGGGGAGACTTGAGGAACGTCTTGCGCAGGTTCTGGCCCTCGGGGTCATAGTAGTCGGTGTGTCCGGTCGGGTCGGTAAACCGGACCGCGGAGAAGTCGCCAATCTGGCCCCAGTAACGAGCCCCGAGCACCCGGCCGTAACCGATGCTTGTCGAGTCGAGATACCGCCGTTCCACCAGCACGATGAACGAATCATTGGGCTGGGTCTCGGTGAAGAAGTCAACCTCCCAGCCGAACACGTCCGCATAGTCCGCGATGAGCGACGGCTCTTCGCCGGCGGCGAGCATGGCTTCGTACAGGCTTGAGGTGATGCTGCCCTTGACCGTGCTCGGCACGGTCCGGACCAGGCGGAGCAACATGCCGACGCGCGGCGGGTCGAAGTCGAGGTCCACTTCATAGATGCGTTCCGGGCTCTGGCGGTAATAGATCTGTGACAGCCGGCCGGAGCGCGTCTTTAGGGTCAGCGAGTCGCCGGGCTTCATCCGGTTGAAGCGGAACCTGCCGTACTTGAGGGCCGCGTTGATTCTACGGCTTGCCGAGTCGCTCACGCCGGCGCGTTTCAGGAGCGTAGTCATGATGTCGCCCGGCTGGACGACAAAGGAGGGCAGGGTTCCGGTTTCAGGTGTCGGCGCTGCGGCCGGACGCGGCTGGGAAGCAGGGCGGCGCACGAGGAACAAGATTGCGAGCACGAGCACCGCGAGCACGACGACGGTGGCGCCGGCGGCGATGAGCCAGTTGCGGCTAAGGTATTTGGGCACGGGCTTGGGCCCGGGCTGCCAGCTCTTGAACGGCGGCAGCGGGCCCGGACTTTCGGGTTGCTGGTCGCTCATAGTGGTCAATGATATGCGCGGGCGCGGCTATGGCAAGAGAAAGCGAACCGTCTTGACCCGGCGGGTGAGTGACCTAAGATGGATCATGGTCGCCGCGAGGTATTCAGCGAAAGAGGGCGCGATGGTGCGCTGCCGGCTGTGCCCGAACTACTGCCTCATCGGCGAGGGCAAGCTCGGCCGGTGCCTGGGCCGGCGCAATACCGGCGGCAGGCTGTACGCGCTGAACTACGGCCAGGTTGTGTCCATGGCCATGGACCCGATCGAGAAGAAGCCGCTCTACCATTTCCATCCCGGAACCGACATCCTGTCAATCGCCACCTACGGCTGCAACCTGATGTGCCCGTTCTGCCAGAACTGCGAGATTTCGCAGGAGGTCGCGCCGAGCCGGTACGTGCCGCCTGAAGAGCTGGTCAAGACCGCGCAGCAGTCCGGCGGCATCGGGGTCGCGTTCACCTATACCGAGCCCCTCATCTGGTTCGAGTACCTCGCGGACGTGTGCCCGCAGTTGCGGAAGGCCGGACTGCTCACCGTGCTAGTGACGAACGGCATGGTGAACAAGGAGCCGCTGGCCGAGCTCCTGCCGTACATTGACGCCATGAACATTGACCTGAAGTCCATCCGGCCGAAGTTCTACTCAGACTACATCAAAGGCGACTTGCCGACAGTGCTCGAAACCATCAAGCAGGCGCGCAAGGCGTGTCACGTCGAGCTGACCACGCTCCTGATTCCGGGCCGCAACGACTCGGACGCGGAGATAGCCGAGCTGGTGGACTTTGTCGCAAGCCTGGGCCGGGACACGGTGCTGCACTTCTCCCGCTACTTCCCAAGGCACCGGGCAACTGAGCCGGAAACGCCTGAGGCGACGCTGCTTGCAGCCGGCGAGATTGCCAGAGAGAAGCTCGACTACGTGTATCTCGGTAACGTCCGGGCCGGGCCGCTTTTCTGCGATACGCGCTGCCCGGCCTGCGGTAACGTGCTGGTCGAGCGGTCGGGATACCGGGGCCGGGTGTATGGGGTGAAGGAAGGAGCGTGTTCCTCCTGTGGCCGCACGGCGGACATTGTGCTCCAGCGTCAAGAAAGGACGAAGTCAGATGTCAGAAGCTAGAAGTCAGAAGGCAGAAGTGTGACGGAGCAGGCGACCGACGCCGCAACTCCGGCGCCTCGCTGTCAGCGTCTCACTTCTGACATCACTCATCTGACATCTCACGTCTGACATCATCCTGTACGGCGGTCCTTAGTTGCCACGGACTGACTTGATTGCCGCCGGATGACGGGTATGATTCGGCTTCACGAACATGCGTGACCGTCCAGTCCGGGCCGGGGGCCGCTCGATCGGCCTCCTGGTCCTTGCCATCATCACTGCCGGTGCATTGGGCAGCATCGTGTCGTATTACATGGCCGGCGCTTTCCCGGCCGGGCCGGTGCGGGACTTCTTCTTCAAGGCTTTGGACATCGGGGTGCCGGACTTCACCGTGAACCTGGGGTTTGCCAAGTTCACCTTCGGCCTTGCTATCTCGGTCACCTTCTTCGCGGTCATCCTGGTCGGCCTGGCCGTGTACTTCTGGTACAAGCTGTAGAGTGAAAAGGTCTCGCGCCGCGCTCGCGGAGTTGCTTGCGGTCGTGCGGCGCTTGCGCCGGGAGTGCCCGTGGGACAAGAGACAGACCGTGCGCTCGACCCGGCCCCTGGTGCTGAATGAGGCGTATGAGCTGGATGAGGCGCTGGCCTCAGGCGACCCCGGACACATGCAGGAGGAGCTGGGCGACTACCTGTTCATGGGCTTGTTTCTGGCCGACGTGCTCGAGGCCGAGCGCGGGGTGAAGCTCTCAAGGTCGGTCAAGGGTATGGTAGCCAAGCTCAAGTACCGTCACCCGCACATCTACGGCAAGACGCACGTCAAGGACCACCTCGAAGTGCTGGCCAATTGGGAGAAGCTCAAGGCTAAGGAGAAGGCCAAGCGGTCGGTGCTCGACGGCCTGCCCAAGGTTCAGCCCGCGCTCAAGCAGGCGCAGTTGATTCAGGAGCGGTGCAAGCGGGTCGGGTTCGACTGGAAGAAGTCGGAAGACGTGCTAGACAAGGTCAGCGAGGAAGTCGGAGAGCTTCAGGCCGAACTGTCGAAGGCGGGCCGGACAGAAGTCAGAAGGCAGAAGGCAGAAGCCAGAAGGCAGAACTTCAAGTCTGGAATCCAAGACCCAGAATCCAAAACCCAAAATGAGTCCCGCGTTCAGGAGGAGCTGGGTGATTTGCTGTTCGCGCTGGTGAACTTGGCCCGGCATCTGGGTGTTGACGCCGAGAGCGCGCTCAGGGACGCCAACGCCAAGTTCACCCGCCGGTTTCAGGCCCTGGAGCAGGAGTTCTCAAGACAGGGCAAGCGGCTTGAGCATCTGACGCTTGAGGAGATGGATTCGGTCTGGGATGAAGTGAAGAGGAGGGAGACCGCAAACCGGAGACCGAAGGCCGGGCAGAAGCGGACGGCAGGCCGGCGCTAGATTTCCGGCCCGCGGTTCGCTAGTTCCCGTTCGAGTTCCGAGAGCCGCGATTCAATCTTGGCGACCTTGGCCTGGAACAGCAGCGGCATGGCCGCGCCATAAAGCATGATGCCGGCTATCTGCTCAGAGTGATTGTCCCTGAACGACCCGAGGAACATCAGGACCACACCGGCGACGGCCAGCACGATGCCGGCTACAAGATAGAACACCAGCCTGCGTAAACTCATGTCTGCTCCTGGATTCGACCGAACACCTGAGTCAGGATAAGGCGAGGCGGGCAGGAGTCAAGGAGGCCAGGAGCAGCACAAGCTCAAGCACAAGCATGGAAAGACGGCCGGGCGGGGCTAGTTGACTTTCACGACTCGCGAGGGCGAGTTGCCGGGCGTCGCGTCGAGGAGGAAGTAGGTTCCGGGCAGGCAGGCCGAGAGGCGTTCTGCAAGTAGCGGCGCGGTCAGCGGCGGACACAGCCTGCGGCCGGATGCGTCGAACAGACTGAGCCGGGCGCCGGCCGGGGCCAGGACCCGGCAACGCGCGCTGAACGGGTTCGGGACCACCGCAGTTCGGGCCACGGGTGATTGCGGGAGCTCCGGCTCTTCCACGCCGGTGAATACGTTGAACCAGTCGAGCAGCTTGCGCATGAGCTGGACACGGGTCAGGAAGGTCGGCCGGGACTGGGGCCGGTTTACCGCCTCGAACCCGAATCCGAGCACGATGGTCTTGGTGCCTGAAGGGTCGCGCCGCCTGATGCCCGCGCCTTTGCCGGTCAGGGTGTCGTAGACCATGAACAGGCTCGCGCCGTTGCGCATCGCGGACAATACGTCACGCGAGTTCTGGTTGCCCGCGCCGTCGCCGCCCGCGGTCGAGGTCGCGCCGATGAGAGAGCCGAGCGAGTCCGGCCGGTGTCCGTACACGAAGAACTGGGACCAGCCGGTCGAGTCAAAGTGCGTGCCGCACAACTCCTCAAGCAGCACGGAGCCGGCAATGTCCTCTCCGATGTTCTGGCCGGTCAAGAGCAGGTTGAACCCGGCCTGGGCGAGCGAAAGCAGGCTGTCCTGGTCCTCGGCCGGGACCGTTCCATCTATCGCGTCGCCTGAGAACCAGACGATTGTCCTGGCCCTCAGCCGGTCCACAAGGTGATACGGCGGCAGGCCCTGGGCTTGGCGATGCCAGGCGAACCACGTGACGCCCACCGAGTCGAGCGTCGAGGTGTAATAGCCGTCATACTGGCCGAGCGTATCCGCGTTCACGACCATGAGGTGCGCCGCGGGAGTGAGGAAGATGGCGGCCGTGTCGCCGGTAATCGTCAGCGGCCAGGAGCGGCCGTAGTACGGCGGCTCAGGCGCGATGGTGACTACGAAGCTCGTGTCCGCGACGTCGAGCGAGAACCGGCCGAGCGAGTCGGTCCCGGTCGAGTCCCAGACCGAGGAGCTGCCCGCGATGCGGCAGAGCACGCCTGAGCGTATCGGCAGGCCGGCGAGCGAATCGAGCAGCGTGCCGGACAGCACGTACCGGCCATAGACCTTGAAGCTGGTGCGCGAGGTGTCGTTCAGCCGGTTGTCGTCCGGCGTCGCCTGCGACACCGCGTCCAGTTGGAACATGCCCGCTTCGGTCAGGCCCAGGCGCGGGAACTGGATGGTGTCAATGCCGAGGAAGGCAAGCGCCGGGACGCTCAGGGTATGCGAATAGCCGGGGCCGAAGACCGTGAGGTTGAACTGCGGCTCGTCGGTGCGGCCGACGTTGGCGACCGGCACCGCGACGTCAACCGAATCGCCGACCTGGTAAAGCTGCCGGCCGGACGGCGCGGCGAACTCAAGCGCCGACAGGTCGTGCTCGAGCACCGGGCTGGCCAAGGGGTCCATTCCCATGAACACGAGATAGGTCGAAATCCAGGTCTGGTCCAGGGTCGGAGGGTCGGTCCAGTTCGCCGGGATGCCGCCGTCGCGGTCGGTGTCCTTCTGCAGGAGCGTGTCGGTCAGATAATGGTGCATCAGCCACCAGTCGTCGTCACCGGTCAGCTCCGCGGCTGAGCGGTACGCGTTCGCGAGCCAGATGTTGTGCGACGAATTCCACGTGCCGGTAGGGTAGAACCCGGGCAGGGATTCGGCATAGGTCGCAAGCCAGGCCTTGCCCGCGACCGTGTCCGCAAGACAGTAGGTGTGCGCCACGCCCCAGAACATCGTGCCGCCGCACATCGCCCAGTTCTGAGCGGCTAGTCGCGCGCGCGGGCCGGACTCGATTGACAGCCGCACGCGGTTGCCACGCGCCAGGGCCGAGTCGCGGAGCAACTGGTCGCCACGGCCAAGAGCGTACGAATACGCCATGCCGGAAGACTGGGCAGTGACCATCAAGTCCAACATCGCCGGGGTGAGCGGAGTGTTCAAGTAGAAGCCCCGGCAGGAGTCAGCGTAGGCAATAAAGCTCGAATCGCCGTACACTGAGCGGTATTTGGATTCGGCCATGAATGCGAGGCCTGAGTTCCAGACCGAATACCAGAGGTACTGCGGGTCGCCGTTGTGCTCCCAGTACGCGGGATGATTCAGGACGTAGGTCCACGCCCGGCGGACGTTCACCCGATAATCGTCCCGGCCGGTCAGCTCGAACCAGCGGGTCCAGACCCAGATGGCCTCCTGGGTATTGTCGGTCTCGATGATTGAGGGCAGGTGCTCGGCCTCGATGATGCCACCGAAGTCAGAGGAACCGGAGTCTGAGACCTGGAACCGGGCGATGAAGTCGCAGGTCAGCTTGATGCGCTCAAGGTAATTGAACCGCCGCGGGCCGCGAATCAGGCTTTCGGGTCTGGGCGACCACTGCGGCTGCCAGGTGCGCTCGAACGCGCGGAACTCGGCCTCGGTCCACGGCCGGCTCGCCACCGCCACCGCGGCCAGGGCCAGGAGGGAAAGGAGCAGCCTGCGCAGGTTCACTAGAGGGATGTTAGAGAGGGACAGGACGATGTCAAACGGTCCGGGCCGAAGGCGGAGTCAAACACAAAGGCACGAAGAGCACAAAGGGTTCGGACGATGTCAGATGAGTGATGTGAGATGTCCGGACCAGTCGCCAGTCGCTAGTCGCCCGCCGCTTTCCGCTGGCTGTAAGCTGTTAGCTGTGGGCTGTGAGCCGTCTTCTGCTTGCGCTTGAGCTTGGGCTTGTGCTGTCCGTTGCGGTCAGCGTCCTCTCCTCAGACTGTTGCGTCCCCGGAATTACCCGTCCCCGGAATTACCACGGAATTGGCAGGGTTTCCAGACACCTACGCCCTAGAAGCTCCGCTCTTGTAGTAGAACGCCAAGGCCAAGCATGCCACGCCGCCCACCAGAAGAATTGGGCATCCCGCCCTGCTCATGCCCATCCCGAGCTTGTACTGCAGTTGGACATCGTCGCTGACTGTCCAGCTGCCTCGGGCTTTCGCCTCGGCTTGATCCGCAATCGCACTCCCGAACACGCCTGCGAGGACGCCAAGGAACAGCAGGACTACGCCAATGGCAATGTACTGCCCGGCATACCGTGCGCGAGCTGCTGACTGCACCGGGGTGCCGCGACGGCCTCCCTGCGGGACAGACTCTTCTGCTTCCCTCTTTTCTGCGGGGCGAGACCCTGTACCTGCGCCGCACGCACTGCAGAACTTGGCCGCCGCCGACAATTGCGTGCCGCAGTTCGAGCAGAACCTCGGAGACTCCGTAGTAGTACTCGAACGCTCCGCGGTGGCGTTCGATGGGTCTGGGCGGCTGCTTCTCGGCGCGCCACAGAACCAACACTTGTCGCGGGACACCAGCATCGTGTTCTCACTACCGCAGTTGCCACACACCCACATGCTACGTTCCGAGTTTCGGGGAATCCAGGGACATGGGAATCTCGGGGGACAGAGTAGTCAATTCACACCTCCGGGGAATTCCGGGGATATAGTATTCAATTCACTCCTCCGGCCGGGTTGGGCTGGGGCTTCAGGGCCAGCATCGGAACAGACTAGACAGATTCCGGCCCGGTGTCAAATCGTGCGGGAAGAGATGCTCTCGGCAGCGCCACCGAGCCTCCCTTTACGTAACGTGCGCAGCCGGGAGCCAAGAGCACGCGGCCTTCGGGGGTCGGGCGAAGCTGTCGTTACAGCTTCTTGTGCCATCGGTTGATTATACTACGTCGTATAAGACAGGCAAGCTGGATGCCACCATTCTGACGGACGCGCCGAACCGGCCGAAATGCCGGGTTTTCCGAGGGTTGGCTCGTTTGTCAGGGTCTGGCGATGGATACCCACCGGTCGCGGGGCAGGTTGCTCTGTCCGTTGCTCTCCTCGTAGTCTGCCCGATTGTCCGATGGATTGCGGTCCAGGCAACTTGCCTCGTTGTCTGCCGGTCCGTCTCACCCGTTGCCCTGCCCGCAGCCTTCTCCGTTGTCCGCCGGATTGCGGCACAGACTGCTCTGTCCGTTGCGGTCCGGGTTGCTCTCCTCGTTGTCTCGCAGGCTGCTCTACCGATTGTCTGCCGGGTTGCGGTCCTCATAGCCCGGCAGGTTGCTCTCCAGTCGGCTCCACCCGCAGTCTGGCCGATAGCGGGTCAGGCAGCGGCCCCTTGAGTCTGTCCTCATCTCATCACTTCTTATTAGACGCACGTCCAGTGCTGTTGGTGTCCAGACTGGACTCAGAGTGAACTGCGGGAGGCGGGAAAACGGGGACAGGCCTCCGAGCAGGACTGTCCCCATTTTCCAGCTCCTCCGAGCAGGGATGTCCACATTTTCCCTTGGAGGTGAGATTCGGGGTTCGGGCTGCTGCGGCCCGGCGCTATTCGAGTTTGACGAGTATCAGGCTGGCTATCATGCCCGCGCCGACGATGAGCGTCCAGCCCAACAGCGACCCGAGCACGCACGAGGAGTCTTTGTGGTAGGTCTGCTGCACCTTCACGTATGACAACTGCACCGGCACGGTGTCGTCCGGGTTGACGTAAATCCATTTGGTGCCGGTCCGTACCGCGCCGCGCTCGTAGCTCGACAGCAGCCGGCGCGATTCGCTGATTGAGCCGGCCTGGCGCATTGGGCTCCAGAACTGGTCCGGCGTCTCGTCGCGGAACGCCTGGTAGACTTTGCGCGGCGGGAAGTAGCTGACGAAGTGTTTGCCCGGCGAGGCGGGTACGACCTCTTCGGCCTGTTCGACCACGAGGAGCCGGGAGTCGAAGTACAGTTCGGCCGGGACCGAGTCAACGCCGACCGCGACGAAGCCGGTCGGCTGCGCAGCGGCCGCGCCCGCAAGGAGCACAAGTGGCAGGAGGAGACGCAAGGGCGGAAATCATAGTCTCGGCGCCGGGCCAGTCAAACGGTATTTGCGGGCGCGGACGCGGAGGAGTAAACACAAAGAGCACAAAGCTCACAAAGGGTGCGGGCGCGGACGGGGACGGGATGAACCACGGAGAAACAGAGAGTCCGGACGCGGGTGTGTAACCACAGATGAACACAGATGGACACCGATGGTCAGGACCCGGAACCCTGACCCCGGAACCCGGACCCCGGAGTTCCACCACCAAGGCACCAAGAGGAGAGGGCGAAGTCAGAAGCCAGAAGACAGAATGCAGAAGGCAGAAGTGCGGACGCGGACGTGGAACCACAGATGAACACCGATGTTTCGGACCCTGACCCCTGCCCCCGGACACAAACCGCAAAGACGCAAAGGGCGCAAAGAGTCCGGACAATCTAAAATCCAAAACCCAAAATCCAAAATCCTCAACGGTCGCGCTGGTATTGTTTGACACCCCAGGCCCTGCTACTATCATGGCCCGTCCATTGAGATGAACGTCTATGAGTTGATTCGCCGGAAGCGGGACCGCGAGGCGCTGTCGCGCGAGGACATCGAGTCGCTGGTGGCCGGGTACACGGCGAAGTCGGTGCCGGATTATCAGATGGCCGCGTGGCTGATGGCGGTGTTCTGCCGGGGGATGAATCCGGACGAGACGGCCGCGCTGACGAGGGCGATGATGAATTCGGGCCGGGTCCTGGACCTGTCCGGCGTGTCCGGGCCGAAGATTGACAAGCATTCGACCGGCGGGGTGGGGGACAAGGTGTCGCTCATCCTCGCGCCGCTGGTGGCGTCGTGCGGGGTGGCGGTGCCGATGGTGTCGGGCCGGAGCCTGGGCCACACCGGGGGCACGCTGGATAAGCTGGAGGCGATTCCCGGTTTCCGCACGAGCCTGTCGCCGGCCGATTTCGAGGAGCAGCTCGGAAAGGTCGGCGTCTGCATCATCGGCCAGAGCGAGGAGCTGTGTCCCGCGGACAAGCGGATTTACAGCCTGCGCGACGTGACCGCGACCGTTGATTCGATTCCCCTGATTGCCGCGAGCATCATGTCGAAGAAGCTGGCCGAGGGGATTGACGGGCTGGTGCTGGACGTGAAGACCGGGACCGGCGCGTTCATGTCGCGGCTCGCCGACGCGCGGACCCTGGCGCGGACCATGCTGCGCATTGGCCGGAAGACCGGGAAGAAGGTGACCGCCATCATCACCGGGATGTGGGAGCCACTGGGCACGACGGTGGGCAACGCGGTCGAGGTGATTGAGACCATCGAGGCGCTGAAAGGGAGCTGGCGCATTGACCTGGAGGAGGTGACGCTGGCGCTGGCCGAGGAGATGCTCGTGCTCGCCGGCCGGGCGGGCGGGTACGCGCAGGCGCGGCGGCTCCTGCTGCGCTCGCTGAATTCGGGCAAGGCGCTGGGCAAGTTCCGCGAGCTGGTCGCGGCCCAGGGCGGGAACCCGAAGGTGATTGACGACTACACGTTGTTCCCCCAGCCCGCGTACACGCAGGAAATCAAGGCGAAGGCCACGGGCTACGTGAAGGCGATTGACGCGCTGCAGGTGGGGCTTTTGGGGAACCAACTGGGCGCGGGCCGCATGAAGCTCGGAGACAAGCTGGACCATGCGGCCGGGTTCGTGTTCCGCCGGACGGTCGGGGACAGGGTCGAGCCCGGGGACGTGATGGTCGAGGTGCTGGCGAAGAGTAAAGAGCTGGCCGAAGGCGTGGCCGCGCAGTTGGCCGGGCATATCACGCTGTCCCGTTCGGCCCCGCGCAACGGCGGCCGGGTGCTGGAGCGGCTGACGCGGCCGTAGACGAAAGACGCGGAGCAGGATTTGACTCGGAGTCTCCGTGTCCTCGCATCACCATGTCTTCGCTCCTTGCCCAAATCCCGATGTAGAGACTGACCGGGCGCAAGTCTCCGCCGGACCAACTATCGTCGGTGCTGCCACCTGATCGGTGTCGTCATTCTGAGCGACGGCGTTCAGGAACTGCGCGGAGCGCAGCACGCCGGAGTCGAAGAATCTCGCCTGAATCGAAGACGGCGAGTCCTCTAGCCGAGAGACCCTTCGACTTGCACTGCGTCGGACGCAGCACGCTACGCTCGCTCAGGGTGACAGACCAGTCCTGTGTCGGTTCTTGGGTCCTTGGGCGCTGGTTGACACCAAAAACCGCAGTCAATATACTCGCTCGCGTGAATAAAGAGAGCCCCGGGCACATTGATACCCTGGTCGGGCCGGACACGGTCGTCAAAGGCGACGTGCGGTCGGCCGGCGGGCTAAGGCTCGACGGCCAGCTCGAGGGCCGGGTGGACGTGGGCGAGGCGTTTCTTTCCGGGCCGCGTTCGTTCCTGCGCGGGGACCTGGACTGCCGGTCCGCGGTCATCGCCGGCCGGGTCGAGGGCAACGTCCTCTGCCGCGAGACGGTGGAGCTACAGACCGGCGCGCACGTCAAGGGCGACGTCCGGTGCGCGGGCCTGGTCATCCAGCGGGGCAGTTTCTTCGACGGTAACTGCACGATGAGGCGCGAAGCCGAGGAGGCGAAGTGACGGGATTCCTTGAGGGCAGGACGGCAATCGTAACCGGCGGCGCGGCGGGCATCGGCCGGGAAATCTGCCGGCAGTTGGCCGGGGCCGGGGCCCGAGTCGCGGTGTGCGACGTGGCCGCGGACTCAGCCGCCGCAACCGCCGCGGAGCTGGGCGCGAAGGCGTATGGGGTGAACGTCGCGGATTTCGGCGCGGTCCAGGCAGCGCACGCGGCCATCGAGGCCGAGCTCGGACCCGCGGGCATCCTCGTGAACAACGCCGGGATTACACGCGACAACCTCTTGCTCCGGATGAGCGAGCAGGAGTTTGACTCGGTGATTGCCGTGAACCTCAAGGGCGCGTTCAACTTCACCAGGGCCTGCTATCGCTCGATGGCGAAGCAGCGCTGGGGCCGGATTGTCAACATCGCCTCGGTGGTGGGCCAGATGGGCAACGCGGGCCAGGCGAACTACGCCTCGGCCAAGGCCGGGCTCATCGGGCTGACCAAGTCAACCGCCAAGGAACTCGCCGGCCGGGGCGTGACGGTGAACGCGCTCGCGCCCGGGTTCATCGAGACCGCGATGACCCGGAAGCTCGACGCGGCGACGCGGGAAGCCTACATGAAGGCAATCCCTCTGGGCAGATTCGGCAAGGCCGACGACGTCGCGTCGGCCTGCCTTTTCCTGGTCTCTGAAGCGGCCGCCTACATCACCGGACAGGTCATCCGGGTGGACGGCGGCATGCTGATGTAGTCCGCAGCCCTACTTTATCTTCTTGCAGTGGGCCTTGAGCTTGGCGACAAGCTTCTCTCTTGTCGGGCCGCAGTTGGTGCAGTTGTAGCTTGTGTAGGGCATCATGGTCCCGCACTTCGGGCAGGGGCGCATCGCGGGCAGGCCGGCCGGCCTGGGCTTTGACCGGTACATCATGCCCTTGCACTTCTTTGAGAAGCACGCGTAGGTTGCCTCAATCTTGTCCCTCCGGCCGCAGTGGGTGCAGGTTATCTTCTTCATGGTGTGCTCCTTTCGCTAGAACTGCGGTGCGCAGCGCAGGCACACGTAGCTCGAATAGTACGTGTCCTTGCCGCAGCCCGGGCAGGGCTGGCTTATCGGTACGCCCTGCGGTTGCGGGCCCAGGGTCCAGATTTTCGTGCCGCAGAGCGTGCTGTGGCAGGTGTAGGTCGCCTTGACCTTGTCAACCTGGTTGCACTTGGTGCAGCGGATCATCGTCGCCATCTTTTTCCTCCTTTAGTCGGTCTTCTCTAGTCGACCGGGCAGCGCAGACAGGTCCAGCCTGAGTTCAGGGTGTCCTTTTTGCAGCCCGGGCAGGGCTGGCTTATCGGTACGCCCTGCGGTTGCGGGCCCAGGGTCCAGGTTCTCGTGCCGCAGAGCGTGCTGTGACAGGTGTAGGTCGCCTTGACCTTGTCCACCTTCTTGCACTTGGGGCAGACTATCATCGTCGCCATCTTTCCTCCTTTAGTCGGTCCTTATCAGACGTCCGAGCAGCGCAGACAGGTCCAGCCTGAGTTCTGGGTGTTCTGGCCGCAGCCCGGACAGGGCTGGCTTATCGGTACGCCCGCCGGCTTCGGCCCGTCGGTCCAGACCCTGGTGCCGCAGGTCGTGCTGCGACAGGTGTAGGTCGCCTTGACCTGGTCAACCTTTCCGCAGCGGTCGCAGGTAATCATCGTTGCCACATCTTCCTCCTTTGGTCAGGCGACCGCGCCTGCCCCGGTATCGGTCTCCTCGGTCCTTGCGTTGTTGCGTTGACGCCGGACACCGGGGTCCGGTGAATGACCCACGGCCGGGCGGCCCGGCACCCGGTTGCCGGTGATGTGCCCGGTGGCTGCGTTTCCTGTGGCTGACACTCTGACCTCGAAAGCAGCATATGTCCTGATTCGGTTTTGTCAAGAAGCGCGGGGCTTGACTTGGAGACTTGCCAAGATACTCTCAAGGCCATGAGAGTGCCGCCCGAAACCAAGGCCAGGTGTGACGAGTTGAAGGCGCAACTCGAGCGGGCCGCGGCCCCGGCCGAACGCATGCGCCTCCTGCTTGAACTCGGCAAGGTGCTCTGGATTCACTCGACCGAAGAGGGGAAGCCCTGTCTCGAACAGGCGCTGGCTCTCGGTCGGGAGCTGGCCAGCCACGAGACGGTCGCGGTCGCCGCCAACCTCCTGGCGGAGATAAAACGGGGCGCAGGCCAGGTCGATGCGGCCCAGCAGATGGCCGAGCAGGCGCTCGCCGCGAGCCGGGCGTCCGGGGACCGGCGCATGGAGGCCGGGGCCACGAAC